>Ga0123337_10001157_pt1 | contig 35675 bp, 30 predicted proteins | sample frozenSSSSmetaG_FD_89792 | JGI IMG/M metagenome (GOLD analysis project Ga0123337, IMG submission 89792) | Glacier valley bacterial and archeal communities from Borup Fiord, Nunavut, Canada, to study Microbial Dark Matter (Phase II) -... | ecosystem: Environmental > Aquatic > Freshwater > Ice >...
GGTCGCCCGACGATCATCGCTTTTACCGCAGACAGCGCGCGCGCGCTGAACAGCGCGTTCGGTCTGACCGGTGGCAACACCATTCGCTCGGGCACCGGCGCGGGCGAGTTCTCGATCACCACGCCCGAGCCTGCCGCGATCGCCTTCCTCGGTCTGGGCGTTGCCCTGATCGGCTTCGCGCGTCGTCGCGCGGCGTAAGCCTCTTTCCGACGCGCTTCGTCGCGTCGGCCTGAAACGAAGCGGGCGGCCGGGAGAGAGAGACCCGGTCGCCCGTTTTTTAAGCCGCGTCCTAGTTGCGCGCCTTGTCCACCAGCTTGTTCGCACCGATCCACGGCATCATCGCGCGCAGCTTCGCGCCGACCTGCTCGATCGGATGCTCGGCCTGCAGCTTGCGCGCGGCCTTGAGCTCGGGATTGCCCGCGCGGTTGTCCGCGATGAACTTGCCCACGAACCGCCCAGCCTGAATGTCCTTCAGCACGCGACGCATCTCGGCCTTGGTCTCGTCCGTAATGATGCGCGGGCCGGTGACGTAATCGCCGTACTCGGCCGTATTGCTGATCGAATAGCGCATGTTGGCGATGCCGCCTTCATACATCAGATCGACAATCAACTTCACCTCGTGCAGGCATTCGAAATAAGCCATTTCGGGCGCGTATCCGGCTTCGACCAGCGTCTCGAACCCCGCCATGACAAGGTTGGTCACGCCGCCGCACAGCACCGCCTGCTCGCCGAACAGATCGGTCTCACACTCCTCGCGGAAATTGGTCTCGATCACGCCCGAGCGGCCCCCGCCGATCGCACTCGCATAACTGAGCGCCACGTCGTGCGCCGCGCCGCTCGCGTCCTGATGCACCGCGATCAGGCAAGGCACGCCGCCGCCGCGCGCGTATTCGGAGCGCACCGTGTGGCCCGGGCCTTTCGGCGCGATCATGAACACGTCCAGATCGGCACGCGGCTCGATCAGTCCGAAATGGACGTTGAGGCCGTGCGCGAACGCCAGCGCCGCGCCGGGGCGCATGTTGGGCTTGAGATCGGCCTCGTAGATTGCGGCCTGGCTCTCGTCGGGCGCAAGCATCATCACCACGTCCGCGTGGGCGGCCGCATCCGCGTTCGAGCGCACGGTGAAGCCCGCGCCTTGCGCCTTGGCCGCGCTCGCCGAACCGGGGCGAAGCGCCACCGAAACGTCGGCCACGCCGCTGTCACGCAAATTGGCCGCGTGGGCATGGCCCTGGCTGCCATAGCCCAGGATCGCAACCTTCTTGCCCTTGATCAGGCCGAGATCGGCATCGGCATCATAGTAGACTTTCACGGATTTTTCCCCATCGATGTGCGATCATGTCGAAAGCCGATCCCGCGCGCGGGTGCAATCGCTTTTACCTTTTACTGGCACGTGGACCGACGCCCGCCTACGATCGACGGGCTGCTTAAAGGGACAGCCCCAGCCATGAACGCCCCAATTCCCGCCGCCCGCTTCGCCGCCGCGCTGCCCCGGCCGGGCATCGCTGGCCTGCGCCATTTGCCCGGGGACGATGGGCTGATGCACCTGCCGTTTTACGATACCGCGCGCTTCCTCGCCGATCCGATGCGCCATACGCTGGGTAGCTACACGCGCCACGGCCCGGTCTACCGCGTCAACCACTTCGGTGGGTGGAGCGCGGTGTTGATCGGTCCCGAAGCCAACGAACTCGTGCTGTTCGATCGGGACCGCAATTTCAGCAGCGCAGGCGGCTGGGGGCCGATCCTCAACCGGCTGTTCCCGCGCGGGTTGATGCTGCTCGATTTCGAGGAGCATCGCCAGCATCGCCGCGCGCTCGGCCTTGCGTTCAAGCCCGAGCCGATGCGCGCCTATTGCGATGCCCTGAACGCGGGCATCGCCGCGCGCGTGCGCGAATGGGGAGCGGCGGGGGGCGTCAAAGCCTATCCCGCGATCAAGCAGTTGACGCTCGACGTCGCTGCGACCGCGTTCCTCGGCCTGCCGTGGGGCCCCGAGTCGGCGCAGATCAACACCGCGTTCGTTGACATGGTGCAGGCGGCGGTTGGCGTGGTGCGCACCCCCGTGCCGGGCACGAAGATGGCGCGCGGCGTGCGCGGGCGGCGGTATCTGTCCGAACTGTTCGCGCGCGAGATCGCCGGGCGACGCGGCAGCGATGCGTCCGATATGTTCACCCAGCTCTGCAACGCCACCGGCGAAGACGGCGCGCTGCTGACCGACGATGCGATCGTAAAGCATATGGTATTCATGATGATGGCCGCGCACGACACGCTGACATCGTCGCTGACGATGCTGGTGCATCATCTCGCGCGCAATCCTGATTGGCAGCAGCGGATCGCGGACGAGATCGCCGCCGTGCCCGGCGACACGCTGGGGCCGGATCAGCTCGGCGCGCTGCCGCTGACCGATATGGTATTCCGCGAAGCGCTGCGCCTCAATCCGCCCGTTCCCTCGGTGCCGCGCCGCGCGATGCGGGCGTTCGCGTTCATGGGTCACCAAATCCCGGCGGGCACGCACATCGGCGTCAACCCGATGCTCACGCACCGTCTGCCCGAACATTGGCCCGATCCGGACCGGTTCGATCCGCTGCGCTTCACGCCCGAAGCGGTCGCCGCGCGGCACAAATATGCGTGGGTGCCCTATGGCGGCGGCGCGCACATGTGCATCGGGCTGCACTATGCCACGATGCAGGCGAAGATCTTTGCCTTCCATTTGCTGCGCGGGTGGCGCGTCACGCCCGATGGGCCGCCGCCGCGGATGCAGCTTTTCCCGATGCCCAAACCTCGCGACGGCTTGCCCGTCCGCCTCGCGGCGCGCTAACGCGCGCTGGCTTTGACCTTTACCCGACGCGGCCTCCTCTTCGTCCTGTCCTCGCCATCGGGTGCGGGCAAGTCCACGCTCGCGCGGCGGCTGCTCGCGGCCGAAAGCGGCATCGCCATGTCGGTCAGCGCCACCACGCGCGCCCCGCGTCCGGGCGAGCAGGACGGGCGCGAATATCATTTTCTGGGTGCCGCAGCGTTCGACGCGATGGTGGCGGACGGCGGCTTCCTCGAATGGGCGCACGTTTTCGGCAACCGTTACGGCACGCCCGCCGCGCCAGTGCAGGCGCTGCTAAGCGCGGGTTCAGACGTGTTGTTCGATATCGATTGGCAGGGAACGCAGCAGCTCAGCCAGTCCGCGCCACATGATCTTGTCCGCATTTTCATCCTCCCACCCGGCATGGTCGAGCTCGAACGGCGCCTGCGCGCGCGCGCAGCCGACAGCGACGCCGTGATCGCCTCCAGAATGGCGCGCGCCGCCGATGAGATCAGCCATTGGTCCGAATATGATTATGTGATCGTCAACGACGATCTCGAGCGCTGCCTCGCCGACGTCCGCACGATCCTCGCGGCCGAACGCATGAAGCGCGTGCGTGCAACGGGGCTGGTGGGGTTTGCACGCGATCTGGTGGAAGGACGGGCATGAGGCAGTGGCTCTACGGCGCAGGCGGGCTGGCCGCAGGGCTGGGCCTCGCGCTCACGCTCAATCACGCCAACCGCACGCAATATGCCGCCGCACAGTCGGCAGCCCAGCTTGCCGCGCAGGCGGCAGGGCCGGAGGTGCGCGCGACCGATACGTCCGCCAACGGCTTGCAACTTGCGGCAAGCTATGCACCCATCGTGCGCCGCGTCGCGCCTGCAGTCGTCAATGTTTACACCGCGCGCCGCGTGGGCCAGCGCGCGACGATGGCGGATTATTACCGCTATCTGTTCAACGGCCAGGTGCCGCGTCCGCGCGTGGAGCGCAGCCTGGGTTCGGGCGTGATCGTCGCGGCCGACGGCCTGATCGTCACCAACAACCATGTGATCGCGGGCGCGGAGGAGATCGTGGTCGCGTTGGCAGACCGGCGCGAATATCCCGCCAAGCTGGTGTTCGCCGACGAGAAATCGGACCTTGCGGCGCTGCGGATCGACGCGAAGGCCGCGCGCCTGCCCACCGCCAAACTCGGCGATAGCGACCGTGCCGAGGTGGGCGATGTGGTGCTCGCGATCGGCGATCCTTTCGGCGTGGGGCAGACGGTCACGCAGGGGATCGTGTCCGCCACCGCGCGCACCGGGCTGGGCATTTCGGACAGCGGCTTCTTCCTGCAGACCGATGCGGCGATCAATCCGGGCAATTCGGGCGGCGCGCTCGTCTCGACCAAGGGTGAGGTGATCGGCATCAACGCGTCGATCGTCTCGGGTTCGGGCGGCTCGCAGGGTATCGGCTTTGCGATCCCCGCCAATATGGTGCGCCAGTTCCTCGCGGCCTCGGGCAAGGGCCGCTTCGTGCGCGCGTGGATCGGCGCGAGCGGGGATGCGGTTACGCCCGACGTCGCCGCCGCTGCCGGGCTGGACCGGCCTACGGGCGTGATCCTCAAGCAGCTCACGCCCGGCTCCCCGGCCGCTGCGGCGGGCTTGCGCGTCGGCGATATCGTCTACGCGATCGACGGTAAGGAAGTGCCCGATCCGGGCGCGCTCGGCTACCGCATCGCAAGCCAGCAGGTGGGCCGCGAGGCCATGCTGACCGTGGTGCGCGACGGCCGCGCGCGTAACGTGCCCGTGCGCCTCGCCGCGCCGCCCGAGACTCCGGCGCGCGAGGTGACGCAGCTTGGCACCGACAGTATTCTCGCAGGCGTCACCATCGCCAACCTGTCGCCCGCGCTCGCGCAGGAACTCGGTAACGGCCTCCCCGATCGCGGCGTGGTGGTGGTGGACGTCGCGGCAGGCGCGCCCGCGCAACGCTACGGCTTCCTGAACCCGGGCGACGTCATCGAGGCGATCGGCGGACGGCCCGTGACCACGGTGGAGGCGGTCCGTCGCGGCATCGCGGCCGGCGGCGGCGCGCTCGATTTCACCTTCAACCGCAGCGGCCAGCGCGCGCAATGCAGCTTCCAGCCCCCTGCGCAATTTGCCTGCCGAAGCTGAGCGATCCCCCTTCCGCCCTTCGGGCACCTCCCCCGTAAAACGGGGGAGGACACCGCCGCTTCTGTCCTCCCCCGTTTACGGGGGAAATGGCGCGCGCAGCGCGACAGAGGGGGACTAACGGTCGCGAGGCTGAGATGGGAACGCGGCGCTACCGCCCCGCTGCGATCCACGCGTCGATCTTGGCTTCCAGCACCGCCATCGGCAGCGCACCGTCCTCGAGCACGCGCGCGTGGAACTGGCGCACGTCGAACTTCGGCCCGAGCTCGTGCTCCGCCTTCGTCCGCAAACGACGAATGGTGAGCTGCCCCACCTTGTAGGCCAAAGCCTGGCTTGGAATGGCGATATAGCGCTCCACCTCGGCGGTCGCGTCGGTGCGGCCCATCGCGCTGTTATCGAGCATGTAGGCGATCGACTGATCGCGCGTCCAACCCATCGAATGGATGCCGGTATCCACCACCAGCCGCATCGCGCGCAGCATCTCGGCATTCAGATTGCCGAACTTCTGGTAGGGATCGGTGAACAGGCCCAGCTCGCCGCCGAGCGACTCCGAGTATAGCGCCCAGCCCTCCACATAGGCAGTATTGCCGCCGAAGCGCTGGAACGCGGGCAGGTTGGCATCTTCCTGCGCCAGACTGATCTGGAAGTGATGCCCGGGCTCGCCCTCGTGCAGGAACAACGATTCATTCTCGAACGTCTGGCGGCTCGGCAGATCGTAAGTGTTGTAATAGAATACGCCGGGCCGCGACCCGTCGGGCGTGCCCCCTTGATAATAGGCCCCCGCCTGATTTTTGGCGACATAATCGGGCACCGTGCGGATCTCGAGCGCGCCCTTGGGGACGAGGCTGAACAGGCGTGGCAACTGCGCTTCGGTCTTTGCCTTGATCGCGCGGAACTGGTCGCCGAACGCCTGCGCGCTTGCGGGCTGGAATTGCTTGTCCTCGCGCAGATGGACGAAGAATTGCGCGAGCGTCCCCTCGAAGCCCACCTTGCGCCGGATCGCCTCCATCCCCGCCTTGATGCGCGCCACCTCGCTCAGGCCCAGCGCGTGGATCTGCGCGGGGGTCATGTCGGTCGTGGTAGTCGACCGGACCAGATAGGCATAAAGCGCCGGGCCGCCGGGCATCTGGCCCAGCCCCACGCTGGTGCGCGCGTGCGGGCGATATTCGGTTTTCAGGAAATCGCGCAGTCGCACATAGGCCGGATCGATCTTGTCGCGCACTGCTGCGGTGTAGGCGGCGGTCAGCCGCGTGCGGTCTGCGGCCGCAATTGCGGCGGGAAACTTCTTCGTCGGCCCCATGAATGGGCTGTTGACCACGCCCTGCGCGATCAGCGCGTCGAGCTGGCCCAGCACATTGTCCACCACCAGCACCGGCTGCGTCACCCCGCTCGCCTCGCCCTCGCGGAAACGGCCGATCGCGGCATCGAGCGTGGCGACGAAGCCGTCGATGCGTTTGAGGTTGTTCTCGTAATCGGCGAGCGTGTTGAACGGCGCGACGCTGTTGCCCGAGCTGAAATCGGGGAAGAACGTGTGGAAGCCGAAGAAATGGTCGATCGGGCGCACGATCGTCGCGCGCACATATTCAGGCTTCAGCCCCTCGATGCTGTCGAGCGTCTGGAAGCGGAACACGTCGTAGCTCACCTTGTCGGCGGGCGAGAGCGCGGCGCGATCGATCCTGGTCAACGCCGCAAGATCGCGCTCCGCCGCCGCGCGGTTCGCAGCGATGGACGCGTCGGAGAGGAAATCGCCGAAGCGGTCGGCGTAGCGCAGATCGCCCCGCGACAGTGCGGCCAACGGATTGCGCCGAAGCTGATCCTCGTCCGAATCCCTGAACACTTTCGCCAGCGCGGGGGAGCGTGCCTGCACGGCTACGGCGGCGGCGACGCTCACCGGCAGCATGGCTACGGGCGCGGCGGCGAGGAGCAGGACGGCGGAGAGGGCGAGGCGCATGGACACATAACTCCCGGAAACATTGCGGGTGTGTTACCGGCGTAGCGCAGCGCCCGCAAGCGCGCCTATTGCGCGTGCGCATGCCGCGGCTCGTAGACCATCAGCGGCTTGCCGCCCGGCAGCGTCACATGCGTCGCCAGCCCCCAGCCCTCGTCATTCACGGGCGTCACACCCACGCCGCGCCGGGCCATATCGGCAGCGAATGTAGCCACATCGGCCACCGTCAGCGAAAACTCGATCGGCCCCAATCCGTCGCCGGGGTGGATGCTGAGTTCGGTCGAGGGGACTGCGAACACCAGCCAGCCCCCGTCCGCGTCGATCGCGTGCAGCGCGAGTGCCTCGCGGAAGAACGCGCGGTCCGCGTTCGCGTTCGCGGATTGCAGCATGATGTGTGCGCCGGTTATCATCGTTCCGTCGCCCTGGTGCCAATTTCACGATATCACCGGGTGCGACGCGCCGTCACGCCCTTGGCCCGTGCCGATGCTGCGCCGCAGCGTTTGACCGCGTGCGGCGGCGTATCTAGTTGCATCATGGCGTAACACCGCGCTCCCGATGGACAGTTCTCGCATGGCCGCACTCGCCTCCCGCCTGCCCGCGCTGGCGCTGCTTGCGCTGCTCGGCGGTTGCGGTGGCGGGACGGGGAGCACGGCGGACAAGCCGGGCGGCGGTCCGGGCGGCGCGCCGCCGCCACCGCAGGTCATCCTCGATACCGTGCGCGCCGCTGCCACGCCCAATGTGCTCGTCTTCCCCGGCCGCGTGCAGGCGGTGCGCACTGCCGAGGTGCGCGCGCGCGTTACCGGCATCGTCGAGCACCGCCTCTACCAGGAGGGATCGGACGTGCGCGCGGGGCAATTGCTCTACCGCATCGACCCGCTGCCGCTCAAAGCCACGCTCGCTGCCGCAACCGGCGCGCTCGGCCGCGCGCGCGCCGTGGCGCTGAACGCGCAGCAGGACGTGACGCGCTTCCGCCCGCTGGTCGCCGAAAATGCGATCAGCCGACAGGAATATGATGCCGCCGTCGCCCGCCTCGCGCAGGCGGAGGCGGACGTGCGCTCGGCCGCCGCACAGGGCGAGCAGGCGCGCCTTAACCTCGGCTACGCCACCGTTACCGCGCCGATCGCGGGCCGCGCCGGGCGCAGTCTGGTGACCGAGGGTGCGCTCGCGTCGTCCACCGCAGCGACGCTGCTCACCACGATCGATCAGCTCGATCCGATCTACGTCAATTTCAGCCAGTCGAACGCCGAACTCCTCGCGCTGCGCCGCCGGATCGATCGCGGCGATCTGCGCTCGGCAGGCTTGGCCAAAACGCGCGTGACGCTGCTGCTCGAGGATGGCACGCCGTATGAATATCCTGGCCGCCTGAACTTCCTCGATCTGTCGGTCGATCCCACCACCGGCGGCGTCTCGTTGCGCGCGCAATTCCCCAATCCGCGCCGCCTGCTGCTGCCCGGCGAATTCGTGCGCGCCCGCGTGGAGGCGGGCATCACCTCGGACGCGATCACCGTGCCGCAGAGCGCCGTGGTGCTGAAGCCCGAAGGCGCGAGCGTGCTGATGCTAGGCGCTGGCAACAAGGTCGTCGTGCGTGCGGTGACCTTGGGGCCGCTGATCGGAGACCGCTGGGTGGTGGCGGGCGGGCTGGCGACGGGGGAGCGGATTATCGTGGTCGGGCTTCAAAAGGCGCGGCCCGGCACGGTGGTCGCGCCGGTAATTGCGGGCGCGCCCGCGATTGCGCCCGCGCGCTGATGGACGGCCCCGATGCCCCCTCCGCCCTTCGGGCACCTCCCCCGGAGGGGGAAGAGAGGCGCCCTCCTTCCCCTCTGGGGGAGGTGCCCCCGAAGGGGGCGGAGGGGGCCTCGCCGTCCGGCCAACGCTCCGGCGGCTTCGCCCACGCCTTCATCGATAAGCCCATCTTCGCGGGCGTGCTCGCCATCCTGATCGCGCTCGGCGGGCTGCTAGCGCTCTTCAACCTGCCCGTCGCGCAATACCCCTCGGTCGCGCCCCCCTCGATTTCCATCAGCTACGCTTATCCGGGTGCCGACGCGCAGACGCTCGACGATAATGTCACCAGCCTCGTCGAGCAGGAACTGAATGGCCTGAACGGGCTGCTTTACCTCAGCAGCAGCAGCACCGCCGATGGGTCGGCGACCACCACGGTCACCTTCAAGACCGGCACCGATATCCAGCTCGCGCAGGTCGATCTCCAGAACCGTGTCGCGCGCGTGCAATCGCGATTGCCGCAGGAAGTCGTGCGTCAGGGCATATTGATCGATCGCGCCGCGCGCGATTTCCTGCTGATCATCGGCATCTATTCGCCCGATCAAAGCCACGATCGCTACGATCTGGGCAATATCACCACCACCCGCGTGCTCGATCAGATCCGCCGCGTGCAAGGCGTTGGCGATGCGGTGCTGTTTGGCTCCGAATATGCGATGCGCATCTGGCTCGATCCCGCCAAGCTCACGGGCTACAATCTCAGTCCCGCCGATGCGCTGAACGCAGTGCGCGAGCAAAACGCGCAGACTGCGGGCGGATCGATCGGCGCACTGCCCTCGCCGCCGGGCACCCAGCTCGCCGCAACCGTGGTCACGCCGAGCCGCCTCACCTCGCCCGAGCAGTTCCGCGCGATCATCCTCAAGGCCAACCCCGATGGCTCCACTGTGCGGCTGGGCGATGTGGCGCGGGTGGAACTGGGCGCGGCCAATTACAACACCGCGTTCAGCGTCAACGGCAAACCCGGCGCGGGCATCGCCATCCGCCTGCAGCCCGGATCGAACGCGCTGCAAACCGGCAAGCTCGTAAAGGCCAAGATGGCCGAACTCGCGCGCACGCTGCCCAGCGGCGTGACGTGGACCGTGCCCTACGACAGTACGCTGTTCGTCGAGGTCTCGATCCGCGAGGTGGTCAAGACGCTGGCCGAAGCCGTGGTGCTCGTCTTCCTCGTGATGCTGCTCTTCCTGCAATCGCTGCGCGCCACGATCATCCCTACCGTGGTCGTCCCCGTGGCGCTCGGCGGCGCGTGTCTGGGCCTCTACCTGCTCGGCTATTCGATCAACGTGCTCACCTTGTTCGGCATGGTGCTCGCGATCGGCATTCTCGTGGACGATGCGATCGTCGTAATCGAGAATGTCGAGCGCATCATGCACGAGGAGGGCCTGTCCCCGCGCGACGCAACCGCCAAAGCCATGGGCCAGATCACCGGCGCGGTGATCGGCATCACGCTGGTGCTCACCGCGGTCTTCCTGCCGATGGCGTTCTTCCCCGGATCGGTGGGGGCCATCTACCGGCAATTTTCGGTCACGCTGGTGCTTTCTATGGCGTTCAGCGCCTTTCTCGCGCTCAGCCTCACCCCCGCGCTGTGCGCGCTGCTGCTCCAGAACCAGCCGCGCGCGCGGCGTGGGTTCTTCGCCGCATTCAACCGCCGCTTTTCGGGGCTGACACGCCGCTATTCCGCCACGTCCAAACGGATGGTCGCCAGGCCCCGGCGCTGGCTCGTCGCATTCGCCTTGCTCTCCGGCCTGATGGCGATCCTGTTCGCGCGCCTGCCCGGCGGCTATCTCCCTGCCGAAGACGCGGGATACATCATAACCGCAATCCAGTTGCCCGCGGGCGCCACGCAGGAACGCACCAAGGCGGTGCGTGACGAAGTGCTCGATTATTACGCGCATATCCCCGAGCAGGAACAGCGCATCTCGATCCTCGGCTTCAGCTTCTTCGGATCGGGCCAGAATATCGCGCAGATGTTCATCCGCTTCAAGCCGTGGGACCAGCGCCCGGGCAAGGACCATGGCAGCCTCGCGATCGTCGATCGCGCCGCCAAACGCTGGGGCAGCGATCCGCGCGCGCTGATCGTCCCCGTCAACCCGCCGCCGATCCGCGAACTCGGCAACGCGACCGGCTTCGCCTTCCGGCTGCAGGATCGCGGCGGACAGGGCTATGAAGCGCTGGTTGCTGCGCGCGGGCAGTTGCTCGGCATGGCGTCCAAAGACCCCGCCATCGTCGGCGCGCGGCCCGAGGGGCAGGAGGTCGGCCCGCAGGTCAAAGTGGTCGTCGATCGCATCAAGGCGCGCGCGCTCGGGCTGGATATCGCAGACATCAACAACACGCTCTCGATCGCGTTCGGCTCGGCCTATGCGAACGATTTCAACCGCCAGGGCCGCGTTCTGCGCGTGCTGATGCAGGCGGATGCGCCGCAGCGCCTCACGCCCGATGATATCCTCCAGCTGCGCGTACGCGGCCCGACCGGCGCGATGGTCCCCTTCAGCGCCTTCACCACTGCGGACTGGACCGCCGGGCCGCAGCAGCTCGATCGCTACAACGGCTATCCCGCGCTCAGCATCGCGGGCAACGCCGCGCCCGGCCACTCCACCGGGGAAGCGATCGCCGCAATGGCGCGCTTCGCCAAGCAATTGCCGCCGGGCTTCGATTTCGAGTGGACCGCGACCAGCTACGAGGAAGTGCAATCGGCAGGACAGCTGCCGCTGCTCCTCGCGCTATCGCTGCTGATCGTCTTCCTCGTGCTCGCGGCGTTGTACGAAAGCTGGGCGGTGCCGCTCGCGGTGATCCTCATCGTGCCTTTGGGCGTGCTCGGCGCGCTGGTCGCGGCGGACCTGCGGGGCTTGCAGAACGATGTCTATTTCAAGATCGGCCTGATCGCGATCATCGGGCTCAGCGCCAAGAACGCGGTCCTCATCATCGAGTTCGCCAAACAATTGCAGGAGGAAGGCCTCTCCACCATTGCCGCGATCGAGCAGGCGGTGCGGCTGCGCTTCCGCCCCATCGTAATGACAAGCCTCGCCTTCATCCTCGGCGTCGCGCCGCTCGTCTTCTCGGCGGGCGCGGGCGCGACCAGCCGCCAGGCGATCGGCACCGGCGTGATGGGCGGCATGATCTTCGCCACCGCGCTGGGGCTGCTGTTCGTGCCGGTGTTCTTCGTCAGCATCATGCACTGGATCGTGCAGCGGCGCGAACCTCGCCCCGAACCCCGCCGCGCGTGAGCTATCGCGCGCGCAGGGCCGGCACCCATCGCCGCCAGCCGATTGACTTGACCAACCATACAGGTTATAAACTGCCCATGGCAACGTCCCGCCTGCAACGTTGTGTCCCCGCCTTTCCGTTTGCCGCCCAGGGGTCCGTGTTTCGCCCCCGCGTTGTGAACTTCGTGAACTTCGCAGGCGCTTGCGTGGGTCTGGCGCTCTTGCCCGGCGGCTGCGCGCTCACGCCGCCCTACGCCCGCCCGCCCGCGCCGATCCCGGCCGCCTATCCTGCCCCCGGCGTCCCTGCCGCCAGCGTGCCTGCCGCCACAGCGGACGTCCCCGCGCTCGGCTACACCACCGCGTTCGGCGATCCGCGCCTTATCGCGCTGATCGATCGCGCCCTCGCCTACAACCGCGATCTCGCCGCCTCGGTCGCACGCGTCGCAGAGGCCCGCGCGCAATTTCGCATCGTTCGCGCCGCACAACTTCCCGCGTTCGGCGGCAACGCGGCGACCACCGCCGCGCGCACCTCGGGCGTCGCGCGCGGCGGCAGCACGGCGGCCACCGATTACCGCTACGCGACCGTGCAGCTCGGCGTCACCGCATTCGAACTCGATTTCTGGGGCCGCGTCCGCGCCCTCTCGGCCGCCGCGCGCGCGCGCTATCTCGCCACAGAACAAGCGCGCCGCGCCTACCAGCTCAGCCTCATCCAGCAAACCGCGACCGCCTGGTTCAGCAGCCGCAGCCTCGCCGAGCGTCTCGCCCTCGCCCAGCGCGCCATCGCCAGCAGGCGAGAAGCGGTGCGCATCGCCAAACTCCGCCTCGATGCCGGCGTCACCAGCGCGCTCGATTACACGCAGACGCTCGTGCTGCTGCAGCAGGCGCAAACCGAGGCCGCGATCCTCGAACGCAGCCGCGCGCAGGCGGATAACCTGCTGCTCACGCTGACCGGCGGTCCCGCGCCGGGCACTCCGCAGCCCGAGCCGTTGCCGATCTTCGCCCCCGCCCAAATCGCCGACGTCGCGCCCGGCCTGCCCTCGGCATTGCTGGCGAACCGGCCGGACATCGCCGCCGCCGAAGAGACATTGATCGCCGCCAACGCCAGCATCGCTGCGGCGCGCGCCGCCTTCTTCCCGCAAATCTCGCTCACTGCTGCGGCGGGTTTCGCCAGCGGCTCGCTCGCGGGTCTCTTCGGTGCGAACGGCTTCACCTACACCGTCGGACCGTCGGCAACGCTCCCGATCTTCGATTTCGGCCGCACGCGGGCGAACCTCGCATTCGCGCGCGCCACGGCTGCCGAGGCGAGCGCGACCTACCAGCGCACGATCCAGACCGCGTTCGAGGAAGTCGCGGACGCACTCGCGGGCCGTCGCTGGCTCGCCGAGCAGCTCGCGGCACAGGAATCCGCGCTTGCCGCGCAACGCACGCGCGCGCGGCTCGCCAATCTGCGCTACAAAAACGGCGTCGCGGGCTATCTCGAAGTGCTCGATGCCGAACGCGATCTGTTCGCCGCCGAACAGGCGGTCGTCGATGTGCGCGGCCAGCAACTCGCCAACGCCGCCCAACTCTACGTCGCGCTCGGCGGCGGCGCGGTACGCTAGAGCGAGCGCGCAAAAGCCCCGGCCGCAAACGCGACCAGGGCTTCCGTTCTGCGCCGATCAAGCGCGAGGCTTAACCCTTGAGTAGGCTCAGCACCTGCTGGCCGCTCTGGTTCGCCTGCGCCAGCATCGCGTTCGCCGCCTGCGATAGGATCTGCGATTTCGCCAGGCTGGTCGTCTCGGTCGAGAAGTCGGTATCCTCGATCCGGCTGCGCGCGTCGGACAGGTTGGTCGCGATGCTCTCCAGATTGTTGACCGACGCGTTCAGCCGGTTCTGCACCGCGCCCAGATCGCCGCGGCCCAGCGTCACCTTGTCGAGTGCCGCATCGATCGCCGTCAGCGCGACCCCCGCCGCGTTCTGCGTGCCCACCGAAAGCGCGCCGCCCACCAGTTCGGCCGATCCGCCCTGCTGCGCGAGGCCGAGCTTGGCCGCACCACCACTGACGAAATCCTCAACCCGGATCGCGCCGCCGTTGTTCGAGGCGAGCGAGACCGAACCCTGGAACTTCATGCCCGTAGCGAAGGTGCCCGTGCCCGCCTGTCCCGCAACGGTGGTCGCGCCGGTGAAGAAGGCACCCGTGTCGCCCAGCGTCATGTCGGCACCGGTCGCCGAGGTCAGGATGAGTTGACCCTTGTCGTTCGACGTTGCCGTCAGGCCGTTGATGCCCGCGCCATTCACCGCCGTCACCACGTCGTTCAGGTTCTTCACCGCCGAGAGATCGACGACGCTGCCGGCGATCGTGATATCGGTCGCAGCCGGGACCGCCGTGAAGTCGAGCGTCACGTTCACCGCCGTCTGCGCGGTCGCCACTACGCCCGTCTGGTCGGTAATCTTGTTGATCGCCGCCGCCTTTGCCAGAGCGCTGTCGTCGGTCGAGGGGCCCACCTTCACACCGTTCACCCGTACATCGTCCGCGAGCGTCAGCGAAGTATTGCTCACCTGCGCGCTGACGAAGCTCGTTCCGTCGCCGGTCTGGTTGAGGCCGAACTTCTGCACTTCGGCGATTGTCCCCGTGCCGCCCGCATACCCGTTGGCCGGATTGTTGGCGAGCACGTTGACCGGATTGCCGTCGAGGCTCGAGAGGCTGATGTAGCCCGTATAGGTGCCCGCCGTCAGGCCGGCACCGGTGGGGGCCGAACCCGCGATCACGATATCCTTGCCGGTATTGTTCGAAAGCCCGATCGTGCCATCGTCCTTCAGGTTCGCGGTCACGCCCGCGACGTCGCGGTTGATATTGTCCACCAGTTCGCCGATCGAACCTGCCGCGCTCACCGCGGCACCGTTGATCGAGACCGCGCCCGCCGCAAAGCTCGTGCTCGTGGGGGCCGCACCGGCGTAGGTATTATAGGCATCCGCCTTCACCCGGTGCTGGCCGACATTGGCGTTGATCGCGGCCGCGAGCTTATTGGCATTGTCCGTGCTCGATGTGACGAAATTGGTCGCCAGCGCCGCCTTGCCGTTGATCAGCACGTCCGAAGCGCCGATCCCGCCCGTGGTGCCCGCCACTCGTCCCGAGGTTGCCTGCCCGTCCACACGGTAGCCTTGCAGGCCCAGCGCCTTGGAGGACACGTTGCCGATTCCGAACGACACCGTTTCGCCCGCGCGCACGCCTGTCTGGAGCTGAACCGATTTCGCCGATCCGTCGAGCAGCTTGATGCCGTTGAACGTCGTCGTCTTGGCGATGTTGTCGACCTGGCCGACCAGCTGCGTCATTTCGGACTGGAGATTCTTGCGGTTCGTATCCGAAATGGTGCCGTTCGACGACTGCACCGCGAGTTCGCGCATGCGCTGGAGGATGTTGGTCACTTCGCCCATGCCGCCCTCGGCGGTCTGCGCGAGGCTGATGCCGTCGTTGGCGTTGCGCACCGCAACCGCGAAGCCCTTAATGTCGGCGGTCATGCGCGTCGCTACCGAAAGGCCGGACGCGTCGTCCTTCGCCGAATTGATGCGCTTGCCGCTCGACAGGCGGTCCATCGCGGTTTGCAGGCCCATCTGTGCCATACGGCTGCCGTTCTGCGCGCGCATCGCGGCGATATTGGTATTTACCACGGTCATGGGGGTGTTCCTTTCATGGGTCCGGGCGCTCGGGTGCGATGCGTCCGCCGCGATCCATACGATCACGCGGAAGGTCATGACGGCGGGTTGCCGGGGGGTTTAAGCGACGCCTCGCGCTGGATCGCGCGCGTCAGCCTTCCGTCGCCGCGCACGCTACTGCCGACGCGGCATTGACGCTTGCGGCGATGCGCGTGGCCCTCAGCCGCGCCGCCAGCCGCTTTCCTCAACTGGCACGCGCATTGCTGTGCAGAGGGCAGGGCGAGGGAAGGGCCGGGGGGTGTGCCCCCGTCCGCTCCGCCGGAGGCCAGACCCAATGAGCATCGAAGCCGTCCTCGCCGCGCGCGCAGACATTCTTGCGCGATCGGGCGCGATCGCATCCGCCACACCTGCCGGGTCCGCAGCCGCCGCGCCCGGTGCGCCCGGAGCGCCCGGCTTCGGCGCACTGCTCGCCAACGCGATGGACGGCGTCGCGCACAGTCAGCAGACTGCGGGCGACATGGCGGCCGCGTTCGAACGCGGGGACACGAACGATATCGCCGCCGTCCAGCTCGCAAGACAGGCGGCGGGCGTCGAGTTCCAGGCGACGCTCCAGGTCCGCAACCGCGTGCTCACCGCCTACCGCGACATCATGAGCATGGGCGTCTAGTGCATCTGCGCGACAATGCCCCCTCCGACGGGATGCGCCTCCTCCCCCACCGGGGGAGGTGCCCGAAGGGCGCAGCGGGAGCGCGCGCGCGCCATAGGTCGCGCAGGCACAACCGCAGCCGCACCCCCTTATGAGCGAAATCGTCGCGCTCGCGCCCGGACGCCTGCCTGTCGCCGCCGCCTATCGCGGCGGCGAGACATGGCTGCAACGCATGGGCCTGCCCGAACCCGCAATCCTGCGCCAGCCCGCCGTGCGCCGTGCGCTGCCGCTGCTGTTCGGCCTGCTCGTGCTCGCGGGCGTGGTCGCCGCCGCGCTCGCGCTGCGCACGCCCGACCGCGCCACCCTGTTCCCGGGACTGGGGGATGCGGACAAGGCTGCGGTCGTCGATGCGCTGAAGACGCAAGGCTTCGACGTGGCCGTAGACCGGGACACGGGCAATGTGCAGGTGCCCACCGACGCGCTCTATCGCGCGCGGATGGCGCTTGCCGCAGCAGGTCTGCCCAAGGCGGTGCCGGGCGGCTACGATCTGCTGTCGAACATGCCGCTGGGTGCAAGCCGCGCGCTCGAGCGCGCGCGGCTGAAGCAGGCGGACGAGGGGGAACTCGCGCGCGCGATCGAGGGCGTTGGCGGCATCCAGTCCGCGCGCGTGCTGCTCGCGCTGCCCGATCCGTCGCCCTTCGTGCGCGATACTGCTCCGCCATCGGCCTCGGTCTTCGTTACGCTCTCGCCCGGCCGTGCGCTCGGGGAGGCGCAGGTGCGCGCGATCCAACATCTTGTCGCCAGTTCGGTCCCCGGCCTGCCGCCCGAGCGCGTCAGCGTGGTCGACGGTGCGGGCAGTCTGCTGTCGGGGGAGCCGGACGAGGGCGATCTCGGCCCGTCCTCAAAGCAGATCGCCTATCAGGGCAAGCTCGAACGCGCCTATCGGGACCGGATCGCCGCGCTGCTAGGCCCGGTGCTGGGGGCGGGAAACTTCTCCGCCCAGGTTCACGCCGATCTCGATTTCACCGAGCAGCAGGCGACGACCGAGACCTATGCCCCCGCCAACACCGCCGTTCGCAGCGAGGCCACGACCGCGCGCGCGGACAACAGCGCGCCCGCGCGCGGCATCCCCGGCGCGATCAGCAACATCGCACCCCCCGCACCTACCGTAGGCTCTGCGCCGCCTGCCTCGCCTGCCGCCGCGAACGGCGCGACCGCCAGCGCCACCGCCAGCGCCACCCCGCAATCGACCGAGACGAGCAGCACGAAGAATTACGAAGTCGGCAAGGTGGTCGCTGTCACGCGCCAGCCGGTGGGCGCGGTCAAGCGGCTCGCGGTGGCGGTGGTCGTGCGCGATGCCCCCGGCGCCGGGGGCGCCAAAGCTCCCGATCTGAAAACCTTGCAGGCGCTGGTGACCGCAGCGGTCGGCGCCGAGGCCGCGCGCGGCGATGTCGTCAGCGTCGTGCGCCAGCCGTTCGCGGTGCCCCCGATCGAGCCCGCGCCGCCGGTATGGCAGGCGATCGCGCGCGAGCATGGCGGCCATCTCGTGTGGCTCGTCGCCGTAATTGCCGCCGCGCTGCTGATCCGCCCGCTGCTGCGACGTCCCGCAGGCGCTCCAGCGCCAGTTGCCGCCATTGCTGCCCCTGACTCCGCGCTCGTCCCCGCGCCAGCGACCCAGCGCGCCGATGCCGCCATCGCCACCGCAGCCGCCACCGCGAACGCCGACCTCTCCGATGTTGCCGCGCTGACACCCGATACGACCGCTGCGGCCGGGACGGACCCGCAGTTCCCGCGCGTCTCCAGCGCTGCCGACATCCTGTCGAGCGCGAACACCTACGACGACAAGGTCGCTGCGATCCGCCTGTTCGTCGCCGACGATCCCGCGCGCGCAACGTCGGTGCTCAAGCTCATGCTCGCCAAAAAGGCGGAGGCCGCCTGATGGCCGCCAGACCCGCTCCCGCGCCGCCCGCCGCCGCTGCGCCCGCGCCTGCCGCGCCGTCCGCCGGGCCGCCCGTTCCCGCGAACGACACCGCAAAGCTGACCGGTGCGCAGAAATGCGCGATCCTGATGCTGCTCTTCGGCGAGGACCAGGCTGCCGACGTGTTGCGCAACCTCACCCCGCGCGACGTGCAGACGCTGGGCCAGGCGATGTTCTCGGTCGCCGATGTGAGCCAGGACACCGTCGGCGAAGTGCTCGACGAGTTTATCGGCCACGCGCGCGCTTTGACCGGCGTGGGCCACGGCGCGGACGCGTTCGTGCGCACCGTGTTCACGCGTGCGCTCGGCGAAGGTCGCGCCGCCGCCGTGCTCGCGCGCATCACGCCGACCGAGAGCAACCAGGGCATCGAGGTGCTGCAATGGATGGACGCGCGCGCGATCAGCGATCTGGTCTCGGGCGAGCACCCGCAGATCATTGCCGCGGTGCTGAGCTTCCTCAGCCCCGAACTCGCGGGCGAGGTGCTCGAACTCGTCCCCGATGCGCGCCAGGCGGACGTGATCATGCGCATCGCGGTGCTCGAATCGATCCCGCCCGAAGCGATCGGCGAACTCGAGCGCGTCCTCCAGCAGCAATTCTCTGCGACCCACTCGATGCGCACCTCGGCGGTGGGCGGGGTGCAGGTCGCCGCCAAGATCATGAATTTCACCCGCTCCACCACCGAACAGCGCATCGTGCGCACGCTTTTCGAGATCGACGAGGATATCGGTCAGGCGATCCAGAACAACATGCTCACCTTCGAGCATCTTCACGGCGTGGACGACAAGTCGCTGCAGACGCTGATGCGCTCGATCGAATCGGACGTGCTGGTGATCGCGCTCAAGGGCGCGGACGAACGGCTGCGCGCGAAGATGCTGGCCGGCATGACCGCGCGCGCCGCGCAAGTGGTGCTGGGCGAGATGGAATCGCTCGGCCCCGTGCGCCTGTCCGAAGTGCAGGATGCGCAAAAGCAGATCCTCACCAAGGCGCGTGCGCTCGCCGAAGCGGGCACGATCATGCTCGCGGTACGCTCGGACGATTTCGTATGAGCGCCGTCATCTCCCGCGCAGCCGGTCCCGGCCTGCATGATAGCGCCCCGCCTGCGCCCGCACCGTTGGGCGCGCTGCTGGAGGCGCGGTGCAATGGCACGTTCGTCGCTGCGGGTGTCGCATATCCATCCCCCGGTTTTATCCTGCGCACGGTCGTCCCCGCGTGCTCGGACCAGGTCGCCGAAGCGCCGGACGGCTTCCGGCAATGCGGCAACGAGACCGCGCCCGAAACCCGCCCGGATGGCGAGCATGAGGACGCCGGTGCGGCCGGGGACGGCGCTGCAGCCGATCCGTTCGCCCGCGCGCTCGCGGCCGCGCGCGCAGACGGGTTCGCCGCCGGGCTGGACGAGGGCCGCGCGCAGGCGGAAACCCAAGCCGCCATCGCCCTCGCCGAACTGGGTGCGCTTGCGGCCGCCCTGTCCGCGGCGCGTGCCTTCGATCCGGCCGAACTCGCGGCCGAACTCGCCCGCACCACGCTCGCACTGCTGACCGCGCTGCTCGACGAAGAACCTTCGCTCGCAGCGCACGGCCTCGCCACACGTGCCGGACGCGCGCTCGCAACGCTCGCCGGTCGGACCGGCCCCGCCGTGCTCTGGCTCGCCCCCGCCGATGCCGCCGCGCTCGCGCCCGGCCTCGCGCGCGCGGGTCTCGATATCGTCCCCGATCCGACGCTCGTGCGCGGCGCGCTCAGGCTTACCACGCGGGAGTCGCGGCTGGACGATAGCCCCGCCGAACGGCTCGCGCGTCTCGCCCCGCTGCTCGACGAACGCGCGACGGCGCTGTCGCAATCTCACCCGGGGGTCGCTCCCGAAGGCGCCAAACTTCCTGCTTGCGAAACCGGTATGCCCGGCATCCGCCGCACATGATCGCCGCCACCGCCACCGCCACCGCCACCGCCACCGCCACCGCCTTCCCCGCTCCGCTCCGGCGCGTGCCTGCCACCGCGCTTCTTGCCCAGGCCGCGCGCGCCTTCGCGCATCCCCCGCCCGATCTCGCCCCGCGTGTCTCGGGCACGCTGGTGGGTTACGATGGGCTGATGCTCGAGGCGGTGGGCCTCGATGTCGCCGTCGGCGCGGTCTGCAAGGTCGCGACCGCGCGCGGATCCAGCATCAACGCCGAAGTCGTCGGCTTTCGCGGAGAGCGGCTGCTGCTGATGGCCTACGCCCACTCCACCGATCTCCAGCCGGGCGCGCGCGTGCACCCGGGCAGCGGCGGCGCGCTCGTGCGGGTGGGCGATGCGCTCGCGGGGCGCGTCGTCGACGGCGTCGGCCAACCGCTCGACGGTCTCGGCCCCGTGCGCGCCGATACCCTCGTCCCGCTCGCGGGCCCCGCCGATCCCGGCCCGCTCGACCGCACTCCGGTGCGCGCCGCGCTCGGCACCGGCGTGCGCGCGATCGATGCGCTCGCCACGCTCGGCCGCGGCCAGCGCATGGGGCTGATCGCGGGCAGCGGGGTCGGCAAATCGGTGCTGATGGGCATGATCGCGCGCGCGGCGACGGCGGACCGGATCGTCGTCGCGCTGATCGGGGAGCGAGGGCGCGAGGTCGCCGATTTCCTCGAAACCAAACTCCCGCCCGAACGCCGCGCGCGCGCAACCGTGGTCGCCGTCCCCGCCAGCCACCCGCCCGTGCTGCGCATCCGGGGCGCGATGCGTGCGACCGCGATCGCCGAGCATTTCTGTGCGCAGGGCCACCATGTGCTGCTGCTGTTCGACAGCCTCACCCGCGTCGCGCATGCGCAGCGCGAGGTGGGGCTTGCACTCGGCGAACCGGCGTCGGCGCGCGGCTATCCGCCGTCCGCCATCGCACTCATCGGGCGGCTGGTCGAGCGCGCGGGCGGCAGCCGCGCAAGCGGCGGCGCGATCACCGCGCTCTACACCGTGCTTGCCGACGGGGACGATGCCGCCGACCCCATCGTCGATGCCGCGCGCGCGATCCTCGACGGGCATATCCTGCTCGATCGCGCGCTCGCCGAACGCGGCCGCTATCCCGCGATCCACCCCGCGCGCTCGCTCAGCCGCTGCATGAACGATATCGCCACGCCCGCGCACCGCGCCGCCGCACGCACGTTGCGCCGCCACTTCGCGCTCGCGGAGGAGAACCGCGACCTGCTGGCGATGGGAGCCTACCGCCCCGGGCAGGACGCGGACCTCGATGCCGCCTTTGCGCGTGCGGACGATGTCGCTGCCTTCCTCGCGCAGGAGGAGCATGAAAATGCACCCTACGATGCCACGGTTGCGCGCCTGACCGCCGCGTTCGCGCCATGAGCGACCGGCTGGTCCGCCTGGATCGTCTGCGCCGCCTCGACGCGCGCGCTGCAGCGCGCGTGCTGCGCGCCGCGCGCGCCGATGCGCAAGGCGCTGCGGTGGCGCTCGATCGGATCGCGCGACTGCTCCAGCGCCGCGCGGGCGATAGCGCCTGCCCCGGCGAGCCCGCAGCCGCCCAAACGACCGGCGCGCTGCTCGCCACCGAAGCGCGCGTGCGCCTCGCGCTGCGTGCCGCGTACGGCCGTGCCGCCGAACGCCTCGCGCACGCCGAGCGCCGCCTTGCCGACGCCGAGTGCGCCAGTCGCCTGGCGCAGGGGCGCCAGGAAACCGTCGCAATATTGTCCGTCGCACGCCATGCCAGCGCCGCCCGGCGCGACGAAAGCCGCCGCCTCGAACACTCCCCCGCTTTGGCACGTCCCTTGCTGAAGCGGGAGGCGACCCCCGCCGGAGCCCGCGATCGGTGACGATCCTGCCAGTCCAACCCCTTCGTGCGCACCGCACCGCCGCGACGTTGCTGCACGCGACGACGCGGCAGCCCGCCTCGTCGTTTGCCGCGTTGCTCGCCGGGCGCAGCTCGCCGTCCGTTACCACGCGCGAAAACGGCTCCGGCTCCCTGGCACCCATGCCAAGACGCAAGCAAGCGGGCCGCTCCGGGCCCGATTGGCCTCTCGTGACCGGCGCCGATCCGCGCCCGGCACCTGATGCCGCGCTTGCCGCACGATCGCCGGACATCGGGTCGGCCGATCCTTCGGGTTTCTCCACCCCCGCCATTGCCGCTCCGCCGTTCGGGGCTGGCCCCCGCCTAGTGGCCGAGCCCTCTCCGATTGCCGTGCCGCCGCCGCCCGGGGCACAATCCGCTGCAGTCGCCGCGCCCGCGCGCGATCTGCCCCGCTCCTCCGGCGAACCGGACCGCATTGTGGCGCAGCGGGCATTCCGCTCCGTGCCGCCCGCTGCTCCGGCGATGTCGGCGCAGGCCGTGCCCGGTTCCGGCGGCCGGACCACCGCGTCTAGCCGCAGCACGACATCGCTGCCGACCATTGCGCCGGCCCACGATATTCCCCGGACGTGGGAACGCGCCCCGGAACGCGCCCCGGAACGCGCCCCGGAACACGGCCTGCCCACCCTCGAACGCGCCACGCGGGGCGACCGCGCGACCGCGCCTGTCCCCGCCGTGCTCCCCGGCCCGCTCGTAGAGCAAGCACCTGCGCCACCGCCTGCGAACGATTTCTCGATCCCGGCGAAGACGTTCGCGCACGATCGTGCCTCCTTCGGGCGATCCGGCCGTTTCGCGACGTCGCCGGGCCGCCTGCAAGCAATGCGTGCACGCGAAGCCGCGCACGCAAAGGCACCGTTCGTTGCCGCCGCATCGATCGATGGCACCGCAGTGATCGATGGCACCGCAGTGATCGATGGCACCGCATCCTCGCGTGCGGCAACTCGGAGCCCTGTCCTCGATGTCCGGCAGGGGAGCATCGCCGCAGAGGCCAGCCCAGCGCCGCAAATCGCGGATGGCCGCTCCGGCTCTGTCGAATCCATCCCATCCGTCGCGGGAGATCGGTCGGGCGAACCTTCGATCGTGTCCCGCCCCGCCGCCGCAGAGCCTGTGCGCACACCGGCTATACCCGACAACGCAACCCCGGCGGCGATCGTCGGGCCGGGCCCCGAAGGGCTGCAAGCTCGTTTCGCGCTCGACGCCGGAGCATTGTCCCCGCGCCCGTCGGCCGTCCTGCCCGCGCCGCCGCGCGGCGGCGGGATCGCGGCAACATCGGTGCGCCTGTATGGCGAAAACCCACCGGCGAATGGCTCCGCGCAAATGCCCGTCCCGTCGGCGCTGCCGGATGCGACGCTTATCGGGCCGATGCCGCGCAGCCCCATGCCTTCGAACACGCGCGCACGCACGGACGGATCGGCCGACCGCGTTCGTTCAGGCGCGCAGGAACCCGCCGCCTCCCCCGATGCCGGGCGGAGCGACACCGCCCTGTCTGCGCGCCACGCGCTGCACCCCGCACGTGAGGATCACCAACCGCGCCCGGCCGCGCCCGCCGAGCCGAACGCCCGGGCGCAAGCCGTTCCGGACGACGTTGCACAAAGCGCTCCCTTGCCCGCTATCGGGCTGGACCGCGCCGATGCAACCGGGCAGCCGGTCGCCGTCGGTCGGGGCGGGGCGGCGACGTCCCCGCGTCCGTCCGCTCCGGCCGTTCCGGCTGCGATGTCGGCACCCGTCGCTGCGCTCACGTCCTCGCCTGCGCCCGCCGATTTCCCGTCCGCACCCGGGACGCGGCCGATATCGGTCGCGACGTGGCGAGCGATCCCGCAGCCCGGTGCTGCGGCCTCTGCGCAGACCGTCCCTGCGCGCTCCATCGCTGGCGAAACGGGCACTGTCGCGGAGCCGGATGTGGTCGCGGCAGTCCGGAAGTTCGCCCCGGGCCCGCGCATGCGCAGCGTTCCCGTCCCGCCCGCTCCCGTGGCGCAGCCCGCCGCGCCGGTCGCACCGCTGCAGTCGGCAAACGATGCTGCCGCCGGAAGCGACCGATCCTCCAGCGTATCCACCCCAACCCGGCCCGAAGCCGCGCTGGACGGACCCGCCCAAGTCTGGGTGCCTGCCTTGTCGCGCGATCTGGCGGCGGTCGCGGACGCAGCGCCCCGGCCCGCGCGTCTGCGGCTGCGGCCTGCTGCCATGGGTGACCTCGATGTCGCGCTCGAACTCCGGCCCGGCGGCGTCCACATCGCGCTCACCGCCGCCGAACCCGCCGCGCACCGCGCGCTTACCGCCGCGCGGGACGATCTCGCGCAGGCACTGGGCGAGGCAGGCCTTGCGCTGGGCGGACTGAGCGTCGCGCTCGGGCAGGGCAGTGCCGATGCGCCGCCCGGCCGGGCACCCGTTCCTGGTCCGCACGCGGGCGTGACCCCCGCGCCCGCCGCCGCCGCTGTCCGAGCGCCCGCACCCACGTCCACCGCGCGGACGCCTACCCACCGTGAGGGACGAATCGATGTCTACGCCTGATCCCGTTCCGCCCGCCGCCGCCCCGGATACCGGGGCCCCCGCACCCCGCAAGCGGGGCCGCAAGCGCCTGCTGCTCGCACTGCCCGTGTTTGCAGCCGCGCTCGGCGGGGGCGGCTATTACGCCTGGTCCCACGGCCTGGTCGGCCGCGCGCACGCCAAGACCGTCGTCGCACCCGGCCCGAAGCTCAACGTCGATCCCGAATCCGATCCCGCGCATCCGCGCTACAAGACCAGCTATTACAAGATCGAAGGCGCGTTCACGACGAACCTCCAGGACAGTCCCCGCTTCGTCCAGGTCGAGATCGGAGTCGCCACGATCTACGATCCACTGGTGCTCGCGCGCGTGCAGACGCATGAGATCCCGATCCGGTCGGCAGTGCTCGCGGTGCTCGCGCAACAGAGCGAGGCGGGGGTGAACAGTCCGGCGGGGCGCGCCGCGCTCCAGGCGCAGCTCCGCACCGCGATCGACCGCGTGCTCGTCCAGAAGGAGGGCTTCGGCGGCATCTCGGACGTGTATGTGACCGGGCTGGTGATCCAGTGACGGGGGCCACGCTCACCGATGCCGAGGTCGATGCCCTGCTTGCGCACGCTCCGGCACCCGCAGTCGCGCGCGCGGCCGCAGCCGCGCGCACGCACGCCTTCGGTGCGGCCGCGCCGCAGCTCGGCGGCGAGCTGGGCGCGCTCGGCCTGCTCCACGAACGCTTCGCGCGCGCGCTGCGCCGGGCGTTCCTGCCGCTGCTGCGCTATCAGCCGCGCGTCACGCTCGGCCGGATCGAGAGCCGCGCCTACGACGATTATGTCTCGGGACAGCAGGGCCAGCTCGTCTGCTTCAACATCGTGCGCGCCGAACCGTTGCGCGGCAACCTGCTGATCGCGGTCCCGCCCGGCCTCGTGTCCGCGCTCGTCGACGGCTTCTTCGGCGGCAAGGCGCGCGGCGCGATGCGCGGCGCGGCCGAATTCACCCCCACCGAGGAACGCGTGATCCAGCGGTTGATCGAGGGCATGTGCGCAGGGCTGGCACGCGCGTGGGACGAGGTCGCGCACCTGCGCTTCGCCTATGTAGGCACCGAAGCGAACGCGCAGCTCGCGATGTTTCTCGAGACCGACGATTCGGTGCTGCTGTGTCCATTCACCATCGAACTCGATGACGGCGAGGAGAGCGCGATCGACATCCTCTACCCCGTCCAGATGCTTAAGCCCGTGCTCCCCGCGCTGCGCTCCAAGGTGCAGGCCGAACGCGTCGAGGGCAGCGCGGACTGGCGGCAACGCCTCGCCGACGCGCTGCTCGATATCGGCGTGCCCGTGCGTGCGGTGCTCGCCGAACCCACGGCCGCACTCGGCGATCTCGTCCGCCTCGTGCCCGGCGATACGCTCCCCATCCAGATCGGTGCGGATGTGCGCCTGCTCGCGGGCCGGACATTGCTCGGCGCGGGCACGCTCGGCGAGGCGCGCGGAATGGCAGCTATCCGGCTCGCCTCGCCGCTTACTCTTGGCCGGCACGGCGGCCAGCCCCCCGGCCCCACACGCTGAACCGCCCCGCACCCCGCCTCCAACCCGCATCGGACGCTGACGCCCATGGATCCCACCCCGCCCACCGCGCCCCGCCCGCCAGGCGCGGCCAATCTCGCGCTTTTGCAGGACGTCGAGGTGCGTCTCTCGGTCGAGGTCGGCACCACGACGCTCACCATCCGCGACCTGCTCGCCCTGTCCGAGGGCAGCGTGATCGAACTCGGCCGTTACGCGTCCGAAATGCTCGACGTGCTCGCCAATGGCCGCCTGCTCGCCAAGGGCGAGGTGGTGACGGTCGGGGATCGTCTGGGCGTGCGCGTGCTCGAAGTCGCCACGCCGGGCGAGCGGCTGCGTAGCCTGTGAGCACGCGCGCGCACCCCCGCGGCGCCGCGCAACGCGCAAGCCCGCCACGCTGATCCGATGGACCTCGCGCCCTATTTCGCCCGCCTCGCGCTGCTGCTGCCGCTGCTCTGCGGGACGATCGTGCTAGGCCTGTGGGGGGCAAAGCGCTTTCTCGGGCTGGGCGTCACCCCCGTGGGCACCGCCCGCGCGCCGCGCGCCGCGCGCGTTACCGAAACATTGCTGCTCGGCCACGGCGCGCGGCTCGCAGTCGTCGAGTTCGCCGACCGCCGCCTGCTGCTCGCGGTGGGCAAGGGCGGCATCGCCACACTCGCCGACACCGCGCTCGCGTCTGTCCCGCTTGCCCGGTTCACGCTCGTGCCGCCCGCTGCGCCGGAGCCGGAGCCGGAGCCGGAGCCGGAGCCGGAACCGGAACAGCGTCATGCAAACTGATCGCCGCGCCCTGTCGGCGTTCGCGTCACGCCTGTGTGTCACGCCGTCATGGCCGGGCGCCGCACCCGGGCTGCCGTCCGATACGCCCCGCCATGTGGTGGCCGCGTCAACAGCCATCGGGCCATCATGCCCCCGCGCGCCCGCGCCGCCCTGTCGTCATGGCGCAGGCGCGCACCCGCCCGCACGCCCCCGCGCACGTGCCACCGGCGTCGTTGCGGCCATGTGCGCGCTCGCCGCTCTGACCGCCGCACTGGCCCCCGCCGCCGCGCAGGCGCAAGCCTCGGGCGCGTTCGATCTCGCGACGCGCGCGCTGGGATCGGCCAATGCCGCGCACCCGGGCGATCCGCTGTCGCTGCCGCTCCAGCTGCTCATCCTCATGGGGCTGCTCGCGGTGCTGCCCTCGATGCTGCTGATGATGACCGCGTTCACGCGCATCATCATCGTGCTCGCCATCCTGCGCCAGGCGCTTGGCCTCACCCAGTCGCCGCCCAACCAGGTGCTGGTCGGCCTGTCGCTGTTCCTCACCTTCTTCGTCATGTCGCCCACGCTCACCCGCGTGAACGCGGAGGCGGTCACCCCCTACGCGAACGGCAAGCTCGCGCTCGCCCCCGCGCTCGATCGCGGCGGGGCGATTCTGCACCGCTTCATGATCGCGCAAACGCGCACGCGCGATCTCAAGCTGTTCGCGGACATGGCGCACGCGCCCAAATTCGCCGCGCCCGCCGATGTGCCCTTCTCGGTCCTGCTCCCCGCCTATGTCACGTCCGAACTCAAGACCGCCTTCCAGATCGGCTTCATGCTGTTCCTGCCCTTCCTCGTGATCGATCTCGTCGTGGCGAGCGTGCTGATGGCGCTCGGCATGATGATGCTCTCGCCCACGCTCATTTCGCTGCCCTTCAAGCTGCTGCTGTTCGTGCTTGTGGACGGATGGGCGCTCACGATGGGGTCGCTCGCGGGCAGTTTCCGGCAGGTGGCGGGATGAACCCCGATGATCTGATCCCGCTCGCGCAGCATGCGCTCTGGGTGCTGGTGCTCACGATCACGCCGGTCGTGCTGCCCGCGCTGGTGATAGGGCTGCTGATCGGCATGGTGCAGGCCGCAACCTCGATCAACGAGGCGACGCTCGCCTTCGTCCCCAAGCTCATCGTCACGCTTGCCTGCCTCGGGTTGTTCGGCGCGGTCATGGTCCGCCTGCTCACCGATTTCTTCACCGAAATCTTCGAGCGCATTCCCGATATGGCGCGATGACCGCGCCCGGCACCCTGCACCTGGCGCGCCGCAGATGACGGAGATGCTGCTCGCCAATCCCGAGCGTTTCCTTGCGTCGATGCTGTTCGCGATGCTGCGCATCGGCGGCGCGTTCGTCACTGCGCCCATCTTCTCGCACCTCGCCATTCCCGTGCAGGTGCGCATCCTGCTTGCGGCCGCGATCGCGGTCGCCATCGTCACCACGCGGCCGGTCCCCGGCCTCGATCTGCTCACCGCCGCCGGGCTGATCGCCGCCGTGTCCGAAGTCACCGTCGGCCTCGCGCTGGGTTTCGTCCTCCAGCTCGCGTTCGCGGCCCCCATGGTCGCGGGGGAGCAGATTTCCGCGGGCGCGGGGCTGGGCTTTGCGGCCTTCTCCGATCCGCAATCGGGCATTTCCAGCCCCGCGATCGGCCAGTTCCTGTCTCTGCTGATGACGCTGCTGTTCCTCGCCTTCGATGGCCACCTGCGCTTCCTCGAGATCGTCGTGCGCAGCTACGCCGCGCTCCCGCCGGGCGACGCGCTCCCGGCAGCGTCGCAGTGGCGCGATCTGGTCGGCTTCGGCGGCTTCGTGTTCGAGGCCGGACTGCTGATCGCGCTGCCGATCTCGGTCGCGCTGCTGTGCGTCAATCTCAGTCTGGGCGTGCTCACGCGCGCCGCGCCGCAGCTCAACATCTTCGCCATCGGCCTGCCCGTCTCGGTGCTCGCCGCGATGGCGATGCTCGCGCTCGCCTTCCCCGCGCTCGTCGAACTGATGACTGCGATCTGCGGCCGCGCGCTCGATGTCGCGCAGCGCATGGCGGCGGGCTGAGCCGCGATGGCCGGGGAGGGGGGGGACAAGACCGAGGCCCCGACACAGAAGCGCAAGGACGACGCCGCGAAGAAGGGCGAACACCCGCGCGCGCGCGAACTCGCGCCCGCGCTGGTGATGCTCGGCGGCGCGGGCTGGCTCGCGGTCGCGGGTGGCGGTCTCGCGCGCGGCTGCGCGGCGGCGCTCGCGCGCGGCCTGACGCTCGCCCCCGGCGACAGCGACGCGTTCGAGCCCGGCCGCGCGATCCTCGCCATCCTCTCCCCGCTCGCACTCCCCTTCGCCGCGCTGCTTGGCGTCTGCTGCGTGGCAGCGATCGCCTCGGGCACATTGCTGGGCGGCCTGCAATTCCGGCTTGCCGCGCTCGCGCCCGATCCAGCGCGGCTCGATCCCTTCGCGGGCCTCGCGCGCATTTTCGGCCCGCAGGGGCTGACCGAACTCGGCAAATCGCTGCTCAAGCTCGCCGTCGTCGGCGCGGTCGCGTTCGTCTCGGTCCGGCCGATGGTCGCCGATCTGGCCCCGCTCGCGCATGCCGACATCCACGCCGCCGCCGCCGCGATCGGGCCGCGTATTTCGGCGCTGCTGCTCCATCTCGCGCTCGGTCTGGGCCTGATCGCGCTCGTCGATGCGCCGCTCGCGCTCGTCCGCTTCCTGAACAAGCTCAAGATGACCAAGCAGGAAATCCGCGACGAAGCCAAGGAGCAGGACGGCAATCCCGAGACCAAGGGCGCGCAGCGCCGCCGGATGCGCGAGGCGCGGCGCGGCCCCGCCGCTGCTGCGGTCGCGTCGGCGCACGTCGTCCTCACCAACCCCGCGCATTTCGCAGTCGCGCTGCGCTACCGCCGCGCCGAAGACCGCGCGCCGGTGATCGTCGCGCGCGGGCGCGGCCAGATTGCGGCGGCGATCCGCGCGGCGGCGGCCGAACACGGCCTGCCCGTGCTCGAATATCCCGAACTCGCGCGCGCGCTCTACTTCACCGGGCGCGAGGGGGGCGAGATCGATACCGATCTCTATGCCGCCGTCGCCGCCGTGCTCGCCTTCGTCTTCAATCTCGATCGCGCGGCGGGGGCACGCGCGCGCGCGCCCAACGTCGAGGTTCCAGCCGCCGTCCGCTTCGACGAACATGGCCGCAAGTCCGGCTAAACCCCTCGTCCCCCACGCCGTCACCTTTCCCGAAGCCCTCAACCCGAAGGAGCCCCGATGGTCACTGCGACCTCCGCTGCCGCCACTGCGACGAGCACCGTTGGCAATAACCCCGGCGCGTCGATCCTCAAGACGCTGAACGCAGGCTCGGGCATCGATACCGCCACGCTCGTCACCCAGCTTGCCGCCGCACAGCGCGCGACCGCCGACAACGCGCTCAAGACCCGCTCGGACAAGAACACCGGGCAGGTGAGCGCGCTCGCGCAGGTGCGCGCCGGGCTGGACGCGTTCGTGACCGCGCTCGATGGGATCGTCGCCAACGGCAATCTTGCCCCGCAACCCACTAGCAGCGACATCGCCGTTGTCTCGGTCGCGCGCGATCCCGCCGCCGCCAGCGTCGCCCCTGTGAATGCAACGATCGCGGTCGGCCAGCTCGCCGCCGCGCAGACGATCGTCGCCGGCAGCATCGCCAGTGCCGCGGCACCCATCGGCGAGGGCACGCTCACGCTCACGTTCGGCACGCTCGCTGCGAGCGCGGGCACCCCCACCGGTTTCACGCCGGGCACCGCCGCGCCGGTCACGATCGCCATCGGTCCGGGCAACGACAGCCTTGCGGGCGTGCGCGACGCGATCAACGCGAGCAAGAGCGGCGTCACTGCGAGCATATTGAACGATGGCACCGGCGCGCGACTCATCCTCAAGGGCGCATCGGGTGCCGCAAACGCCTTCACGCTCACCGCCACCGACGCATCCGCCAACCCCGACAGTGCCAGCCTGACCGCACTCGCTTTTGCGCCTGGCACCACATCGACGAGCACGCTCGCCACGCAGGCCGCCAACGCCAAACTCACCATCGACGGTGTCGCAGTCGAACGCGCGTCCAACAGCATTTCCGACGCGCTGCCCGGCTACACGCTCACGCTCAACGCCGCGCAGCCCGATATCCCCGTCACGCTCGCTGCCGCGCGCGATCCCGGCCTGCTCGCGGCCGCCGTCAAGGATTATGCGGCCGCCTACAACAGCCTTGCCGGGCTGCTCGCCAGCGATGCCAGGGCGGGCACGGGGAACGGTACCGCCGGACCGCTGTATGGCCAGTCCAGCGTGCGCGCGCTCCAATCGGCGCTCGCAAAACTCAGTTCGCGCGGGCCGGGCGGCCAGACCCTCGCGGGGCTTGGCATCAAGACAGCGCGTGACGGTACGCTCTCCGTGGACGAAACCGCGCTTTCCGCCGCTGCCGCTGCCGATACCGGCCAGATCGAGCGCATCTTCAAGGGCACCCCTGCCGCGAACGGCGCGCCCCGGACGGATACCGGCATCGACGGCTTCATCAAGGCGCTGCGCGACAGCCTCTCCGCCACCGGCGGCGGCTTCGGCGGCTATTCGGCGCGCCTCGCGACCGATGCCGCCACGATCGCCAGCGATACCACTGCGCTCGACACGCGCATCGCCAGCTACACCAATCGGCTCACCGCGCGATTCGCTGCGATGAACGCGGCAGTGGCCGCCTACAAGTCCACCAGCAGCTTCCTCACACAGCAGATCGATGCGTGGAACAACACGCGTACCGCCTCCGCCGTCACCGCCTGACGCCCCGCCCGCCTTTTCTAACCCCCGCAACCCCCGCCACTCCCGCCGGAGCATCGATCCCATGATGGCAGCCGCCCGCGCCTACGCCCAGGTCTCCACCACCGCCCGCGTCTCGACCGCCGATCCGCACCAGCTCATCACCCTCCTGTTCGAGGAAGCGCTCGCCGATCTCGCGCGTGCCAAGCGCGCGATCGAATCGGGGGATCTCGCCGCCAAATCGCGCCATCTCAGCCATGCCGCCACGCTGGTTGCCGCGCTCGATGCCAGCCTCGATCACAACAAGGGCGGCGAGATCGCGCGCAGTCTGGCGACTGTCTACGCCTTCGTGCGCGCGCGCATCCTGCGGGCGAGCGCGAAGAACGATGCGGACCAGTGCCGCATCGCCGCGGAAACGCTGGGCGAGATCGCCAGCGCGTGGCGCGAGATCGGCTGAACCGCCCCCTCCGCCCCCTCGGGGCACCTCCCCCGTAAACGGGGGGAGGACAGGATCGTGCATGTCCTCCTCTGTTTTCGGGGGAGGTGGCGGCGAAGCCGACGGTGGGGGCCGGGCCGGGCGCACTACAGCGAAGATAGATCGCCCCTACCCCCAAGGCACCGCCGCCCCCGCGAAATGCGCCGCTATCTCCGCGCCGTCCACCGCATCCAGCGTCTCCGGCACCCACTTCGGCGCACGGTCCTTGTCGATCAATTGCGCGCGCACGCCCTCGTAGAAATCATGCCCCGCCTTTAGCCGGAGCACCGCGCGATATTCGTTCTCCAGCGCCGCGCGCACGCTCGCATGCGCACCGCGCGCGAGCAGTTCGAGCGCGAGCACGCAGGCGGTCGGCGACATGCGCCGCACCGTCGCCGCCTCCTTCGCCGCCCACGCGCTGTGCTCGCCGCCCGCCGCCGCCTCGCCGTCGAGCGCGGCCAGGATCGCCCCGACCGTTCGCCCCGCAAACAGCCGGTCGATCGCCGCGCGGTTGCCCGCCAGCCGGGCCGGGCCGGGCGCGTCCGCCGCCAGCCCGACCGCATCGTCCACCGCCTGCCCGTCCGCGAGCGCGCCCAGAAGCGCGTCCAGCCGGTCCGAGGGCGCATAATGCGTCGCCACGCCCGCCGCCAACGCCTCCGCGCCGTCGAGCCGCGCGCCCGTCAGCGCCAGAAACCGCCCCAGCGGCCCCATCCGCCCCAGCACCGCGCTCGATCCCACATCGGGCACCATGCCGATCCCCGTCTCGGGCATCGCCCATAAGGTGCGTTCGGTCGCGATCCGGTGCGAGCCGTGGACCGATACCCCCACGCCGCCGCCCATCGTCACCCCGTCGATCAGCGCCACATAGGGCTTGGGGAACGCGGCAATGGCGGCGTTCATCCGGTATTCGGTGGCGAAGAACCGCTCCCAGCCGTCGGTTCCCGCGCGCCCGGCGTGCCACACGCTCACCACATCGCCGCCCGCGCAGAACGCGCGACCGCCCGCGCCGCGGATCGCCACCGCGCGCACCGCAGCGTCCGCCGCGAACGCGTCCAGCGCCGCGTGCAACGTGGCGCACATCCCCTTGTTCAGCGCGTTCAGCGCCTGCGGACGGTTTAGCGTCAGCAGCCCCAGCGCGCCGCGCGTTTCGACCAGAACCTCGTCGTCCATCACCGTCTCCTCAGAGCGTCTCTATGCAAGTGAGCCCGCGCGCGGCGAGTGCGGGGCGCAGCGCGTCCACGTTGGCGTCGTCGCGCGTGAACACTGCCGTTCCGCCCGCGCCGCCGCCCACCGACGCCGCGCCCCGTGCGAGCAGCGTCTCGACCCGCCGGGCGATCCCCGCACCGCTGTCCACCAATGCCACTTCGGGGCCCGCGCCCGCAGCGAGTTCCTCGGCAAGCAGCGGGAAATGCGTGCACGCGAGCACCAGCGTATCCATCCGCTGCCCCCCCGGCTGCGCGCGTAGCGCTGCAATCGCCTCGCCCGCCACCCCCGCCGCCACCGCGCCCCCGCGCAGCTTCGCCTCGACCGCCTGCACCAGCGCGGGCGCGCCGTGGCGCAGCACCGTCATGCCGCGCGCGAACTCCGCCACCAGCGCGTCCACATAGGGCTGGCGCACCGTTGCCCCGGTCCCCAGCACGCCGATCACGCCGGTTCGCGTCATCGCCGCCGCCGGTTTGATCGCGGGCACGGTTCCCACCACCGGCACGCCCAGCGCCACGCGCGTATGCCCCAGCGCGATCGTGGAGGCGGTATTGCACGCGATCACCACCAGCCCGGGCCGGTATCGCTCGGTCAGCCGCCCGAGCAGCACCGGCACCCGCGCGGCGATCTCGCTTTCCGCCTTGGTCCCGTAGGGAAAGCCCGCATTGTCCGCCGCATAAGTCACCGCGATGCCCGGCAGCGCCGCGCGGATCGCATCCAGCACCGATAGCCCGCCCACGCCCGAATCGAAGACGAGGATCATAGTTTGGCGAGCAGCCCCTCGACGCCCAGCCGCACCAGCCGCCATGTCTCCTCGAACCCGTCCGCCGCGCCGTAATAGGGATCGGGCACGTCGCGCACGCCCGCGCGGGACGCATGATCCAGCAACCGCGAAAGCTGCGCGCGCGCGCCCCCGGGCCGCATCGCTTCGAGGTTGGCGAGGTTGGACGCGTCCATCGCCACGATATGATCGAAGCGCGTGAAGTCCTCGGGGGTCACCAGCCGCGCGCGCAGGTCCGATATGTCCTGCCCATAGCGCACGGCGATGGCTTGCGATCGCGGATCGGGCGCGCGGCCGAGGTTCCAGTCCCCCGTCCCCGCGCTGTCCGCGCGGACCGCAACGCCCCGCTCGGCGGCCAGCGCGCGCAGCAAGCCGTCTGCCAACGGCGAGCGACAGATATTGCCCAGACACACGAACAGCACCGAGGGCGCGCCGATATCGCTGCGCCACACGCCATCGGGATAATCGAGCGCGGCCACCCCCGCATAGGCCCGGACGCGCGCCTCGCCCACGTTCGCGCCCTCGCCCACCACGGTCAGCACACGGCCCGCAGTGGCTGCGGTCAGCGCGGGTTCGGTCCGCATCGTTCCACCATGGAACACCGTCGCGCCCGTCGCGGCTGCGGCATCCAGCCCGCGCACGATCCCGCCGCGCGCGGGCGCATCGGGATAGCCGCGCGCCGCGACCGTCACGCCCACCGCCGCGCACGGCGACCAATCGAGCGCCACCTCGCCCAGTCGCCCGTCGGCCCCCGCGATTAGCACGTCGAGCAGATCGCTCCGCAATCGCGGCAGCACCACCTGCGCCTCGGGATCGCCCAGCCGCACATTATACTCGATCAGCTTCGGCCCATCCGCCGTCAGCATCAGCCCCGCATACAGCCAGCCGCGAAACGGCGTCCCCGCCGCCACCATCGCGCGCGCAGTCGGCCCCACGATTTCGGCCAGCGCGCGCTCCACCAGCACCGGCGTCAGCGCGGGCGCGGGGGAGACCGCACCCATGCCGCCGGTGTTGGGCCCGGTGTCACCATCGCCGAGCCGTTTGTAATCGCGCGCGGTGCTGAACGGCACCACCGTCTCGCCGTCCACAAGCGCAAACAGGCTCGCCTCCTCGCCCACGAGGCATTCCTCGATCACCAGCGGCCCGAGCGCAGCTAGCCGCACTACCGCCGCCTCCGCCTCGGCCAGCGAGGCCGCGACCACCACCCCCTTGCCCGCCGCCAGCCCGTCCGCCTTCACCACCACGGGGATCGGCCCGGCCCGCACATGGGCGAGTGCCGCGTCCGCATCGTCGAACCGCGCCCATGCGGCGGTCGGCACGCCCGCTACATCCGCAACCTGCTTGGTGAATGCCTTGGACGCTTCGAGCCGCGCGGCCGCCGCGCTCGGCCCCCACACGCGCATGCCCGCCGCCGCAAGCGCATCCGCCAGCCCGTCCGCAAGCGGCCCCTCGGGCCCGATCACCACCAGATCGATGCGCTCGGCGCGCGCGAACGCGACCGTCGCCGCGTTTCCCCCCAGCCGCACGTTGGTGGCGATCGCCGCCGTCCCCGCATTGCCCGGCGCGCACCATAGCCGGGGTGCGCGCGGCGAACGCGCGAGCCCGGCCAAGATGGCATGTTCGCGCCCGCCGCCGCCGATCACCAATATGTTCATGCAACCGCGTTAGCCGTTCGGGGGCAAGGGGTTAAGCCCCGCTTACCTCGCCACCATGCGCAGCGCGTA
>Ga0123337_10001158_pt1 | contig 35671 bp, 26 predicted proteins | sample frozenSSSSmetaG_FD_89792 | JGI IMG/M metagenome (GOLD analysis project Ga0123337, IMG submission 89792) | Glacier valley bacterial and archeal communities from Borup Fiord, Nunavut, Canada, to study Microbial Dark Matter (Phase II) -... | ecosystem: Environmental > Aquatic > Freshwater > Ice >...
GCGAGAATAAATTGTTCAAATCAATCGCGAAGGAGATCTTGTTTAAGGATGGAGATATAGTAGAAAACGGAGAAAAGGCGGAGGAGATTGATTAATTTTCTGTTATAATCTTTCTGTACGAAATAGCAGAGGCCGCAAGGCATTATGCAAATAGTGCCTTCAGCTGCTATTTTGTGCGTTTTACCGTTTTTCTATGGTTTTTATTTCTGTAGAGGTTCTCGTTGTTTCAATATTTGTTGTTACTTCAGGTCGTTTATAATAACGTAGCAATTTTCGGTATCCTTTATGAAATATCCCGATATAATATTCTTCATTAATTTGTAAACTGATGAGAGAGGCGTTTTGAAAATCACCAGATTCACCTGGCTGTGAAAGATAATCTGTCACAGACCGAATAATTACACGTAACTCAGATTCTATTATGTTTGATTCAATTAATAAATTTTTAACCATGGATAAATAGTTAGTATTTATCTTACTATTTTCAAGACTTTGTTTTAGTTCAAATAAAGAAATACCAATAATTATAGATAAAAATAAAAAGAATAAGCAAAAGGTTACGAATTGTGTAATCGCAGTAATGGAATATATTATCCCATTAATATCATACAACACTTTTGACGCGTAAAATATTGAGACAATAAATATTTCCATTAATATTGCCCAAAATCGAAAGCTTGTTAATCTTAGTACATCCCTCTTTCCAAAGAATGTGAATGAATTAAATCCTGTGGAACTAAACCAAGTTGCGACAATTAAAATAATAACCGAGACTATTGATGCTAGGTTAACTACATGCTGATCTACAAATATTGGTGCAAATGGATTTAGATTTCCGAAAAATGGTGTTAATGCTAAAAAAAAAGTGATTGATGCAGTTAGTAAATTCAAAATTATGAAAAATGCGTTCGTATAATCATTGTTCTTTGCATCCATAACTTTCTTTAACATTAAAAAATAAATTGACGGATTGTATCACGGCAATTTATATAAAGCTATTCTTCATCTTCTAATTTATTTATGCCCAGCTTCTTGCCATAATATCGGGAAATTAAAAATATACATAGTAATAAAATTAATCCCATTAACAACGTCGCAAAAATAAGCTTCCAGTCTTGCGATTCTATTCCTATTCCGACTATAGCATAGGTTAAAGATATTGGTATCAGCCCAAGAATCGTTGCTACAACAAACATTTCTAATTTCACTTTTGTTAACGCTGCTGTATAAGATGCAATATCTATCGTTACAGTCGGAAATATTCTGAGAAATACCATCGTTTCAAATCCGAATTTCCTAGTTAAACGATTCACGTTCTCCATCACATATGGTGCGTGTTTGTTCACGTATTTCCGACCAAGTTTCCTCACAATTATAAAATCTAACACAGCCCCTAGTAGTGAACCAAGCATGACTATGAAAAATCCTGTCCCAGAACCGTAAATAAAAATTGCTGTTACAGCTGTCGGAGTATCTGGAAATGGACTCATGACGGAAAGCGCCATAAATAATATTAAAAATACTACACCTAAAAAGCCCAATCCTTCGGAAAAATTTCGTAATTGTTCTTTAGTTATTCCTAATTTAGCATAGAGTGCGAGTAAGATAGCGTAAATCAATACAAAAAAAATAAGCGATAGGATAAATTTTACAATAGCTTTGTCGTACATATATTAGTTTTTGTTGACTTAATCTTATAGCAAATCATATAATTCTGCATGAAAAACTCACGTCTTGCAACAATTTCTTCTTTTTCGCCATTTATATGGCTTTAAGCCTACGTATATTTTCAGCCTCTAAATTTCTAATCTGCTACAATTATTTTAATTAGAATACTTTTATGAAAAAACGAATATTAACTGGCGATCGACCTACAGGAAAACTGCATGTCGGGCATCTTATTGGCTCACTACAGAATCGTGTGAAACTCCAACACGAATATGATGAATATGTTTTAGTTGCAAATGTGCAGGCTTTTACGGATAACTTTGAAAATCCAGATAAAGTTCAAAATAGCGTTTATGAATTGTTGGCTGATTATTATGCTGTGGGAATTGATTTTAATATAGCGAAAGTTATTATCCAGAGCGAGATTCCTGAGATTCATGAAATATTTATTTATCTTGCAAATTTTGCTACTGTGCAGCAAATATCTCACAATCCAACAATAAAGACTGAAATTTTAGAGAAAAAATATGGTGACTCTACTCCACTCGGTTTTTATATTTACCCAATTCATCAAATTGCGGATATTGCTTGTGTGAGAGCCGATATAGTGCCAGTTGGTCCTGACCAAGTTCCTATAGTTGAAGATAGTCGAGAGATCATTCGCAAATTTAATCGTACATACAACACTGATGCACTTGTCGAGCCACAGGCTCTTGTCGGAATTGCAAAAAATCTTCCAGGTACAGATGGAAATGCGAAAATGGGAAAGAGTCTTGGAAATGGAATTAATCTTAGTGACTCTGAAGAAGAATTAAAGAAAAAAGTTTTTTCTATTAAAACAGATCCAAATAGGATTCATGCTACAGATCCAGGAACTATAGAAGGAAACACAATTTTTACATATCATGATATTTTTAACAGTAACATTGACGAAGTAAAGGATCTCAAAGAACGATATCAAAAAGGTACCGTTGGTGATATGGAAGTCAAGGAGAAACTTTTTAATGCGATGAATACGACATTGACCCCAATCCGTGAAAAACGTAAAGAAGGAGAGTCTAAAGTAAAAGAATTACTAGAAATCGCTAAAGAAAATAGCATCGAAGCTCGTAAAATAGCTAGAGAAGTCGCGGATAAAATGAAAGAGGCAATGAAATTGAAATATTAAAAAGGTTTGAACTTGTCGTCCTTATCTTATTTCCGTTGAAGTTCAATCGGACGCTGTCACAGGTAAAGTGTATAACAATAAAGCAAAAAAGAGCTGTGGGCAGACAGCTCTTTTATAAAGAAACACAAGGCAGTGTGAAATCTTTACATATATAGATGTATTTAGGGGGACAGCTAAAATCAATTAAGAAGTGGGGAAACTCCTCTGTCACTCCGTGACATTTCCTCTTGCAAAGAGGAGAATATCCCAACTTTGTAACTTCGTGTCTTAGAGGTAAAACTCTGTGCCTCAGTGGTTATGAGTTTATAAAATTTGGCAAATATGACTTTACTCTGCTAAAATACTGGAGTTTAAAAGATTTTACAAACTCTAAAAAATATGGCGGTAAAAGACTATTACGAATTATTAGGTATACAAAAAGGTGCTTCAGATGATGAAATTAAAAAAGCTTTTAGAAAATTAGCTGCTCAGTATCATCCCGATCGCAACAAAGCATCCGACGCGGGAGAAAAATTTAAAGAAATAAATCAGGCTTATCAAGTGCTTTCTGATCCTCAAAAGCGTGCTCAATACGATCGATTTGGGAGTGCAGGTGAAAACATGGGAGCGGGAGGATTCGATTCTTCACAATTTGGAAATTTTGGAGGAATGGAAGACCTTTCAGACCTTTTAGGATCGTTTTTTGGTGGATTTGGTGGAAGTAATCAATATGCTGACTTTGGGTCACCACGGGACTCCCGATCTTCACGTGGCGATGATATTAGTGTTTTACTGACAGTGGATTTTATGGATGCGGCCTTTGGCAAAGAAATGAACATTCAGTATGATCGACTAATACGATGTCATGAATGTAATGGGGAAGGTGGCAAAGGCAAAGAAAAATGTACAAATTGTAATGGCACGGGTCATGAACAACGAATTTCACGCACGGCATTTGGTAATATGACTATGATGGTCAGCTGTCATATCTGTAGTGGTACAGGATTTACTTTAAAAGAAAAATGTAAAGTTTGTGGAGGAGATGGATTAGAAAAAATTAAACAAAATCTAAAAATCTCTATTCCTAAAGGTAGTATTGATGGTATTACACTCAAGTTTGCTGGTGAGGGAAATTATGGAGAAAATTCCGGAAAAGCCGGTGATTTGTATATTAAATTACGCATAGCATCACACTCCTTATTCACTCGACATGGTGATGAGGTCACCTCTACAATAAATATTCCGCTCCAGTTGGCAGTTCTTGGTGGGAATGTCAAAGTATCGACTATTCATGGTGAGCAAAATTTAAAAATAAATCCAGGTACAATTCACGGGACTGTAGCGAAAATATCTGGTATGGGATCGCCTAGATTTCGTGGTCAAGGAAATGGAGATCATATCGTGAATATTCTGCTCTCTGTACCGAAAAAATTAACAAAAGAACAAAAGAAGCTTTGGCAACAACTAGCTCAGATTAATGAGTAATAGAACAGATTTTCTGGAAATTTGTATTGCAATACATTTCGCGCGGTAAATTTTTCTAATAAAATCTCGTATTTAATTTAAAGTTTTGCGAGAATTATTAAAAAAATCAGGGCGGTCTTTGTGCGGATTCATGGTTTTTATTTCAGTTCTACTTAATCCGGTATTTGCGCAGGCCGTTGAACCTTCGTTGACGGAAGAATCTTTATCTCCGAATATCACGAATCCAGATGTTACTTTTTCACTTACGATTATTCCGACGACAATTATTCCAATTACACCGATATCAACTTTAACAATCGTGCCCACACCTATTCCGATAGATTATTCTACTTGGCATGTCAGGTTGAATGAGATTTATTCTTCTCCTACAACAAGTAATAAGGAATGGATCGAATTATATAATTCAGATTTGATAGATTATGATCTGACAAATTGGACTCTGGATGATAGTTTGACTACAAAATCTATATGTAAAAAAATTGGTACGACAAATAATATTATTAAAGCTAAGGACTATTTAGTTGTTGAATGCGTTAGCCAGGTATTAAACAATACGGGCGATGATGCACATCTGATTTCACCAGATGGTCAGCAGCATGATCTTTTTACTTATACATCAATAGATTCTACGCATAGCTGGAGTTATTTTTCGTCTGGCTGGGAAGTCACTTCAATAATTACAAAAAATGCAGAAAATATAAAAGATATAAAAATTAATTATTCCGACTGGAAAATATTTTTGAACGAAATATATCCAAATGTTGATTCCAATTCATCTCATCCGGAATTGGTTGACGAATGGGTAGAATTATACAATGCCGATTCTTTAGATCACGATATGACAAATTGGGTAATCGACGATAGTCGAGCATCTTCATCGAAAATTAAAATTACCTCTAAAAATCCAGCTGGTGTAATAATTTCTTCACACAAATATCTTGTGATACAAATTTCTCCAGGAATATTTAATAATGACGGTGATAATGTTTTTCTCGATGCTCCTGATGGTACCAATCAAGACTTCTATCATTTCAGCTCATCAAAAATGGCTTTATCATGGAGTAAATTTCAGAATAACTGGGTTCTATCTTCTCCTACACCTAATGCTGACAATTTGGGTGAAGTTTTATCAATTCAAACACAACTAATTTCTATATCCGATGCAAAGAAATTGAATTCAACCGATCCCGTGACCATTCAAGGTTCCATCACTGCTGATGTTAATAAGCTTGGTAAAGGCGTTTTTTATATCCAGGATGATACGGCGGGAATTCGAGTGGAGATGGATACGGATTTATTTACCGATCCAATTACAGATGGAGATATCTACACTATTACGGGTAAAATTGACGAGATCCATAATGAAAAAATAATAAAGCCAGATTCGGTTTTAAAAATAAAAGTAGGAACAAAGTTAAAACCAAAATTAGTAAATATCTCCCACATTGATGAAGATTTTGAAGGTTCGCTGATTAAAGTAAAAGGACGAGTAGATGACAATAGTGGAAGTACGTTTACTGTGTCAGACGGGAAAAATATAATAACGATAAGTATTAATTCAAATACAAAAATTAAAAAACCATATACCCGGGTGGGGTACTATGCCTCAGTGGCGGGGGTATTGTCACAATATGGTTATAAAGATGGTGTCGCGTATTATCGACTATTACCGAGAGTGCAATCGGATGTGGGGATTGGTAAGACGGAATTACTGGCGGAGACAGGAGTGAATGCAATAATGCAGATGGGATTTGGATTTTTAGTAATAACAGCTCTTATAATATTAAATTATAAAAAGGTAAAAAGATATATTGGAAAATTAAGCATCAAGCCCATACATTTTCCTCTTAGATTCTTCACTAACCATATCCATGCTCCATTCTGGATCATGGACAAAATTTATATCTACTTCATCTATATTTTCTTCATCAGCGAGTGCATTTTCTATCTCGTATCGGATAGTATCCTGAAGAGGACATGCGGGTGTGGTCAAAGTCATCTCTATATGCAGAGTATTAGTGTCCGTGTCGAAAAGAATGCCGTAAATCAGACCTAAATCGACTATTGGAATTCCTAATTCTGGATCCATTACTTCGCTAAGCTTTTGAACTATGTTTTTTGTTGGGAATATTTTCATAACGTAATTATATCATCAAATTGAATTTTAGTAATTGATATCTTACTAAATAAGGTTGATAAAATATAAATTAATGTATTTTGATGCTATTTTTGATATCATTATCCCTAGTTTATGGGCGGATGGCGAAATGGTAGACGCGCAAGCTTGAGGGGCTTGTCCTCGTATAGAGGGTGGAGGTTCGACTCCTCTTTCGCCCATGATTACAGTGCACAGTTGAGAAAGTTCACCACAAAGACACTTCTACTATCATTGCGAGGAAGGCATACGCCTGATGTGGCAATCCCATAGGAAAATCTTACTAGTTCTTTTATCCGACGGGATTTCTCATAGGCTGCGCGGACTACGTTCGATTCGAAATGACAATTTTAAAATTCTTACATTCCTACATTATTCTCATCGTGTTATCATATTCCATTACTTGTAAAATTTTATGAATCCATTCCAGGCAATATTTCTCGGAATAATTGAAGGTATGACGGAGTTTTTACCGATATCATCCACGGCACATCTGATAATCGCAGAGAAATTATTAAACATCAAAAGTCCCAGTAGTTTTTTTACAATTGTCATACAGATAGGATCGATTATGGCAGCGGTCTTTTTTTATAGATCAAAGTTTAAGAGTATTTTTTTTGATACTTTGAAATTAGCTAAGAAAGGATTTTCACTAAAAAAAGCTTCCCGAAATGAATTACTAGGATTATGGATTTTGATTTCCATAATTCCTACAATAATTATCGGTTTTATATTTCGCAAACAGGTCGATGAATGGCAAAATTCCATTTGGCTAGTGGCTGTAGTTACCATTTTGTTTGGCGTGATATTTTATCTTATCGAAAATTTTTCAAAAAAAATAAAAGTTGCAAAAATTGATATGCAAACAGTATCATTAAAACAACTTGTAATCATGGGAGTTTTTCAAGGATTATCTATCGTGCCCGGTGTGTCACGATCCGGCGTTACTATTGCAACGGGTTTAGCACAAAATGTGAAAATGTCAGACAGCATTGAGCTTTCTTTCCTGATGGGTGTGCCAGTAATATTCATTGCCGCTTTGTATAAGCTGGCATCAAGTATTAGCGGACTGGATGCGGGAATTATCTTTATGACATTTTTGGGATTAATTACTTCCTTTATCGTTGGACTTTATTCTATCAAGATAATGCTCGGCATTTTGTCAAAAAAAGGATTTTATCCGTTTATGATTTATCGAGTGTGTTTAGGAGTATCAATAATTATTTTTATACTGTTAGGAATTATTAAGTAATTAATTCGTTGTCATTCCCACGACTGCGTACGCCGAAGTGTAATGTAGGAGGAAGACGGGAATCTTTCCCTTTGAGTCATTCCAGCGTAATCATACGATCATAAGTAGGCTAGAATTCATTTCTATCTTATTGTGCTTAATGTACTTGTCTCAATGGCCTAGGCAAATTTAGTCTTATTTGGTTGTATTCCCCTTTTACTTTTTGGTAGCAAAAAATAATCCCTAACGGGACCGAATGCAAAACTCCAGCGCGTAAGTTGTTTGCTCTTCTTAATCCTACGACGCAATCCGGAAACGCGCGGAGGTTCGCGAATAAATGGAATTAAGTTCCTGAATATAAAGTTTTATAACTCCTCGCAATGACAATACAATTCATTGAAATAAAAATTTTGAAAATGTAGAATATAGTATTGGAGTTTTATGCGCAATAAATAATTAATACGTTTTATAAATGTCACTTTACCGTACAGGTTTTTTAATCAGACGTATTTTCGTCTTATTTTGGGTATTTATAGGATTACTCATTTCGTTAGGTTTGATAGGTAGAATCACAGATGGGTTAGTGAGAAATGTGACTAAAACTTCGTGTGAAAAAGCTTCGCGTGGATTTGGTGAATTTTCTCCACCTAGTATCGTTCCGAGCGGTAAAGTAAATATTTTTAAACCAACTAAATTTGGTGTGGATACTTCTCCTTCTGGTAATCTTCCTTCTCTGGATGCCACATTTCGCAATGGATGCTCAGATCCAGCTAATGAAAATTTATTAGTCAATATTTATCAAATCCAGATTCCTACTCTACAAAACGAGTCTAGAACAATCGGATTACAACTAGCAAAAGATCTAGAATTCAACGATCCTGCGAAGGAAACAAATGATGGCTCAATAAATTTTTCATGGGCAGATGATAAACGACGTTTGACTTACAACGTTGAGATGAGAACTTTTGAATATTTTACAAATAATATTTCTACAGTAGATACAGCTTCTGCTTCTCCCGGAGATCCAAATGTGGCACAGCAATATTTAACTAACTTGCTTAGAGATATAAATATCAAAACAGATGACCCACTGTCATATTTTCGATCAGTTTATGTCAAATATAATTATGAAACAGCGACGTGGGACTTGAGTCCAAATAATCAACCAACTAATTTTGTAATGAGCTACTATGGGAGATATTCTAGGGCGAGAGGGAATACTCCACTTCCTTCCTTTATTGACTCTGACTCAACAAAAGCTGATCCACATATCGTGAAAGAATTTTATGCAGGCTATGACTATAGCTCTATGTATTTGATCACGAAAAATACTCAAATTCCAAAAGCATCAGATGTAGTGGAAATAAAATTTGATAAATATAATTATGATGTCACAAAACCAAATGTATATGATACAAAAAGTGTGAACGATGCATATAATGATATACAAAATGGAAAGGGTACTCTTGTGGCGGTAAGAAAACAAAAAACTGGGGAATCCATAGATAATGCAATTTTATCTGGGATAAAAGACGTAAAAGTAATTGGTGTTGCAGCCGGGTACTACATTAGTCCGACGAGACCGGAATATGCTTTTCCTGTATATGTTTTTACTACTCAATTTGTGACTAGTACTACGGGTACAAATCAGGAGTTTGGCGAAGCAGTGTATTATGTTTATGCGTATAGGTAAGTTTTTCTGTTATGTCGAATCCCACGTAGTGGACGTAATCCATGAGAAATCTCATCGGAAAACTTTACTAGTTCTTTTATCCGACGGGATTGCCACGTCGTTAACACGCCTCGCAATGATACAGGTAATTCTTCTCTAAGACAGAACTATTTCACTGGATCCCATTTAGGTTTTTTCCATGACCATGGACCACATTTTATTATTCTTTTTATTCCTAGCCAGCTACCTTTCATAGAGCCGTATTTTTTAACTGCTTGCTTTGTATACTCACTACAACTAGGATAAAACATGCATACACGATGACTTTTAAACAATTTTCCCGCGATACCATGATCAAAAGATAATGTTTTTTGATAGATCCAGATTATAAAAATCAAAATATATTTCACTTTTGTTAAAACTCATAAATAACTCTCGTGTCATCACCTACTCTATATTTTATTTTATCATCATATTCAGTGATTTTTTCTTTATTGCTTTTATATAAAAATATTTTTCCTTCATCCTGAACTAGTTTTCTAGACCAATCAATAATTATTGGAAAAGCAGCTACGCCACGACTGATCACAATATCGTACTTTTCTTTCAAATTTTCTGCTCGATCATTGATTACCTTTACGTTTTTCAAAGCTAATTTCGCCGACATAGTTTGGATCGCGCGACATTTTTTCCCAATTGAATCGATTAAAATAAAATTAACATTTGGTAATGCGATAGCTAGCGCTAATCCGGGAAAACCGCTTCCAGAGCCAATGTCTGCGACGGTAAGCTCTTGGCTATTATCATTTAACAAACTTTCCCAATATTCAAAACTGAATATTTCTAAACTATCTAAAATATGCTTATTCAAAATATTTTCTGTATCATTGAATGACGATAAATTAATCTTTTCGTTTTCTTGTTGAAAATATTTGATCAAAGCATCGTATTTTGTTTTATTTGTTTCGTAGATTTGTTGTGGTGTGATCATATTTGAAGGGATTTTATGATTTCGTCGAGTTGTTTAATGTCGCTATTAAAATCATCTTGGCTTACATCAAAAATAATAGTGGCGATAATCTGGACCTCCTGATTTTTTGTGGTTTTAAACGTAGAGATAAAAGGTTGCGATGGGATTGTTGTTTTCACGTAGATCGGAAATGAAATTTGATTATTTGCAGTGAGAAATGTAGACGGCTGATTGCGATCGGATTCTTGTTTTGCATAATAATATTTAATATCAGAATTTTCTCTGTAAAGATCATTTCCGTCTATTGATTTTAAGAAGACCATGCTTTGCCATAGACTTTGATCAGGAACTAAAAATGTTTCTAAACCTGTATTTTGGCGTTTATCTATGTTTGTCGGAATAGCAGTAATAATGATATTAAAAGTCCCAGAGCTATTAGTTAACGTCTGAGAATACGTTTTAAAATCAGTCCCGTTTCCTTGCGTGTTTTCTTTAACAGTGAGATTGCTTGGAATACTTAACTTTGAAAAATAACTCGTGGTAGAAACAGTTTTCTGTGTAATAGCCGCTGGTGTAGTATTCTTAATTTTATCTGTATCGGATGGCTGCAACACAAGATAAAGAATAATAGCGCCGATAACGATTACTACTCCCGCATAAATCATGATGACTTGTTTTCTTTTTAAATTATTTATTTGAGTTGTAAGAGACATTTTTATTTACTGATAATTAATCCTTGATAATCAAACAATGACCAAATCTGCATAAACCGTGTTGTTGAAATTTCTGTTTTGGCATCTGCTACACCTGCGGTATCAGTGCCATTTCCCTTTGCTCCTTTTAATGGATCCATAATATAGACCGAACCTTTTGTGTCGTTGTATCCGTATAATACTACAGCATGAGAGCCTGGGATGTAGTTTACACTATTTCCAACAGAATCTTTCCATACGTATTTTCCAGAAGATTTATTTGTTTGTAAAATATTTAATCTGGTACCAGATATATTTTGAAAATCTGTTGTAACCCAGACAATTACGGGCTTACCGACTTTCACCGCAGCAAAAGCTTCATCTTTATTTGATGCAGTATTACTTGATAAAAGTTTAGAATTCACTCCGTATATGGATGTATAGCTTTGAGCAAGTGAATTTAAATATGAGGCACTGGTTCCATATCCAGCGTTAGCAACATTATTTGCGAATATTCCACCCTCGTCTGTGACTCCCACTCCATTCAAATTTCCCACGAATTCATTATTGGGATTTCCCCAAGTAGATATTTTATTATTCGAATCTAATATTGGTGCAGTAGTATTTACTTTTTTAGCTAGCTGAGCGTCTGAAATTAATCGATTCTCTATTTTGATTACTTCCTCGCCTGGTTGATCGGCCACGGATCCTAGGTCTACATTTACGGACTTCATTGCCGCCGCGAGTGCAGCAAATGGAGATGTGAATTGTGAAATTTGATGATGTTTCCAAATGGTATTTATTAATACATCATCTGTACTTGTTGTCTGTGATGCTGTACATACAGCGGAAGATATTTGCAGATAAAATAATGGTCCAAAACCAGCAGTATTCAAATCATAAATTGCATCTTTTCCTCCATTTACTCCTGTCGACGTATAATCCAAATTTGACTTACTATCAATTCTAGTTTGTAAATTGGCATATGGATCGTTAACGATAATACCCTTTACGTCATTTCCTTCGTAAATATATCCCTTGACCACATCGATATGACCAAGCGGCGCATAAAAAGAAAGAATTAATGGATAACCTTTTGCGATACTGGCTTGCACCGCGGTATAAATACTATTTACCGATGGATAAAGACTACTGGCAGAAGCTTGAACTCCATTTAATCCAAGATAATTAGTCATTCCGCCTGAAGAAGATCCCTCCTCTACACCTCCACATCGTCCACCGTTGTTTTGACCACTGGTAATATAATATGCGCCATTGGCTTTTTGAGCTCCGGTACTGTCAGATGAATTACAATATTTCGTAGGATCTATCTTTTGGTTTTTATTCATATACATATAGTCTTGCAAAACTGTTGAACTATTATTTACAAGCTGATTTCCTTGGAAAAATCCTGATACCATTGTCGATGATGCAGCACCACACATATTGCCACCACCTTTGATTCGATCGTTGGCCACACGACTTTGTTTATCTGTGTCACTAGCGAATGTTGCGGCATCACCTTTGTCTAATAAAACCTGATTAAAATATGGCACATCTAAAACTCGAGCATTATAGGATTTACCTTTAAATGTAACTGTTGATTCTTTATATCCTTGTCCGCATGCTCCACCCGTACTTGACGCCACCACCGCCACGCCACCGAAAACCGTGGAATCATAGCTTGGCGAATAGGCGGTTTTATTTGCCGAGATAATAGCCGATCCCGCGATTAAAGATAATAATACTATCACGCCGATAATCACACATCCGAGACTTAGAACACCCAGCATAGATGCTACACTCTTTGCCACGGCAGATCGAATAACGCTGAAAATAGTATTGATAAATTTCCTAAACAATCTGAAAAACCTCACGGACATAAATGTGATCAGTCTGCGTGTCAAATTGAACGCTAATATTTTTAATCTTGCCTGTATATATTTTGACGGATCGTAAGCAAAGTTTAAGAACCCACCAATTTTACCGATACTGAAAAAATAACCATTTTTTAAAATATTCCATTTACTGCTTATATTGCTAAGGAATGAAGTCGGAATAAAAGCCATTACTCGATTCTTTATCGATGGAGGTAATAAATTGAAAGATCCTTTTAAAATGTTCTTTCCGATTCCAGCTATACCTAAAGCAGATTTTGGAATTGTATCCATAACAAACATAAAAGCACCCACCATTCCTGTATCTTTTCTCAAAGGAGCTGCCAATCCAAGAAGTGAATTATTTAATGTCGCAAGATTGCCTCTTATAGAAGCAAATCTTAGCAACCATTGATTTGTCGTCGGAGCTCGACGTGAAAGAAGTCGTGTAGGGTTAGCAATAATTCGTAAAAATTTTCCAAAAGCATCGGCGTTTTGTGCAGCATTCATGTATGATAAATCACCTGTACGAATACCTCTCCTCATTAATGCTGCGACAAGGGGCGAATATCTGCCGGATAAAGAATATGATCGTAAAAATCTTCCAATCAACGGGATTCGTCCTACCGTGTTATTTCTTAACCGAAAAAATATATTACTATTGTTTAATACAAAATTCCCCGAAGCATCGAATTCCCTTGAAAATTCATTCGTTCCTAATAAAATTCCTAAGTTATTCACAAGCTCTTCCCATTTCCCTGCTTTGCCTCCTCCAAAAATTGCATGGGATACAAAATCATAAAGTGGAATACCTGTTATCGCAAATCCGGCTTGCAATATTGCAGGTGAAGCCGTTAAGAATCCAACCATACTACCTGCGACTGCACCAGATAATGGAGTCTGTTTACTCTTTTGTCTAGCGCCCTCGCCCGCATTTTGCGCCTGTTTAGCGGCATTTCTCGTTCGTGATGGTTTTGGTCTTTTTTTACCATATTGTCCACTGTGCATCGCTTCCTGATATTTTTTGTATTGCTCCATTTGTTCAGGTGAAAATTCTGGTCTTTGTTGCACTGGTTCTCGGAAATTTGCTTCGTTACCCATCAACCCTGCTAAAACTTCGGGAGGATAATCAGTTGGCAGTGCTCCACCTTTTGCGGCTAAAGCTTGAGCGCCATATAGTTCTCGGGCAAAATTTTCGTTACCTGGTAAAAAAGGCACGCCGGCAGAGCCCAATCTGTGTGCAGCTGCATCAAAAGGTTTACCTAGAAAAGGTAAAAGATTGGAAAAAGTCGTGGCATCCTGATCAAATGGAATTCCTAATCGTTGACTTAAATTTCCTAATACTTCATTACCACCTTTTCCTAATTTCCCAAAAATATTATCTCCGACCCTATCAAAATTATTTTCAGCGAAAGCGCCGTTAATCGCATTTTTTATAAAAGGCGAATTGGAAATTCCTGCATCCGCAAACATTTTGGATACGCTGGGCATTTTTTCAAAATCTCCGGAAAATCTAGAATTCTGAAACAATTCAGGATTCTCAAAAATATTTTTTTGTAAAGATTTCATTGCCGCTGGGCTATAGTTTTCTCCTAGTCTATCTCCGACCATGCTAGCCACGGACGGTGAAAATTCTAACGGCAAATTTGCTAATCCCTTTTCTGGATCAGGAAAAAATGTACTTCCTAATGAATTTGGATAAAAATCTCCAACAGGATTTATTCCCACGGCATCTGACAAATTTCCGTCTAGATCTTTTACATTTAAAAGGGATTCGTTAATTCCATCTCGTGCCGCGGTGTTTACAGACTTATCCATGAATTCTCGCGTAGCAGGATCAACTTTTTCAGGTGAAATATAATTTCCTCTTTCATCAACATAACCTTTTTCCAGAGCATCATTTACTTTTTTTTCTGAAATTATCTCTCCACCACTTTCTCGTTTGTCATCTTGGAATGCTAGAAAAGTCGCGGCGACTAATTCGCCAAAATTTTTCACAGAACTTGAAAGTGTGTAACGTTTCTTGGCTATGTCACGAGCAAGACTTGATGCAAGGAAATCTTCTAAATTTTTGTTTGCATCTAGAGTCGAATATTTTTCCAGACCAGTTTTAATCGAAGTATCAAAAAAACTTTCTAGAATTTTTACGTCTGTTGCTTCGGCCAATATTTTATTCGCTATACCGCCACCGGTATCAAAATATCCTGGCATCCAGTGAGAATAATCTGTACGATTAGTTTTTGTATCTATGGATTTCAAAACATCCATCAGGTAATCCATCTTTTGCTGTGACCTTTGTGGCAGTGGAGATTTCCCGATTCTATATTCATATTTTGGTATGCGATCACGCGATCCATAGTCTATTAGCTGCCAAATAGCATCACCTGCTGACGTTGTTGTTTCTGCCGAGACTTTATTCACATCTGACATTGATGGCAATGCGTTGAAATGTTCTTGCGGTGTTAAAGTATTTCCTGGTGTATTCTGCAGATTTTGTAGCTCGTGAGAGTACTTTTCTACACAATTTTCTATTAAATCTAATGTTCGCAATTGATCAACATTATTAGTGCGAGGTTTTAGCGATTGTACTATCGCAAGAAGCGTAGATGTTGTTTCACTCGCAGGAGAATTTAAATTAAGATCAGGGTCGTCGACAACGTTAGATAAAAGTACTTTGATGTAAAAAAGTAATAAAGCTGATAATTTTTCGTCAAATTCTTTTTCAAAAAGTTCGCGTAAACTAATTTCAATTTTGTGAGCTTGTGTAATCGTGACAGCAACTCCATTTTTTTCTAGAAATGTAAAAACTTCATTCTCTGTCCGGGGAAAGTCTTGATGAACGAATGCGATAAATTCATTAAAACTAATACCTTCGCGACTCATTAGTTCTCCAAGCGCAGAAAATGAATAATTTGAGTCCGAACGCAAAGATTCGAGCTCGTGATCTGTGATAGATTTGTAATTCAAAAAATCTTCCAAAACAGTTCTTACACCAGGCGAAATTGGTTTCAGATTTTCTAAATTTATGTTTATATCCTGCCTGTCCATGTGAAATTTTTTCTACTCCACTTTAGCATAAAGGCGAATTGAAGTAATTACGAATTGTCATTGCGAAGAGGACTTTCAGTCCGACGTGGCAATCCCGTTGAAAAATCTTATTATCTACTTTTTCCGATGGGATTTCTCATGGGCTACGCCCGTTACACGGAATTCGAAATGACAGAGAGAAAGGGTGAATCCTCTTGCGTCTCCTTTCCAAAAAGGAGATGGTCTCACTTTGCGACTTAGAGTCTTTGAGGTTAAGAAGTTGAAGTAGCTTTAAATTCCAGCTCATTTCCACCGAAGCTAGAGAGATCTAATATCTTCACGCCGATTAAATTTAATAAAAAGACTGAAGATATAATTACTAGTAAACCAACTATTGCGCTGGTAATTGCTTTTTGGGCTTTTTTCACTTCCTCGGGATCGCCTGTATTGAGCATGATTCTCATTCCAGATATTGTGATAATCAGTACTGCCAATCCACCTGCGGTGATGCTGGCGATTCTAATTAATACCGAAATTATTCCATTGATCGATGAAGGTAAACATCCGATGCTGGTAGGAATTCCGAAGACTGGTTGTCCGAAAATATCTGTTTGGAATATTGCTGGGACTACGCATGGTGTGCAGACTAGGTAGTGTTTGCCTGCTATTGCAGAAGGTTGTGGGATTATTTTTGATACGCCTGCACCGACTGAAGAACATGTAGGTGCTGAGAGTTGGAGAAAACTGGATGGAATCCATTCATATATTGGGACGGTTAATTCTGTGCCACCTGTGCGCAAAGTTACTTTGACATCTCGTTTTCTACATTCAAATGAGGTTTGATCTATCCATCTCGATACTGAATAGTTTGAAGTTTCATTATTGTAATACAAGCCACTAAAGCCCATGCTATCTAATGAATTTTTGTCTACTGCTGTATCTTTAAAAGTCCAGGTTTCCGGATAACTTTTTATTGTATTAAACCAACCTCCAAGCGCTTTGTCAGTGTTTCCTTGGAGCATAAATTTATTTTGTTTATCGGTTAATGTATCCTTCCCATTTGTAGAGTAAGTAAAGTCGTTATTTGAGACTGCACCGCTTAATCCTGTGAAAAATTGTGTGAAAGTAGAATCTTTTGCATATGGATAATTTCGTAAAGCTGAGATAGTTTTTGCAAATTGCGGATCATTTGTGGTAATAGTTTTTTTTATAAAAGCACCTGGACTATATATTAATCGGATTCCTGTCAAAGCGTGAGAATCAGTTTCGCGATCAGTCTGATCTCTAAGTCCAACAGTGTTTAGAAGATTATTTTGATTAGGGATCGGACCAAATCCTACATTCTTCTTCAAGTTATTATATGCTACGGATTGCGCGCTCTTTCCGTCGGTATTATTGTCGACAAACATCATTTCTAAAGAACAACCTGCGGCTACATTAGTAGCTAGTTGAGCATCTTTTTGACAAAGAAGACTCAATGTATTTTGAAATTGAATTACATTTCCTTCATTCCCCGATATCCTTGTACAATTGCTAAATTTTGTAGATGTAGTTCCTCTTCGCGCAATTAGACCGTTCAACGTACCAGATAAAAGACACGGCACTTTTATTTCATTCGTATTTAAGTCAAAATTTCCTGTACTTGGATCGAGTGTCCTCATTCCTAAAATAGGATCTTCAGCACTAAATGCGGAATCTTGTGTTAAAAATATTGGGTCTTTCTTTAAGTAATTATAAATATTCTTAATAGTGTTTTTTTCATTTGTATTCAATCCACCTATCCATCCCCATCCATTTTGAAAGCTGCCATATAGTCCCTTGGAAAATCCACTAGATAGATCTGGATATGAGATTCCCCAATCAGTGTCATAAATACTACATGACGGCGAAGCTGGTTCAGGATCAGAGCTTAAAGTCGTTGATGTGGTAGATGGTGTTGTGGTTGTAGTTTGTGCCTCTACCAACGACAAAAAAGATGAAGCTCCAAACAAAATAAATACCGTAAGCGTGAGAAAAGTTTTTACTAATATTTGTATCTTAAAAAATTTACAAAAGAATTTTGTCATTAAATTGGTCAGTTTATCATTGATAAACATATCACAAGATGATAATTTATTCTAGATTTTATTAATATGAAAAAATATTTTGTTGTCTTACTTTCTGTTATCTTTATTGTCCTCTCATCTGCAAACATTGCATTTGCTCAGGTGGGAAATCTGGGAACTACTTCCGATTCCTCTACTTGTCCTGAAGTAATAGTGAATACTGCTGATTCTACGCAAAAGCAAATAAAAGTAAATGAACTTTATGGTGATAATTCTAAAAATCTTGATGCTAGCAATCTCAATAATGGTAATCCTGATGAAGCGCTTCAGGCTTATAACCCAGCAAAAGGTCATGAAAGAATTGAACCGCTTTATGTTGATGCAAACAACAAAGTAACTTTTGAGGTTACTAAACAAAAATATACTCGTGGATATTTATTGAGTCAGGTCAGCGCATATTATAAAACTATATCTTGTCCAGCTACAATTACTGGTTTGCAAACTTTGTTTCTTCGTATGTTGATGATAATAAATACATTTGTTGGTTTTGTCTTATTCTACGTTATAGCTCGTGCGGCGATTATTCGCATGACAGCGCGTGGCGATGCAGAGGCCGTAAAAAAATCTATGTCAATGATTAGTAATGCAATCGTTGGATTAGTTATTGTGATTATTGCTTACACAGCGGTGATATTTATCGGTACGCAGTTTCTGCCGAGTGATCCATGCCAAAAGTTTTCATTTATTGATTCGGGAAAGATATTATTCTTTTTTGATCAGTCAGATATCTCTCCAGTTACAGTGACGTCTAAGGATAATCCTAATTGCTCTTAAACTTCCCCATACATATTCATCGTAATATCCCTAGCTTTTTTGTGATCAACAATGGGCGCGGGATAATCTTTACCTAATTTTATTTTATAGAATTCTAACTCATTAGCTGTTAATTCCCACGGAGAATGGATAAATTTTGTTGGTAAGTTCTTAAGCTCAGGAATATATTTCCTAACGTATTCGCCGGATGGATCAAATTTCTTACCCTGCTCTATCGGATTGAAAATACGAAAATACGGAGCCGCGTCAGTTCCTGTTCCGGCTGTCCATTGCCAACCACCGACGTTGGACGCAAGATCGTAATCGATTAATCTTTCAAAAAAATATCTTTCACCCCATTTCCAATCAATATGTAGATCTTTGCACAAGAAAGAAGCAACGATCATACGAGCTCTATTGTGCATCCATCCTATAGTATTTAGTTGTCTCATTGCGGCGTCTACTATAGGATATCCTGTCATTCCGTCACACCAAGATTGGAATAATTGAATATCGTTCTTCCATTTTATCTTGTCAAATTTAATCTGAAAGTTATTTCTTAACGATTTAGGAAAGAAATACTGAATTGATTTATAAAATTCACGCCATATTATTTCACTCAAAAAACTTTCACTTCCCTTTTTATTCTCTTGTTGATTTAATAATCTGAAGTTATCAAAATCTTCACCAAGCTCTTTAGCACATTCTCGTACTATCTCACGAACACTAATTAATCCAAATTTTAAATATGGTGAAAAATTTGATGTTCCAGAAATACTATTTTCATTTATTAAATCCAAAAAATCTCGATTCTGTTTATAGCTATGTATTTTATCAGCAAAGAAATTGGTTAACTTAGTGCGAGCTTCAGATTCGCTTGCTGGAAAAGAATCTGAAATCTTATTTTTATACTCTTCACAATACTTATCTAAATCATAAAGATACTTATCCGGAATCTGTAATTCATTAATTAAACTCTTCGATACAAGATTATTTTTTACCAAATCATATTTCTTGATTTCGTTAAGATTTAGCTTTAGGTTTTTTAACCATTGAGTTTTATAGGCCGTGAATACTTTAAAAGCTGATTTATCTTCTTTTGTGATTTCATCCTTCTCAAAAATGACGTAATCTTTATAAGTATTTATTCCAATATCAGATTTAGTAAGCTGTAACTCTAATTTCTGGTCTCTCTCAACTGCAAAAGGTGTATAATCACGGTTGAAATATAGTTTATTAAAATGCGATAAATCGTGTAATTTTAAAAATATGTCCGATAATGTTTCTTTCTTTGAATTATATTTTAATATGAGAAGATCAGAATTGAGCATCTGTAGATCATATTTTAAAGATTTTAAACTATGAAATAAAAACTCTAGTCGCTTTTTATATTTAACATTTTGTATTAAATTCTCATCAATTATAAAAATGCATAAAGTGTTTTCCTCTTTTGTAGCTTCGGATAATGCTCGATTATCTTTTAATCGTAAATCACATCTGAACCAATGAATATTTAACATTTTTGTCATACACGTTTTGAAGTATCAATAAGGTATTTTCTAAGATCGCGACGTCCAATAATCACAGGAAATCTGAGACCCTCACGGTCTTCTATTGTAGCTCGTGTTTCGACTTTGATACCACTCATCTCAAATGAAATTAATATTACAGGCCGAATGCTGACCCCATTTCCGGATTTCACAATTTTTAATCTAATTAAATTAGGATTTTCTATTGCCACTTTGTTCCATTCTTTTGTATTAGATCTTGCTTCTGTGCTAGTCAGATTCTTTTTTTCGAAAGGTAATGAATTGAAATACTCTAGAATTTCTTTGTAGCCAAGACTTTCAGCGATTTCATAACTTATTGATGTAGAATAAGCACCAGTATCATTTTTTACATTAACAGAGACTGTTTCCTCAGAGTTATATTTAAAAAATTTAGCTTTCTCCATGATACCGACCACGCGCTTACCTGAAATTTCCTCGATGGATTCTTCAATATCTCCACCAAACAAATTCTTGCCTACGTTTACGCCACGTTCTATAGTTTTTATTTTTAGACCTTTTACTCGGAGCAATCTTCCTTTCAGTCCATCTTGGTTCGCGATCTGAATTCCCAGTCCAGGTCTAGCATTTAGCTCCATTACCATAGGACCCAACTTATCGTCAATTACAATGTCAGCTCCGAGAAATCCAATATCTGTTATCGTCTGACATCTTACCGCAAGATCCAAAACCTTGCTCCAAAATGGGATTTTTATACCAGACAATAACACATCATTATCAGGATGATTCTCGATAATGGTGTCATACTGTACCGCCGTAGTCGTCGTACCACTTGCCATATCGATACCCACGATTATACCTCCACGATGTAGATTGGCTTTTCCATCACTCGCTTTTGTCGGTAAACGTAGCTCAGCCATTACTGGTACTTTGTTATAAACAATGACGCGTATATCAGGCACACCTTTATATGCATATGGAGATAAATTTCTATGTGTCTTTACTTTTGTTTCAAAAAAGGCCGTATCAGGTTCGTTTCTCAGCGAATATTCACCATCTAATATTCGCAAAACTCTTTCCTCCAACTCTATAAAATCTATTCTCCGTCCGTCAGTTTTGATAAATTTTCCTGTCTTATTAGATTTACCAGAAATAACAATAATACCTCGACCTTCAAATCCACTTTTGGGTTTTAAAGCATACGATTTTGGCAATGAATTCCAATCAAAGTTATTAAGTTCATCAATATTACGAATCTGAGCAATAATTATAGGCGTGGGAATATTGTGTTTTTTTAAAATCTTTTTCGTTAAAAGCTTATTATCTGCGATTCGACGAGCCCGTTTTTTATTATTTGGACGTAAATATTCTAAATTTCGCTCATTTAAACCAAGAATATCTTTATTTTCTTTAAAAATTAAGAAAAAATCCAGAATAGCGTTTGGCAAAATCATGGCTTTTTAACTGTCGATTTTTTAATAGTACGAAATCTCCACATTTCAAAAAAACGTAAGCCTTTCCATTTTCCTATCAGTACATTTACCAAAACCGTGATTATAATTATATATGGAAAATCCAAAATGAAATTTTGTGCACGATCCCAGTTTAATAAAAAATATCCTATAACCGCGATAGTCATCGTTTCAACAAAAAGATAAATCCCCGTACGTAATCCTTTTTGAATTTCCGTTGAAATAAATGATTCACAAAGTGTCAAAACTAAAATAATTGGTAGAGCACTTTGTCTAGCGAAAACAGCTGTACTATTAAAAAGAGACATACTGTATAAAAAACCTAAGGCAGCAATTGTAGATATTCCAATTATTAAAGAAATTCTAGACAAATAGTGGATTCGTAAAGGCGTAATGATAATTCTTATTAACAATCCTATTCCAACTAAATACAAAATTAACGCTATGCCAAGCTTGAAACCTAACGTGGCAAGTGCGTAAGTCGCAATTATGGGGACATACATACCAAAAGATTTTAGTCCAAAAATATGGCGAGAAATAACCACTAAAGTAGCAAGAATAGGCAACATCAATAGATATATCAATGTTTCACGTGGTACGAGTGCCACATTAATGAGTTGTGAAACTATCGGATCCATGATTTGTCAGCAATAGGTAAATTAATCCTGAGAAACTGTAGCATATATTTTTGAAAATGCCATGTTATTTGAAATGATATATTTCATATAATCACGCAATGCCTCTGGAGAAAATTTATCCTTAAGTTGTTGATCTGCTGTTTTGATCGCACTATCAATTTCTTCTTCTGTCGGTGCTAGACCTGTTTCCTTAGCGTATTGAGAAAGAATTAATTCACGTGCGATATCTGTTTTTATCATTTCTATCCAATCATTTTTGAGATCTGACATATTGATATTTTTCTCAACAAGATACTTGTCGTATTCGAAACCTAGTTTCTCGACTCGTTTTTTATACTCTTGTTCTTGTTGGACTAACATATCCTGCATTACCAATTCGGGATACATTACTTCAGATGATTTAACTATTTCGTCCAAAATTTGAGATCTATAGAGCATTTCTTGCTCATAATTTTTTTGCTTTTCAATTTCACTTTTGACAAGTGCTTGAAGATCGTCCACCGTATTTACGCCATCAATTTTTAAAAGTTTTACTACTTCATCAGTCCAAGTCGTAATTTCTGGCGCTTCTGGATCAGTCAATGTTGAGTCGGATTCTTCTGAAAGTTCAGAGTCTTCGTTAGCATGATTTGCATCACGCTTTTCATTTACCGATTTCATAAGCATATCAAGACTTTGTTTAATCTCTTCTTCACTTACACTGACTGCTGGTCTTGCAACTTTGATTTTTTCAATATCAGCCAATTTTGGATCGACACGATAAGCGTATCTGAGAGAAAATTTGAAATCGTGGTCATGAGTTTCGCCTTCCTTGTGCTCATGTTCTGGTTCTTCTTCGACAATAATTTGCACTGTGGAAATAGGCTTTTGCTCAATCTCTTTTACTACATCTTGTACAACAAAATTGATCATATCGTTGTAAGCTTGCTCAGAAATTTGAGTAAAATACTCCGATTTTACTTGAGCTTCTGGCACGAAACCCTTTCGAAAACCTGGCTTTGAGACATTTTTAGTATATTCAGCAGCTGCGGACTCCCAAACTTTTGCATATTCTTGTGGGTTCACAGCGATGGCAATCTCGACTTGTGCTTTATCGGGAACTAAATTTATATTTTTAGAATAATTGATTTGATTCATTAGTTTTATCTTATATTTAAACCATGAATTTTATCAAATAATAAGCGAAAAAGATAGAAAGCTGGGGTGATTTAAGGATTCGAAACGTAGACTTGAGAGGCTCAAAGTGAAACGGTTTCACTGTTGTAAAGAAATTATTAACTATAATGTTATAATTCCTTCATAAACTATTTTTATGAGTATTGATGGTCTGAAACAACTGACGCTAGTGCTTTTTGGTGTGATTATTTTCTTATTTATTTTATCGAGCATTCGTAACAAAATGCTTTTCCGACTAGCATTTTCCGATTTGCTAACTTTTATAAAAACATCAAAAATCAAGAGTCTAAAACTATTCTCCAACATTTTTGTTTCAATATTTTTTACCGCGATGCTTTTCACTCTAGCATTTTCGTCAATAGACATTTCTCAAAAAATCGCTCAGGAAAAATCAAAAGATTATTTTGGAAAATATAATTATGCATATTTGGAGTCAAATATAGCAGGTAATATTAACGATTATATTTCTTTGCAAAAAGATGAGCTCAAAACTTCGCCTTTGCGAATAGGTCTTTATTATAATGTAACTGTTGAACAACAAAAAAATTCACAAGATATATACACCCCTAATAATGTCATTTTAGGATTTGACAATCTTGGAATTTCTTCTGATCAATATGTAGTATTTTCTGCTGAGGATATTTATCAAGGTGAAATTATTATTAACAGTGTAAAAATCAATCCAGCGGCTAATTTTAACAAAAATAAAGTCGATGGTTTAGATAAATTCCGTGGGTGGGTGTATTCCAGTGGAAAATTGAGTAACAAACCAAAAAATTTAATCCTAGTAAATATTGCGACAGCATCAAAAATTACTAACATCAAAAATCCTAATATTGTTTTTTCTCAAAAGAAATTAAATTATCAGTCATCCGCGAGTCAGATTGAAGCAAATGATATTAAAAACTTGCTGCCGTCCCTTACAACAGAATTTGATATTGAATCTTATCAAAGTGTAATTTTTAATTCGATCAATCCCTTTTTTATACTTTTACTTATTGCTGTGATTGCTTATCTCATTTTGCTCCTTCCTCTTTATAAATCTTTGAAAACATTTTATAAGATTCTTAAATTTCGGTTGGATGATTTTCAATTACGTGGTGCGCCGGCTGGGATAATAACTAAATATTTGACATATTATTTCTTCATTCCCCAATTGATTATTTTAATAATAGTGACTTTGTTTAGTTATTTCCTCACATATCTCCTCTATCGTTTTTTTGATTTGAGTTATTTATTTTCGGATATCTTTAAACCTATTTTTACGTTCGATTTAGTCACTATTATTTTTACGTTTACCAATTTATTTACTATTTTCTTTTTATTTACTTTTATGATATTTTATTCGCCATATCGACCTGCACGCAAAATTGGCTATTCTAGGATTAGCTTAATTCGACTGTCATTGGGATTAACATCATCTCTTTTCGGCATATTTATTCTCTTTTTCTTAAATACGATTCCAGCGGAGGCTTCTTCATTAATTCCGGCGATCGTAGTTCTTGGTCCAATCACTTCATTATTGGGACTTACGATATTCTTGCGACTAAAAAATAAATATAGAATCATCGATATTTGCATCATAACGATACTTTTTGTAATTGGAAATTTATTTTTACTTATTACAGGTGAATTTCAAAAAGCTCCGTCAGCAATATTTTTATCTGGAATTATTCTACTTATTATTACTACAATGATAGTGAATGAATTTGGTAGAAAGGAATTCGCCAAAATGATGCCGGCTGCTTTTGTCATTTTTATTACAATATTTGTGATATTTGCTTCATCAGTAGGAATTCAGATCCAGAATACTAATTCCGCATTTGATGTCACCTTTCAATCATATAGTTCTCCTGATAAAAGTCAAGATTACTCAGCCACATTTGCTAAAGATACCCAGAGCCAGATTTCTCAAGCTAGATTAGTTCTCATCGCGAAAAGTGGCACCGATCAAAAAGAATATTTTTCAAATTTATTTGATTCAGTTTCCGTTTCAAACTCTGCGCTAAAAGCAACAAATCTATCTGAAGATGAAAAGAAAACATTTTACAGTTCTACTGACAAGATTATTCTTCCTCCAGAATACAAAAATACTGACGTCAAAGAAGGTGATCTTTTGACATTTCAAGATTTGAATTCAAATGAGCGAGTCACAAAAACGGTTTTCAAAATTATGGATAATAATGCAAATACTGATTTGTTGTCGAAAGTTATTTTTCCAGATTTACGAAAAGATTTTATCAGTCCTAGATCCACTTTGAATACAATATATGTGATTAAATTCACGGATAAAGAAAAACAATTGCCAGCACTTCAATCTGAGCTTGCCAAAAGGAATATTTTTGATATCCAAAACGTAGAAGATAAACAAATAGATATTTTGAATAACTCACAAAGTGTTTTGCAGTCTGTTCGAATTTTGGTAATAATCATCGCTCTCCTAATTCTGGCATTTATTTCACTTTATTCAATCATAAAGGGTATAATCTTCACAACTCTAATTTTGGTAGAATCTTCCATTCTTGCTTTGTTTTACCAGAGATTAGTGTTGGGGAATTTTGAAATATCAAATTCGGTCATTACGCTTGAGCTAGTGTTTATTTTATTTGTTTTACTGATATATGGCGCAAATTTTACGTACAGAAAAATTAAAAATAGTTAATAAGATTATCGGCTCAGACATTGTTGTTTCGAATAATTTGACGATGTTTATTGAGGAAAAAGAATGGACGGTTATTTCCCTTCCTCATGGTGGCGGAAAAACGACGTTATATCGAGCTATTCTTGATCAAATTAATCCTGTTTCTGGTAAAGTTATTTATCACAATTTAGATAAAATAGATGCATATGATCGTGAAAAATTTATCCGAAAAAATATTACTGCGGTTCCAGAAATTCCATCTATCGAAAGTAATTTCACGGTAAGAGACTGGACTTCACTTCAAATTGAATTATTTCGACCATCAAAATACAAATCTAGATTAGAAGAATTTATTATTCTGCTAGAAAAAGAAAAAATAAATCCAGAAAAGCATTTGTCACAATTGACATTACTTGAGATGCGCAAGGTGGAGATAGCATTTTCCATTGTATCTGATACGATATTGATAATGTGTGACGATATTGACGTCGGATTGAGCAAGTCTGATCTTGAAAATCTAGGAGAATTTTTGGAAAAATTTAACAAAATAAAAGCAATTTTAATTTTCACTTCAAACGCATTCTGGAATAAATATGCTAAGAAAGTAATCAGGGATTTATAAATTATGAGATATTTCGTAGTTCCTCAAAGAATACAACAAAATACAATTATTTTTACTGAAGATCAGATGCATCATATGCGCAAAGTTTTGCGCCTGAGCAAAGGAGATATTGTAGAGTGTTTTGATAATAAAGGTAATTTGTACAAAGTTAAAATTGTTAAACTTAGTCGTGAATCCAGTTTTGGTGTCGTGGAATCTTTTGATGTATACGATTTGAATAAAAATCCTAAAATCACACTTCTTCAATCTTACCCTACTCTTTTACCAAAATTAGATTTGGTCATAGAGAAATGTACAGAGCTCGGAGTGGATAATTTTATATTTTATAAATCAAAAAGATCTCAGTTTCTGGCTCAGCCATCTGATGAAAAAATACAACGATGGAAAAAGATTGCTATCAAAGCGTCGGAACAGTCTCAAAGAATCACGGTTCCAGAAATATATACACTTCAAAATATTGCCGAATTAGATTTTTCTACATACGACAGCAAATTAATTCTTTACGAAAAAAGTGAGAATCAAAATAAAAATTTTGTAAAAGATTTTTCAAATTTAATCTATGCTGTAGGACCAGAAGGTGGCTGGGAAAACACGGAAATTGACCTTTATCGCAAAGAGAATTTCACGGATATCAAACCTTTCAACACTATTCTTCGTACGGAGACCGCGCCAATTGCGTTTACAGCAATATTGAAATTTTTGATGGGATGATTTTTCTTATGATTCCTGGCAATGATAGAATCGTGTGTTAGAATATTACGTAATTTAAAATTCATATGCCAAACGCAAATCAAGATATTCAACGTCCCATTATCATTACTCCTAATAAACAAAAAGGCTTTCCTACGTTTTTAAAATGGATTCTGGGTTGCTTTGGTAGCTGTTTTATTTTGACTGTATTTTCTGTTTTTGTTTTATCAATTATTTCTGTAGGTTTTGCATCGCTTTTTGCAACAACAACTCAAGAAACAGAAATTCAATCAGGATCCAATAAAAGTAAAATTGTAATTATTCCGATTAGTGGAATGATACTCGATGATTATGGTAACGATGGAGATGTTTTTTCCTCAACTGCTGGTGTGACTCCGACCAAAGTCATCTCTCTTCTTGATGCTGCGGCAAAGGATAACACTGTGAAGGCAATAATTCTTCGCGAAAATACTCCTGGTGGTAGTGTAAGTGGCGTGAGAAAAATATGTGACAAAGTTATTTCTGTGAACAAAAATAAACCGGTTTATTCTTATATTGAGTCAGAGGGCGCATCAGCAGGATATTACCTTGCCAGTTGTAGTAAATATATTATTGCAGATGAGCAGGCTATCACAGGTAGCATTGGTGTGATTGTTAATATCACAGATGTACAAGGTCTTCTTGATAAATTAGGAATTAAAACTAAAGTAATCACAAATACTCAAGGCACGTCAAAAGAGCCTGACTATTTTGTCAACAACTCAAAAGATGAGCAAAGGTTGAAACAAATATTAGATCAGATTTTTGAGGGCTTTTTAGCGCAAGTTAAATCAGGCCGAGACACGGCACAAGGGTCAAAAGCGCTATCGGTAGATAAAATCAAAACATTGGCAACGGGCGAAATTTTTTCCGGTAAACAGGCTAAGGCAAATGGATTGGTTGACGATACCGGTACATTAGCGCAAGCGGTTAAAATTATTTTAGAAAAAGAAGTTTCCATCTCTTCCAATTCTCAAGTCGTGCAATATAATGTTAGTTCTGGTCTATTTGGTGGGTTCGCGTCATCATTGAGATCATTAGTGGGACTAAATACTATTAATTTATCGGGTCAGAATACGGGATTTTATGCTATACGTCAGTAAGTAATTAATTCACAAAAATTATGATAGGAAAAGTATTGTCGGTAATTGCCGGAATTATGCTAGTAAATTCGTTTTACATGCCATGGTACAAATTTGAAGGAATAACAAATATTAGCCCATTGGATGTGTTTAATTTTTATGTTTCACAACCTTTTACGTCTGATTCATCTTGGAAAATACTTACGATGGCTGGGATTATTGTCCTGGGTGGATTGATGATAGTGACGTCTTTATTTCCAAAATTATTTTTATCCCTTATAAAGCTAGTTCTTGCCGTAATATTAATTGTTGCTCACGTCGGATATTTTTACGCGACAGTTATTTCCAAAGGCAATCCCTTAGACATTATTAAACTTTATGAAACATCACCTGGATTTTTGCTTTTTCTCGCCGCGATGTTTATTTATTTTTTTACGATATTGATGGCAATAGTTTTCTCTCCTCTGACGGGACTCAAAAAGCTAGTCGGGTTGTAAAATGGAATTTATAACCTAAAATCTGGTAGAATTCAGAAATTTGTCATTGCGAGGAGCACCAGCGACGTGGCAATCCCGTCGGTGAATATTACTAGTTTTATCCTACGAGATTGCCACGTCAGGCTAAAGCCTTCCTCGCAATGACAGTGACTAATAATCTTAACGAATTATGAAAGATAAAATATCGGAATTAAAAAATAAAATAGCCTCCATTTCTGAAAAGAAAAATATTCCACAAATGCAGATGGAAATTTCTGAGCTGGAAAATCAAACCATGCAGCCAGATTTTTGGGCGGATAGTGATTCGGCTTCGAAAATAATGCAATCTCTAGGTGGCATGAAACAGGAAATTCAATTACTGAAAACGTATACAGATAGAGTTGATTTCGTATCGGAAATTTCAGAATTAGTAACAGAAGATTCAAGTGAATATTTGGACATTGTGAAAGAATTATCTTTATTAGAAAAAGATGTCGCTAAATTAGAGCTTACGGTTTATCTTTCGGGAAAATATGACGCTCGTAACGCTCTTTTATCAATCTACGCTGGTCAAGGTGGGACAGAAGCAAACGATTGGGCTGGAATGGTAATGCGAATGTATGAAATGTATTTTGAAAAAGCTGGCTGGAAGTATGAAATTGTTGATGTCATTACTGGTAAAGAAGTAGGAATAGATTCCGTCACATTTGAAGTTACTGGCCGATACGCGTATGGATATTTAAAAAATGAGATGGGCACTCATCGTCTTGTTCGTATTTCGCCATTCAATGCGCAAGGATTACGTCAAACATCTTTTGCTGGTGTTGAGGTAATGCCTGTTATAGATAATAATATCGAGCTAGATATCAAAGATGCGGATGTGATTATGACGGCATCTAGATCCGGTGGAGCTGGTGGTCAAAATGTGAATAAAGTTAGTACAAAAGTTACTCTCGTTCATATTCCTACAGGTATTCAAGTCATTTGCCAGACCGATCGTTCACAGCTAAAAAATCGTGAGAATGCTATGAAATTACTTCGCGCAAAACTTTTCCAACGTGAGCTAGAGAAACAAATGCAGGAAAAAGCCTCTATAAAAGGAGAATATAAAATTGCAGGTTGGGGAAATCAAATCCGCAATTACGTCCTAGCACCTTACAAATTAGTCAAAGATCTACGAACTAATTTAGAATCTTTTAATCCAGATGATGTTTTAAACGGGGATTTGCAGGATTTTATCGATGCGGAGGTGAGAGTTTAAATTTCGGAATCTTTTATAGGTAAACTAATTATTTCAGATAACTTATTATGTTGTGTCTGAGTGGCTATTCCAATGGACGATAAAACTTCTGAAGCCAAAGTAAATTTATTTGTGAAGCCTATGGTATCTGATATTCCTAGCTGTATTGGCATCGAATTGTTAGGCTTATTAAAATTATAAGCATCACTAACCCAATTATTTTGTCCTTTTAAAAGATCTGAAATCGTGGTTACTTTTAAATTTACTGTATTAATTTTTTGTTCCTCCTGTATTTCTTTTTTGATAAAAGTATTTTCCTTTGTAAGATGGTTAATGCATTCGGAAAGATTATCAAATATAAAAATCTTGGCATGAGTGTGTTTTTTTAATTCATATGATAAATATTCATTTAAATTTTTGGGATCTGATAAGCTTTTTATGTCGGAGCTGTTATCATTTGTAACGATAATTATTTCTTTAATGCCATTTTTTTCATTATATTTTGAATATTTTGACATGTAATCAAGTATGCACTCCCATGATATGGCATCGTAGTTTTTTGGTGGATGACCTTTCAATTTTCGATGTTCAATCTTCTTAAAAATTTCATCAGTCTCCTCGATACGAATTGTTGATGAATTGTTAAATAAGCCTTCAATGTCTTTGTTAATTGGGCTCTCTGGATTTGTAATGTAAGTAGTATATTCCTCTTTAGCTCTTTTACAAATTAAATTTAATTCTTTAACTTTTTTATTTATTTCTACCTGTATTTCAGCATTCATAATTAGTGGAAGAGGAAGGCTCGAATACTCTAATGCTTTCAAGAATTCTAATTTTATAATTTTATTGTTTATAAATTCCTCTTCAATTTGGTTCGGAAGTAAAAGTGAAAGTTCAGAATCAGTATTAAGCAATTCTAATAATTTTTTTAATACTTGAGGATCTTCATCTTTGTTTTTTTGTTTTTGATCGTAGAATGACAAAAATATATTTGAATCTAAAAATATGAATTTCATATATGATAATTTTTTTTTGAATCCTACTACTCTTCTTTTGTTTTAGCAAACTTGCGCCTCCTTTGCTAAAAATTTGAATCAGTTCTTAACTTTCCAGCACAAATCCTTTTCCCCTATAAGTTTTCAGTTTATTCGGATCGATGCCGTTTTGTTTCAGTTTGTTACGAATTTTATAAATCATTCTAGAAATTGCCCAGATACTAAAATCGTCCGGGTCGTCCCAGATTTCTCCAGCTATATCAAAGTATGAACAAATTTTATTTTTCTTATCAAATAGAAATTTCAGAATTTTTGTTTCTGAAGGTGTGAAATAATGCTGTGGTAGTTTATCAAATATATATATTTCATTTCCTAATATTTTTATTTCTTCTTCATGTTTGAAACCTATTTGATTCAAAAAATTTTGAGAGTTTTTTAATACGTTTGCATTATCTTTTATAGCTCTCGTATTCTTTAACGTTTCGTTGAAAGCAGGAAACAATTTTTTTAATTTTGTATTTTTCATCATAAAGTCAAAAATTGCTTCTTGTTCTCCCCATGAGTTTTGATTATCTTTTACTATTTTCCAAAAATAGCTTTCAATAAAGCCTTCTGCGATCTCAGCTATGCTTTTGTCATCGCGCACGAGTAGATTTATGTGTAAAGTGTTCTTACTCGCTATTGGAGCGAAGAATACGGTGTCACCACCAAATGCGGAAACATACACATTCAGATTAATATCTTTATCACATGTTCCGAAAATATCTTCAAAATAATCAAAAAATCTATCTTGGATTGCCAGCCATGATGATTTTAATTTGTCTGCTTTATCTTTATCTACTTCATTACCGCTTTTTTTAATTGCATTAGAAATAATATTTATAGATTTATTAAAGACTTTGTTTGTTGTAATAGGCTTTGGAAAGGAATCGAGAATAAATGCCCCTGGTTGAGCCTGTTCATATTCTTTATTTGTTAAAGAGGGAAAAAGCTGCGTGTAGTGGAACTGAGGAAAATACTCGGTCACAGGTAGATACCCTTGTTTGAGCATATATCCAGAAGTAAGAGAATATATTTGTTCTAAAACTGTTCTAGCATCAATAAAGTTATTATAATAAAAAGTAGTCGAAAGCGACATGGTCAAGTTATGGTCAAAAATAATTACAGTAATTATACCATGATTTGGTCAAGATTTGAGAATATATGGGGTATATGCTCGTCGAAATAACTTTCGATAAATCATGAGTGAAATAATTACAACATATAGTGATATGGTCTATACTTTCGATTCATCTGTAGCGTTGGAACATTATGGCAAACTATATGAAGAATATAGAAATATTCATACTTCAGATAGAACTCCTAAATTCATTGATTTCGGAACATTTTGTTCTCAAAAGATTTCTTATGAACGGAATATGCAAGAAAAAGGTGTGCTCAAAGATAATTCTGGTCGAATTTACGTAACTAATAATAGTAGTTTTCGTAATGCTATTTTAGGTTTTAGGTATTCACTTCCGACAATTGATTTTAGACATTATAGTTATACTTATTTTAGTCCTTGGCCACCAAGCAGTAGTGAGTTGAGGTCAGAAAAACAAACTTTTTATACAATATCTGCTGCAGAAAATGAAATAAGCAAAATTGAACCTGAAGGAATAGAAAAAGTATGGAAGGAAAAAGAAATCATTTTTGAGTTAGATTCAAATCTAAAAACTTTATATTCAAAGATTAAGTCAGCTAGTACAAAATTAGTAAACCTTTACTGGGCTAGTCCTGAAATAAAGACTAACATCCAATATACACTTCCAGGAGAGGAAAATTTAGGAGTGATTAGAGCTAGTTCTAAGAATGAAAATTATAGTTCACTATGTGATCTCATGTTGAAAAAAAATCTAGCAGGAGGATTAACATCTTTAGTATTATCTAATAGAACTTCCTGGAATCCTGTTGTCTTCCCTGGTATTACTTCTCGAATAGATCAATTTATGATAAATGTTGTGGAAAGTTTATAGATAAAAAATATTACAATTATAAATTAGCAAACTATTGCTATCTCTGCTAAAATCTTCTATTATTTATTCAATGTTATATACTGAATAAACTAAATTAGATTAAAAATCACAAAATGTTTAATTCACTAGATATGCTGTCAGAGCGCGCCAAACACGCTTTGGAAAATGCGGTTACCATTGCTACAGATTTAAAAAGAAGATACTTGGACACCGAACATATTCTCTATGGGCTTTTGGATGATGAAGTCGTCGGAAAAATCTTTACAGAGCTTGGTTTAAATGCGGATGATCTAAAACAAAATCTATCCTCGGTTCTAGTCGAAGGTATGAATTCTACTGAGCAGATCGAAATAACTCCACGTGCAAAACAAGTGCTAGAGCTAGCTTTTCAGAGCTCTCGGTCTATGAAACACACATATGTTGGTCCAGAACATATTCTGATAGGTCTTGTAGAGGAAAACGAAGGAATGGGTGCTCAGATTTTGAAATCTTTTGGATTGACTGAAACAAAATTAAAAAAAGCAGTCGAAAAAACTGTGGGTGAAGGTGATGCGTATGAAAAAACTAAATCCACTACTCCCATTCTAGATAAATATGCTAAAGATCTAACAGCATTGGCACAAGAAGGTAAAATTGATCCTGTGATAGGTCGATCGGCTGAAGTCACTAGAGTGATTCAGATTTTATCTCGTCGTAAAAAGAATAATCCTGTTTTAATCGGTGATCCTGGCGTAGGTAAAACTGCCATCGCCGAAGGTCTTGCCCTGCGTATTATTGCTGGCAATATTCCTGACATTTTGACCAACAAAAGAATTATGGCTCTGGATCTAGGTTTGATGATGGCTGGTGCCAAATATCGTGGTGAATTTGAAGAGCGAGCAACCAAAATTATTTCCGAAGTTACAAAATCTGCTGGTACTTTAATTCTATTTATTGATGAACTACACACTATTGTTGGCACTGGAAATAACGAAGGAGGATTAGATTTATCAAATATTCTGAAACCTCCTCTCGCCCGCGGTGATCTACAAGTCATCGGAGCGACTACTTTGTCTGAGTATAAAAAATACATTGAAAAAGATGCCGCTCTAGAGCGTCGGTTTCAGCCTGTTCTTGTTAACGAGCCAACGGTAGAGCAAACAATTGAAATTCTTCGGGGAATTCGAGATAAATATGAAACACATCATAAGATTAGAATTTCCGATGAGTCTTTGATTGCTGCATCGGAATTAAGCGAGAAATACATTAGCGATAGATTTCTTCCAGATAAAGCTATTGATGTGATTGACGAAGCCGCCAGTAAAATCCGTATCCAATATATCAGTGAACCAAATGAAATACGTGAGCTGAAAATGGAGATCCGTAAAATGGAGCAAGAACGTGAAGCTCTCACACGCGCACAAAAATATGAAGAATCTGCTGCGTTGAAACAAAATATTGAACAGAAAAAGACTGAATTAGAACCAATAAATCAGCAATGGATGCAAAGTCGTGGTACAGGTACTCCTACTCTGGGTGTTGAGGACGTCGCAGAAATAATTTCGCAGATGACAGGAATTCCAGTCACACAGCTCAAGGTCGAGGAACGTCAAAGGTTATTAAATCTAGAAGATGAAATTCACAATCGTGTAATTGGTCAGAATGAAGCCGTGAAAGCTGTCGCTGAAGCTGTACGACGAGCGAGAGCGGGTCTAAAGAATCCAAATAGACCAATAGCCTCATTTATTTTTCTTGGTCCTACAGGAGTCGGTAAAACTGAATTAGCTAAGACTTTAGCCTCAACAATATTTGGTTCGGATCACTCAATGATTCGACTAGATATGAGCGAGTATGGTGAAAAATTTAACATATCAAGATTAATCGGTTCTCCTCCTGGATATGTAGGTTATGATGAAGGTGGTCAGCTCACTGAAGCTGTGAGAAAAAATCCATATTCAATCATTCTTCTTGATGAAATCGAAAAAGCACATCCAGATATTTTTAACGTTTTACTACAAATTCTCGAAGATGGTAGATTGACCGATGGTAAAGGTCGGCTTGTAGACTTTAAAAATACGATTATTATTGCTACGTCAAATATTGGTGCACACTTGATTCAAGAATATAGTCAGAATAAAAACCAAAATCAGGAGAATCAAGAGAGTCTTATAGTGACAAAAAATAAAAATCCAAATTGGGATGAAGTAAAGAAAAATGTCACAGAGGAAATGCAAAAATTTTTCCGACCTGAATTTCTCAATCGGATTGATGAAACAATTGTTTTTGAATCTTTATCGTTGGATCAAGTAAAAAATA
>Ga0123337_10001163_pt1 | contig 35632 bp, 30 predicted proteins | sample frozenSSSSmetaG_FD_89792 | JGI IMG/M metagenome (GOLD analysis project Ga0123337, IMG submission 89792) | Glacier valley bacterial and archeal communities from Borup Fiord, Nunavut, Canada, to study Microbial Dark Matter (Phase II) -... | ecosystem: Environmental > Aquatic > Freshwater > Ice >...
AAACTTGAGTTCCATGCAACAGTCTGCCATACATCCGGAAATGCAAAAGGACTTCCAAGGATGCTTTTCCCATTCAACTTGGGAAAACTATTATCCATCATATCATAGATAACATAGTTGAATGCCGGGATACTTATTATCGAGATAAGGACAAGGATCCAGAAAGTGCGGTAATTTTTTACTTTCAGCCATTCTATGCGTAATAGTTGTAACATGAATAAAATTTAGCGGTAATTGAACCAATGCTGTATTGAGTATAAAATTACTTACTGTTTGCTATTTGCTATCAGCTATCAGCTGATGGTATTATTAAATCGCAACCTAATAAATTTCCTCATACCTGACAACTTCACACCTCATACCTGACCACCTCACACCTCATACCTGACAGTCCTCAGTTGAAAGCTTCGCTCGTATTAGTCAGTTCAAAGAACTTACTTTCCAGGCTCTTCTTTTTCAACAGTAAATGATTTAAAATTATACCCTGGTCAAAGCAAAATTTATTTACTTTTTCAAGGTCTGCAAAGCCATTGTCAAAAGCTAGGCGAACTTTGTTTTCAAATAATTTTACAGATTTCGCTTCCTCAAAATTTTGCATTACTGTCAGCAGGTGTTGTATATCGGTACTACTTGCTTCCACTATATCTTCATTTACCAAAACCTCGTTCACATTACCTGATGTAATCAATCTTCCTTTCTGAAGAATGGCGACATGAGTGCACACTTTTTCCACTTCATCAAGCAGGTGACTGGCAAGGATAATCGTTTTTCCTTCTCTGGCGAGACCGCGTATGAGCTCACGGGTTTCCGCTATTCCCACCGGGTCAAGGCCGTTCGTTGGTTCATCCAATACTAATACGGAAGGATTGCCTAACAATGCGGAAGCCAGTGCCAGCCGCTGTTTCATTCCTAATGAGTAAGTACTGAATTTCGAATGCCTGCGTTGAGTGAGTTTCACTTTTTCCAATGCCCCGGGGATATCTTCCACACCCCGGTTTTTGATAGCTGCAGAAATCATCAGGTTTCTTTCTCCCGACAAATAATGGTAGAAGTTAGGCGTTTCAAGAAGTGTCCCTATTTGTTTGCGCTGTTCATTTCCGGATGCCTGACCGAACCATAAAAAATTGCCGCTGTTGGCTTTTAATACATCCATTACTATCCCCAGTAGGGTTGTCTTGCCACTTCCGTTAGGTCCTAAGATCCCAAATACAGATCCTTCCGGTATATCAAATGATACATTGTTGAGTGCCTGTATGCGACCGTAATTTTTTGAGATATTTTTTAAAGATAGAACTGCCAAGGTGAATGTTTGTTGGAACAAGATAGTGGAAGCAAGGCAATTATTTTAACCATTCGTAAAATTTAAAGAAAGGTTATAAAGTGTTTTAAGACGATTATGTATGATCATTTTTGCCTTCACCAACCAAATAAAATATTTCAGCTATCAGTTAACTGGTGGCCTATCCCGTCGGCCAAAGCCTATGGCTAATGGCTAATGGCTGATAGCTGATAGCTACTGACAGCAATATATCATCTACAGTTAACACAACACTAAAAGCCATTCTCATCTGCACTTGGCCCATAACTGCCGGGAATCGGAATATTGAGTAAACGTAAATAAACGCCTAACTGTGCGCGGTGATGTACAATCTGGCAATAAGTCATTCTAATGACTTCTCCTTTGGTAGTCTTACTTAAAATTTTATCACCCATGCGTAATGTCCACATTGGTTCGAGGTTTTCATCAGTTGCTTTGCTAAGCTGTGCTTTACTGTCAGCCAGCGACTTTTCAAAGTGTTCTAATAGTTCAGCGGAATTATTAATCATCACTGATGAGTAGGGGTTACTGTTAAAATCAAGTTCATCAGTTGTAAGCGTCATAGTAATCCAGGAAGGAAGTTCTGCAATGTGCGTAGCCAGTCTTCTCATCGTCATACTTTTTTCATGCGGGCTCCAGTCATATTTGTCTTCTGGTACTCTTTCCAGCATTTTCCTGGTAGTAACCGCTTCCTGATCCATTTCTTTTAATAACATTTGAATCATTGACATAATAGTATTGTTTTGTAATGCAGGGAAGTTAATGGCTCTTGCCAGACCCGCGGAATACTGTAACTGGTAAGATAAATATATTTTTGGGAATTTATACTAAAATAAAAATCAACTGCATAAGAGGTCGGATATTTTTAGGAACGGAGGCTATACCTTTATTTAATCTGTTTGTTTAGTCACCTGCATTAATTCTGTGTATGCATAACTCTAAAACAATATTTTAAAATCAGCTTAACTTATTTTCTTTCGATTAGATCCCAAAGGTTTCCATAGAGATCTTCAAAGACAGCGACTATGCCATAGGCTTCTTCTGTCGGGGTTTTAATGAAATGAATGTTTTCCTTCCGCATCAATTTATAATCTCTTTCAATATCATCAGTATGAAGAAAGAGAAATACCCTGCCGCCGGTTTGATTTCCAACATGGGATTTTTGTTCATCAGACGCAGCTTTGGCTAATAATAAGTAACAGGATTTTGGGTCGGAAGGCGCGATCAATACCCATCTTTTATCAGGGCTTAAAACGGTGTCTTCAATCAAACGAAAATGAAGTTTTTCAACATAGAAATGGATAGCTTCATCATAATCATTTACCACCAATGCTATCTGAGCGATTCGTTGTTTCATAAACAGATCTTATTCATTCATGTGATCTTCAGCCTTGATAAGTATAATTATCAACCATTAATTCCTAACCGGCTGGCCGCCTTTAAGTACGCTTTGAATTCTTTCTAATGTTTTCTTCTCACCCGTCAAACTTAAAAAGGCTTCTCTTTCAAGATCTAACAGATATTGTTCGCTTACCAGTGCTGGTTCACTCAGGTCACCGCCACACATCACATAAGCCAGTTTTTTTGCTACTACTACATCATGATCGGTAGCATAGTTACCGCGCCACAGTTGGTTGATACCGGCATAGAGTGCTCCCAGCATCGATCGACCCAAAACCTTTACATCAGTGCGTTGCGGGGGCATTTGATAGCCGGCATCGAATAACTCTATCACCGAATTCTTAGCGTCGGCGATCCTTCTGTCCTGGTTTATTACAACTTCGTCTATGCCTTTACGCAAGATGCCCAGGTCATAAGCTTCATATGCTGAAGTGGAGACTTTTGCGGTGGCGATTGTAAAGAAGCGATTTTTCATGGTAACATTTTCAGGCTCGTCTTCATGCGTCTCGTCGGCAGCTCTTAATGCGAATTCTTTAGTGCCACCACCACCTGGTATCAATCCAATTCCTAATTCTACAAGACCGATATATGTTTCAGCGGCGGCAAACACTTTGTCGGAATGCATGCTGAGTTCACAGGCGCCACCAAGCGCCAACCCGTGTGGTGCCACTATTACCGGAATAGCGGAATACCTTGCACGCATCATGGTATTCTGAAACATGCGAATGGCCATATCCAGTTCGTCATATTCCTGTTCAATGGCAAACATGAAAATCATTCCTACATTAGCGCCGGCACTGAACTGCGGCGCGTTATTCGCAATCACCAACCCTTTATAATTTTCTTCCGCCACAATGATAGATTTCTGAATGCCTTCCAACACTTCACCACCGATGGTGCCCAACTTTGTGTACCATTCAAGTCCTAGTACATCGTCCCCTAAGTGGTATAAATTACAAGCGGTGTTTTTCCATACTGTTTGTTTTTCAAAATTTTTCATTACAATAAACGCGTCACCTCCGGGTAACGGTGTATAGCCAGCGCTTTCTGCGGGCACCGGGCTGCTGTTAGCAAAAACGGGCTGATAAATAGTGCGCCTGCCTTGTGATGTATTATAGAATGATGTGATATTAGCCGCAAGCATTTGATCAACCCAGGGAGCAACTGCATAGCCGGCTGCCTTCATAGCAGCTGTTGTATTTTGAACACCTAACAAATCCCAGGTTTCAAAAGCTCCTATCTCCCATCCGAAACCTGCTTTCATAGCATCATCTACAGGATATAATTCATTGCTGATCTCCGGAATACGGTGAGAAATATAAGAAAACAGACCATAGTGGAAGTGCCGGTAAAATTCTCCGGCTTTATCTGTTGCGGCGCATAACATTTTAAGCCTGCTTTTTAAATCATCGAGAGACCTGGCAGTGTCGATGCTTGCAAACTTTGGCTTTTGACGTGGGCCATATTCAAGTGTTTGCAAATTAAGCGACAGGATTTCTTTTTCACCATCACTGCCTCTTGTTTTTTTAAAAAATCCCTGACCTGTCTTGTCACCCAGCCAGTTGTTACTTACAATTTTTTCCAGCCAGGAGGGTATCGTAAATATTGCAGCAGCTTCATCTCCCGGCGCATTGGCAGCTATCCCTTTTGCAACTTTTACCAATGTGTCGATCCCGACGACGTCAGCAGTGCGAAAGGTTGCCGACTTAGGCCGCCCAATAACCGGGCCTGTTAATGCTTCTACCTCATCAATAGTAAGCCCCAGCTTTTCTACAAGCTGGAAGATAGACATGATACTGAAAACACCAATCCGGTTAGCGATGAAAGCAGGTGTGTCCTTACATAAAACAGTTGTTTTGCCTAAATACAAATCACCGTAATGCAGTAAAAAATTAATCACGTCCGGGTCTGTAAACGCCGTCGGAATTATCTCAAGTAACCTCAGGTATCTTGGTGGATTGAAAAAGTGCGTGCCGCAGAAATGTTTTTTAAAATCTTCACTGCGACCTTCAGCCATCATGTGAATAGGAATACCTGATGTGTTGGAAGTAACCAGCGTACCGGGTTTGCGGTATTTTTCCACTTCAATAAAAACAGCTTGTTTAACGTCAAGTTTTTCTACCACTACTTCTATAACCCAATCACAGTCGCTTATATCCTTCATGTTATCCGTAAAATTGCCAGTCTTAATTCTCTTCAAAAAGTTCTTATGATATACAGGAGAAGGACTTTGTTTGATAGCGGCTTGCAGGGCATCGTTGACAATCCTGTTTTTTACAGCAGGATGATCTGTGTTTAAACCATTGGTCTTTTCTGCACCATTCAGTTCTGAAGGTGCTATATCCAGCAGCAACACTTGCAACCCGGCTCCCGCAAAATGACAGGCGATCCTGCTACCCATAATGCCACTTCCCAGTACAGCAACTTTTTTTATTATTCTTTTAGACATCATTCAAATTAGTTAGTTAAACAACTATTAAGTTCGAAGGTAGGAAAAATCATTGTAAATCAGATTGAAGGCATCATCTGTTATCCAGCTCAATCTCCCATAAAATTTCTAACACATAATACTTGCATTCTGTGAGTGTGCAAAAAATAAAATGTAATGAATTTAACTTCATGCTGCCAGGCAAAAAAAGAATAGTCACGAAGACACGAAGAACGGATGACTTTTCACGGTACTTAATTCAGGAATAACGAATCATTAAAATGCTTAATGCCTGTCTTTTGTGGTTGAAATTTATAGAATTGAGTTAGATTAACAACACTCAGCAGTAAGAACTTTATACATCAGGTTGCTGACGACTCGTAGCAATTTTACAGTGGGTATACAGGTAACTTAACCATTAACTTTTCCCTAAATCAATTTCAGTATTATCGCCAATGTTTAAGCTGCGGCTTTCTCCTTTAAGTTGTGTGTCACTGCCTATCAGTGAGTGGGTAAGGACAATATCGTTAAGATTGGCGAAAGATCCGATAATAGAGTCTTTCACGATTGAATAATTGATAGTCACTTTTTCACCTATAGCTACATTAGGACCAATGATAGAGTTCTTTATGTCGCACCCTGCAGCGATACTCACAGGTGGTATAATGATGGTGTTAGCAAAAACATGATCATCTGCAATAATATGTCCCAGCTTTTTTAAAAGTATTGCGTTGGTCTGAAGCAGGGTTTCCTTTTTACCACAATCAAACCAGTTCTGTACTTTATACGGCTGAATCTTTGCTCCCTGGCGTATCATGCACTCAATCGCATCGGTGAGGTTATACTCCCCATGACTCATCAGGTTGTTACTGATATTTTCTTCTAGACAATTAAATAGTATGGACGTTTCTTTAATCCGGTAAATTCCTACCAGCGCCATATTGGACTTTGGTATCTGCGGTTTTTCCACCACCCTGCTTATGAAACCTTCCTCTGTTATCTCCGCTACTCCAAAGTCGCGCGGATCATCTACCCTTTTAACTCCGAGCACTGAATTTGGACTGTCAAGCACCTCTTTAACATTATACTCACAGATTGAATCTCCCAATACTATAAATACTTCATCATCCCCTACAAGGTTTTTAGTAAGGGTGATAGCGTGGCCAATGCCATGCCTTTCATTTTGCTGTACAAAATGCGTAGTAAGATTAGGGTATCTCTCCTCAACATAATCCTGAATCTTGTCACCAAGGTATCCTACAATTAATATAAATTCATGGATACCCGCACTTTCAAGCTGATCCATTATAATACTCAAAATCGTTTTTCCCGCTAAAGGAATCAGTGCCTTTGGTTGTGTATATGTATGAGGACGTAATTTAGTACCTGCGCCTGCTACGGGAATGATAGCTTTCATCCAATAAAAAATTTACTTATTAATGCCGGGTAGATGCAATACTTATAATATAAGTCTAGCTCTTACCGGTATCGCTTCTTAAATAATAAAAGACTGCTTTGTTTGATGCTGATAAATACTGTTTTCAACAAAATTTTATTGTAATAAACAGCAGGCAATTATATAACATCCTAATTAGTTACAAGAATATTATCGTTGCAAATGATTGCGTAAACGTATAAATAAATAATTATGAATGTTACACTCACACTAAAAATAGGTGTAAAAAATTGTAAAGCAGGATCAATTTACCTAAAAATATTTATACCCTTAATTTTTGGTTGAGTGAAAGGCAGCATGTTTTGTTTAAAGCAGCGGGCATCTCTATTACCTGGTCAATAATATAATGCTTATAAAAAAACTTGCCAATAACGCTTTGGTGAGTATTTTTGCAACCGGAAGCTTTCGGCTTTCAGCAAGTTGATTATCTATTGAAAATAATGAATATTAAAGGCGTTGCGTACAACATATAGCTGCTCGCTAATTATTTAAAATAAATTTTTCATGCAAAGAGACCAGGTTGTATTTGATCTTATCCAAAAAGAACTGGAACGTCAGCGTCATGGTATTGAGTTGATCGCATCCGAAAATTTCACTTCCCTCCAGGTAATGCAGGCTACAGGAAATGTGATGACCAATAAGTACGCGGAAGGTTATCCGGGACGGCGTTACTACGGCGGCTGCGAGATAGTTGATCAAACCGAACAGTTAGCCATTGACCGGTTGAAACAAATTTTTAATTGTGAATATGCCAACGTTCAGCCACACAGTGGCGCCCAGGCAAACGCGGCCGTTATGCTTGCGATACTTAAGCCCGGCGATAAGATATTGGGCCTTGATCTTAGCATGGGTGGTCACCTGACACATGGTTCTGCTGTGAACTTTAGCGGTAAATTATACCAGCCATATTTTTATGGTGTTAAAAAAGAAACCGGTCTCATTGATTATGAGATGATGGAAGAGGTGGCAAGGAGAGAAAAACCAAAGCTTATTATCTGTGGCGCATCTGCTTACAGCCGCGACTACGATTATGTGCGCATCCGCAAGATAGCGGATGAAGCAGGCGCATTCGTTCTCTGCGATATGGCACATCCTGCTGGCCTGATAGCAAAAGAGTTGTTACACTCCCCTTTCGAACACTGTCACTTTGTTACATCAACAACACATAAAACATTACGCGGACCGAGAGGCGGTATAATACTTATGAAGACAGATTGGGAAAATCCTTTTGGTTTGAAAGATGTAAAAGGCAATACCAGGTTAATGAGTAACCTTATGGACATGGCGGTATTCCCCGGAATCCAGGGAGGTCCTTTAGAGCACGTGATAGCATCTAAAGCTATTGCCTTTGGCGAAATACTTAGTGATGAATTTACTGTCTATGCCCAACAGATCATTAAAAACGCGCAGGTGATGGCGCTGGCTTTTATAAATAAAGGGTATAAAATTATTTCCGACGGCACCGATAACCACCTGATGCTGATTGACCTTCGTAATAAAAATATCAGCGGTAAAAAGGCAGAGCAGGTACTGGGAAAAGCAGACATTACGCTTAATAAGAATATGGTGCCTTTTGATGACAAATCCGCCTTTGTAACTTCGGGCATAAGGGTGGGTGTACCTGCGATAACCACTAGGGGTATGAAAGAAGATGACATGCAGTTCGTGGTAGATGTTATCGGAAAGGTGTTAATGAATGCTGACAATGAACAGGTGATTGCATCTGTTAAAAAAGAAGTTAATGAATTCATGATCCGGTTCCCGCTCTATCCTGAATTGCCCTGACAGCGCGCATTGCATTTTGTCGATGGTAATGATTGATAAGATAAGTGTATGAAATAGCATAGGGAGTTGCTATCGTCTGACGACTGATAGCTGATGGCTGAGAGCTTTTGATTGTATAATTCTGATAAGCAGTAATAAAATAAAAGCAGCGATTGTTATAACAACGGTAATGATAAGAATGTGGTTTGGTTTATCTTTAAATGGTATAGCTTCCGCTTTACCCGCAACTATAGCGGCGGCCCAGAAATAGGGCATCCGGTTCTTAGCGGAAGAAGTCTTGATGAATGCTAGTTTAGCCAACCGCAGCGCTTCATCTACAGCAAATCCTTCAGACAGGTATTTATAAAACAAGTTTGTTAGTTTATAAGTCGCTTCATTTTCTACCGACCATAAATTATTGATGCAGGAAGGCACACCCAATGCGGCAAAAGCTCTGCTAAAACTAAATACTCCTTCTCCCTGAAACAATTCGCCCTTGCCGGTTTCGCAGGCAGAAAGAATTACAAGCCTAGTAGCCGGGGTTTTTATGTTATTGAGTTCTGACAAATACAGCGGTTCATCAGCAAAATAAATAACCGGCTCCCCCCTAACGCTGCTATCAGAGGAATGACTGTACAATTGTATTACCTGGTAGAGGCCGAAATTTTTAAGGAAACTTTTCTTCGTCGCATTTTTATTTAACAGGATATTTGACACAGCAAAAAAAGACGCTTCCTCTTTGATGGCCTTATCGCTACCTGGCAAAACCGACAGTAAATTTTTTGCAGGAAAAGAAACGGGGGCCACGCCGAGAAAATTACCCGGGATCAACGTAGGGTTGCCGCTGAACTGGCCCATCAGGTAACGGGCTGAATAGGTATAACTTACTGCATATTTTTCAATGAAATAAACCGGCCCTTCCGCAACAGAATCTATAACAAGCGTTTCAAAAGGAAAGTAATGTCCATCGGTTGAAAATATTACTTTATCATCCGGAAGATTTTTGTTTTGAATGACAAGATTGTATAAGTGGCTGGACTTTTTTACAAAAGAATTAAATCTGCTTTTACTGTTTGTCAAAGCAGGATTAGAGATGTAAGAAAGGCATTGATAAATGGCGCTGTCATACGCTGCTTTATTAATCCTGTTAAAATAAATCTCTTTGGCAGTTACTATCATCGAGTAAACAATGCTATCACCGGAAAAAATCTCTATCAGGGTATGATCTTTTAAAATACTCCGTCGGATATCATTCAAACCGGTAAAAGCAGTATCAAGGAAATTACTAAAGTATAAAGGGTTCTTGACTTTGATCTGCTGAAGTAAATTACGCTGCTTGTCTTTAAGATCTGATATATTATTTTGCGCTATTTTATAATCAACTGAACCCGGCTCAAGGTTATCAGATTGTTGCCGCAGACTGGTAATGTCGTCTCTCAGTTCTTGTTGCTTTAAAATATCAGCTTCATCAATGCCTCTTTGTTCTTTTATTTGATCGTACAATAAAATTGCCCGACTTCTTTCAAAAAAATAAAATGCATCTTCCGATTTGCCGGCTTTAATACAGGCTTCTATTGCCTGTTCATAAATGGGATGTGTATTTCTGCGCCAAAATAACTTGGATTGAATTTCTAACTGATTAGATTTAATTCTTTCAAGCAGCCGGTCAGTTATCTTATACATACGTATTGCCTCGTAAACAAAAACAGGATTTTTGGTGGTGAGATATTGATTGTAAAAAGCACTGCCTTTATTTATAAATAGCCCGGTGATATATTCAACTTTTTGATTACTTATAAAATCATCCAGTGAACTTTGCAAAACCTCGCTTTCGTTTGTTCCCTTTTTTATCAGGTTGAAAGCGCATTGAAAATAGTGTTGGGCGGAATCAAACTGTAGCCGGTGTGCAAATACATTACCGATATTGGAATAGATGTTTAATGAATTAATAGAATCTAACTTACTACGGCCCGAACCCACAACTTTAATTTCAATTGCGCTGTGATAAAAGTATAATGCAGAGTCATAATTCTTGTAATTGTCATCATACAAAAATCCTATATTATGAATATTGTCCTTATAACTCAGGGTGTCTTTTTGTTTTTTATAATATTTAAGTGCCTGCTTGTAATATCGAAGCGCTTCCTGGTAATTTTTCTGCTGTGTCTTCGCCATAGCAAGCTGCTCGTTAAGTACACCCATGAATTCATCAGCCGTCCTGGAGTTACAGGTTTTCATCTTACTCAAAAGCAGTGCCGCAGCATCATCTCCTTTGTGTAACGACAGCAAAGCATTGGCTTTCTGTATTGTAAACGCTAAGGAATAGGAAATGGAATCGTTAAACCACTGATTTTTATTTTGAGTGATATATTGGCCACTGAATGTTTCCCCAAGATTTGCCTGGCTTATACACAGGTCATAATCACCAATATTATTTTGATATTTTAATTTTTCAAGCAGTGAATAAAGAGAATACAAATTAACGATTTTCAATCGCTTCGCGACAGTAATACAGCTATCATAGGCCTTTATTTTGTCGGTAGTTTTTTTTAATGAATCATAAGCTACCGCAAGGTTATAATAGTTTTTGATTTGGTAAGCATGATTTATCGCCGGGCTATTTAAATTATTAGCTACGATATTAATGGCTTTCAAAGCATAATACAACGCACGGGTAGATTGGGTATTATTTAAGTATAATTTATAAATGTATTCAAGTAATAAAACCCTGACGGAATCATTGCGATACGGACTAAATGCTGACGCTGCTTCGTATGTAAGCAGTTGCTTTAATTGCTGTGATGGAGAAACGTCACCCGATTTTCGCAGCATGATAAGTTTATCTCTCAACATTTTGCTATCCATATCCTGGGCGTGCGAAAGTCCCGGAGGTAAAAGTAAGAGTAGGAATATAATCAAATAATTCCGGCGCATTTTAATAAACAAATTTGTGTACAGTGTCAACAACTGTCTAATACAAATTTATACAATAAAGTTAGTGGCTATGATACTGGCGACACCAGGCGGTGGTGGTATCTTAGGACCGGACGGTGATATAGGACCCGATATGTCTGTAGAGGAATCATCCGTGTTGACATCCATTGCGCGTAGGGCTGATGCTCGTCCATTCTGCACAATCTTAATCTGTTTAAAAATTCTTAAGACATACAATAATCTATTAGATTCCGATTTAAACATTTCATAGTTAAGAAATACAGAGTCGTCACCTGGTTTAACGCCTGCTTTAATATCATCTAAAAGTACTTTTACAACATGATCTCTTTGCTTTTTGGTTTTGACAGTTTTGTACAATATATCCCATTGCAGGTATAATTCAGCATTTTTATTGGTAGGCATTTTTTAAGGTTTATAGTAATTAATTAGTTTAACTTTTTAAGGAATATAACTGCTTCCTCTTTACCGAAAAGATTATCTTTTACAACTTCACTTAACAAACGCTTGTAGTTTTCTTTATCGAAGGGAGTGTTTTGTTTCATTAGTGTCAATGCCTGGTAAAATTTACCGGGGTTAGCAATCAGATCTTCCTTACCCGCAACCTGGGCGAAATAATTGAAAGCTGTTTTATAGTCATTCAATTTAAAGGCAGCTAGACCGGCATATTCTTTGGCTTCGGTATTTGAGGTATCTCTTTCTAACAATTCTTTAAATTTTTTTAAAGATCCTGAATAGTTGCCAACATTGTATAAGTCCCTGCCTTGAATTAGCAGGCCATTGGTATTACCCATTGGCACACCCATGGTGAGAACGTGATCACTGAAATATGCATCTGCTAATTTTGATGGCTCCGTTACCGGCTGCGTGTATAAGTAGAAACCTACAACCAGTGTAATCAATGCAGCTGCAATCATTGCTGCATAGGGCCATAATTTTCTTAGTGTGGTGGGTACTGAATTATGCGAAATATTATTGTAATAAAGTTCTCTTAAGTGACCTCTTTTGATTTCGTTGTTACTAGTCCGTGCAACCTGAACAATACTCAGGTAAAATGCCACTTCTTCTGCAAAATCTTTATCCGTCAAAAGTCGTTGTTCAAAAACTGATTTTTTTTCAGGAATTATTACGCCTTTAAAGTAATCATCAATGTATTCAATTTTTTCCATAATTAATTACTTTTTCGGTTTATATAATTGGCGTAATTTTTCAATACAGCGAAGGCGGCTGGTTTTTACTACATCAGCGGTTTTATAAACTAATTCCACTGCTATTGCCTTATCTGAAAATCCATCTGCAAATAATAATAGTAACTGCTTGCAGTTACCACCAAGTTTATCAAGAATATCTTTTAAAAGTTCCCAGTTTGCCTTTTCCATCATTTGCTGAATAATAGGTTTACAGGTATCAGGAACTTGTACTAACATGTCTGAAAGTGAAGATGTATTATGTACGCTATTTTTATTAGTCGTCTTTTTTCTGATCAGGTCAACACACTTATTATGAAAGATCTGGAATATGTATGTCTTAAGGGAGGATTCCGCTTTAAAAGATGCATTAATTATCTTATCAATAGCCACCATTACGGTATCTGAGTAGGCATCGAGTGCCTCGTCTTCAGAAAGGGAATGCTTGCGGACACCTTCTCTTACAAAATAAGAAAACTTTTTAAAGAGATCTTCCTCGCCTTTTCTTTTCGAAACTCCTGGTTCCAAAAGCTTATCAATTATTTCCCGCTCTGCATTATCGAACAATAATTTGCGAAAAATCATAGCACTTCTGGTTATGCGTTATTGTACCATTCTATGTAAGTAAAAATACTAACTTCATTTGTTAGATATATAGTTGATCCATATTATTTTATTTCTTACACAGTAAAAAACATTTGAAGATATTCTTATAAGCAATATAATGAAAGATTTTCTTCCTGAAAGCTGATGGCTGATAGCTGATAACTGATAGCCAATCAATACATGATTTTACACTTATCGTAACACTGGTAACAATGTATTTAAAGTTATAAAAAATTAAAGTGAACAGATGCCACCGGTGAATTGAATTTGTTTAAATAACTTGCAACTGAAATTATTTGCTATGATTCAACGTGTTCAATCGGTGTGGTTATTACTTGCAGCAGTTTGTGGCAGCGCCCTGACAGCAGTCCCGCTTTTTACAGGAACGCTTGCCAACAACATGATCAAACAGGTTATGGCAACGGAAAGCCTTCTTTTATTCGCTGTAAGTATATGCCTGGCTGCGCTGGCGTTAGGATGTATTTTTCTTTTCAGAAAACGTCCGCTGCAATTTAAATTAAGTGTACTGGGAATACTGCTTTCGATAGTACTTATTGGATTAGAGGTATGGCATATTGAACATTTTAAAACAACCAATACTCTGGTCAAGGGTTCTTACTATTGGGGCGGACTGCTTCCTATCGCTATGACGATTTTCTTTTTCCTCGCCTCAAGAAGAATTTATAAAGATGAACGCCTGGTGAAGAGCCTGGATAGGTTAAGGTAGTTATGAATTATGAAATTTATATTCCTCGGAAACTTGTATAACTCATAATTCATAACTGATTTCATCATTACATAAACTTTCCTGTTTCGCTGGCTAAGACATCTTTTAAGCCTGAAGGTATCCCGGCGTATACTACGTCTCCGCCATCTTCCCCTGCTTCAGGGCCCAGGTCTATCACCCAGTCAGCACTTTTTATTACATCTATATTGTGCTCGATAACAATCACCGAGTGGCCCTGGTCTATCAGCGCGTTAAATGAGATCAGTAATTTTTTTATATCATGGAAGTGTAAACCTGTGGTGGGCTCATCAAATATAAACAAGATGTGCCCCTGACTTTTTCCCTTCCCTAAAAAAGAGGCAAGCTTAACCCGTTGTGCTTCACCTCCTGACAGTGTATCGGAGGATTGTCCGAGTTTCACATAACCCAAGCCTACACTGCTAAGTGGTTTTATCTTTACAACAACTTCTTTCTCCTCCGCAAAATATACTATAGATTCTTCCACACTCATATCAAGCACATCATAAATGCTTTTGCCTTTGTATAGTACTTCAAGTACTTCTTCTTTAAATCTTTTTCCTCCGCATACTTCGCAGGTTAAATGAACATCAGCAAGAAACTGCATCTCCACTACCTGCTCACCTTCTCCTTTGCAGGCATCGCACCGGCCACCATCTACGTTAAAGGAAAAATGCTTTGGCAGAAAGCCGCGAATCTTACTTAGTGGCTGCCTGGCAAACAATTCCCTGATCTCATCATAAGCCTTTATATAAGTAACAGGATTACTTCTTGACGATTTGCCAATAGGATTCTGATCAATCATTTCAACCTGGCTGATGCTTTCGACATCACCGGTAACTGCTTTATGCATACCCACTTTGTCCGCGAATTCACCTTTTATTTTTTGTAAGGCAGGATATAAAATCTGTTTTACTAATGTTGTTTTGCCGCTTCCGCTTACCCCGCTGATTACACAAAGCAGGTGAAGCGGAAACTCGATATCTATATTTTTAAGATTATGCTGACGTGCTCCCAACACCCGGATAACACTTGTTTTCTTTCGTAAGGACTTTGGAACTTCTATGGTAAGGGTTCCTTTTAAGTACTTGCCCGTAAGACTTTCTGGATGACTGATAATTTCCTGGTAGTTACCTGCTGCCACTACTTCACCGCCAAGATGACTGGCCAGCGGTCCCATATCAATGATATGATCTGCTTCCCGCATCATCATCTCATCATGCTCTACTACTACAACAGTGTTGCCAAGATCTCTCAGCGATTTCAACACCTGTATCAGCCGTGCCGTATCCCTGGAATGTAAACCAATCGATGGTTCATCAAGAATATATAATGAGTTGGTAAGGTTGCTTCCAAGGCTCCTTGTAAGCTGGATACGCTGCCCCTCACCACCGCTTAATGAATTGGCAAGACGATTTAAGGTGAGGTAACCCAGGCCTACATCCAGCAGTGTCTTGATTCTTGATTGAATTTCAATGAGTATGCGTTTAGCTATCTGCCTGTCCTGGTCTGATAACACCAGGTCGTCAAACCATTGCTGTAAGTGGTTTACCGGCATCTCACATAATTCGCCGATGTGCCTATCGTTCACTTTTATAAAAAGCGCTTCTTTGCGTAAACGGTAGCCTTTGCAATCCGGACACAATGTTTTCCCCCTGTACCGGCTTAACAAAACCCGGTATTGAATCTTATACAGGTTTTGTTCAACCTCTTTAAAAAAAGCATTGATGCCGTTTGTATATTGATTGCCTTCCCATAAAGATTTGTACTGTGCAGCTGTAAGATCAAACACCGGTTTATGAACCGGGAAATCGAAATGCTTTGAGGCCTTAATAAATTCATCTTTCCAGCGGCTTAATTTGTCTCCTTTCCATGGAGCTACCGCACCCTCATAAATACTTAACCGCTTGTCGGGTATTACAAGATCAGTATCGATGCCCAGAACCAGCGAAAAACCCTCACAGGTAGGACAGGCGCCGAAAGGATTGTTAAATGAAAATAAATTTGGCACAGGTTCCTCGAAAATAATCCCGTCAAGCTCAAATTTATTAGAGAAATGCATTACATCCATTCCATTTATTTCAAGGTATACCTCTCCTTCACCTTCATACAAAGCAGTGCCAATAGAGTCAGCCATCCGGTGCCTGTCATCTTCATCAAAATCTTTTACTACTAAGCGGTCTATCAATAAAAAAGTTCCGGGATACCCGTTAGCCGAATTAGCAGCAATTTGAAAAGCCGGCGCATTTTCTTCCAATAAATCTTCAATACGCAGCACTTGCGTATCACTATAGATCCTGGAAAAACCTTTTTGCAATAAAATGTTAAGATCTTCTTTTGCATCCCGGTTCTTATGGCGACGGAAAGCAACGAGCAATAATACTTTGTCACCGGTTTTTAAACTGGTTATTGCATTAATGATATCCGCCACATCATCTTTTTTCACTTTTCTTCCTGAGACCGGAGAAATCGTTTGCCCTATCCTGGCATATAACAATCTAAGATAATCGTAAATTTCAGTCATGCTGCCTACTGTCGACCGGGGGGTACGTGATATAACCTTCTGCTCAATGGCAATAGCAGGGCATAATCCTTTGATGAAATCCACATCAGGCTTGTTCATCCGCATCAGAAACTGGCGGGCATAGGAGCTAAGACTCTCAGCGTACCTTCGTTGGCCTTCCGCGTATAATGTATCGATTGTAAGAGAAGATTTTCCTGAACCCGAAACGCCGGTAACAACTATTAATTTATTACGGGGAATCTCCACAGTAACATTCTTTAAGTTGTGAACCTTCGCTCCCTTAATTAAAATATTATTGTTATTGAGTTGACCTGCTAATTCATCAACTTTTTTCTTAACCCTTTTAGTGACAACTGCCATAATAATATAAAAATAAAATTTATTGTAATTTTTTTAGAAAGAATAACCATCTAAGCAACTGGTATGCTTATGAAAATTATCAAATGATTTTTTACAACAGGATTAACTTAAACGATTGTAATCAGTCAATATAATTAGCTGGTTGATTATCGACCAATTTTCTTTAAACAGATTAGAAGTTGATAGAAATTAAAAACTCCAACTATTTAAATAACAAGTAGTAAGATGAATGGTTAAAAAAGTTTCTAAAGATTTCTTGTCAGATTAAGGAAAATTACTATTTTTATCTGTGATTTATACTCGTTAACAATTTGAAAATCATTTTGCCTATCGCACTCACTTCTACTTTAGTTTAAAATCCACAATTTAATTATCCCGTATATTAAATTTTAAACAGTAGAGGTTTATGAAATCACTTCGCCTTAAGACAGACTATGAGCTTATCCTTCTTTTTACAGAAGGCAATCTTAATGCCTTAGAAGTACTGGTGCTCAGGCATAAAGATAAGTTGTACACATCAATTCTTTATTTGGTCAAGGATAAGTATTTAGCAGAAGATATCTTCCAGGATGTACTAATAAAAATCATTGATACTATTCGTGGTGGACGATATACCGAAGAAGGCAAATTTCTTCCCTGGGCGGTACGAATTGCGCATAACTTATGTGTAGATCATTTCAGAAAAGTTAAAAGAAGCCCGGCTATAAAAACCAGTGATAACCACGATATTTTTGAAGTGCTCCATTTTTCAGAAGAAGGAGCTGACGTAAAAATGATGAGAGATCAAAGCGATAACAGGCTTCATAAAATGCTCGAACTGCTTCCCGAAGATCAGCGTGAGGTTATTATTTTACGCCACTTTTCTGAGCTTAGCTTTAAAGAGATTGCCACTTTAACAAACTGCAGTATCAACACCGCTTTAGGAAGAATGCGCTACGGATTAATAAATCTCAGAAAGATGATGCTTGAAAAACGTATTGCTTTGTAACGATGTAATTTTTAAGATTAACAATGGTTAGCTTGCAGATATCATTGCTACAAACTATCTTCACAAAACAAATAAAGATTTTGTCATTCTGGTCCTCCATCCGGTATTATTAATTGCCTGCCATCGGAAGGCTGGAACAGAATGACGCCAAATTAAAAGCCCCGTACCAGTACGGGGCTTTTTTATTCATCTGCCAGCCTGCTTAAACGCTTTTAAGCCACACTGCAGCCAGCTTAGATATTCCTTTTTATCCGGTGTATATGCTACCGGGTAGGTAAGTAACTTTTCATTTCCGTTTAGAATTACATAGTAAGGCTGAGCCTGCACTTTAAAATTTACATCCTGAAACGTTATATATTTATCGCCGATGGTTGTTATATTTTTTTTTGATCCGTCTGAAGAAGTATAAGTAAAAGGATCCGGCAACTTGCCCCGGTCATCGACATACAAGGATACCAGTATAAAATTTTTATCAATCAATTCCTTTATAGCTGCATCAGGCCATATATTCTCCTCCATCTTACGACAATTAACGCAGGCCCATCCGGTGAAATCAATCAGTACCGGTTTATTCTGCTCTTTCGACAACTGCAATGCTTTTTCGTAATCATTGATCAGCGTCGGTTCAACACCACAAATTTTTACTAGATCCTTTCCATATATGCTATAGGATAACGGTGGTGGAAAACCACTGATAAGGGAAAGATTAGCGTACTTGGTTTTTGTTAAGCCTGGCAAAAGATAGATAGTAAATGCAAGAAAGACCAGCGCCATACCTATCCTGAATTTACCAAGTTTTTTAGGAGGAGGATCGTGTTTGAATTTTAATATTCCAAATAAATATAAAACAAGGCAGGCTCCGACAATGATCCATATACCAAAAAAGATTTCTCTTTTCAATAGACCCCAATGTTCAACAAGGTCGGCGTTTGATAAAAATTTTATCGCAAGCGCAAGTTCAATAAATCCAAAAACGATTTTTACTGAGTTCATCCAGCCGCCTGAGCGTGGAAGCGAACTGAGCCAATGAGGAAACAATGCAAACAAGGCAAACGGCAATCCAAGCGCTATTCCAAAGCCGGCCATGGCAATTGTTAATTGAAGCGCACCACCATTCTGGTTTAAAGCACCTACCAGCAACGATCCCAATATTGGACCGGTGCACGAGAAAGATACGATAGCAAGCGTCAATGCCATAAAAAATATACCACTAAGGCTGCCTACATTGGATTTGGAGTCAACTGTGTTGGTAAACCTGCTTGGCAGCGCTATTTCGAAGTAGCCAAAAAATGAAACAGCGAAAACAAGAAAGATGATTGCAAAAAATATATTCAGCCATGCATTGGTAGAGATATTATTAAGAATATCGGAACTACCAGAATCCAAAAAATAAAAGGGGACGCTAAGGAGGACATAGATAAGAAAAATAAAAAATCCATACATAGACGCATTAAAAATTCCTTTGGAACGGGTGCCGGATTTTTTAGTAAAAAATGAAACAGTAAGTGGTATCATCGGGAAGGTGCAGGGCATAATCAACGCTACCAGTCCACCCAGGAAACCCAACAGAAATATTCCCCATAAACTTTTTGAAGCATTGTCTTCGGCGCCGGTACCGCCGCATTTCTCCACCGGGTTTTTTATGTCGATCGACTTTCTTAGTATCTTCTCATTACCGGCAATTGATTCCTGGCCTCCACCTGTTTCTGATACCAGGTTACCTCCGGCATCTAATGAGAAGCGAAAAGGCACTTCTTCGGGACCAACTACTTCTTGTCCTTTCAGCGCCATATAAGTAATTGCGCCTTTGATAGTTTCTTTTGATTTGTCCTTAAGGGAGAGAGTCACTTTAAACACCACCTCTTTTTCAAAAAACTTTATTACTTTGTTATCAAAGAGTGGCTCTTTAAGTTGCCGAAGGTTGTTGCTTTCAGTAACACTTTCAATGGTTGCAAATTTTAAGGCTGTACTATCAAGTTTAACCCTGGTGTTAGGATCATCATCACTCATAAGGGTAGAAAACAGTTTCCACCCCGGCTCAATAAATCCTTTTATGGAAATGATATATTCATTACCTGACTTATTGGCCGCACTCAATTTCCATTCAACAACCTTGTTATTAGTAGCCTGCGAAAATGTGGTGAGGGAAGTAGCTAATAAAAAAAAGAGTGGAAAAAAGCGCAGATACAGTTTCATTATATTAGTTTGATCACTTATAAAAAACGAGTTCCTCAGAAGAACTCGTTATCATAGACTATTATCAACCGGTATATTAATCTCCGATATTAACTTTAATATCTACAGTGCTTGGTGGCAGGCATTGTTTTTCGTCGCAAACCATAAATTCGACCTTGCCGGAAAGATTGGTTTTAACATTTGCTTTCAGTTTCACAACCTGTACAAAGTTTACGTTTTTTTCATAATAGTTAACATTACCGCCCCATACGCTTTCAAACTTTTTAACAACTTTACCAACTTCCCTTACATTACCATCCAGTATTGTTAGTGGATTTTTAGTGAATGTAAAAATAGTTGGAGCAGGACCATCAACTCCTACATTCTGTGCATACATGTGATAATCACCGCTGATATTGGCGATCATACTAACCTCGTATGTTTTATCAGCCAGCTTTTTTACTGCATAACTCCATTTGACGGCTTTTTCAGACTGCGCCATCGATACAAGCCCCGTTAATACAAAAAACAAAAAAAGTAAATTAGCTTTCATGAAGAATTAATTGATTTAAATTAGAGAAGGTGTAAAGGTCAGTTAATGAATGTAAATGATTTTATAAAATTTAGCAACCGTTTATACAACCAGTAGTTAGCAGCATGCTTTCAATATTGGATGACAATAAGCTACCACAAAATAATAATATTAACTACCGCTTCCGGGGAATTACCTGTAGTTGACAGCAAAACACATTCTATTATAAATTCCAACGTAAAAGAACTCTTCAATTCATTAAAAGGGCATTCAAAATAATTCTGCCATCAATGTTTCCCACTTCGGCGGAGCTTGCACGCTCAGGATGAGGCATCATCCCAAAAACATTTCTTTGCATGTTACAGATACCGGCGATATTACGAAGTGCTCCGTTAGGATTACCGGCTTCTGTAACGTTACCGTTTTTCTCACAATAAGTATAGATAACCTGCTCATTGGCCTCCAGTGAGTCTAAGGTCACTTCATCAGCATAAAACCTTCCTTCACCATGAGCAACAGGAATCTTTAAAGGTTTATCTACGGAACCGATTCCTTTGAGGTAAATATTTTTACAAACAAAACGCTGGTTAGCATTGCGCAGCAGAACGCCTGGTAGTAAATGAGATTCACATAAAATCTGGAAGCCATTACAAACGCCTAACACTTTACCTCCACTGCCGGCAAACTGGATAACACTTTGCATCATCGGGCTAAACCTTGCTATAGCGCCGCATCGCAGATAATCTCCGTAAGAAAAACCGCCGGGAAGAATTATACAATCCCCTTTTGCAAACATTGAAAGATCGCTATCCTTATGCCAGAGCATGATAACCTCTTTTTTAAGATCTGTTTGCAGGGCATCCTGCATGTCTCTGTCGCAGTTGGAACCCGGAAAAACAACTACACCAAATTTCATACAGTTAAAATTTTAAATTAGATGAAAGGTTAAAGTTATGAATTAAGGTCAGGTAAGAAATTGAATTTGTTCCAGGGCATACGAAATCTTAACACTGGCTTTAGACTTTAAATCAAATTATAGCCGGTTACAATTGCAAACGCAAAGCTGATCCAATGCAACATAGCTGTGAGCCAGCGTGCGCTGATATAATAATAGGCTGCTGCATGAAATGCCGCAACAGGTATTAATAAAAGCATCCAGTGCAAATAAGTATCAGCCGGATTAATAAATATAATAATGATACCAACTATAAAAAACCAAAGCAATAATCCCCATGTTTTTCTTGCATGGATCAACATTTTGTTAAGGTTCGTCTGGACAAAATATCCACCTGATAAAAATGGAAGCAACAATAACCCAATACCCGCAGTTAACCAAAGCGAGCCTGCTAACTTTGGGAAGTGTAATAATAAGGTTGGCACGGCTTTACTTACCTGCCACTGATCTGAAAGAAATAATATTACGAACAGGAAATAATATGGCGTCAGGATTCCTAATAATGCAACCATCCATTCTGTTACTTCAAGCGGGCGGGTAATTACTAAAGCGATCAATAAAAGCAATATAAAAGCTATTGCCGGACTATATACAAGCGGTAAGAAGCCAATAATTACCGCTACATTATATATAGCCGTTTTAGGATTGCTGTTGTTATATAAGCCCACCATTCTGTACCATATCCATATCATCAAAGAATTAACAAGTAAGGGAGCAGAGAATGATGTCCAGTCTTTAAGCAAAGAAGTTGTAAGAAGAAAGGACATCCCTACAAGGTAATTAGACTTTGGAAAAAGTTTGAGAGAATTTGCAATCCGGTTAAGCAGCGTCGCCTGTGTGAAGAATAATAAAAATGCAATCAGTGAAAATATTACCGGAAAGTTTTTAGATAAAGGTTCTATCAGTTTAATAACAAGATAATAAATATAATTATTACCCTGGTCTGGCATCGGCTTTACCGGGTGCAGGAAAAGAGGAAACTTTAAAAACAGCGCATAAAGCAGCAACAATAGGGCATTACCCGGATTTTTGTTTTTGAAGATACGAACCACCTTATGAACAACTTTTCATTAGAAATCAATTTTTGCAAAGCAAAGATAATTTCTGTAAAGACAAGGTATTATTATCTGGTGTAAACCTACCTGTTTACCAAAACGCGGCATAAATTCATAGCCTTTATCAAGATTTTTAAGGGTAGGGTTTCTAAACACTTTTCCATCAGGACCAATACTCTGGTCATGCAACAGAAGTGTTCTGCGCTCAAGCTGGTTAAATAAAAAATGTAATTCCGTGCCAGTGTTGATAGTCTGGAAAGATATCATGTTATCTGTCTCATCATCATACTGCGACTTATCAATAACATTGCTCCATTCAAGTACACCTTCCCTGTTAAAGGAAAGCACCATGATGTTTTCAGCGTAATACCGGGTAGCGTTTATATTTCCATACCTGTTCCAGGGCATATACCAGGGATTGCTATACATGGGAGACCAGTATGAATAGTCAAGCCCGGATCCCCATGGATTACCAAAAGAATTATAGTTCCAGCGGTTAAAAGTATTACCTCTTGAAGAAGAGTACAACGACTCACCTACAACAAGGTATCCACCATCTTTGCGAATGACAATGTTTTTAATAAAATAATCATTGAAGGCCATCTTCCTGTTGCCTTCAGCGCTTTTTGCCACCGAACGTAAATCTTCATTAAACGGGGTTGTTTTATCATTAATCTTAATATTTTTATCTTTATCCCATGACAAAGAATACAACCCTTCTATGTTACCTCTTCTTTGCTTGTAATAGAGCGCGTTAAGTAAAATGCGTTTATTTGTGTTGTCAATTTTAAGTTTTAATTCATCGAGGATAAGACTTCCAATCTCTACATCTTTCACCGAAAAGTCAAGCGCTTCCGGTGTTTTTGTTACCATCATTACTTTTGTTATCTGCTCATTGTTAGCGCTGCGACGGAATATTCCAAATCCCATGTCACCTTCATTGGTAAGGAGGAAATCGGTAAAATAATCATTTCTTTCTTCCATAGCCATGTTCATGCGATTTCTGCCAAGAAGTTCCAACTGGTCATTAAAAAGCAAGCTTGTAAAATAGAAGTTCTTCTGATTGCGGTTATTAATTTTGAAGATCATGATCTTCTTCTTGTCTTCGCTGAATATCGTTGTATAAATTTTATTGCTGGCGGCAAATCCAATCTGAGTAGTGTCCAGATCCATGGGCTGACCAATTCTTTTACCATTGCCATCCAGCTTTACGCCTACACAATACAAGGTGCTTCGTTTCTGGTATTGATAGATCATGTAACAGAAATCAGGATAAGCGATAAAGTCTACGTTTACCCAACGGTCGGATGTCTCCAGCTTTATTCTTTCCTTTAAGTGCATATCGTTATCGTACACGCATACATCATGATCATTGCGGTTGTTCTTATAAACCAGGAAGTTTCCACCCACTTTGCCAATGACCTCGAATTCGGTTCTGCGGGAATCTTCCCGTTCCGGTTCAGAATAAATAATCCGGGGAGCCTGTGACAAGGCAGGTAAGGAAAAAATCAAAATACAAATGGAAGCAAAAAACTTGTTCATCATAAAGGACAATTGCGTATTTAAAAATACATGTTACTTGCCAAAGTAGGAATTGTTCTTTTATACAACGCAATACAAATAGACAAGATCATTTTTTCCCTCAAAATTTACTTTTTTAACAATATCCTTAAAGAAGATCAGGTATAACAATAATTAAACCTGGTAATTAGTTTATAGTGTTATGTTAAGGGTAGATTTAAGTGTTAGCTATCATTTGACAGCGGATAAGGAAACATACGTTTAATTATTACTAAACAGCATTTTAAATGTTTAATATTATGAAGAACCAAAGGGTACTATTGATTATAACGATAACGATATTGCTGACAGGTTGTCTTGGTCCGAAGAAGATAAATAAATGGGTTGATGGCAGATACGGAGAGAGTAATAATTTTAAAAGTAAATCACAAAGCGATTATTTATCTGTAACGTCTCCTTTTATTACCACTGATCAAAAATCTTCTTCTACAAAAAAAGAAACGAAGAATATGCTTCCGCTGCTTTTTTACTGGCAGTATGATTACGTAAATACCTGTACGCTGAATCCAAATATTCCGATAAACACTTTTAAATCAGCGGTTCAATCTTATTCAAATGCTAAGAGACTTAAACAGAAAGTTGGAGGGCAAAAGATTGAACTGACCATCAATAAAATCCCAAATCTTTTTGTGATTAATGACAGGGGACCTATCATACGGGTAATCTATGCCGTTAGTTGGGACAACGTTACTTTTCAACCAGACAACACTGATATGGATGTTTCTTATAAGATCATGAAAGATAATATTGAAACAAAAAAAGGTTCTGTAACTGTAAGTAACACTGTTAAAATACTTGGGTTAAAATATTTGCAATCAATTAAAAAAATTACCGGCCAGTACCTCGACCAATATGATGAAAATATTAAATTGATGAGTAAACAAGTGGTTGATCAAATTATAGCCGCCTTATGAAGTTGTTCGGCTATAAGCAAATTCTCACTTATCAAAACATCAGGTCAGTCAAACGTAAAGAATCTATTTGAAGTTCTTCTCTCTGATACTTGGCTGCTGTCTCTTACAGCAGCTACACGTTAAAAATTACACCCTGTATTTGACTGTTGTAAGTAATAGATTATCTTAGACTGCGCTCAACTTTCAAACTTTAATGTAAAGGCATTCTGAATTCTACCATCGTTTATATCATATCCGGGTATGTGGCAATTATTATTATCATATACCTGGTACAGGAAAAGTTCATCTTTAAACCCGAGAAATTACACGCGGGCTTTAAATTTAAATATGATGTTCCTTTCAGGGAATTATTCTTTGAAGTAAAGCCGGGTGTAAGAATAAACGGACTTCATTTTTTTCGGGAGAATGCCAAAGGCCTGATTTTATATTTTCATGGAAACACGCGTAGTATTAAAGGATGGGCCCGCTATGCCAAAGACTTTTACAGGTATGATTATGATGTTGTAATGGTTGACTATCGCGGCTTTGGTAAAAGCACCGGTAAACGCAGTGAAAAAGATTTATTAAGTGATATGCAGTTTGTTTACGAAACTTTAATGCAGCAATACAAGCAGGAACATCTTATAATTTACGGAAGAAGCATCGGAAGTGGGTTTGCAGCGAAGCTTGCCAGTGACAACAATCCAAGATACCTGATACTGGATGCGCCTTATTACAGTTTCACGCAAATCATGGAACGGTACTTACCCCTGTTACCCGTTCGATGGGTGATCCGCTACAGGTTGCGTACAGACAAATGGATTGTCAGGGTAAGGTGCCACACCTATATATTGCATGGCACAAAAGACAGGTTAATCCCTATTTCGAACAGTGAAAAATTGCAGGCATTAAATCCCCGCATGATAACACTGATTCACATTCATGGCGGAAGTCATAATAACCTTCCCTCTTTCCCTGAATACCATAATTTTATCCGCGATATTTTAAAGTATTAAGTGATGGTAAAAAGAAAATGGTCAGTGATAATACAGATCAGCATTGTAATATATTGTTTAACGGGCATAGCAATATTCCTGCTGCAGGATTATGTTATTTTGCATCCCGTAAAACTCCCGGCGGGCTATCAGTATAAATTTAATGTCCCATTTAAGGAATTAAATATTGCTTACGATGATGCTACCAACATAAACATTATCCAATTTCTTTCAGGCGATAGTATCCATAAAGGGATCGTACTTTATTTTCATGGCAATCGTACTAATATATCGAGGTATGAAAAATTCGCTCCTTACTTTACAAAGTCGGGATATGATGTATGGATGATAGATTACCCTGGATTTGGAAAAAGTACCGGAGTGTTTTCTGAAAAGCTGGTTAATGAATCAGCTTTGCAGCTGTACAAGCTAGCAAGGACAAGGTTCCCTGCAAAACAGATAATTATTTATGGAAAGTCATTGGGGACAGGCGTTGCGGCGCAGCTGGCGGCAATAAGAAATTGCCGGTACCTGGTATTGGAAACACCTTACTACAGCCTGCCGGAAGCAATAGGATATTATATACCTGTATTCCCCATCACGCAAATGATACATTACAAGTTTCCAACTTATGAAAATTTGCCAAAGGTAACCGATCCGATCATCATGATCCATGGAACAAACGACTGGACAGTGCATTACAGCAATTCGGTGAGGCTGGCTAAATTTTTCAAACCCGGTGATAAACTTATTACTATACCAGGTGGTACGCACCACAATTTATATGAATACCCGGTGGTGGTTAAGACAATTGATTCGTTGCTGGATAATTAATCTTACAGTTGCTGGAAATCTTATCCTCGCAGCTTTGCAATAAGGGAAGTCTCCTCCCTCAAAACCTGGGAGATTTTTAAAAACTTCACAGGTTGACTCTCGCTTCAACCGGCAACACCAAAGCATTCTTGTTTTTTTTAACCTTAGCGGGTATCGACTGTATAATTTCTTTCTTAAGCAATTCTATCAATCTTTTCTTTACAAAATCCCGGTGCACCACCAGGCTTACTTCGCGCATGGGAGCCGGTTGTTTAAAATGACGGATCTGTTGCTGCCGGGCTTCCGGAAGATCTATCGTCGCTAGTTCCGGTAAGATGGTAATGCCGTCATTTAATTCTACCATCTTGCGAAGCGTTTCTATACTTCCTGCTTCATATTCAAAATGATGGCCGTCCCTGCTTGCCTTATGTAACGCGCACAGGTTAACGATCTGTGAACGAAAACAATGACCTTCTTCCAGCAACCATAATTTTTTTGGATCTATGTCTTTTGCCAGTACATAATTTTTTTTGTAAGAATTATTTTTTTTAGAAACATATACAAGCAGTTCTTCATAAAACAAAACATATTCTTTTATACCCTGCTCCTGCAATGGAGTAACGAGTATGCCTACATCAATACGACCTTCCCGAAGTCTTGATATAATAAAATCCGTCATCATTTCCTGCACTACCAGTCTTACATCAGGATAATTTTTGTTGAAGTTCTGTACGAATAAAGGGAGCAGGTAGGGAGCGAGGGTAGGGATGATACCTATGCGCAACTCACCACTGAGTATGCCCAGCCTGCTTTGCACTATCTCACCCATCATCTTCTTTTCGGTTATTATCTTCCTGGCTTGTTGTATAATTTCAATCCCCGAAGGTGTTGGGATCACCGGTTGTTTGCTTCGGTCGAATAATTGAATACCCAGTTCAGTCTCCAGCTTCTGAATCTGCATGCTCAGGGTAGGCTGACTGATAAAACAATTAGCTGCCGCCTGTGCAAAGTGCCGGTAAGTATCTACTGCTATAACGTATTCAAGCTGCGTAAAGGTCATGATAGGTTTTTACTATGATAATGTTAAATCAATTGATTTCCCAGATCAGCTAAATTATTTAAAATTTACCAATCAGATTTAATTATCATTGAAGTCTCTTTGACATGATGTAGTCAGCAAATGATTACAACAAACTACTGAATGCAGGGTTTTCATAACAAGGACAGCCTCATCGCCGGTAGCCCTTTGCCTTTTTATTATCCGGCTGTTCTTTTAATATTACTTTTTCTGTTTCCACTTTTAACTTATACTCCATCCCGATTTTCATAGCATAATTTTCTTTTTCATGACTTACCGGAAAATTAAAACATACCGGGTAGTCATAATCTTTTACAATATCATGTATGATCTCATAAACCGTTTTGCCGAAAGGCCGCTCTGTATCTTTACTATCAGTAAAGCCACCGACAATAAGGGCCGCAAGTTTGTCAAGCATCCCGGCTCTTTTTAGCTGGTAAAGCATCCGGTCGATATTGTAGAGATATTCACCTACATCTTCAAGGAATAAAATTTTTCCTTTTGTTTTGATATCAGAGGGCGTGCCGGTAAGATGAGCAATCAGAGTAAGGTTACCACCTACTAACTCACCAACAGCTTTTCCTTGCCGATTAAATGCGTGTGGGGAACATTCATATCTTGCCTTACCGCCTGCAATGGCTTTCTGTAATGATTCAATATAAATATTATGATGCTCATCAGCATTGAAAGCAGCTGCCATAGGCGCGTGCATGGATGCTATTTTATAGTTTGCATACAGATGAGAATGCAGCACGGTAATATCACTAAAGCCAATGATCCATTTAGGTTTTTTTTTGAAAGATGAGAAATCAACCTGGTCGATGATTCTTCCAAAACCATATCCGCCTCTTGCACACAAAATAGCATTGATGTTATCGTCATCCATCATTCTTTGCAGGTCATCCAATCGCTCCTTGTCAGTTCCTGAAAAATAATTACCGGAATGGCTTTCCATAGTGCTTCCGGTTTTAACCTGGTAACCCCATGCCTGCAAAGTCCTTACACAAGTATGTGCTGTATCCATCGGCATAAAACCTGAAGGACAAATGATGCCAATGGTATCACCTTTGTTAAGATATGGTGGTGTCTTAGTCATAGATAGCTGTTAAATTTCTTTTAGCGTTGCCGAAGTATCGTTCATTTCAAGCCGGTGCCTGACGCCACATTTAAATGCGTAATTGTTACGTTGATGTCCAACAGGGAAATCGAAACAAACGGGGTATGAATATTCTTTTACTTTTTCCAGCACTATCTCATACAGCGTTCTTCCAAATTCATCACCGGGGTCGTCAGGTTTGATCTTGAAACCGCCAATGACCAATGCTTTCAAATCCGATAACTTGCCTGTGCGTTTTAAGTTGAGGAACATGCGGTCGATGCTGTAAAGATATTCGCCGGTATCTTCAACAAAAAATATCTTCCCTGCTGTTTGTATATCAGACCTGGTGCCGGCAAGCGTTTCAATTGTTTTTAAATTGCCGCCTATCAATTCACCATCGGCATTTCCCTGCCGGTTGAAAATGACTGCCGGAATAATGTAACTCATTTTTTCACCTGTTAAAGCCTGCCTGATAGAAAGTATTGTCTCTGCCTGGAGAGGCTCCGCTTTATTCCAGTTATCGGAAAAGCTATTGCACATTTTTGAATGAATGGAAGCAATACCATAGTTCCTGTTGAGGTGGCAGTGCAATACGGTTATATCACTAAAACCAATTAACCATTTAGGATGGCTTACAAAATTTGTAAAATCAAGGTTATCGATAATTCTTACAGAACCATAACCACCTCTCGCACACATGATGGCTTTTATAGATTGATCATCCAGCATTTGCTGCAGATCATTGGTTCTTTCTGCGTCGGTACCACCAAAAGTGAATACTCTTTTACCAATGGTATTTCCAATTTTAATATTAAATCCCCAGCTTTCCATTTGCAAAATCGATGGTAGTATCTCTTCTTTTGTTGTATATCCTGCAGGACAGGTAATTCCTATAATATCACCTGGCTTAAGATAAGAAGGAATGATAGGATTATCTTTAAATAAATGTTGCTTCCCCGTCCCGATGAAAGGAACAGCCGTAGTTGTCACCACAATAGAAGAAAGAAAATTTTTGCGGTTCATCAGCCAAATTATCAATTATTTCACTACCCGGGGTTGTAATATTTCCGGCTATAAGAATTGAATTACCGGCAGCAGCAAATTGCAGCGCTTAATACTTGGAGTAAATAGTTTTTAATTGACTCACATAGATACTTTCTTTTCTTTACCGCTCAAATAGCTATTTTTGTAACCCTTTGTTTTGCCGGTTAACATTTTCACTATAAAAATTCCGACAACTGTCCATATAAAATAATTGCAGACGGACATTGTTATTTAATATAAGATTATATGAATGAACCTAAGAGATACCTGGTAACGGCCGCATTGCCTTACGCGAACGGGTTAAAACATATTGGTCACCTTGCGGGCGCCTATCTTCCTTCGGATATCTATGTACGTTATCTAAGGGCGCAGAAAAGAGATGTCGTATATGTTTGCGGAAGCGATGAACATGGCGCTGCTATTACCATCCAGGCCATGAAAGAAAATACTACCCCACGCGCTATTGTAGATAAGTACCATGCAATCTTAAAACAAAACCTGTCTGACCTGGGAATCTCCTTTGATATTTACCACCGCACTACAGAACCGCTGCACCATGAAACAGCACAGGAATTTTTTACTGCGCTTAACAACCAGGGCGACCTTGAAGTAAAAGAAAATGAACAATATTTTGATGAAGAAGCCAAGACCTTCCTTGCCGACAGGTATATTATCGGCATCTGTCCGGTTTGCGGGTATCCAAACGCTTTTGGCGACCAGTGCGAAAATTGTGGTAGTTCGTTAAGTCCCGATCAACTGATCAATCCAAGAAGCACCTTAAGCGGTCTGCCACCCGTTAAAAAGCTTACCAAACACTGGTACCTGCCCTTGAACAAACACCAGGACTGGCTGCGTGAATGGATTTTAAAAGAGCATGGCGGTGACTGGAAAACCAATGTGTTAGGGCAATGCAAAAGCTGGCTGGATGCAGGTTTACAGCCACGGGCAGTAACCCGCGATCTTGACTGGGGCATTGCCGTTCCCCTGCCTGAAGCTGCAGGAAAAGTGTTGTATGTTTGGTTCGATGCGCCTATCGGTTATATTAGTGCAACCAGGCAATGGGCCACCGATAATAATAAAGACTGGAAACCTTACTGGTATGATAAAAACACAAAACTGGTTCACTTTATTGGTAAAGATAACATCGTCTTCCATTGCATCATCTTCCCGGTTATGCTGAAATTACATGGTAACATTCTTCCGGATAATGTACCCAGCAATGAGTTCATGAACCTCGAGGGCGATAAGATGAGCACCAGTCGCGGCTGGAGCATTGAAATGGATGACTACATCAATGACTGGATCAAGAAAGAAAACGGCGGCGCGATCATGGCTGACGTGCTGCGCTATTACCTGACTACTATTTCACCGGAAACAAAAGACAGCGAGTTCACCTGGAAGGGTTTCCAGGATGCGAATAACAGTGAACTGGTTTCTATAACCGGCAACTTTGTAAACAGGACTTTTGTTTTGGTACACAAACTCTGCGCAGGCAAAGTCCCGGTGCTTCATACATCCTTACTTGACGACCATGATGAAACGATGGTGGCTGAATTTGAGAAGGCAAAACTAAGGATAGAAAGTTTGCTGGAAAGTTACAAGTTCCGTGAGGCGTTGTTTGAAGTGGTGGAGCTTTCGAGAAAAGGCAACAGGTACATGCAGGAAAAACAACCCTGGATAACTGCAAAGTCGCTGACACCAGGTGATCTGTCTCCGGATAAGGAGCGCCGTGAGGATGCGCAACACCTGATTGATAACTGCCTGCATATCTGCCTGCAACTTACTGCTAACCTCGCAATATTTATCAACCCGTTCTTACCGGTGACGGCCCTTAAGATGTGTAAGATGATGAAAGTGGTGCCTAAAATGCTTGAATGGGAAAATGCCGGTAAGCGTAAATTGCTTAGTGTTGGCTACAGCTTAAGGGAGCCGCAATTACTCTTCAGGAAAATTGAAGACGCCGAAATTGCCGCGCAGATGATCAAGCTTCAGGCTACCGCAATAAAGGCACAACAAATTAAAGACGCCGACACACATATTCAACAAAAATCAAAACCTATGGAAGACACTAAGCCTGCATTTGAAAATAGTAAACCACAAATTGTTTATGATGACTTCGCTAAACTCGATCTGAAAGTAGGCACCATCATTTCTGCGGAAAAAGTTGAAAAGGCCGATAAACTTTTAAGGCTTGAAGTAGACCTGGGAAAGGAAAGGAGGGTCATTGTTTCGGGCATTGCGCTTCATTTTAAACCGGAAGACATTGTAGGAAAACAGGTAGTAGTGGTGGCAAACCTGGCACCCCGAAAAATGAGGGGCATCGAAAGCAACGGTATGATATTAATGGCGGAAGATGCTGAAGGAAAACTACATTTTGTAAATCCGGATACGGTTGTAAATACAGGCGCGGGAGTGAGTTAAATTATTTCCCTCGGTGGGCAAGGGCTCCACTCAGAAAGCAGGCATGCTGATTATCAGCTAGTGTCATGTCAATCATCAAATGTCTTAAAAGATTTGCTATCAGCCGTCAGCTGTCAGTAATTTGATCTATGATATACTTTCCTCCTGATGGCTGAAAGCTGACGGCTGATAGCAAATACGACATTATAAAATTGACATGACAGCTGATCCTAAGCCTCAAAATCAATCATCGTTAGCACTTGTCTTGCACTCATTGATAGGTATTCAATATTACTTGTAACATTTTAGCACAGACTGCGTCTATAAAAATAAGACTGCGGTAATAATAAAATAGCTACCATCAACCAGTAACCGCAGCATTATTTTAAACATCATTGCAAAATTATCTTATGATGACTTTCAGAATATTCCTGTTGTTAGTGATCGTATCCTTTAGCTTAGTAGTGAAAGCGAGTTTGAGTGAAACCAAAAGAGTGAAAGCTGCTATTGATTGTTATTTTGCAGCTGCAATTTCACATCGACATGTTACAGGGATTATCAAATCATTAGCTTCATACCATATCATTGATTGTGTAAGACTTCAACCTGCCGCAGGTTGTCAGCCCTGCCGACCTATGTCACCTGGTGACTTAACATTAATGTTTGCAAAAATAGGCTATAAGTTATTTAAAAGCGATTTGTTGTCATTGAAGGATACCTGCGCTACAAAAATACTGATCGATTTTCAACCTGTTATTAAAGAAAGCACTGAAATGTGGCACCCGCTTTTAAAGTTGCTCGATTAATACCGGAATCCCGGGGCCTCATCAGTTTTTCCGGAATGCCCATTTTGACATCTCCCTCCAGGTAACTTTTTTGCCATACATAAGAATACCTGTCCGATAGATTTTCGCGGTCATCCATGTAAAGAGCAGGAAGCATGTTATCAGCAGGAACATCGACAATGCAAGTTGCCACCAGGGAACATCGTATGTTATCCTTCCCATCATAACAATAGGAGAGGTAAGCGGAAACAAACTACCGAAGATGGCCAGGCTGCTGTTAGGGTCACTTGCGGCTTTTGTCATTATTACGAATCCTACTATGATAGGCATCATAATAGGAAATACCAGTTGCTGCGCTTCCTGCTGGTCTTCGCTCACAACGCTGCCTACAGCTGCGAACAGGGAAGCATACATTAAATATCCACCGATGAAATAAAAGATAAAGCATAATACTATCCTGGTTATATTCAGTGCCCTTATGCCTTCGGTTATGTTCATCAGCATGGAGGCAGGGCCACCTGAAGAAGCTGCGGCGGCATTCATTCCCTGGTCGGCCATATTATGGAATACAGCGGGAAATAACAGCGGTATAATTGATTGCAATACAAACATCAAAACAATCCAGATAAAAAACTGGGTCAATCCAACGCCGCCTATACCGATGATTTTGCCAAGCATCAATTGAAAGGGCTTTACAGAGCTGACGATTACTTCAGCGATACGGCTTGTTTTTTCTTCCATCACTCCACGCATTACCATTGTGCCGTAGATCAGTAATATCATATAGATAAGTATACCGGCAGCGAAAGATACCGCGAAGGCTACACCTGCTACACTTTTTTTACCACCTTTTTCTGAGTCTACTGTATTGTCTATTGAGATATCTGAATTAATAGCTTTATATTTTTCAGGATCTATCTGCGCCTCTGCCATTCTTCTGGCTTCGATAGCATTGTTCAGCTTATTTTCTATTTTTGATTTAGTACTCAGACTTATGGCAGCAGGGCTATGAAGTATAATTCCTGTTGGATGAAGCACATCCATTTTTGGAATGAATAAAAATGATGAGTAACCTTTGTCTTTATATTTTGTTTTGAATCCCGTCTCTGTTTCATGAGAGATAAAGGCGTAACTTATTTTTTCATTTTTATTTGAAGGTACATTTCCACTGAAGAGATTGCCTTCATCGATTATAGCAACTTTCTGGGTTTCGCTGCTGCCAGTGATAGAGATACCGATTATAGCCGCATAAAAGAGAACGAATATAACGGGGACAAGCAGGGTAGTAATTAAAAACGACTTTTTTCTTACGCGTGATAAATATTCGCGTTGTATGATGAGCCAGATTTTATTCATAATTTTTTATTAAGCGGTTACAGGTTGAAATTGTCTCGCCAATGGTGTTCCCTCAACAAGCTTAATAAAAATGTCGTTGAGTGATGGCAATATTTCATGAAAGGAGACTATGGAAGCGTTCTGGTGCAGGAAGTACTGAAGCACATCATTTGGTTTGTTGTCTTCGGTAATCTTTACTATAAGCGATTCATTATTTATACCCACCACTTCAAATGAATTATGATCGGTAAGGGCAGGCAGATGCTCAAAGCCTATACTGTAAAGGTTCTCTTTAAATTGTTGAATGATGGTACTTACCTTACCATCCAGTATTTTGGTGCCTTTATTAACAACAACAATCTTATCGCAGATTTCTTCTACCTGTTCCATACGGTGGGTACTAAAAATAATTGTACATCCTCTCTTTGCGAGTTTAAATATTTCTTCTTTTATTAAATTGCTGTTTACCGGATCAAGCCCGCTAAATGGTTCATCAAGGATGATAAGTTTTGGTTCGTGCAGTACCGTGGTAACGAATTGTAGTTTCTGTCCCATTCCTTTACTAAGGTCTTCCACCTTTTTGTTCCACCAGGTCTGCATTTCAAATTTTACAAACCATGCTTTTATTTTTTCTATAGCATCGGCCTTACTCAGCCCTTTTAAACGCGCCAGGTAAACGGCCTGTTCTCCAATTTTCATTTTTTTGTATAAGCCTCTTTCTTCCGGCATATATCCAATGTTAAGGATATCCTGTAAGGGATCAAATTTTCTTCCATCAAAAATTATTTCTCCTTCATCCGGATAAAAAATTCCTGTTATCATTCTTAGCAGTGTTGTTTTACCGGCACCATTCGGGCCAAGCAAACCAAATATAGATCCATGATCGATTGTAAAGCTTATATCGTCTACCGCTTTTTGCGTGGCGAAATACTTTTTAAGGTGTCTTACTTCCAGTAGGCTCATAAGTGTGAATTTATACTAAAATACAATAGCTAAGATATGAATTATGAGGTATGAGGTGTGAGGGTATAAGGTTTGAGGTATCCGGCACATGGCTCATTACCGATAGCCTCATACCTCATATCTCACAAACTTCAGGGCAATTGCTTCAGCAACTCTTTCTCCATCCATAGCAGCACTAATAATACCACCTGCATAACCGG
>Ga0123337_10001164_pt1 | contig 35618 bp, 43 predicted proteins | sample frozenSSSSmetaG_FD_89792 | JGI IMG/M metagenome (GOLD analysis project Ga0123337, IMG submission 89792) | Glacier valley bacterial and archeal communities from Borup Fiord, Nunavut, Canada, to study Microbial Dark Matter (Phase II) -... | ecosystem: Environmental > Aquatic > Freshwater > Ice >...
ACGTAAACCTCGCTGTTCTGGATGGGATGGTGCTCCAAGCCCATCTTGAAGGGCGTACTGTTGCCCACGGGTATATGGTATGTATGTCGGTTTGAGACGGGGACCAAGTCGAACTTGGGAAGTATTTTCACGGGTCAATGTACCATACAACGGCTGCCTCGGAGAAAGTCGAATGCGGGCTCTTTGGAGAGAAACAAGCTGTGAGACTAATGAAGGATTAGAATGTTGGTTCGATTCGTGGATGATGAGATATATGTTGCAATGAAATAAAGAGACTTACTGGGAAGATGTCGCACTGAGGAGCTCCGAACGGCGCAACGGATGGGTGGCGGAGAGCTAGCAGACGCGGAGACGATGCACTTCCCCAGACTTCCTATGTCAGGCAAATTCGAATGCAAGAACACAGGCGAAGATCATAGTGAAAGATGCATGAAGGAAAGAATGGTAGATGGGGAGTATCTTGGATATGGGTTCATATTGAGGAGAGCATGGGGAGGATGAGGGATGAGGGATGAGGGATGAGTGAGTGATGAATGAGAATCGAGGATCGAGGATCGAGGATCGGGGACTGAGGATTGAGGATTGACAGGGACAGGGACAGGGACAGATGTACATATGTACATTAAGGAGAGGGAAGAGGATATATGTAAGCAGGAGAGTCGAAAGGCTACAGCCGCAGCCGCAGCGACAGATGCGAGCTTATGTAAGTAGGTAGTGATACTGTCAAGAAGGGAAGAAGGGAAGAAGGGAAGAAGGGAAGCTGGAGAAGTTGGAAATCTCCACTCGGAAATCTTTGAAGATAGATGGTGGATATAGTGGATATAGTGGATATAGTGGATAATAGTTAATAGTTAATAGTAGAAGAAGTTCTTGGCAGGACGTGACGGTGTCCCGGCGAGTATAAGCTCCGTTCCGAGGATGTGAGATTTGAAATGAAGATTTGAGGGAAGAGTATAACTCGAGATGCGTCAGGGTAGGAAGTATGTATGTATATAAAGAGTATACATATACATATATGTAATATATACTACAGTGTAGTGTTAGTAGTGGCGGTGGTTACATGTACTGTACACAGTACTTCGTATGCACATCGAGTGGCTTGGCACGCTAAGATGAGCACGATATTGAGCACGATATTGCATGGCAGCACGTAATCATCCTTGGTGCCTTCTTGGTGCCTTGTTGGTGCCTTGTTGCTGCCTTGTTGCTGCCTTGTTGCTGCCTCTTTCTCGGCCTTAGGGGTCATGATTACTCCGATTCCGTGTTCCCTCTTCCCTATTCCGTCGTATACGTACTAGCTTCTTGTCTCTCTTCTCTCCCTCTTCTCTCTGACCCCGGAGTTCGGTTGTTTTCGGAATTCGAGATATTCCGACTAAAAAAATGCATGCGAACAAGTCATGACGTGATTGGCGGGGATCATTGCATTGATCATCGCGTCATCAAGAAGCAATGCAATGATGATCACGTGATTTGAAATGCTCATGAAACTCTACAATGCATATGGAGGATGCATGTGAAAGGAATGCCGTGATTCAGACTGCAACAGTATATCATCGAGTTAGGAAAGGTGCAAAGGTGCTGCCACTGATGATCACGTGCTGTCAACTTCACAATCACGTGATGTAAAAGTCAGGAATCACGTGCTACAAAGGCACAGTCGACCATCTCATGATTGAGCCAAGGTGGCATATGCCGTACGGTGCCGGTGCCATACAGCGCCGTGTAAACAAGCTTTCTGGAGACGATGCCTTCGTAGTGGGCCAGATGCGTCAATTGACGTCTGACGGAGAGCATACCTGGTAGCATACCTGGTAGTCGTAGTATCTATGAGCAAAGAAGCAAAGGACTGTATGGATTTATGGTATATATATATTATATTTATATATAATATATAGACATACATGTCTCTCTCTCTATATATATATAAATGTATATAAATATACATACATATATAAGAAGAGACGAAGAGAGGAGATGAGATGAAGAGAAAGAGATTCTTGGTTCTTGGTGGATCTTGCCATCTTCGGGCTTGGGAACGCTTAACACGAATAGCGTGACCATGGCGACTCGCTTACCGTCTTAGTACGCCTTACTTGGCCTTAGTTGACCTCATCTGACCTCACTTGACCTTACTTGACCTTACTTGACCTCACTACGCCGGAAGCGTCCAATGACAGCGCTCGCGGCCGCTGTCAGTGTCAGTGTCAGTGAGTGTCAGTGCGTGTCAGTGAGGGTCAGTCACTGTCAGCGTCAGTGCCATGCCGGAGCCGTCGATTGCCCTCTCCCCCCCAGCGCCCACTGCTCTCCACTGCCCACTGTCCACTCTCCACTCTCCACTGTCCACTCTCCACTGTCCACTCTCCACTCTCCACTGTCCCTCTCCACTGTCCACTCTCTCACTCTCCACTGTCCCCTCCCCCATTCCCCATTCCCCATTCCCCATTCCCCGTTCCCTTCCCCATCTCTCCTCCTCTCTCACTCATAGCACCTCCCTCGTCTTCTCTCCGACTTATTCTACTACCTACTACCTATCTACCTATCTACCTACCTACTTACGTAGACTCGTACCCTCCTACCCTCATCCTTCGTCATCAAAATCTCACTATCATCTCTATCCAAACATCCTCACTCTCGAAGCCTCTACTGCTGTTGACACTCTGTAAGTAACCAGCTATTTATCATCCCATCTCATCCCGTCCCATCCATCTATCAAGCATCAATCGCATCGTCGCCAAGCTTCATTCACGTCATGCCATCGATCATGTTTGTCCAAGCTCCAACAGCTCCAACAGCTCCAACAGCTCCAACAGCTCCAACCCTCATCCGGCGATCTGCAACCTACAAAAAGGCCATCACCTCGTTGCCGAGCTGTCCGACGACCTCCTCTCCTCTCCTCTCCTCGAATCTCATCATCTGAATAACCTCGTCGTCTTCCACTAATCTCACTTCCTTATAACTCGGCTTCTCATTCTTCACAGACTCATTATCTCTACATTCAATCCCTCGATCGTGTTGCGCTTCTCTTCTCCATCCTGTACGCCGGCAATTGGATGAGATGATAGAACTGCCTATGCCAGGTTGCACGGCTAACTTCTTATTGTCACAGTACTCCTCGAGTCCATCGCCCTGGTCAATCGATAGCATTCAACTCTCTACGTCTTCGCATCCACTCTCAAAGTAAGCTCATTTTCTTCACTCACACTCCCGCCGCTCGACGATACAAACCCAAGGAGATACGCCAGTCGCGAGACCAAAGTCCGTGATCACGCGAGCCAGCTTGGTGGACATTGCGAATTTTGGAGACACCCGAGACGAATCCTGCCAGATGAACACGCATTCTGTCAATGGCACCATGTTTAAATCCATCGGGGATCTCGATCAACATATCCCGATCGCATCACTGGAAGCAGACAGAAATGGCCAACCGTCTCTATCTGAGTTACCATAGAAACCAAACCCAGCACTAACTTTCCACTCTAGTCTCCCCCGCGAAAAATGCCAGCCATCCAATCCTTCGAGGCGCGCGACGTCGCCCTGCAGCTCGCGAGACGCAGCAACTGGGCGGGCCAGGAAGCGGGCGTCATCCTCGTCTTCTGCATCGTCTTCATCGTGGCCTGCGGCGTCGCCGGCGTCTGCATCGGCCGGTGGATTTCCCGTCGCCGCGCAGCCCGCGCCGAAAAGGCCGAAAAGGCTCCGAAGTAAACAGATGTCCGTCCGATGTGCTGAGGGTAGGAGGGAGGGAGGGCGTGATGGGGGTTCGGGAACGGCGAAGGGGGTAGCTTATCTGGGTTGTCGCTGGAGGTATTTGGGGCGTTGTAGTGGAGGGATGGAAGGGATACTTGGCGCCGCCTCTCGAACAGAGAGACGAGACTGGGAGTGCGACGGCAGCTTGGGATGGCCGTGACTCTACACTTTAATTCTTCGCACCGCCACCGGCTGCGGGTTGATCTGGCGCATACTTACTTTCTTATCGACCGAATAACCATAATGTATTTTCCACGGTCCAGCAGAGCCGACGCGCTCCCATGTCCCGTGCTGATGTCTCGTGCATGATGTCCGCTCATTTCCAAAACCGCCTTCTCCAACACCTCTCCTCTGCATTCCCGTGTGGTGGTGAGATGGTGCGCGCTTGAAAGTTGTTTGGACGTGGAGAGCCGAAGCCCATATAACGAACGGCCAAGCCCTCTCGCGCAGAGTCCTGCCCTGCCGTTCATCGTCTTGTGCTTGATTGATAAAAAAAATCCTGTTACAAGGAGGACAGACATGACGTCCAGTAGTTGCTGTCCGCCAAGGGCGAAGAAGGCGGGAAGGGCAAAATCAAAAGGAGAGATCCACGCTTAGGTGGAGAGGCGTCTGCATCGACCGTGAATCGAACACGGGGCCCATCGATGGCAACGATGGATTTTACCACTAAACCACCGATGCGTTTTTGATATGGTGTTGTTATTCTTATTCTGATGTATGGCTGTGAATTCTGATGCGCCCTGCGCACGCTTGCTTTCCGGTTTCGCGACGAACGCACATTTCCTGTTTCTCGTTTGCGCTTCCTGCAGCACCAGCAAACACAACATGTGGTTTCCAGATCCTGAGTACTAGCCGTCTTTGGTGGGTTCGCAATTCTGGGATTCGATTTCCCGTGCGCAGACAAGGTGGACATCATGTCGGCGTTCTCTTCCTTCACTCTCATCTTCCCTCTCGTCTTCCCTCTCGTCTTCCCTCTCGTCTTCCCTCTCGTCTTGAGAATTTCCTTGGTGTTATGGTGGGTTTACGATATACTGTACCTTCGCAGGTCATAACGCTTTACTTATTTGCTCGCCTCTCTGGCCCCTCGATCGCCCTGAAGTAGAACGATGGTTTATAACGAGGCTTCGAGGACCTTAGACGTTGACTCCTCTTCAATTGGGGGCGAGCGGTCCTTCATAGCGGTGCTTCATCTTAGGGTCTTCAACAAGCGAAGTGAAGAGGCTTTTGTAGGAATCATTCGCACGTCAGGGCACCGTGAGATAAGCTTTAGTCGTGTCGTTGATCGTGAGGGGGTCTCCTATTCTACGACGTGCCCTAAGAGTATCACGACATCATAGAGGCTAAAGGATGTCTCGAATCTCGAATCTCGAATCAAAACAGAGGAAAGGACTTTTGAGATATGTGAAGTAGCGAAATTGATAACTGACATAGATGCGTTCTCCGATAGTCTTGTCTTGCTACGAACGAGATTTCTTCATTAACGGATTGCCTTCGTGATCTTGTAGGATCAATCCAGCGTCCAAAAACCTTCGATTGGCCTCCTCAAAATCACGCGATGAGTGGATGTCTTTAGAGCAGCATATAATGCGACTTGTATCTGCGCCTTTAGAAACAAGAAGATCCACGATTGCCTGGGACGCTGGTGATATGAGAGCCAGTTGGACAGGAGTCAGTTCGAGTCTGCTGTCATGCCAGATACTCCACTGATACTTAAAGGTCTGTCTCCACCACCCACTGGGTCTTGGGTTCAAAGTCATATAGCTTTGGTTCAGTTTTGGCGAAACATTGACAGCTTGATGGTACCTTGGGTCCAGCTCCCCAAACATCAGCTGTAGGGCAACCAGACTACCTCCTTTTATTGCGCTCTCGAGTGTCTCAGCGTCAATCCTCCGATTCTGCTTCTCATAAGAGCGGAGTAATGCCTTCATCACCCGGACATAATCCCGGGCCTTGCCCTCTGCTCGTTAGAGTTCATCGCTTTTTCGAACGCGTAAGAACTAGCAGCGTCGTGCTCCAACAGCAGTTCAACCATGTCAACATGCAATATTTTAGCGGCTACGGACAAGGTACCGTCATTCACATCGGCGCCCGCTTCCAGGAGTGTTTTGACGTTATCGAAGCTGCCCTTTTCGGCTGCAGCTCTCATGGCAGTGTCGTTATACCTGTTAATCTGCTTGACATTGGCACCGTGTGCAATGAGGGTCTTTACTATAGCATTGTTTCCGGCGCAGGAGGCAAAGTGAAGAAGATAACTTTTCTCACATCTCCTCATTGAGGAGTCACGCACAACACTGTTGACGCCTACGCCCTTGGCCAGGAGATAATTTACCCCGTCCACACTACCACCTTCGATCGCCCGGGTCATAGAGGTTACCATCCCAGTATATGAGGAGATCTGAGGAGACTCCCATATACCGTTCGTTTCACTTAGGGAAATGTCCGATCCATGCTGGACGAGCCGATCGAACACACTGAGTGGAGTCGGCACGCCAACGTTCTACTGTAAAACAGCTAATAGGTTGTACAGTTGAGAATGCTGAACACGCGAAATTATGCTGCCGTAAGCTATTCATCGCATCCTTCGCTGGCCTCTGGGGAGCCAGGTATACTGTTGCACCAGCTTTGAGTAGAAGCTTTACCGATTCGGAACAAAGAGGGGCCAGAATTCCCAGGGGCGAATATCCAAAGCCAATGCGGGTATCGTCCCCCATGATTTTCTCCTTTCTGGTCTTCTTCCGATCAGGTTTCTCCTCTGTCTTATATACTACCCATTGAATATCATTAACATCACATCCTTTGCTGATGAGGAGCTTTATAAATTGCGTTCTTTGCCTCTCGTCGAGGATCTTTGAAGAAGAAGAGAGTACATTCTGATATGCCATGAAAGCGACGATAGTCTTTGGTCCCTTTTCAGGTAAAAGGTTGTTGGACAGACAGGCACTAGCATTGACGTCTGCGTTATGGGTCATAATCAGCCTTGTTGAAAGAGCAGCATGACCAGCAGTCGTAGAATGGACAAGTGCATCATTGACAGCTATTTGATCAGCACCGCAGAGGACAAGATAATCAACAACTTGTGTGTGCCCCTTAGATGCTGCAATCTCCAAAGCTCCATGACGAAGAAACTTGGATCCCTTATAGCTGAAATTTGGATCTGCACCGAACCCCAAGTAGGCTTCAGCAAGGGCCAGCGAGCCTTCTTCAGCAGCCTGCTCAAGAGCTGTGGCAAGAGTGGACAAAGAATATTGTCCTCGCTCCACCTTCTTGCTACCGAGGTTTGCCAACCTCTTCATTGGACCTTTCAGTCCGCCTGACACACGATGCCATAGGTTCATTCGCTTGCAAAGCTATGAGGCGATTCCTTGCGATATGCTTCGTTTCTGGTGTGCAGTGTGGCACTTCGACTTCAAAAGCAGCAGGTAGATCTAGGTGGGCTCACGTAATTCTGGTCGATGATTGCGAGGCTGCATTTGTTGTTCCGCCCAACATAATGGAGCCCTGAGGGCCCTTTGACTACCTCCAGTCCAGCTTGTTGCTGAACAATCGTTTCATTACCACCCCCATCTCTCGCTGGCGAACTCAGTGATTTCCTAGCAACCTCTAAACCAGCTTCAAACTGTATCTGTGTTGCAACTCTTGCCTCCGCTTGAAGTTCGAGGCCAGCGGGTCCCCCTATCGCCGCTAGACCTACGTTCGGTTCAAGACCTGGCACTTTCCTGCATTAGAGTCAGCTTTGATTCTTTACCAAAATTGGATCGCTGAAAGTCTCCTGAGAGTGGATTCATGGAGAGAAACATACGGGATGGCGATGTTAGGAGTAACTTCAAATTGGGGACCATAAATCTCTGAGTGCTCTCTAAGCCCATCTGTAGTAATATCTGGCCAAGACTCGCCGAGCTCTCGAGCGAGCTTAGGTTGCATATGAGGAGGCGCCCTAGCTGAGACTGCAAGTGAAGATGGCGTTGCCATGTACTCATCACTGCCCTCTAGCAAGGCAAACATAGATGAATCGGAAGGTAGAATGGAATTAAGCTGATTATCAAAAGCTGAGGATGACCGACGTAGACCAGTATCCTCAGCCGGCATGGGTACCAGGTCCAGAGTTGTAGAATCAGCTGGCAACTTTGCTTGAAAGGGAGTTCTTTTGTTATGGATCGACGTCTTCCGTACCGATGGCAATTCAAAATGCCCTAAGAATGACTTCAGGTCACTCCCGCTAAGCCTATAGGATATATCGAGCAGGATTATCAGATCTCTGCAGTCCATAGCGTCTGGTTCCACCTCATCGAGATCCTCAGTGCCTCTTTCTAGAAACGTTGCGAGCGAGGCCTCTTGCCAGATGTGTCTCAGTGCTTCATCGGACATGTTTGACAGCCGAAGGATTCTAACGACTTCTGCGTCTGCGAGGTTTTGTTAGTGAAGAGTTTGAATTCAGATGATAGCCCTTACCTGCGACATGCTTTCGACCGCCCAACATGCATTTCCAAATGCTAGTAAAGCCTATGTAAGCACTCCCCTGGATAGTGTACAGCTTCTCATCTAGCATGTATTCCAGCCGCTCAGCAGGTCTGACCACATTCGGTTTCCAGAATATATATGGACTAGATGCCGAGGCTTGAAGCCCAAGTTTCGGGGCGTCCGGAGACGATACTGAAGAAGACTGTTTGGTACCGGACATGATCGGCTCAACGGGGCTGATCTCGTATGGCAGTGGAATTGTCACCTTTGATCATCCACTGCAAGACAGGACTTGATTTACGTCAACAGTGACCAACTCAAGTTACTGTTGGGGATGATTGTTTAAGTAAACGCAAAGGCTCGACCGCCCATTGAGACTTGAGACTCCTTGAGTCCTTGACTCCTCCTTGCCAAGGGCAGACTACAACCTGTGGAGGCGCGCGCATAATAACGCCAAGCAAGCCATATGTTCTACAGAAAGAGAGTACATCAATGCCTAACCAACAGGATTTTTCATACGCCATTTACGCATATTTCATACTTGCTCTGTAGCGCGAGATTCATCAGCCTGTCTTCAGATATCATTGAAATGGCCAAAGCGATTGCCTGAACGTTCCGCTCCAGACTAGATCGGGCTATACTTGCTTTTTGTGTGGAGAGAAGGTAGATACCGGGACGAACACTATTGATGCGGTCAGAGAAGAATTCTCGACAAACCAGCATTGAACGCTTGACCTTCTCGATCCTCAGCCTCAACCACCAAGATACATTGACATGCAGATGCCATCGCCGTTCATGGTTGCTTTCGTTGCCGAAATCTGACCGATTGTCATCCTGCTCATGGCCATGCAGCTTCATGACGGTAGATAAGACACCTATTTATGAGCAGCATCGTCGAAGACGAGTGTTCCCGGAAAGACAAAACCTCAGTTGCCGTCGTCGGTGTAATAGTGATCCTGACCATGCTCAGCATGAAAATTGAGTTGGCACACTGAGCTTCTCTCCAGGTATGCCACATCATGAATTGTTATCCAGAGACTGCTCTCGTCCCCGCTTTCCCCATCTTCTATGATGATCTCTTCACCTTCTGCACCCACTTCGGCCTCTGGCTTCGGATCCTCCACTAATCCCACGTCGACTTCGTCAACAGCTGGGAGGCTTCCACGCTCCAGAGATCTGTCACTAAGCATACGAGCCTCAGCGGTGTAGTCAAGGACTGCCCTGAACGTTCCGTAGAGCTCAAAGCTCAACAATGGGCAGTTCCGCGTGCCTCTCAGCCACAGCACTTAGTTCTAAATCGGCGTGTTAGCTTTCGACTCCTTATTCTCGTCTCATCTATCTATATAATATTGAGTTAATTGCATGGAAACGTTGGCACAGACATGGCAGAACGCTTCTGCGACTCTCTTTCCAAAAAAAAAAATTTATGCGTCAACTCAGTAAGAAACTATGCGGACCGGCACCTTGTCCCACCGATCCACATCATGTTGGCAATTCGAAAAGAGAAGACGACGGGCAAGGATGCCGACGTTGCCCAGCCTGGACCAGCTGCTGCTGTATCTCTAAAACCGCGAGGCCGGCCGCGAGCTGAAGAGGCCGAAGATGGGAATAGTAAATGGACAAACGCTGCGTCGGGCGAGCATCTCGCTGAGGGACGGGACGGGAAGATGGCCAAACGCCAGTCCTATCACGTAGAGCGTCAGGCCCAGCATGACGTCTTCGTCATCGGCAGCTAACTCGTGGCTACACTTGCATAGATGGCGGGTAGGTGGAAATTCCTAGAGATCTAGATGCGGGAGCGAGTTTGAGCAGCTTTCGTCACAACATGTATTGCAAGAGGCATCGCAGGATAGAAGAAATGTAGAGGAACAGAGGTAAGAGTCTGGAGAAGAAGTAAAAGAGGACAATTGAACTCACATAGCAAAGACTAAAGTCGTAGGGATTAAGCTATGGTACATCTTCTTCCATGTCGGCCACGAATAGGGATTTTCTAGGTCGTTTGGCTGTATCCAGTCGTCTACGGTAAAAATTGGCGGAACGGACGACTCGGTACAAACTTCAATGTCGTGGACTCTGTAACTGTGCGGCCTGCTTGCTATGACGATATGGATATGGTCTTTGTCACCACTGCTGTGTAGGGTAGATGGCGACTCTATTTCTAGAAAAAAGTGTTTGTCTGTTGCATCAATGAATTTGAACTAGATTAAGAAAGCAACAATTGAAGCTGAGTCTTTTCCTAGGATTTATCATTTAGGAGAATGAGAATTATGATAAATATTGTCTAGATTTTAGGAATGTAAAACTAGTTTTGTATTTATTAAGGATATACATCGCTCAATGGGTAAACCTTTCGATGTGCTTGTTAATGTTAATGCTTATTAATCATTTTGCTTTTAACGCACTTTCTAGCTGGCTCCTCTGTGTTTTTAGCAGTTATTTAGATTTATGCTTAAATATGATACGCTAGTTGAAGGAGCAATCATTATTAGCTCCATCATATTTTTTGATGTTTTTTAATTATATATCAAATTGTATACACAAATATAGGTAATGCTTAGTATAGCCCTAGATTAGCGTCTGTTTATATCTAAGCTGCAACTAGACAATCTGTGTTTTATAACGTTTATAATTCCTTGACATCCTCTCAACATGGTTGGCAAGGCATATCCACTCCCCCGTTAGTGACCTTAATTTGCATTTTTTAAAGTGTCCTCTAACGCTTTCCAAAGTAGTTCTCGTTCTCGTTTATAGACTCCTTCAAAGATCTCGAGGTTGTGCTTAGAAATCTAAAGAAAGGTACACCATACCACTCACTCGATTTCAAATCTACGTAGATAGCTTGCTTGTAGTGGTGTTGTTAGATATCAACCAGCGAGAAGATGAGAAGATGAGAAGATGAGAATATAAGAATATAAGAATATAAGAATATGAGCACGGAGCGCCAGCATGGCGACGACACTAGAGAGTATGTAAAGAGTACATAAAGAGTATATAAAGCTACGAGTGCCAGCCCATTCAAGCATCTTCTCAATCATTCCAGTATATCCCTTGTTACACCAACAGAACTTGAATATCACAATACGTTAAAGAGTAAATACCTTACTCATTCAACAATATGTCGATACCCGAGAATCGTCTTCCTGTCGTCCACAGAATTCAAGCTTCGAATCCGCCACTTCCAATCACTTCTCGACTATTTCTAAAGCTGAGCCAGCTGTCGAAGTCACATCAGAGAATCTATCAAGCGTTCCGATTCTAGATGGGAATTATGCCAAGATTCAGCATCCTCAACCACAAATCTATTCCCATCTCAACCGCTGGACAGTCAGTCTCACACCAGCAGCTCACCCAGCCGCTTCCCCCCATCGAACAAGACTGATTTCTTCGCAGCGGGAAACTCGAACCCGAAGACATATCTGGGGCAGGTATTGTATTGCCCGGTGGCGCAAACAGTTACTATCTAGACATTGCGCCTGGATACTCTACCTCCATAGTAAGCATACAAATAATATCTCATAGAGTATTCAGGCGCCGAGAGCTGTACCTATATTTTTTTATATTTTTAGGGAGCCGAGCCTTACAACAGCCTTGTAGCCTAAACCATCTCACGCAGAGTTCTGCCGGTCATCGTCTTGTGCTTAAATAAAAACAAAATCCTCTCATAAGGAGGATGGACACCACGAATAGTCTAGTGCTGTCCACGAAATGCCGTCAGAGTTCCCACATCCGCCTCTCGCCGCCGACTAGCCAGATGCATCAGTGCTGCGGCGGCGCGGCGGGGGCGGAAGAAGGCGGGAAGGGCAAAAACTAAAGAGGAAGCCCACACTTAGGTGGAGCTGTAGGAGAGGCGTCTGCATCGACCGTGAATCGAACACGGGGCCCATCGATGGCAACGATGGATTTTACCACTAAACCACCGATGCTTTGATTGGAGGGCGAGAGAGTATTTGGGCATATGTATGAATATGCAAGGGATCGGGAGATGTTACTTGGAACATATCATGTTGATATTTGGGGGAGGAAGGGTTGGGGGGCATAGGGAGAAATGACGGTATATTCGAAATATATTCGAAATAGACTGCCAGATTACGGATTTGCTGCGTGATTTTAATTGCTGAAGCTTTAGCTTGCTGGATGTGCAGGAAGGGAGATGGGGGCGCACGCGGATGGAGTCTTCAACTCTGAGGATCTGCTGACGTCGTGGCACTGCTTCAGGCGATGGTGCAAATATTACAATGTGTATTGCAGCAGCGAAGAAGAACTCGGTCGGCCTACTGTCGATTCCGGTGCCTACATGTCTGATACCTGACTCGGAGATCAATCCATGGCAGATTTTCATCCCGGGCGTGGATATAGTTGGAAAGTCTTTCATACAATATATACAGCGCCATACTTGATCTCTCCCTTCTTCCATTCCACCCCATCCTCTTAATTCATCTATTGGAACTCCTTCTTAAACACCTCCGTCCCCCATTTCTCGTCCGTCAGACTCGTCAACCCACCCGCGGGCTCACAGCTCTTCCTGGCACTCAGCGGCCCCGGGCCCGGCACCTTCCCCTGATCCCCCCCGGGAAACCCGCTCTGCGCGCCGACCGCACTCCCGCTCTTAACAGACGCGTCGTCGCCCGTCAAGGCGCCCGTCGGCGCATTGACCTCCGCCTTGGAGGCCGTCGTCTCGACGTCCTTGGCGCTGGCCTGGAACGCCTTGAGCAGCGACACGATCGTCTCCGGCGTCAGGTCCTCGTAGAAGTCGTCGTTGATCTGCACCATCGGTGCGTTGACGCAGGCGCCCAGACACTCGACCTCGACGTACGTGAAGAGGTTGTCGGGAGTCGTCTCGCCGGCGCGGATGCCGAGGTGGGAGTCGATGGCCTTGACGATGGCGTCGGAGCCGCAGCCGCCGAGCTGGCAGGGCGTCTATTCGCTATCAGCACTTCCGTCCCAATCGGCCTGCCTGGCCCGTCGTGAGGACTTCGGGGATACATACGGTTGTGCAGACCTGCAGGTGGTACTTCCCAACTGGTGTGCGGTTGTACATGGTGTAGAACGAGGCCACCTCATACACGCGCATAGGCGGCATCTCCAGGATCCTCGCGACCTCGTTCATAACGCTCAGGCTCGTGAAGCCGGCCTGGCGCTGCCCGAGGTCGAGCAGAGGCATCACGGCCGCCTTCTTGTATTGTGGGGGGTAGCGGGCGAGGATCTCTTTGATGAGCGCATTGTTCTGCTCGCTGAACTTGAAGGGGATGCTGGCATTGTTCTCGGGGGAGTCGCGGTGCTAGATATTCCGTCAGCGGGCATGTCCGTTGCTCTGCATAGCTAGACGATCGGTGAGGGGATGGGAAGGGCGGATGGAGCACGTACAACGGCGAGAGATTCACTGCCCAGGCGTGCCGAAGCCGCGAAAGCTCTCCGTTGCGAGCGCACCGCTGGGCGAGCTGCGACGCATAACCGTCTTGCGGCCGAGCCGAAAATATATGGGGTGATCTTTGAGGCCATTGGAGCTGTCAGAGGTCGCAATGGCTGGGGATATGGAGGTGGTTTGGAGATATTCGAGGTTCGTTCGACCTCAGACGTGTAATTAGTATCTGCGACGATTGATTGGGTGGCTTGGATTGAGCGGATTACGTCAGCATAGTTTTGAGGTACTGATGATCTGGAGTCGTTCAAACCTGAGTTCACGAAAAATCACATATTCGCAAGGTTGGACATTTTCATAAGATAAGATTTTCACTTCTCATTACAATTGTTTCCGGAGTTAGTGCTTTCAAATATGACATTTTCACACTCATAGGAAGCAAAATCAAGGGTTTTGAAGATATCATTTTCCTTTCCATGGTCCTATTCCTTGCCAGGTACTCGAGTTGGACCTATGTTAAGAGTACAGTAAGACCATTTCGCTATCAATCATGCAATTCCATCCATTCGTCGTTTCATCATTTGTTGAAGGCAAACCGTATCAGAGAAGGGGGAAGGGTATCACATAGGTCCCAGAAGCCGTGTAGGCGTCATGAATGGTCGCAAAGAAACGGATATAACCCCTTCAAGGAGTCGAATCCAGGCTATTATGACAACGTCGATTATTTGAAATCAAGCAGGCATGCTGCAAACCGCTCATCAATCTCAGCAATCTCACGATGTGAGGAGCAGACGTTCTAGTGGCGTCTGTACCAGCGTCTGCGGGCCCCGCCGACAATTCCGTCACCAGCAACAGCACGGTTCGTTCTCCTGTGTCTATGGATGAACCAAAGTCCAACCAGAGCACTTGCAAGCCAGAAGATGGCAGACAGGAAGATGAAGGCGACATCAGCCTTCCATTTCTGGCACGTTCCTTTCTGTGTGAGATCACCCCAGTTGAAGACACTGCCACAGTTGAGAGGGCCGATGAACTGTTCCTTCAGGTTAGCAGCTGTAGAGGAAAATGCGCTTGATGTCTGAGGACAATGACTTACATCAACCAAGAGACCGAAAGCAACGATCCAAGAAACAAACAAGATGAAATCCACAGGCCAGTGGATGAAGGAACCCGTAAATGGAAGCAGCCAGAGCAATGCAAGCAGTATAGACAAGCCTGCAACAACTTCGGTGTAGATGAAGCGCTTCCTGTCCCATGTGCTCTGGCTCCTGGTGTTGTGGAGATATTCGCCGGTCAGACCCGCAACGACGGCTGCGAAGGCGAGCTTGATTTGGTCAGCGGGAGCTCCCTTGGACGACTCGACGAACAAAACTCACCTCGCCGATGCGAAGAAGCATGCCAAGGATGCGGTCAATAGCCATCTTGATTGATTTGTGGTATCTCGGCTGTTACAGAGCGAGGTTTGAGTTGGTTGTTGTGATGTTGTCGTGATATAAAAAATGGAGGAAGAGGTTGAAGACAGAAGGATCGTTTGGTTTATAGGAAGAGAGGTAACACGGGAAAGTGCAGATGACTGGACAACGCAACAACTATGTATGGGCAATGAAGTCAACCTTTGCCTTATATGTTCTCACTCACAGTCAAAGCGACGTCACAAAGCCTGCTATTGAGTGCGAGAGGGGTCAAAACTTGGCCTCCTGTGTGTATCATCAGATGAGATGGAAGACGCAGCAAATGTGAGAACTGAGAATTGAGAACTGAGAACTGAGAACGCCATAGGCCGTTGACACCATAGGTAGATTTCCATGTGTCCTGCTCTCACCAATCCATACATCCATGGTGCAAGTTTTGGGCAGCAGTTCAAGGCTTGGGACAGACATGGTCAGTCATGCCAATAGGCTGCATGGCATAGGTAGGTAGGATCGGTGTGATCAGCCACACTTCCAGTCAAGATGCATGCCGGATGCTCGATGAAGTCATTGCCACCTCAAACAGGCGCCCTGCGATATTTGCTATGAGCCTTGGCCATCAGCGTTGCAAGGCCGGCAAGCCGACCACTACTACTGGAGGACTTAACATGGGCAACATCAGGTGCACTTCGCTCCAAGAAAGTGCGACCGACTCCAAGAGTGCTTCCTTCATCTACACAGGGTACAGGCCTGCTACAGGTTACTGGCGGCGGCATCCATGGGGACTCACATACTATGTATGGATGTGCATACTGACCTACATATGTATGCTGGCCGTTTGCCACGCAGAAGTAGTACTCATGCGGAGTACTGCAGGGCCAAGAAATAAAACAAAAAACAGGGTTTTCGTCCAGAAATGTCATGTCCCTCCGATCACATTGGATTCGCTGCGGCCCGCAGAAGCTCATATCAGGGAAGCTTTGATGCAATGCTTAACTTGGCTTTATTATCAGATAGTGATTGGAGGTTGCCACCATGTTCTCCAACAGCCACAGCCATGCAAGCAAGCAATGCGATTCACGAGCCCTGAAATGCTATGCCCCATGATTCTGTCTATGGTTGTTCCTTGTCACTCAATGACCATTGCTGGCCTCAAATCTTGTCTGATGTATCTTCACACTTCTCGTACGACTCTTGGTTCAGGGCACGACAGCACAAACAGCCCATGGATCTTCTTCTTTGATTCCTGCATTCCTGCAGTTCTGGAACCACATGATCGATCACTTCGATCTGATACATATACGAATATTTCTTCCCCTCACTCCTGCATGTCGTACGCAGTCTTTCATCCCTTCTTCAGCACTGAACACTGAACACTGAACTGTGGTTGTTCGCGGACTCATGGGCTCATCATAATGAATTCGTGAGCGATGAAAGCTTGCTTGGCTCTCGGCAGTCATTTTCAGTCTCGGCAGAGCGAAGAAATTGTGGCTCTTCTGTTGTGGCTTGAGGTCGAATTTCCGAGTCTGAGATATGACAGCCTGGTTGTACTCCACGAGATGCTAGTCGTCGTTGTACATCAAGATTGTTCTGTTTGTTCTCCTGTGTATTATTTACAATACAAGTTCACATGCAACTTGCAATGATTGAGACTTAAAAAAAGAAAGGAAAAAAAACTTCCAAAAAGAAGTTGACTGGATTCATCTGAGATGAATGGTTCTTTCCGAACCGGGGAGTCGAACCCCGCGCAACCGCGGATTCTTACGAACAGTGAGAGGCGGATATGTTACCGATACACCAGTTCGGAAGGGATTGTTGACAGTCGAGGACTATGCAAGATTATAGCTAATTACAGAGTTACATCATCATGTCACGCTGCCTCCCATATCATGATTACTCGCACCATAAATCGCAGCATAAACAATTGGAGCCTGCTCCGTACTCTCCGTACTCTATGATTGCTGTTACATAACATGAGATTGAGACTGAGCACCACGGGAATAACGGCCACAAGCACAATTTACATTTTACAAGCTGGTACCTGGTACTAACTAACGGAGTGCTGAGTGCCGTTATGTACTGTTACTACTGCTGTACTTTGTGCTGCATGCGGTATATGTATGTATGTATGTACACAAGGTAGTGAGTCCAAACTCCAAAGTGAGCTGAGAGCCCAGGTAAGCAGTCACAAGCTTCAGAAATATATTCAGCCTTTCAGGAGAGCTTCATCAGCAATTCAGCATCAGCAGCAGCAGCATCAGCAGCAGCATCACCGCCAATTCATGCAGTTTAACCTCATTTCTTCAACTCCTTCGCTTCGAGCATGTCAGAATTAACAGAGGCCGATGTGATAGTCTTGAGGAATCTCAACCACGACATACGAAACAATATTCGGGACTCAAGCCGAAGCGTGCCAAACCCGAAACTCTCGGGAGAGACGAGCTCGGAAGATGACGATGAGGCTGTGAGGCCTCTTTTGGAGAAGCTGAGCGTCGAGCCTTGGGCTTTCACATCATGGGATAGGAGCCAGATCAACCCGACGCTGGATCGTCTTTTCGTACAACCATATCTCGCCTGGGCTTTGAAAATCGTGCGACAGAAACCCGATACCGTCTTCCTCACCCACATACTGGTGCACTACTCGATGCTCCTGCCCAGCGCGGCATACCTCTACTACAACTTCACATGGCTCCACGCCGTCCTCCATACCGTCTTCGCCGTCTGGAACGCCGGCCCCTTTACGCTCCTCCTCCACAACCACATCCACAACAATGGCATCCTCGAGAAGCAATATGCTCTCATCGATCGCCTCTTCCCCTACATAACAGGACCGCTGATGGGCCACACGTGGGACTCGTACTTCTACCACCATGTCAAGATGCACCATGTTGAAGGCAACGGCCCCAAGGACCTGTCTTCGACCATTTACTACCAACGAGACGAGCCCCTCGAGTTTCTCAAATACCTTGGCAGCTTCCTCGTATATACGTGGATCCAATTACCCATCTACTTCTTCCGCAACAAGAAATACGTCCTGGCCACGAAGTCCCTGATCTCAGAGTGTTCCTCGATGTGCCTGATATTCTCTCTTGCGTGGTTCAACACCCGTCCTACAACCTTCGTTCTCATCCTCCCATGGATCATAATGCGCTGCGGCATGATGATTGGCAACTGGGGCCAGCACTGTCTCGTCGACAACGTCGAGCCGCTGTCCGACTTCCGCTCCAGCATAACCCTAATTGACGTCTCCGTAAGCTGCCCTTCTCGACCCTCCCCTGCCCCTCCCCCCAAACCCCATCACTAACCCTTATCTTCCCAGTCCAACCGCCACTGCTTCAACGACGGCTACCACACCTCCCACCACCTCAACCCGCGCCGCCACTGGAAAGCCCACCCCTCCGCCTTCCTCAAAGCAAAGGCAGACTACCAATCCGAGGGCGCCCTCACCTTCACCGGCATCGACTACCTGATGATCACCTACCGCTGTCTGACCAAAGACTACGACGCCCTCGCGCGGCATCTCGTGCCCATGGGCGCGCAGATCGGCATGAGCCACGCGCAGAAGATGGAGATGCTGCGCAGCAAAACAAGGAAGTTCAGCGGCGCCGAGATACAGCGGAAGTTCCTGAGGAGGTCGGCCGCCGACGAGGTGGCAGGGGAGACTGCGCCAGCGCCGAAGGCGAGCGCGGCGGTCTCGAGGCCGCAGAGGCTGAGGGCGGCGAGCTTTACGCTCGCGGCGTCCAAGGCCAAGGCCGCGGTGGGCGAGAGCTCGGGCATCATGGTGAATCCGGATCTGCTGAGCCAGAGGATCTGATCTAGGATCTTGGAGTTGGATGCGGTGCGGTGCGATGCGGCGCGTGGCTTGGATAGATGGGGATGCAATACATATGCTAATGGAGTGGGCACATAGATTATGGATTCAGAATCCGGGCGTTGTAAGATATGAGGCAGTTATCGCAGAGGAATGGGCGGCGTGGAGGATTGCGAGGACGCGGATAGCGATTGCGGATACCAATAGATGAGAACGGAGAGTGAGAGAGGTGAGGTTTCTGTGGGTGTAAGATGTTCTGCCATCCGTTCAAGTATCAGTTCGGAATAACATAGGGGTTAGGGGAGGATGCGGGACATATGTACATAAGAGAGAGGAGTATATCCAGACCTTCTACCCGTGAGCAGACATGTACGAGGACGCGCGCGAGCTATCTTTGGCAGACAGAGTATGGTGGACAAAGCATAATCCCATGCATAACGAGAAGTCCCTACGCTCTATATACCCGCTTTCTCAAACACCATTCTCCGTCCCGATCCCAACCAACCGATCATGCATGCATCAGGGGTATCATCTCATCTAGTCATCCACTCCCACACCTCCCCCATCTCCATCCCCACCCCTCTCCCCCTCCCTTTATCCCTCTCCCTCTCGCTCTAATCCAACCTCTCCCCTTCCACATCAACATCTACGTCACTTAAGCTTCACGCCCTCAACACCACTCCCCAAGACGATCTTACCAGCACGAGCATTCATAGTCCCATACTCCGACCTCACAATCTTCGGGGTCGGCATCCCCTCTCGCCTGAGGAACAGGCCGACGGGCCATGCGAAGCGGCCCGTGAGGGGCTGCCCTGCTTCCTCGGAGGTGAGGTACTCGACGAGCGCGATGACTGTGGGGGTTAACTTCTAAACTTGGGAGGGAGGGCAAGGAAGGGCGTATGGAGGGACACACAAATATAAGCACCGATCCCAGTGAAGATGTGCCACCAGCCATGCAGCTCGAGCAGGAAACTCCACGGCATCCCGATCGCGCGCCTCGTCTCGCGCAGCCAGGCACAGGTGTAATTGTCGATATTCCAGATGGCATAGCCGGAGACGAAAATCACTACTCCGCGTTAGCCAGCCATCTCCTTCTCGACACTAGGCGGACAGAAGCACGTACCAGAGCCCCACGTGACAACCTTGCGCACTTCGCGCTTCACGATTGGATCCGGCACGCGATGGCTGATGATGGATCGCGTCTGCGTGCCCACGAGCACGATCATGATGCCAAAGAGGATGGTGTGGCCGACGATCTCGTCGGTGTAGCAGTGCCAGATGGCGAAGAGGACGAGGAAGGCGGCGAGGAGGAGGCCCTTGAGGACGGCCGTGCGGGGGGTGTTGTCGTAGGTGTAAACGCGGTGCAGGACGGTGGAGGTGGCGAGGAGCATGGAGAGGTCGTCGGCTGGGCGGGGTCAGCGGTTGTGATGGGGATGGGGATGGGGATAGGGATATGAGGATGTATGCAGAGATCGAAGGGGGGAAGGGGAAGGGGAAGGGAAAAGGAGGGGGGAGAGGAGAGGGAGAGATACCCCATTGAGTGTAATATTTATTCGTGGAGTGAAACACAGTGCTCCCGAAGCCGACACCCATGATGCCGAGATACGGCAGGTTGCGCAGAAAGGCGTCTTTCCTGCTGCGATTCATGTAGATGCCGTGCAGTGCGTATAATACTACGCCAACATCAGTTTCTCTCGACTCCCAGGTCCAGGCTCAACCCCATATCACGTGATGGAAGGGGGCGGAGGACGAGAAGATGAGGAGGAGGAACACGCACTGTAGGTCAGGTTCGTGAGGGTATTGACGACCTCGGCGACATAGCTGGTGAGGATGAAATCCTAAGTCCATGTCAGCGTTGTCAGCGTCACGGGAGCTTGCGTAGGCGGAGGAGGTTGGAGGGGAAATGCAGCGAAATGCAGCGCCAGCCGCTCACCTCTTCGCAAAAACTGTGGGAAGGCGTTAGTCAGGTACAGGCATATGGAAGGTCTCCTTTTGGGGATATCTGGGATATCTACTTGGCCTGCGAGTTCGTCGGACCCCAGAAGGATTCATAGGGCGTGTCTCTGTAGGACCAGCCGAACTTCGCCATGGTGATGATGCTTGGTAGGATCGGTGTAGGTATGCATGTATGTATGTATGTATGTATGTATGTATGTATGATCGAGAGTATAAGATGCTGTGCTAAGAGCGTTGGTGAGGTGCAGATCTTGAGTAGCGACTGTGTAAGTAGTAAAGAATGAGGTGCAAGAGTTGATTTAGCTATGTACAATACTAGGAGTATGATATAGAGACTGATATAGACATATACGAAGATGTGCTGTATACGTATATGGTTACTGCACCGCGCGGACGTGGCGGACTCGCGGCAGTGGGCAGTGGACAGTGGACAGGAGAGAGTTCTATGCCTAGGTACAGACCATACGTATTTACATAGCATAGGTACATGCAGGTATTTGCCTCTTCCCTCTTCCCCTCTTCTCCTCCTTGCCTCCTTGCCTCTGCCCCTCTTTGCCTTTGACTTTTATTCGCCCTTAGCTGCCCTGGGACCAGTACCTGATATGCCCTGAATGCCCTGAGACCAGTACCTGATATGCCCTGAATGCCCTGAGACCAGTACCTGATATGCCCTGAATCGATCCCGCATTCCCCATTTCACTTCGCTGTAAAATCAGACATAGGCGGGCATTCTACCGCTCTATAGCCTATAATCTAACGTACATACAGTACGTATAATCCCTTTTAAGAACAGTTTGCTTAAACTAGTCTCTAGTGCTTAAAGAACTTTCTAACTAGACACTAAAGATTGAAACCTTGATATTCTATTGCGTAAAGCACTTTAATAAGGAATTCTTAAAGTCTTCTTATTTACATACTAACTATAAATTAACGATCTACTAGATCTAGTTAAAAGAAAGTATTTTCACTCTTTAACCTTAAATTAAATAAATATATTATAATCTCTTCTTTAATTTATAATTTATAGTAAAGTATAAAAATATTACGCTTAGAAATAATAAGTACAGAGTACACTTACAAAGCCAAATGGCGAAGACCCTCGGTCAACCCCTCGGTCAACCCCGCCTTCTCCAATTCAATTCCCCCGCGACATACCTTGACTTGCTATACTTATTGGAATCCTGATCAACATTTCCAATATTTCGTTTTTCATGGATTTTATTGTCCCATAATAATCAGCTTCTAGAATTACCCTCTATAGCCCGCAATAATCTCACTTCCCACCTCTACTGCGTTATCCTTGGCGCAATCCCCCCTCATGCCTCCGCAACCCGACCTCCCCGAGCCCGCCCACCACAACGTCGACTCAATGCTGGCGCGCAAATTCGGCAAGGAGACCGCCAACTACTTCTCCGGGTCGCCCCTGAACCGCGTCTCCTTCCTCCGCAGCGACCACGCCTTCATCTCCGCCGCCCTCACCTCGCCCTCCACCGCCTTCCTCCTCCTCGACGACCTCGCGCCGCTGGCAAAGGACCACGCCCACCTGGCCTTCGCGAGCCATGACGACGTCCGCGCCGTCATCGGCGAGAACCCCTTTGCGAAGACCGAGCAGGAGATGGTGAGCGCCTACGACAGCTCCGTGCAGCTCCCGCTCGTCATCTTCCTCGGCCTCGACGAGCGCCGCAAGGACGCCTTCGTGCACAAGGAGTACCGCGGCGTGCCCTACTTCGCCGTCGACATCACGCCCCGCGGACCCGTCCAGGACGCCGCCAAGGGCGTCGTCGAGGCCATGAAGGCGAAGGGCCTGATCTTCCTCCAGGGCCGCGATGCTATGAGTCTCAATGCGCCCGAAGGCACGCTCCCCCCCTTTCCCTGCCGCGCACTCTCCTGCTGACACACGCAGCCGCCATCTTCGCCCAGGCCCGCGCCCTCCTGGACTGGAACCTCCGCAACCCCTTCTGCGCCTCGTGCGGCCAGCCCACCCTCTCCGTCAACGCAGGCACCAAGCGCCTATGCCCTTCCACCGACTTCGCCGGCGCCTCCTCCGCCTCGTCGCCCCGCATCCGCCCCGACTGCCCCTCGCGCAAGGGCGTCTCCAACGTCTCGTTCCCGCGCACAGACCCCACCGTCATCATGGCGGTGCTGAGCCACGACTCGCGGCGCGTCCTGCTGGGCCGCCAGCACCGCTGGCCGCCGCACTTCTACAGCACGCTGGCGGGCTTCCTCGAGCCGGCCGAGAGCGTCGAGGAGGCTGTAAGGCGCGAGGTGTGGGAGGAGAGCGGGGTCAAGCTGGGGAGGGTGGTGATACACTCCACGCAGCCGTGGCCGTACCCGGCGAATTTGATGATCGGAGCTATTGGCCAGGCGCTGGAGGGCGGTGAGGACGTGCATCTGGGTCATGATCCGGAGCTGGAGGATGCGAAGTGGTTTGATCTGGATACGCTCAGGAGGGCGTTGGCGACGGGGACGCGTGGGCTGGATCAGGGACCGGAGGAGAGGATTAAGGAGGAGGGGATTAAGGAGGAGAGGATTAAGGAGGAGCACAAGGAGGAGTATAAGGAGTTGGGATATAAGGAAGCGGATTTGAGGTTGCCGCCTAAGACGGCTATTGCGAATCAGTTGCTGCAGGCTGTGGTGGGGGGTTTCTTGGGCGGGGAGGTGAAGATATAGATGGGACTTGGAGGAGAGTGGAGAGAAGGAGACAAAAATGTAGTGGTGCAGAGGTGGTGGACAGAGAGTTTTCCATGGAGCACGTTAGAATAAGGTTGAAAAGGAGCAGTATACCAAGCATGCGAGCATAAATTGTTTATAGATTTCTTTCTCTCTCTACATATATATATATGCCATGATGGCGTATAGCTAGGTCTAACGAGTATGTCCAAACAAACCTCTATATGTTCTTGATCCCTCCATGCCGTTCCGGAATATGTACAAAGGTGAAACTACGACCAAGTACTGTTCCCGGGACTTTGGCGCCAATATACCACTCACCGCTGGCTTGCTGCCTGCAGCTCCTTCGTGAGTAAAGTTCCTCTACTCAAATTTATATGTATTTATAGGGGTTCATGATCCCATTCTATCTCCATCGTCAGCAAAGTGCAAAATTCCGAGTAAAAAGCAAGTACTCACCGGATCATACAGATTCTTAATCTGCTTCATCAATTTAATCATCGTATCGCTACGACTGTATCCAATATAATTCTTCTTCGCCAGCCCGAGACCGTGCTCGGCGCTGATGCTTCCCTGCCTCTTCTGGATCCACTCATACACAAACGGCTCCAGCGCCTTCTCGACACTCTTATCGTACCGCCGCACCGCCACGTTAAGGTGCAGATTCGAGTCGCCCATATGTCCGTAGCCCACCACATCCTTGACGGGATGGCTTGCATCGTCGCCGATCAGGCCAGCCTCTGCCATCTTGACACGCGTCTCGTCGACGAGGTCGTACATCTCGGCCAGTGGAATGGAAACGTCGTATTTATACACCCCGCCATAGTGCCCAGAGGCCTCCGGGATGCCCTCTCTCCAGCCCCAGAGCGCTTTAATCTGCGTCTCATCCTGCGCGACGACGCCGTCCAACACAATCTCCCTCTCCATCACATCTTCGAGGAACTTCTCAAGCTTCTCATTATCGTGCTCGGCATTCGAGCCGCTCGTCTCAATGAGGCAGTAGAATGGATATTCCTCCTCCAGCGGCGCCTTGTTGTTCGTGAACTCCTTGACCATTTTCTGCGAGTTGTGATCCATGAGCTCGAAGGCGGATAGGATCTCCCCGAGCTGTCCCTTGGCTTCGATGAAGGCTTTTTGTACCTTTTCGAAGGATTCGAGGCCGAAGAAGGCGACGTTGACGGCTTTCGAGCGTTGCGGGCATTGGATCGAGAGCGCGGTGATAATGCCGATCGTACCCTCGGCGCCGATGAATAGTTGCTTCAAGTCGTAGCCGGTGTTGTTCTTGCGGAGCTTCGAGAGATCGTCCACGATTGTTCCGTCTGGGAGGACTGCCTCGATGCCGAGCACTGTGCCGTGCAAACTGCCGTATCTCAGTAACCGCAGGCCACCAGCGTTAGTCGCGAGATTGCCGCCGATGTGGCAGGAGCCCTTTGCGCCGAGGTCGAGGGGATAGATGTGCCCCCGCTCAGCGAGGTAATTGTCAGTAGTCTCGAGAATACATCCCGCATCCGCGACCAAAGTCCCCGAAACCTCATCAAAGGAGCGGATCTTGTTCATGCGACCCATCTGAATGACAATTTCGTCGAAGACGGGCACGGAACCACCGACTAAGCCCGAGTTTCCTCCCTGCGGCACGACGGCCAGCAAGTTATCGTTGCAGTATTTCAGGATCTTGCTGACTTCCTCGGTCGAGCCCGGCTTCAAGACCAGTTTCGTGTGGCCGCGGTATTTGCGCATCCAGTCGGCGTTGAAAGCTTCGAGGTCATCGGTTGCATCTGCATTGACGCCATCGATGACGGCCGACTCATGGCCCAGAAGCTCCTTGAAGAACTTGACATGTTCAGGCGTGACTTGCGCAAAGCGGCTGTCGCGCTTGATCTCGGGATATGTGTCGGTGGTGTATTTGACCGTCTTCTTGGGCGCCTGTGCTCCCTCAGCAGTCGCCTCTGCCTCCTCCGTGCTCGCTGTGCTCTGCCATCGTGACTGGATCGAAACTCTCAATTGCTGAGGTGGTGCAGTATATCTGGTTGGCAATCGTGCACGCTTCAGCACTGGGACGATCCTCGACCGGCAAGCCATTTTCTAGGGATATTGATATTGTACAGTAATGAAAAACGGGAAATTGCAGGCCGCGAGCACTGAGGGCTGAGGGCATCCCCAGATTTTGGCCCATAAGTGGCGATCCCGGCCGCCAAGAGCCGGATTTCTCAAATTCCTCAGCCTTGCGGTTTTGGCCTGGATTCTAAGGTTTATGAGGAGAGCTCCCGTCGCGTAGCTCGTCGTCCGTCGTTCGTATGCAAGCGCAGCCTAGCACGTAGCAGACCAGACCAGACCAGACCAGACCTCTCACAAACATCAAATCAATTTATAGACGCTGTTCATCATCTTCCAGAGTAAATCACTTCTTCTGCAACTCGCCATAAACTACTTTCAGCTCGAGATTCAAGATGTCGGGATACGATAGAGCTCTTTCTGGTAAGCATCAGCTCCAAACTATAACCTGGTCGTCCAGCATCAAGCTAACATCTGCATAGTCTTCAGGTACGCAATACAATTCTGTCTTTATTTACCTTTCTAACAGACCCTCAGTCCCGATGGACACGTCTTCCAGGTCGAATATGCGCTGGAGGCTGTGAAAAGAGGTGTGTAGTGCTGCGCTATCAATTGGACCTGGCTCATCTGTATCCAGGAACATGTGCTGTCGGCGTCAAGGGAAAGGATATCGTCGTTCTGGGATGTGAGAAGAGATCAGCAATGAAGTTACAAGATACCCGCATTACGCCTTCGAAGATTGGCCTCGTCGACACACACGTCTGCCTTGCTTTCGCTGGACTGAACGCTGATGCCAGAATCTTGGTGGACAAGGCGAGGTTAGAAGCACAATCGCATCGTCTGACTGTGGAAGATCCGGTATCTATCGAGTACATCACGAAGTATGTGGCCGGTGTTCAGCAGAGATATACTCAGAGTGGAGGTGTCAGACCGTTTGGTATCAGCACACTGATTGTTGGATTCGACCCCAACGACACCACACCCAGACTTTACCAGACGGAGCCATCGGGAATCTACTCAGCATGGTTCGTCTCCCGTTGGACGTCAGATTAAAGCATCATGTACTTACTACCTTACAGGAAGGCAAACGCCATTGGCAGATCGAGTAAGACAGTCCGCGAATTCCTGGAACGAAACCACAAGGACGAGATGGACCGCGAGGAGACAATCAGATTGACCATCAAGTCTCTCCTGGAGGTCGTACAAACGGGAGCCAAGAATATCGAGATCGCCATCATGGCACCAGGAAAGACGGTCGAGATGCTGCCGGTGGAGGATATCGAGACCTATGTCAAGAACATCGAGACCGAGAAGCAAGAGGAGGCGGCGAAGAAGAAGACCGGCAGGACTCCAGGCACTGGCTCAGCAGCGATCTTGACAAGGGGACCAGATGATAAATAGATATATATATCTCTCGTCACATCTCGTCCAGCACCACCACGATATCCTTTAAACAAACACTGTGTATTATAGCAAATGAGCGATGAAACTTGCAAAGTTCCTTTTTGATATCTTCGCCTGTGAATCCAGAAACCCGCTCTTATATGTCATGCCGCTAATTCAGACGTTCAAATCATACCCTTCTCCAGCCGTATCCTTCCCACTCTTGCCTCTTCCTTCTCAGCCTAATTTATTTGGCGCTTCTTTTACATCGAATATCGTCCTCGCCTCCTCTGCACGCACTCTATCATCTCTCAACATCCTGTTATCCACTCGTGCATCCTCGCCCTCGAACTTGAGAATTGGCTTTGGCGTCAAGGCCTCCAGCACGAAATGGTTGTCGCAGTGTGGGCAGTACTCGTCGCTCTCTTCGAACTCTTGGGCATCTTTGCGGAAGCACTTTTTGCATTTCTTGCAGGCGAAGGTCTGCAGCGCATTAGGACTGGACGTAGAGCAGAATGTCACGAAATAGAGGGGTCTTACCATGTCCATCTTCTGCAGTAGCTCATGATCTTCGGATTCGCGGTGGCAATCAGCGCAGTCGAACCACTTGCGGCCTGGGGAGCTGTTAGAAAGGCGGGTTGTTGACTGCGCGCGAGGCGGAGAGTAAACATACAGCAAGGTGAACGGATGGAAACTTGGGCGTTGAGAACGTGTTTGCTGCGAATCGATCAGACAACTGGAATCTTACAGCTTTAGAGCATAATTTCTCTTACCACATCTTGAACAAAGCTCTGGATATGTATCAGAGTTTAATAAAGCAGCTTCAGGAAGCCCCAAACGCTCGGTGACCTTTATCGTGAGGATAAGATTTACACCTGTCTGTCTGGATGGCGGGGCGCGATTCCACTAAAATAGCCTAGCGTGAATGATCACCTAAGCGTGTCTCAGCCTTACAACTACAATAATACCTCAAGGCCTCTCAGCCTCACAGGAGACTTTCCTTCTCACGACAACCTCAAAGGTTGCATATCTCAAAAATACTGAAGGATGCCTCCTAAGAGGAAGGCCACATCCAGTATGGGCTACCTTTGCTGTACATATTTCGCATCAACTAGACTAACATAACCAGATGTCCGTGGCGCAACAAAGACAGGACGAGACTCGGCGGCGTCGACGCCTGGTCCCGCCACACCAAGAAGTATCGATACCAGCGACGACAATTTTTCTGGCGAGGATGCCAGCGAGACCGAGGAGGAGAATATCGATAATGCCGTGAACAAGTTCTCGGTAGAAACGTATAGGTCGAAGAAGGTCACAGGTGCGAGAGGAAGGGATTCGGCGAGCCACCACTTTGGGAATAACGATTTCTCGTACCTGTCGCTGAAGCCAGATCATGATAATCGTCCGCTGTGGATTGATCCCCAAAAGGCGCGGATTATCCTGGAGAGCTTCTCGCCATTGGCGGCGCAGGCACAGGACTTCTTGACGACCATTGCAGAGCCTTTGTCGCGACCCGAGTTTCTGCACGAGTACGCTCTTACGCCACACAGTCTGTACGCAGCTGTATCTGTGGGACTCGACCCTAATGATATCATATCTACCTTAGACCGTCTCTCGAAAATGCCGATTCCTGACAATATCAGAGAATTCATCACGAACTGTACACAGAGTTATGGAAAGGTGAAGCTGGTGCTGAAGAATACGAAGCATTTTGTGGAGAGCTCGGATCCAGAGATGCTACAGAGGCTCCTCAAAGATGAGGTTATCGGGCCGTTGAGGGTGCAGGGATCAGAGGAGATTACGAAGAGCCCGGCGCCTACCATGGGAGGCTTGGTTATTCCTGGTACGAGGAATGCCGCTGGTGTGCAGCAAGCTGGAGATCAGCAGGCTGCTGCGAGACCGGATGATGGAGCCCCCAAGCAAGATGATATCTATGCTACATTGAACGAGGACGAAGATGACGAGGACGATGCAGACGCGGTCCATGCGTTCGAGATTCCAGATACAGCCGTTGAAATAGTTCAAAAACGATGTTTAGAACTCGGCTTGCCAGTCCTGGAAGAATATGATTTCAGAAACGATCATGTCAACGCGAATCTCGAGATTGACTTGAAGCCGAGTGCTCAGATCAGAAGTTACCAAGAGAAGAGCTTGAGTAAGATGTTCGGTAATGGCAGAGCAAAGAGTGGAATCATTGTCTTGCCATGTGGAGCGGGTAAAACCCTCGTGGGCATCACCGCTGCTTGCACAATCAGAAAAGGAGTCATCATTCTGTGCACCTCGTCTATGTCGGTTGTGCAGTGGCGTCAGGAGTTCTTGAAATGGTCAAATATCAACCCAAACGATATTGCTGTATTCACCTCTGATCACAAGGAGAAGTTCACGCGGAACACTGGTATCATCGTTTCTACGTATTCTATGGTCACTCAAACCAGACAGCGATCATATGATGCAGGTAAGATGATGGAGTTCTTGCAGAACCGCGAATGGGGTCTTATGATTTTGGATGAGGTGCACGTTGTGCCTGCGGCCATTTTCAGAAAGGTCACATCGTCGATCAAGACACATTCAAAGCTTGGTTTGACCGCCACTCTGTTGCGTGAGGATGACAAAATCCGCGATCTGAACTTCCTCATCGGTCCAAAATTGTACGAGGCGAACTGGATGGAGCTTGCAGAGCAAGGGCATATTGCCAAGGTGCAATGTGCTGAAGTCTGGTGTCCGATGACTACCGAATTCTATTCCGAATATCTGCGAGAAACTCACCGGAAACGAGGACTTCTCTATATCATGAATCCGCGAAAGTTCCAGGCTTGCCAATTCCTCATCGATTATCATGAGAAGCGAGGCGATAAGATCATCGTCTTCTCAGATAACGTCTATGCCCTTCGCATGTATGCGGAAAAGCTTGGCCGAGCCTACATTTACGGTGAGACGCCGCAAGCCGAGCGTATGCGCATCTTGGATAATTTCCAGCACAACGAGAACATCAACACTCTCTTCTTGTCCAAAATCGGTGACACATCTCTCGATCTCCCCGAAGCCACGTGCCTCATCCAGATATCCTCGCACTACGGCTCCCGACGTCAAGAAGCCCAACGTCTCGGGCGCATCCTTCGGGCGAAACGCCGCAACGACGAAGGCTTCAACGCCTTCTTCTACTCGCTAGTGTCGAAGGACACGCAGGAGATGTACTACTCGTCGAAGCGGCAGGCGTTTCTCGTGGACCAGGGCTATGCCTTCAAGGTTATCACGCACCTGCAGGGCATCGAGAACCTGCCGGGGCTGGCATTCAGCACGCCGGCCGAGCGCAGGGAACTGCTGCAGAACGTGATGATCCAGAACGAGGGCGCATTCGACTCGGAGAAGATCAGTGACGACCTGTTTAGCGTGAATGGCGGGCGCGGGGTGATGAAGCGGAAGGGGGCTAGGCGCACGGCGGGCACGCTAGCGGAACTCAGTGGCGGGCAGGATATGGCATATGTGGAGATGAATCGGAGCCGGAATAAGGAGCTGAAGAAGGATAAGAAGCCGAGCAATCCGTTCTTCAAGAAGTTGCAGAGGGATGCGGAGAAGCGGAAGTTGGGGATTTGAGCGGTGGAATGGAGAGCTATGGCATGGAGGCGTTTTGGGATTGGGAATTATGGGGGATGGGTAATTTGATACTGGATCTGAGGTTTCAGGTGACACGGCGCAGTCAGATATATACGAAGAGCTTGCTAGAGGGAGAGAGAGGGAGAAAGGGAGAAGGAGAGAAGACAGAAACGCAGGCGATTAGAGACTACGAAGTAATATGCATGAATCCATACTTAACTATTCCTTGCGGAGGATATGGTATTTCAGATCATGGCAATCTCGGGAAAAAGGAAAAACCCCAAAAAAAAAAACACTCGATGACCGTGCACGCACGCCATGCATCACTAGAACGAATCTTGCGTTGGTTCGTGTATGGTGCGGGAAAACTTGAACGTGTGCCGATACTGTGGCTGTGACTGTGGCTGTGATCATATATATATATATATATATATATATATATACGTAGGTATGTATGGTGTGATTTCCGTGATTGCCGTGATTACTACGGGAATAATTGAGGGTTTTTTTTGGTAGTTTTTATGTCTTTTGTCTTTTTAGAGTCTTTTTTTAGCTTTTTAATTTTATATTTATTTTGGCTGGAATTGGCAGGGACAGAGGGAGCTGAATACGAATACCTAGCTATCCATGCTGGCGATGAGGGCGGTCAAGGAGGATGGGAGAGATGGAGATCGACTACCGACCACACGTGGCGAGGAGATGGAGCGTGGCTGGGCGTTTGAGAGTCGAGGGCTACAGGGCGTCCTTGCTGCTGCTGTGCGATGCTGCGGCATGCTTACATATCTCGTTATGTACCTCGTATGGGTGGCTTGGCCACAGGGGACTCGGGAAGTGAAGGCGATGACGGTGATGATTGAGGATCTCTAAGGAGATTTGAGGAGGTTTGGAAATGCCGATGTCCGCGCGTTAGAGAGATAGGGAATAGGGATGGAAGGGAGAAAGGGCCTCGTGCTTATCGAATACTAGGTATGTATGCATGTACATATATATATGTATATGCATGTATGTACATACATGCGTCATGCATGGTGCAGTTAGAGTAGACGGGAATGTATAGAAATAATAGGAGAGGAGGGAGGATGCTTCGATATGTTACCATTGAAATGCATATAAATTATAATTTATAACATACTGATTGTAATTATTATTGCCATTATTGTTATTATTGTTGTTTTATTGTTATTATTGTTATTCTTGTAGTATATCCCTACGTACATACCTAGGTACATACAGCCCATACTCGATCAGGCTAGACCCTTTATTTAATATCTAGTGCCGGCGATCGTCTCCCTCCCCCCACCTTCCACGCTATCCCGACATTGAGACATTGGATTGCCGTCCGAAAACATCGACGACGACGACCATTGAATATTCATTCATCTTCAACCATATTCTTATTCTTATACCCACGACTGCTGCACTCTTTCGCCCAATATATCTATACCCATATGTATAGTGAATTCAGCTGAACCGAACTGCTTGTTTTCACCACGCCCATACCCACTATCCCATAATGTTGATCTACCGTAGCTGCAACCACGCCACAACGGGCTCAAGATAACCCACGTCGACTCCGGCAGCGTCAAACGACGTACAGCTGTGGTAGCTGCTGCTGCTGTGCTGCTGCTGTGCTGCTCCTCTAGATAAGGGCGGCGGTATTGTACTGTCTGCCAATTCGACATCTATACCCTCCCCCACACAAATTTCACAATGGTCTTCTCACCGTTTGTCGATGTCTGGCACCAGATCAGGGCCATGAAGCCGTCTTTCCTGAGGAAGAAGCCACATTTCACCTTCATCACTGTGCATTGTAAGTCTTGACACCTCGGCCCTGTGTGGGTAGCGGGACTGATGTGCTATCCACAGATTTCTGGATCATGGGCATGGCGATTTTTGGCTCCATTCTCCTATACATACCAGGAAACATGGCGTATATCGACGCATTGTTCTTTGCAAGTGGTGGATGCACACAGAGCGGGCTCAATACAATCGATATCAATCTCTTGAATACATATCAACAAATCCTGCTGTTCTTTTTCCCGATGTTATGCAATCCTATTACGATCAATACTTTCGTCGTTTTCCTGCGTCTCTACTGGTTCGAAAAGCGGTTCCAGCACATTGCAAAGGAGGCGAAGCGGCAGAGGAGGAGCATATCGAAGTCACGGTCACAGATGAGAGGAGAGCGCGATATTGGCCAAGAGGAACATGGCGTTAATGGACGGAAGATCACAGTCATGCATGGTATGCATGGAGCAGTCACGAATGGGAAGCAGAAGGCGAACGGAGAGGATATGCATGGCGTGGATAGCCATCCCTCGGAGAACCAGAACGACTATGCCATCACGTTTGACAAAGAGGACACCCAGTCGTTGGGTCCGAACGGCCATCCGCCAACGCTAAGGACTCAGCCTACGATTAAGTTTGCAGACCATGTGAAGAGGAGCGACGGGATGGAGGATGAGCAATTGCGGATACCGGCCACGAGAGATGCCGAGACTCATATCGCGTTCTTGGAACGCCAACGTAATCGTAATGACGGTGTCTTGCGCATTCCGGGACCGAGAGACGCGGATAGGGGTGTGGCTCCTGAGACAATCGATGAAGAGGCACCGAGAAGTCCGAGCATATATCGTCGCGGCTCTGAGCCCGAATATTTCCCGCAAGGACACGAGGGGTTGGATAAGGAGAATGGCCACCTGAGTCCACTGCCCGAGGATGATTCGCAACACCGCGAAGTCACCGTGAAAGATAGCCTGGGCAGAACGGAGAATATTGCAGAATCAGCGCACGCTGCTGTCCGCGCTCTGGATGCTCTGAGATTCAGGAAGCCCAGAATGAAGAAAAAGTTACACGAAGACGACAAGAATTTGGCAAAGACGGGGTCAAGGATGCCCACTTTCTCGACATTGAGGAACCATTTTACACGAGACAAAGAGCCGATGGACCCAATGCCGTACATCAGTTTTCAGCCCACAGTTGGTCGCAACTCGGCCTTCGTTGACCTGTCCCAAAGTCAGAGAGAAGAGTTGGGTGGTATTGAATATCGCTCTCTGAAGTCTCTGGCCCTCATTTTGGTTTCCTATTATTGGTTTTGGAGCGTCTTGGGCTTCATCTGCCTCGTGCCTTGGATTCTTCGAACAGGCTACTATGGTGCCGTCGTCGATGCTGCTGGCCAGAATCGCACGTGGTGGGGTTTCTTCACAGCGACGTCCAGCTTTAACGATATGGGTTTTACGCTCACGCCTGACAGCATGGTTTCGTTCCAGACAGCTATTTTCCCGCTGTTGTTCATGTCGTTTTTGATCCTCATTGGCAATACCGCCTTCCCAGTCATGCTGCGATGGATCATTTGGCTCGCATCGAAGATTGTGCCGCAGGGAAGCGGGATCTGGGAAGAGCTAAAATTCCTGCTTGACCACCCCAGACGATGCTTCACGCTGCTCTTCCCATCCCATGCGACTTGGTGGCTCTTCTGGATCCTCGTCCTCCTGAACGGCGTCGACCTGCTGTTCTTCATCATCCTCGACTTCGGCAACCCTATTGTGACGGATCTCCCGCCGAACATCCGCGTCCTCGACGGCTGGTTCCAGGCGGCGTCGACGCGCACGGCGGGCTTCGCGTGCGTGAACCTGGCGGATCTGCACCCGGGCATCCAGATCTCGTACCTGGTCATGATGTACATCTCGGTCTTCCCGATCGCCATCTCGGTGCGGCGCACGAACGTGTACGAGGAGCAGTCGCTGGGCATCTGGAGCACCGAGGAGGAGGATGAAAAGCAGACGTCATATGTCGGCTCGCATATCCGGCGCCAGCTCTCCTTCGATTTATGGTTCGTGGCGCTCGGCTGGTTCATCATCGCGATCTCGGAGGGCTCGCGGCTGCAGGCTGACAACTCGTCGTTCACGCTCTTCACCGTGCTCTTCGAGATCATCAGCGCCTACGGCACCGTGGGCCTCAGCCTCGGCTACCCTGGCACGAACACCAGCTTCTCGGCGCAGTTCGGCGTCATCGGAAAACTGGTCATCATCGCCATGCAGATCCGTGGCCGCCACCGCGGGCTGCCGTACGAGCTCGACCGCGCCATATTGCTTCCCAGCGAGAGCCTGCAGCAGCGCGAGGCTGAGGAGGCAGCAAGGCGGCGGCGCAGTAGCTTTGCGACGACGTCGGGCGCCGGAGAGGACCTGAGGGCTGTGCCGTCGAATGTTAGTGGGAGGGAGAAGGAGGCGGGTGTTGCGACGGGAGCGCAGAGGAAGCCGAGGAGCAGGAGTAATGTCTTTAGCGTCATTTTGCATCCGGGCCCGAGCATGCCGTCGATGCATAGGCGCTACTCGAGCCGGAGGAAGGATTCGGTGGGGGCCGCAGAGGATCTGGCGGCGGTGGGTGAGAGTGGTATTCGGGGCAGGACGTATCACCCGCAGATGGAATGGGCGGAGGAAGAGGGAGGGAGGGAGAGGGAGGGGGGGAGGGAGGGGAGTTTTGGGCCGCCAAAGAAGAGGATGAGTGCCTAAGAGGGGGCGCCGTATCATGCGTTTTAATCGAGCGGTTTTGGTTCTGCATCGTTTGGCTCTCCGTTGGAAAGCGAGAGAGCTGGTGGCGTTCTTGGAGTTTAAGGCAGGGATGGGAGGATAACCAAATCTGCTAGAGCAGGACGGTTGTCTGTACTACTTACACAGTTTTTAATTTTGGGAGAGGCTAGATTCTTTTGGGCGTCGATAGAGAGCGGGCAAGCGGACAGGCAGGCTGACAGGACTGCGGGCAAAAAAAAAATGGATATCAGAATCAATTGGATACAGAAGAACCTCTAAATAATGGAGATTTTCGTTCGAGCATTCTGCGATCCACATGGATAGAGAAGGTTACATCCTTTGCCATCTTGATGACTTGAGAACAGATGCCGTGGCCGTGCTTGGTCGATGTTATACGGACAATGTACAATAAACTAAGCGATGGGATGTTATTATAACTCTTTAGTTCTAAATAGTATAGAGGCGAGAAGAGCGAGCTAGGTATTCGATGCCGTGTCTAATTGGCAATACTCCCTTCCTTCCCCCCCCCCCCCCCCCCCCCACCAACCCCACCCCCACCCCCCCCCCCCCCCCCCCCCCCCCCCCCCTCTCCTCATTACCTCCACACTCACCCGAATTACACACCCTCTCGCGCGCATCACGACAGCCAACACATC
>Ga0123337_10001166_pt1 | contig 35604 bp, 48 predicted proteins | sample frozenSSSSmetaG_FD_89792 | JGI IMG/M metagenome (GOLD analysis project Ga0123337, IMG submission 89792) | Glacier valley bacterial and archeal communities from Borup Fiord, Nunavut, Canada, to study Microbial Dark Matter (Phase II) -... | ecosystem: Environmental > Aquatic > Freshwater > Ice >...
CATGTTTATATATACATGATGCGAATCAAGCTCTCGCTTGGTCCTCAAAAGGGGTTTTCTCAACAGCCTTCATGCTTATATACATGATGCGAATCAATGCACTGCGGCTCTTTGCCCTCAGGGGCGGTTCTTCCGGCTTCCCATACTATATGCATCTTTGCTGGATGGATAGCGCATTCTTTTATGCGCACTGGCGTTTGATCTGGGCCAGTCTTTCTGCTACGCATTCTGGCGTTTTGGTGTGGGCCGTCTTTCTGCAATCTCTTGTACGACATTTTCTGCAACTTGCTGATACCCATGGCCGTATTTTCAAGCGGCGCATGGTGTTAGTTCCTTGTTATTTCCTGGAATTCGCTCGCAGATGTTCAGAGCATCGCATCTGGCTGGTCACTGTTCTGTTCCTCTCTTGCCTTTTTGAACTGGATCTGGCTGGTCCTGGTCCTGGATATGGCGACGATTGGAAGAATAGGATTGGCTTTGTCGGCTCTGTCCTCAGCGTCTCTAGGGGTACAGGGATACATACGATAATAATACGATAAGACATGGATAGAAATTACATTTTCAGGTTTGCGATTTGAGTCTTGTTGTGCTTGCTTTGGCGTCTGTCTGTTCTGGTTTGCTTGTCTTTGAAGAGAAGAGCTGGGATCATGGGAATGATGGGATGGGTGCGGGTTCTTTGTCAGGTCTGATAGAGGGAGGGGACCAATAGCTAGGAAGTAGGAATGAATTGAAAGAGCCATCATGAATACAAATGAAATGGCGGGAAAGGTCAAATACATGCCTGCCTGCCTGTGTGTACGTGCATGTGTGAAAGGCTGGAAGGCTCAAGGTATGATGATGATGAGTAAGGACTCAGAGTCCAGAACGTGCTGAATAAGCATATATAGAGTACATATGTACATACATCAGTCATCAAGTGAGGTGACAGCTCGGTCAGGTAGATAAAAGCTCCGGCCGAGGCATCTTGTCACGGAATTGGAATTGGAATTGTAGAACTTCTCTTCGTTGCAAGGGATGCTTGGGTTCGTTGAGTATATATACCAGCTGTATAGCGGCAAGGAACATCAACATCAGATATTTGAGGTTGTGTTTTGCGATTCCCATTGCTATTAATTAACGACCTTAGCGCCCTGTCAACTGCGTCATCGCGCCCGCAACAGCTCCATCGCGACTGAGCCTCGACTAAATTCACCAAGCAAGCATCGAACTCACAGCTTCGAAAACAACAACATAATACAGCAGATATTCTACAACATTTCATTGCCACTCAAAGAGCTGTCTATCTAGTTGCAAGTTGCATAGGTCCACTGAACGTTGAAAGCTCAAAGCCTTCACAATGACCTCCAAACTCATCCCCGCCAACCCCTCTGCCGTGATGGTCATCCGCGACGTCACACCCAACATCACAACCCTCTCTGTTCCCTTCTCCCGCTATGGAATCTTTCGTATGGGCGGACGTGGTACAATTGGTATGTCATTTTCCATTCTCTCCTTCCTCTCCTCTCCTCTCTTCCTATGCCTCCAAGTTCTCCAGAAGCACCAGCTAACATCACCCAGTCCGCCTCACCTCCGGTGCCCTCTCCGTCTTCTCGCCCGTAGCTCTGACACCCGAAGTGCAAGCCAAGCTCCAAGAGAAGGGCAACAACCTGAAATACATCGTCGCGCCCGACATCGAGCACCACATCTTCATCAGCGCCTGGGCCAAGGCCTTCCCCCAAGCCATCGTCATCGGCCCCGAGGGCCTCCCCGAGAAGCGCGCCAAGAGCGCCAACGATCCCACGTCGGCCTCCTACGGCGAGCAAGTCCCCTTCCACACCGTCTTCACGGCGAAGAACCGCGGGAGCGTTCGCGTATCCGAGGAGTTCGACCGGGACTTCGAGTACGAGTTCGTCGCCGACCATCCCAACAAGGAGCTGGTGTTCTTGTACAAGCCGGAGAAGACGCTCATTGTGGCGGATTATATGTTCAACACGCCGCCGACGGAGCAGTACTCGAGGACCGGGGAGGCTGCGAATAAGGGCGTTCTGACGAAGTTGTTCCAGCTGTTCCAGGGCACGCAGGGCAAGGCCCTGGGACAGAAGAGGTTCCAGTGGTATGCGCTGAGCAGTGGGAATCGAGCGGGCTTCAACGAGAGTACGAGGAGGATCAATAAGTGGGATTTTGACAGGATCATTCCGTGTCATGGGGATGTGATTGAGGGGAATGGGAAGGGCATTTTTGAGAAGGTGTTTGAGTGGCATCTGGAGGGAAAGAAGGATTGAACGAGCGGAGACGAGAGAGGGGACTGACGAGACTGTAACTGTATTAATACGGCGGGATGGGAGGAATTAGTTTGCTGGCCTTGCTTTGTATGGAGTTGATGGTATAAATTTGCGTTGAGTCGGAGTCTGGAGAGTCGGCGTTTGATGCTTTGCTAGATGATACGAATGGATACTGTACAGCTGCACAGAATTCTACTCTGCAATAATGGCCAGGAAAGGCACAGTTCCCCAATGTTGCATATAGATAGGTAGTCTTGGACATGACGATTCTGCGTCCCTTGGTATCCCTTCATGCTCGGCAGTTCTCAGCAGTTCGTTCCATCGATCGAATCTCTACAACGACCAGTAGGTATCTACCTCTAACGATGAACAGTAAGTACGCCTTCCACTCTTCCACAGTAAATGCACCGCAATGCAGCGCGACGAGCTAACAGCGTTAAAGAACGGCGCAGTGTCCGTCGGCGTCCCGTCGGAACTCACTCGTCGCTGCTCAGCGCTGGTTGGTGGAACGTCTTCCCCGCACACACACCACACACACACACACACACGCAGTCATGCTGTGATGGCGTTTATCTCGGTCTTTTAACCAACCACTCAGCCCTTTAGCATAAGTTAGGCAGGACCAGACATTTAAAGTCGCGTGTCCTTCTTCGTATCGTGATCGTGATTTTACCTCTTCTCTCTCTCCTTGTGCCATCTTCTCTCCTGTTCACCTCATCGTACTTTACAGACTTCTACGCAGTTGCACTCGACCCCGCATTGAACCCCGCACCTCGAGGCTCGCTGGGCAATTCTCACATCGATCCAGCACCACTGCAACGTCCACGACCACCACAACCTCCACGACCTCGAACCCACACCATGCCCGCCATCTCCACCTCCACCACCCCCTCCGCCCTCCCCCCACCCCCCTCCTACACCCTCAGCGCCCACGACCTCGAAACCGCCTCCATCCACTCCGCCGCGCCCTCCTACCACTCCGCCGCACCGAGCTACCACTCCGCGCTGCGCGCCCCCCCTCCTCCTCGAGCCTCCCCCTTCGCCTCCTCAGCGCGCCCGCCCTCGCTCTCCCTCTTCGCGCACCCGCACAGCGTCGCGTCCACGCGCGCCAACCACCCGGCCGCGCGCCACTACGACGCCGTGGCGCGGCGGCGCGCGGCGGCGGCGGCGGCGCGGGACGAGCGCGAGCTGCTGGCGGCGGGGCTGGCGAGGGATCCGCTGGAGGCGGTCAGGAGGGTGGTGGGGGAGCGGGAGAGGGAGGAGTTTGGGGCGGGGGACGGGGAGGGGAGGAGGGTGAGGCCGCTTGAGGATGCGGGGTTGGTGGGCGAGGAGGCGGCGGGGAGGGCGAGGAGGGAGAGGGAGAGGAGGGAGGGGGTGGAGGCGTTGGTGGTGGAGGATCGGAGGTGGGATTGGCTGCTGGGTATGTGCATGTGTTTCCTTCCGTGGGGGGTTGGTCGGGGGTTGATGGGGGGAGATGTGGGGAGGAGAGGAGATATGCTGACGCGGTGTAGCGCAAATGAACGATTGGGATGCGAGGGAGAAGAGCTGGAAGAAGTTCCGTGAGGAGGCGGAGAAGCCGCGGAGGCAGAGGCTGGCGAGGAAGTTGGGGCTTTGGTAGAGAGAAGTTGCATCTGATCTGAGGATGGATGGTTGATGGACGAGTGTATGATGGACGACTGTATGACTGGGGTTTTGGATTTTGGATTTTGGATTTTGGATTTGGGAATTGGGATGCGCGACACGGGTTGCAGGTACGCCGGTACGGGCCCTTTGGAAATTGTTCATGCGATGGATCTGCTTTTTAGTTCATGTATTGGTGATTATGGCGTTGAGGTTCATGATTCCGTTTGCCTTGGTCTATGAGCTGGAGAGCATCGAGGCCACCTCCAATGCAATCACGTGATGTGACATGATTTCACGTGACATGTTAATTCTTGACTCGCTAGCTCTGGAGAGGGCGTGCACGTGCACGTGCACGCATCTTGACCAAGGAGACGACGAAGAGATATGGAGATGAGATGTAGAGATACGGGGATGTAGAGGCATTTTAGGCTGAATGGTGCTGATGAGGATAAAGATACAATTAGGTACGTAGGTAGTTAGGTAGGTACTTATAGAAAAGGCCCTTTTTACTTAAAGGAGGACGAGCTGAATTCGCGGAGATACTAAATAAGTCATTACCTCTTTCAATCGATTCTGGTAACAGGTGTTTACTTTTTTTTACCTTTTTTTTACCTTTTTTACTTTGGTTACTTCTTTTACTTCTGTACCTGATGACTCAGACACAGAGGGGTTCATGTGATTGCATACTTCGGTACATGATGATGGCTATGATGATGGATCTTTCTACGGAGTATCTGTGACCGACTTGATTATCTAAGCGCCCCGCGACTGGCCCGCTGTTGCTTCGTCATAATGTCATAATACCAGAGTCCGTACATACACACCTTCCCCCCCCGCCACGCACTAAGTTCTCCGAGGACATCGTGGACTATCCCCTCCCCCTCCCTCTCCTCCTCTCCCTCATATCATAACAGTAACAATACTCTGCCATAAAACGAAACACTTCTTTTCATCCTTTGATCTTTTGAGCTTTTCCACACACTTCACTTCACTTCACACACTTCCGCAATCATGTCCAACTCGTTAGAACAACTCAAGGCCACTGGCACGGTAAGTCCAATTGCGCTTTTGGTGGGGTTTGGAGATGATGTTCAACAATTTCTCTGAGCGTCATCCGTCATTGTCGCCACTGTTTTGTTCTGCGCCTTCACGCCTTCAACGCTCCGAATATTTTGGCTGACACTGCATCTTTTCTCCAGACTGTCGTCTCTGATTCTGGTGAGCATTATCACATCGCTCTCATTCAATGCGATACAGCTAGCTAATCCATCATCTAGGTGACTTTGCCTGTCAGTTACCCCGCCATCCCAACAAACTCCCCCCCTCATCTCTCGAACGCCACAATCCGGACAATCCACGACATCATGCCTTTCCATCCATACTGACTTTTTGCAGCCATTGGCAAGTACAGGCCAGAGGATGCCACCACGAACCCGTCCCTGATCCTCGCTGCGTCGAAGAAGGAGGAGTATGCCAAGCTCATGGACGTCGCCATCGCATACGGCAAGCAGCACGGCGCAGATCTCAACGAGCAGGTCGACTGCGCGCTCGACCGCCTTCTCGTCGAGTTCGGCAAGGAGATCCTCAAGATCGTCCCGGGCAAGGTCTCCACCGAGGTCGATGCTCGCTTCTCCTTCGACACCAAGAAGTCCGTTGAGAAGGCCCTCCACATCATCGAGGTTTGTGCTTTCCGAAGTCGCAGTGGCGAAGAATCATGCTTACGCTTTGATTGTAGCTCTACAAGTCCGTCGGTGTCTCCAAGGACCGCGTCCTGATCAAGGTCGCCTCCACCTGGGAGGGCATCCAGGCCGCCAAGATCCTGCAGAAGGAGCACGGCATCAACTGCAACCTGACGCTGATGTTCTCGCTGGTGCAGGCCATCGCGGCCGCCGAGGCCGGCGCCTTCCTCATCTCTCCCTTCGTTGGCCGCATTCTGGACTGGTACAAGGCGTCCACGAAGAAGGAGTACAGCAAGGAGGAGGACCCTGGAGTGGCGTCCGTCAAGTCCATCTTCGACTACTACAAGAAGTTCGGCTACAAGACCGTTGTCATGGGTGCTTCGTTCCGCAGCATCGGTGAGATCACCGAGCTGGCTGGCTGCGATTACTTGACCATTGCTGTATGTCTCTTGCCCCGCACGCTCCCATCTCCACTCCAATCCTCCATCGTCCCTTCTAGCGTGGAGAAGCAAACCAAAAAATGAAGTACTGACAGGATCACAGCCAAACCTCCTCGAGATCCTGGCCAACTCGACCGACGCGGTCCCAAGGAAGCTCGAGGCGGAGAAGGCGAGCAAGCTCGACATCAAGCAGAGGAGCTACATCAACGATGAGGCGCTGTTCCGCTTCGAGTTCAACGAGGAGCAGATGGCCGTGGAGAAGCTGCGCGAGGGCATCAGCAAGTTCGCCGCTGATGCCGTGACGCTGAAGGAGATCCTGAAGGCGAAGATTACTGCTGCCTAGATGGGTTGGGTGTGGGGAAGGATGAGAGGATACGAGGAGGGATGAAGGAGGTGATGAAGAAAGTGATGAAACTAAAATTGCCAGGGAGATGGTGGATTGGTCACATTTTTTAGTATGCAGGCAGTGATATATAGGCGAATATGAGACTCTGCTCCTGTGCTGCGGCTCTCCTTGTTCCCCCACTCGTTTCTTGTTGGACTGGAGTGAAGTGCAGTCACTGGCCACTGCCGGTGAACCAGACAGACAGACGGCGGCTTGTCTTAGGACAGTCACATTTGGCAGTCGGATCCTGACGGTCCGCAGACCGCAACGATCGCCAAGTTCAGCCACGACTCACTTCATGTGGTACGCGAGTGACTGGGAAGTCTCTGGAGGAGACTCTGACGTGGGGGTCTTGGAGAAAATCAGAGACATGTGGGGTGTGGTTTGTGGTTTCGCGCAGGCGTTTCTGGCGTGCTTTGGGTCGAGTGGGGGGGTGATGGTGTGGTGGCGGAGAGGGGAGGGGAATCGTTCGTTGGATTTGGATCGTTGGAACTTGGTGGAGCGTTCTGAGATGGGTATGTACGAGATGGGTGGATGAGATGATGGTAAGTAAGTCTGGGGTTGGGCCTGGGATTAACTGTATGCGGTTGAAGATATGGCTCTGTTTGATTCAAACAGAGAACTCCGATCAATAACAAGCATCAGTGGTTTAGTGGTAAAATCCATCGTTGCCATCGATGGGCCCCGTGTTCGATTCACGGCTGATGCAAGACAACGACATCTGCTCTCAGAGCATCCTTCCTTTTTGGTTTTTTGCCCTTGGCTCGCTCCTTCACGTCTATGAATTCTCGCTAGTTATTATGTATTAATTTTGTATTATTTTGTTCTATTTTATCATTTCCATTGGCATTTTCCCGTTTTGTTCACGTCTGGACGGCAATCCCTCTCTCTCTCTTCGCTTCGCCCAGCGCCCAGCACTGACGGCTCGGCTACCAACGGTCGAATGAATCCTCCGGTACCTCGCAAGAAAGCCGGGGACCCCGCGTTCTGGTGCGGAGATGGGAGCGGGGAAGGGACCGAAGCAGGGCAGGTATGTATGTACGTACGTATATACATACACATGTAAGTAGCTCGAACATGGAGGCAGAGTAGCTTGTTTGCCAGGCTTCCCTTGGCCTGCTGTATCATCCTCATCTCTCTTCTTGACGTTCTCGACATCTTTCTCGAGGCAATGCAGCACAATGACACGCCTACGACTACGATTCGATGGCCTGGCACGGGCGATGAGGGCGGGACAAGTGCAGCGAAGGCGTCTTCTCACGACCAGCTATGCTAAGGGTCCGACCGAGGTATGTCCTTTGCACTGTCTACAATTCCCCAAGACAGAGATGGGATGAGATGAGAGTGCAGCCATACTGATATCGATACTGATACTGGGAACGACAGCCGCCGCTGCTCGAACAGGCTATCCCGCAGCACTTCGCGTCCGTGGTGAAGCAGCATGGTGACCGCGACGCGGTGGTGTCGCATGCGCAGGGCAAGAGATTGAGTTATGAAGCGCTGGATCGGCGCAGTGATGCTGTGGCGAGGGGGCTGCGGGAGGTGGGGGTTAGGAAGGGGGAGAGGGTGGCCGTGAGCTTGGGAAATAATATTGAGTTTGCTGTGGTATGCTGTGCTCGATGTTGTTGTGCTCGACAGGGCGAAGGGGATTGAGGATGAGTGCTGACGGTGGCTGGTGGCGGTGACAGACGACTTATGCGTTGTTTAAATTGGGAGCTATTTTGGTGAGTCTATGCTTATATTGCACCGTGGTGGAGATGGCAGATGAGATATGTGACGGGATGCTGAGGCAAATGCTGACGTGCTAGGTTCCTCTGAATCCTGCATTCAACTCCGCCCAAGTCATCTCGGCGTTATCACATCTCTCAGCGACACGTCTCATCATTGGTGCTGAAACAAACCTCGCTTTCAAGCCGCCTCGCGAAAACATAACACTACTCAAGCAAATCGCTCCCGATCTCGAATCAGGACGAGGCATCGAATCCGCATCAGTTCCATCTCTCAAAGAGATAATCCTCGTCGACAACTCCCTCGGCCGCGTCGACGTCGCAGCACTCAGATCCACAATCCCCTTTGACGACCTCCTGTACGGACATACCTCCCTTCTGAATCTCACACCTGACGCGCCGCTAAATCCCAATGACACTATCAACATCCAATTCACATCCGGCACGACCGCCATGCCAAAAGCGGCATGTCTATCGCACCGCGCCATCCTGAACAACGGATTCTCCATCGGGGAGCGCATGGGCTTGTCGTCGAAGGATGTCATTGTCTGCCCCCCGCCGCTATTCCACTGTTTCGGGTGTATCCTGGGATACATGGCGAGTGCGACGCACGGGTCCGCGATCGTCTTTCCTTCCGAGGTCTTCGACCCACTGGCCACCCTGCGCGCGGTGCAGGCGGAGAAAGCGACCGCGCTCTACGGCGTCGCGACCATGTTCGCCGCGGAGCTGGAACTCCTGTCGAACGGCACGGTGAAGGACGAGGGCTTCGAGCATCTCCGCACGGGCATCGCGGCGGGGAGCTCGGTGCCGAGCGTGCTGATGGGGAAGCTGCATGAGCGGCTCAACCTGACGGGCCTGACCATCTGCTATGGGATGACGGAGACGAGTCCCGTGAGCTTCATGACGACGCCGGATGATCCGCTGGACAAGCGTCTTGATTCCGTCGGCCGCCTGCTTCCGCACGTGTCCGCGAAGGTGGTCTCGGAAGTGGAGCCGAGGCGGGTGCTGCCCCTCGGCGAGAAGGGCGAGCTGGTCGTCTCGGGCTACAACGTCATGTCGGGGTACTGGGGAGACCGGATCCGCACCGAGGAGGTGCGGAAGGTGGAGGTGGATGGTGAGGGGAACGAGGTGGTGTGGATGTACACGGGGGACGAGGCGCAGATGGATGAGCAGGGCTATGTGAGGATCACGGGCCGCATCAAGGATCTGATTATTCGCGGCGGAGAGAATATTCATCCCCTCGAGGTGGAGAATGCGCTGTTTGCGCATCCGGCCGTGAGGGAAGCGAGTGTGGTGGGCGTGCCGGATGAGAGGTTGGGGGAGATAGTGGTGGCGTTTGTGATTGTGCATGGAGGTGTAGTTACGGATGAAGGCGAGGCGGGAGCAGGCGAGGAGGGAAAGCGGAGAGTCACGAAGCAGGAATTGAGGGATTGGGTCGGGGAGAAATTATCAGGCCATCTCGTCCCCAAATATATTTTCTGGACGGACAGTTATCCGAAGACGCCGTCGGGGAAGATCCAGAAGTTTAAGTTGAGGGAGGAGGGAATACGGTTGGTGAAGGACGAGAAGGGGCTGTAGAGGCCGATTAGGGTATTGATGGGAGCGAGAATGTGGGTGTTGGTGGATTTAGATGATTTTACATGATTTGAGATTTGAGATTTGAGATTGGCATATAAGCATGCAAGCGATGACATTTTCAGAATATCCAAGCATTTATCTTTTAAGATCTTTAAAGATAGAGAGAGAGAGAGACATATATATAGCATTGATGAAACGAGGTGTGTATTGCAATGAAATAACATAGCTGCGCTGGTCTCGATCGCTTCTTCTCCATGCTCTCAGATCCTGGATACCGGCACGCGAACTACTCTCAACCAGCAACTAATACACAACCTGATAGAGACATAGCACAGGAAATCAGAATCAGATTGTCGATTACTCTTTCTTCCCTGACATCTTCAGAGATTTGTCTATTCGAGCTTCCACCCACTATCAGTCCCTGTGGACCTGATGTTTTTTGGACCCTATCATGACGTCAAACATTAATATCGAACTGACCTCATTCTCGTCCCTCTTCGCCTCTTAATTTCAACACGACTTGAAATACTTACCAAATTCCTCTTCTCTCCAATTCAACCCTTGGATAATCATTCCACCCGCCCAACAACGCCAAAAGACCTCAACTCACTGCAGCACCGTATCACCATGACGAGCAACCCCTACACCGACTCCATGCAGCCCCTCCCCTCGGACCCCACCCAGTCCCCCTCCTCCTCGCCCGCCGACTCCCAATTCGACACGAGGGCACGCCCCGACCAGCCCGCCGAGACAACGCGTCGGTATCCGCGCGGCGCCAGCGCAGGCGAGCCGAGAGGATATCCCAGCCAGCCCGATGAGGCGACGCATCGGTATCCGCATAGCGTCGCTACTGCGGGCCGGAGCGCGGGCGACACGGGAGAAGCGTTCGGGGGAGGAGTGAAGGGCGCGTTCGCGGCTGTGCATGGGACTGGGGAGGCGCTGAGGGGGTCGTTTAATGCAAAGGTCGATGAGGCGTTTGGTGAGGTGAGTTATGAGTTGTCCTCCTCCTCCTTTCTCTGGCCCGGCTCCCTGGTTTGAGAATGCTGTGGCTAATGCGCGGATAGCGGGAAGGTGTAGAGAGGAATAAGGCGGTTGAGAAGGAGGGCCTGGATCAGGTCAGGACGAGGAGGTTTTCGGATGAGTCGAAGAGGAGGGAGGGCGTTGCGCCGCGGAACCGTGGACAGAGGTCGGAATACTACTAGGTTGCGCATCTGCTTTACCCCTAACTTGTATGATATGCAAGAAGTATAGAAAATCGGGACTACCACAGTCAGTTGCTGTCTTTTTCCGACATTCACAGTTGTTAATTCAAGCTTCCCCATGAGTTCTTAGGCCTGACGTGCTATTGATGTGCTAGTCCCTGTCATGACGAACGGGACGCAGATATAGCGAGCAGAGAAATGGAAAAAGGCTATACCTCTCCATATAGCCACACCTCGGAGACGAGAGGAGACGAGAGGAGAGACGAATGTGTAAATGACAAATTGCAAACTACAGAAGGAGGATGATAAGGACGAGCAATGTGGGATCTGGTGTCGAAGACTCGGCGACTCGGCGAGGAAAGGATTCGGGAAATGCAAGACAGAGGAAATGAGAGGATGTGGAGACGTATGTATAATACTATAACGAGAGGAAAACAGCAGAAATTAAAACAGATAGTGCTGCGAGACCGGTTGATTTCGCAGGCAAGCGGGGACGTGAGACACCGCAAGGAGGCCTACCTGTAGCGGGTCACAATGCCATTCCACCTTACCAGGCTCTGCCATTCATCCTGTGTATATCCCGCATATCCCATCAATCATCACTCATCATTCACTCGCCCCTAGTCGTATCCTCCCTCTACACCTTCGCAGCCGATGCTCCCTCCCCATGCACCACCTCCAACGCGGCTGCTGCCCTGCGTCGACGAGTCTCTCTTCCTCTCAAAGACGGAGAAGTATCCCTCGTCTTCCATATCGCGAGAATCTTGGCTCAAGCACAAAGCTCAGGAGTTGTCAGGAAGCGCATGTCATGGTTGGCCAGCATCGATGCTCTTTCCGAAATGGCATAACGTGCGCCGCTTAAGCAACGTGAATGACAATGAAGAGAGAGTTGTTCGGAGACAGATGTGAAGATAAAAAGACAGAAGTATGAAATATGAGGTTCGATGAAGGCTGGTGCGGAGTCTGATTCCGAGGACAAGAACAAATGATGGCCATGCTGGATGTGCGTGAAAGTGCGAGGAGAACGAGGAGAGGAGCAAACTTGCTCTCCCATTGTAGAGTACCAGCAAGATAGAGAAGCAGATGGATACAACAACAACAATAACGTGAGTACGAATTCGTGTTTAGAACGCAAGAGGCGGAATATATTGAATTTGCAAGCTGCGTTGCATATGTATGTCCCTCTCCTCGACTGTATGTAAGTCTGTACCAACAATTTGTGGATAGTCATCGTTGCTCGACATCAATAAACCATAAATGATAAACCATAAAAATCATTTCTCCTAGGAATCCAGAATAGAGGGCTTCAAACATATCGTCATCTCCATAGATTGTGTTGAGTTGAGCCTCGCGCTTACCGTTTCCCCGTATTTTTTTTTACTGGAGAAATTGTCCGAGCTTCTCGACGCCGTGGCGATTCAGGAACCGGAACCGTACGCCGACGACGACCCTAACTTCCCCATACCTACATAATTCCACCATACTCCAGATCTTAGAACGCTCCTCCTACTTCTCCTCGCAAACAACTCATCTGCGCGCCAATTCCAATCCTCATCTTCATCAATCCGCCAACGGACGCGCATACTCCCAAACCCCATCGCCACCACCATGCCCTCCTCCTGCAAAGACATCCGTACGCCCCTCCCCCTCCCCCTCCCCCCTCCCAGGCCCTCTAACCCCCTCCCAGGCGAGGCCCTCGCCGCCTGTCTCCAATCCTCCGACTGCATCATGATCGAGCGGCACGCGCCCAAGGACTGCCTGCGGCCGCCGCTCGTCGACACGCTGCCGACGAAGTGCCAGCAGCTCAAGCGGGGCTACGGCGAGTGCAAGCGCGGGATGGTCGACATGCGCAAGCGCTTCCGCGGCAACCAGCCCATCGCCGTGAGCAAGGAGCTGGACGCGAAGACGAAGAAGACGGGCGGCCAGCTGTATGCCGGTGGCACGGCGTTTGGCGGCGCCGTCAAGGAGACCGCCGGTCAGGAACCAGAGCCGAGGGATTGGAGGGAGGCCGAGAATGAGAAGTATAGGCAGGGGAAGGAGTAGTGCGAGCGTGCTGGCGCTGGGGAGGGTAAGGGGTGGATGGAGAGGTGAGGGATTGGCGGCATAGGAAGAGGCTGTGTCCACGGACGACGGCATACTGCAAAGAGAGGCAAGGAAGAGGGGGAAAAGAAGCAAGCAGCATGGCTGGCGTTGGGAGATCTCATCTCGCCTCGATATGGGAAGCGGCGTTCTGCATTACTGGCGTTCATGTGGGGGAATTCTACTGCCATGTACCATACGACACGATATCATCTGTACTATACACAATTCGCGCATCTGTACAATATATAACCCTCAGCATAGCACACCACAGCACCGTAGAGAGCGACGTTTTAACCAGAGAATACCATTTTATTCCATCCCAGCGCTCTCATGTATACATTTTAGATAATCATACAATCCCACTCCCGCGCCAAAGTCAATTTGCAACCTCCTATTGCGTCTTCTTCGCCGCCTTCGCGCTCCCCCTCGGCGCACTCCATAGCCAAACCGCCACAAACGCCACCCATCCGACCACCGTCACCGCCACGCCCCCAATCCAGGGCCACGCCGCGCTGATGACCCAACTCCTCGGCCACTCATCGTGCGCAAAGTGCCTGACCGTCACCGTCGTCTTCTCCTCGACATTAGACAGGAACGGCCTGCGATACTCCACCAAGAAGTTGAAGATGCCGTGCTGATCCGGCAGCTTGAAGGTGGTGCTGAAGATGGTGGAGAAGCCGGTTGTGTACGACGGCACGAGATTGAGGCGGTGGAATGGGGACAGCATGGAAAACTCGAGCTGCACGGCGTCGGAGGTGACCGGGACGAAGGGGACGTATTTGTCCCATGACCACTCCGAGAGCTCGATGGTGTAGGTCTGGGACCATCAGCTACTTCGTTCTAGCAAAGGGAGAAGAGTGTCACTTACCACCGTATTCTTGACGCGGTAGATCTTGGGATTGGTCGAAGAGGCGTTAAGCGTCTCCTCCTCATCCAGAAAATGCGTGATCGATCCCACCTTCAAAACACCAATCTCGTTGAATGTCCACCCCGAAATCTCCTTTGCAAACGCCTCATTCGCCGTCTTTACCTTCTTTCCGCCCGGACCCTGTACTTGCGCGGTGAGCCACGTATCCTCGAGCATCTCGGCCGCGCCCACGACAGTGAATCTCGCCGAATTCCTCGCCTGCATCGTGCTCACGAGCGCAAGCTGCGCACCAACCGCGAACGGGTCTTCGACACCCTCCGCCTCCTCCTTGGGGTTGTATGAGTATGCCGTGCTCGGTGCGCGCAGAACGGGCGCGAGGAGCGGAGAAGTGTTGCCGAGGGCATGGCCGACACCGTGGGGGAAGGCGAGGACATCGTTCTTGTCTCCGCCGAAGAAGTTGCGGACGTCTGGGCGCAGGGCGCTGGGGCGGGGGAGCAGGAGGACGTCGTGGGACTCGGGGGAGGAGAGGGTGTCGTAGTTGAAGTGGTCGACGACGAGGGCGGAGCGGTCGGTGGGGAGGTGGATGTCCAGCTCGAGGAGGAGGGAAATGAGACCCGATGGGGTTGGGTGGGAGGAAGAGAGAGTGAGGAGGATGTTGCCTTCGGCATTGATGAATTTGAGTAATTGCTGTGGTGTGAGATGTGGTCCCAGACCTGCTGTAATCAGTATAATGTCATTGAGCTGCTCGACTGTGGCCGCTGATGCCGACCTTTGGATTTAGCTGGGAGGATGAGAAGGTGATCATAAGCTCTCTCCCCAAGCTCAAACAGTGCCAGACTTTCGCTCTTTGGCGTTTCGTATGTGATATCAAAGCCCCTTCCTATAATTCCCAACAGTCAGGCCAATTCAATTCCAATTCCTCGCATCTCCCAAGCTCCAACTCCAACTCCAGCTCCCCAAGCAGCCAACTCACCCTTCAAATCGCCGAAGAACTTCCCATACTTCTCCTTCTCGGCCAGCTCCTCAAGCACAACCAGCAATCGATTCCCGCTCGCACTCAGCGCGCTCGCCACGCCCAGTAGGCCCAGGAGGAGTAGAGAAAGTAACAGCCTCATTGTTTGTCGTTGCTGCAATTCGCGATGCGATTCACATTCACAGCTTAGCTATTATCACCGAGCTTGGGGACAACGTATACGCTTCCCGCGCCAAGAAGTTACCGACAGGGGTTGCCAGTATCAGCACGTGACGAGCCGTCACTCAAGAGGTCCGCGCTTCAGTCAATGATTCTAGCGCATCCATCTGGCAACGAGGAGACGACGAGCAAAGACAAGCCCGCCATACCGCGTCTGCGTCTTCTATACATCTCATACACTCCGCAAACCCTCCCCGCATCACGCGTCAGGTATTTCTCCTCCTCAGCGGCCTGTGTCCGTCTTCTGTAACCCAATTGCTGACCACCGGCTCTGCAGACACGATGTCCGCAACTCCACGCTTCTTCCAGCAGCCCCTCAGGTACCTGCACTGGGCCGCGATCGAGAAGCCGGCCATCTTCTACTCCATAATCATCGGCTCCTTGGGCCCGATCTGTGTGTTCACTGTGCCGCCGATTCGACGACGCCTCGGCGATGGGCCGAGAGCCCCGATTCCGTTGACTTATCCGAGTATGTCCTCTCTCTCCTCAATGGCAGTGCTATGGCATCAGAACGTGATATGGCAGATGTGAGGCCTGAGGAATGGCCCCGGGGGACATCTGGCTGGTGATGTTGCGCGTGGAGTTCGAGGACACTCTGCTGCTGGGATTGGGACTGGAGGGAGCAAGATGCGAGGTGAAGAGGATGCTAACGGGTGGCCTATAGTTCCCGCCGGTCCACGAAAGCAATTGAGCGGCTACGACGATTAGAGACGGGGCTACGGATGTGGAGTTGGGAGGATGAACGGCAGTCAATAAAGGGGAACTGTTTGTACATAAAGGCTGGCAAGAATACGAGGTGTGATATAGAATCATTTGCAACCATTTTACAGCTCATCTACGTGCCTTGAAGCTCGTAAATAAGATGATCCGTGATTGTCGTGCTGGGAGGTAGTCGACGAGTTTGTGCTCTGCTCTGAACTGATCACTAATCGTCATTTTGAGGAGATATTTATATGTCAGCGCCAATACTGCTTCGGTAACTGTATCCCGAAGGCGTATAGTGCCGAAAGATGTCATGGCGGGGTAGATTATTAGAACACTTCCAGCAATCTATGTTTATCTGCCAACTTCAATCTCCTTTAGTTGCGCATATCGTGAAGTTCATAAAGTTTTTCCAGTGTCATTGCTTAGATTCTGCAGTTCATTGTCACTTTACACTTAATTGTCCCGCTCCAGACATTCATAATGGCGAAAGGGATGCGAGAGCTCCTTGGTGTCCCACCATCGACAGCAAGTACATCGGACAGCGTCCTCCTAATCATCGATGCGCAGAACGAGTAAGTGCACAAGTCCATTCGTGATTAAGTATACCACGACTATGAACTTTCCACTTCCATCATCACCAACTCCCCTCCAAATGCCCAAATTCCTCTTCAGAAACCAAAGACATCCTCCAAAACCAGCTCTCCAGTGGCTAGCGACTAACATCCACCAGGTACGCCAGCGGCCACCTGACCACCAAGAACGTCGCCTCAACTCGCGCCGCCATCTCCTCCCTCCTCGAGAAGTACCGCGCCGCCTCCGGCTCCATCGTGCACATCGTGCACGCCGTCCCAGCCGGCGCTCCCATCTTCACGCCGGGCACCGCGCTCGCCGAGGAATTCCCAGAGCTGACGCCAAAGGATGGCGAGAAGGTGATCGCCAAGCAGTTCCCGGGATCCTTCACCGGCACCGATCTTGAGGAGTTCATCAAGTCGACGGGCAAGAACAAGCTCGTGTTGACGGGGTATATGGCGCATGTGTGCGTCAGCACCACGGCGAGACAGGCTGATGAGAAGGAGTATGATGTCCTCATTGCTGGTGATGCCGTTGGCGATCGCGATATTCCGGGCGTTGATGGGGAGACGCTGACAAAGACGGTATTGGCGGAGCTGGCAGACGGGTTTGGAACTGTTGTGGAATCGAAGGATGTAAATTGAGTGCTGCTTTTGTTACTTGTACTCGGAGCTTGCCAGACCAGATAATAATGCTCAGGTGCAAGTCTCCGGACATGGTTTTCGGCGAAATGATGATGAGACCATAATGATGATAGTCGTATATTCTGCCGCTCGGATTTCAAGAGTCCTTGCGACGGTAGCAGACGGTGTCCGAAAAATCATTTCTGAATCTTGGGAGAGGGAAGATCGAATCAAATTTAGAGAACATCGGCTCAATGGCTGGATATTTAACGCTAAACCTTTTGGAAATATCAGCAATAATCAAATAAGAAGATATTAACTACTTACACCTCTTGAAGACGTCTCTCCGTCAAGTCGTTACCAATGAGCATCGCTGGAAAAGGGCCCTTGCCGACATTATGATATATTGTGGGGTAGCAGTGAATGGCATAGACGAGCGTATTTTCAGTGATGTGTTCAAAACCATTAGGATCCGCAACCACTTCGTGGCCAAGTGTCTTTAGGAATTGCGCATCCAGTGGAGTAAATGCAGGATCTTGGGAAACAACTGGGATATCGGCAATTCCTATGAGCTATAAGTATCTGGACTTTCAGCCTTGAACCAAAGAGCATACCGAGAGTTGCCATGATTGTGGTCAACGCTGCCAACTGTGTATAGCTGGTACGATTGAGCGCTCCCGACATTGCCTGGAGAGAGCCTAATCCCATGATAACAACATTCTTGACTCCATTATTCTTGGCATATGGTCGTACTAATTCGATTAATTCTTTGCAAGCATCACTTTGGTCCCAGGCCTTCCTGAAATTTTCGTATTCCTTCGCAATTTGATCGAAGGTCTTGTTCAGGTACTGTGTCCCATTGACCTCAAAGTCCCCCTTTTCTAATTTCATCTTATTAGCGTCAGGCTTGATCAGTCGACCGCCAACCACATGAGCCCAACCGTCATCATCTTCAACTATCGCTCTCTTCGTTCTGAAAGCCTTCGGGGACTTCTGGCTGGTTTTGGAGCCCGATGACTTTCGTGAATTGGTGTGCGGCATCTTGCTTGCTTTTGATGCCAGTTAAACAATTGCTGATAATGTGGAACACCCGGAGGATGTGATATGTATAGTGTATAGCTTCGATGATGAGGTATACCTGTACAGTAAGGTATAAGAAATGGATGTTGCCGTGGTAATGAAAGATCGTGATGATATCAAGGAAGGTTGGATGAGAGTCGAAGATGGTGTCTTATATAAGTCACAGAATGGTTCACAGCCAAGTGAATGCCCTCCAGTTCAGATGACAATGCTGTCGTTTCTCCTCTCCTGCTGCCGTCCCTGATGCAGCTTCACACAAAAAAGTCCCTCAAGCAGCCAATTCAACCAATTCACTCCTGGTAAATGTTGTCGATTTGAAGAGTGGAAGCCACAAGTGAATATTTCCCACAATTAAGACTCTATTTCAGCGGCCCTATTCTCCTATCCCTGATATCCTCCTTTTATATCGATGGAAAGCCAAATGCGAGAATGTTCTGTTTCAGGAACGTGGTCTTGGTCTGGAGTCGCAAGTCGAAGTAAGCAGGGCGCCTGGGCGGAGATTGATTGCGGTCGAGCTTGATATTTCAATAGCCGGTCCACTTCTGATTGCCGAAAAGGAGGGAGTTTGGAGATCTTGATATCCCTTTGCGCACTTCTTTGGTTGTATTGCTCAAGCTTAACCCCTCGTTGACGGAGGACCGTCCCGAAGGTTGTCGCATAATTTTTGGCGGGCAGAATTAGACTCACCGCTTCACCGCCATTCTTAGTCACGTGAACCTACAGCAAATGTGAGAACAGCCAAATCTATAGATGCTTTGGACAATGATATATTTCGCATATCTATGCAAAATATTGCTGTCAAGGCAAAATTAGAGATCCTTCATGGTCCTTGTAAAAAGAGGGGGAAAGGAGGTAAGGAAAACTTCAATCGTGGAATCTGGATGGACCTCGATCTTCTCCAGACTACTTTTTCTTCCCAGAGCACAGTCTGTCAACTACTACTGCTTCATACCAGATCGCATCCTCTTGTGAAGTTGAGAGGCTTACACAAAGCTCAAAGGATGTTGAGCCCAGCTCATCTCGAAGAGGGCGTCAAGGTCCTTGAGCTTCAGTGGAACTCTTGAAACTGTCGAATCTGCAGGATAACAAACCCAGCCAGCCCTTCGAGACCATCAAAGCTGACATTTTTCACTTTTATATCTCCGTCTCATCCACATTCGTATTCAGTCGTCAGAATTTGTTTCATTTCATTCTCTCAATGCATTCTTGTAACCTTCTTTTAGACCTTTGATCTGATGATTGAAAGAAAATCTGCTCAACTTACAATGGACTCGGACGAACGTGGCCACCAAGTATTAAGTATGGGGAGAATATACAAGAACGCTACAGGCGTATTCATTTAGCTTGGATCTTCTGTGGATGATAGCGATTCGGCTTCGGATTTTATAAAGGCTATGGCTGCAAAATCTTGGTACGGAAAGCGGGCCATTGCAGAAGCATATCCGGAGACAGCTTGGCTTAAGCAGCAAGCACAGAAGGCTCTTTACAAGCAATGATGGGTACATTGGACAGGGCCCCATGAAAATTCAGATAGGAGACTATATTTGCTTGCTAGCACATGGGCTGCAATGCGCCAGTTGTTCTGTGGCCGCATGGAGAATATTTCACTGTGGTAGGGGAATGCTATGTGCATGGATGGAATCATGAACGCAGAGGCAATGGGCATATTGAGGATGGGAGAACTAAACTCCAGGAATCTACACTTCATTAGCCTGCTATTTGCGCATCGCGAGTAGGCAAATGTAGATGACCTTGGAAGTGCAAATTCTTGGCGATGGACACTGCGGGATACGGTGAGTTTCTGTAGATAGCAACGGACAGTGTGGCTAATGATATTGCAGTTTAAAAGCACCATGAGTCCTAGGATATCTCTTGCATGCTGCGAGAAGTATGCTCGCCCCGACAAATCAGACCACCTTATCCGCCCTGAGAACACCATTGACGGCGGCTATCCAGCAACCTCTCGTTCAAACCTCAATAGCACTTTCTTCTCATACAGCTCGTGAAGAAGCACTACTGACAATACCAACTACATCTCGGCTCCCGTCCCTCACGACCCCGGAAATGCGATGCCTTCCCCATCGCGTCCTCCTGGGGCGCGGGCGTGTCTACCATCGCTTTATCCGTATTTGCAGATCTTAGCGAAGATGGAGCCGGGTTTGCGGGGGCCAGAGATGAGGCATCTGTGCTAGGTGTCGGTCTCGTTTGCGTGGAGGCGAGGCTCGCGCAAAACCGGGGGCGAGAGGCATTCTGTGAGGCTATGTGGGTCTCAGACAGACCTGGATGAGAAGTGGGAGGTTCAAATAGCAAGACCTTTGCATGGGTGTGCGCGGCGGCTTTGCTGAAGTTGAAGGTTGAATACGAGAACGTTGCAGCATGCACGGAAGATACTGTACGAGGAGCGGAGCCACGCAGGAATACTCTGTGGCTTCATGTCGAAGAAATTGGGATCCTGCTGGTGAATCACTGTCGACATCCATGCATTCAGCGCGGGCTCCTTGTTTCTTCCCTGGCATTAAGAGAATCACAAGTTCGCAACTAGAGAAACCGACCACAGAGGCTTATGAAAGTCATGAGAATGCATCATTCATAGCTCAGTCCTGCGACTCACCCTTCTTGAGTTCGATCCTGCAATGTCTGGTCCAGGATGACTTCTCACACAGACTGCACAGTGGTCTTGGTCTGATTCTCTTCGATGTTCTTGAAGCCGAGTGAAGCTTGGAGAAAGGATATCTTGGCTATACTCTGCCTGCCTGTCCTATGTAGCCAAGCTGAGCTCTGGGACAGCTGCAGCCAACCTGAATGAGGCATAGAGAACCGAATTCATGATTCACCATTCATGATTTCATAATCTCATCCGTCCTAGTCTTCGCAGACAAGTCGGCGGGGCATATGTGCTGTTGGCCTTGCTGGTGAACGTGTAGGTCTCCGGCTTCGTCGTCGCTGTGACGATGATAATAATGCACGCAGGATATGTAGGTACATAGGTACCTATGCATGGCCCTGGCATGTATCTGGTGGGTATCGTCGTAAGATGTAAGGCGCAGCAGGGAGCAATTTCAAGTTGTACATGAAGAGTACGCAATCTACCACTGTACCTGGCAGCAATGGAATACCTAATCCTCCGACTCCGAGTCCCGCCTTACAGAACGGTGGAATGCACTATTCTATACGAGCCTTGGCGCCGGGCACGTCGTTTTCACATTGACGTCGTCGGCCAATTGCGAGGCCACCAACCCGAGCGTTTGCGGCTCTCGTAAGCGGCCAACCGGGATCTTGCTTGCAGTTTTTCATCAAAGACTTCTAAACACGAAGAGACCATGACGACGATGCTCAGGGTTCTTCAATATGATGCTGGGCCCACCACTGACGGTGATGAGGCACCGGGACGATGATGCGCCGGTGGGCTATGCACATTTTCTATATATCAATATTGTGCCGTGTCCCGTATAGGAGGGATGGCTGTCATCTGGGATCTGCCTTTGAGTTTTGGTGATAGACATACATGACCTAGACCCCAGCGGACGACAACAAAGACAAAGAAGACGATCATAGAGATGAGAAAATAGGTACCTACATACAAATATCCTCTTTGGGACGACAGAGTGGCGACGGGTTCCTGGTGGAGACAGCACAAACTAGTTTCTGGACTACGAGCCGCGATCTCCGAAGTGACTGACAGCAGACTCCGCTATTATCTATTATCTTGTATCCTCTCGTCGACGTCGAAGAAAAGAGGGCATTCTCTGCCGCGTAGCGAGTCTCGTCGGGAAGCACGAACGACAGTCACAACTCGTCGTCTAAGCCTTGCTGAACACTCTCCGGACGAGAGAAGGCTGTCCGCCTCACCCATTTCCCCCTTGCCGACAGAGTCTCTCCCCAGCCAGCAGCATGGCGTCGCTCCTCCCACAGCTGGGCTCCCTGATAGCCCGCGATAGCTCATCTCAGAGCTTCGACAACTGCACGCTCGAGACATGCCCGATCGACTCGTCCTACTACACCTACCGGATGTCCCTGGCCGCCAACGCGACCTTCATCGCGCTCTTCGGGGTCTCCCTGCTCGGTTACATCGGCGTCTTCGCCGCCACCCGCCGCGCGTTCGCCTTCACATTCGCCATGGTAGCCGGCGTCATCCTCGAGATCCTGGGCTACGCAGGCCGCCTGATGAGCTGGAAGAACCAGTGGAACGAGGACGGCTTCCTAATGCAGATTGTGTGCCTGACGATTGCGCCGGCGTTTATGGCGGGCGGCATCTATATGTGCCTGAGAAGGATCGTGTATGCGTTTGGCAAGGAGGGGTCGAGGATTAAGCCGGAGATGTATACGCGGATTGTAAGCCTCTGCCCCTTTTTTCACCCATCAATGTCCCGATACGGAAATAAGAAGGAAAGGTGCTGATTGTGCGCAGTTCATCCCCTGCGATGTCATCTCCCTCCTCCTCCAAGCCGCCGGCGGCGGCATCGCCTCCGCCAGCTCCCACGCCAACGAGGACCCGACGCTGGGGAACAACATCATGATCGCGGGCCTCGCCTTCCAAGTAGCCACGCTCTTCATCTTCATGCTGTTCTCCATCGATTTCGCGATCAACACGTACCGGCGCTCCAAGTCCCTCGGCGCGTCCGCCTTTGACCAGAACCCGCACTTCGTGGCGCTGCGCTCGGACTGGAAGTTCAAGGGGTTCCTGGGCGCCTTGACGCTCTCCACGATTTGCATCTTCTGGCGCAGCGTGTACCGCGTGGCGGAGCTGGCGGAGGGGTGGTCGGGGGATCTGATTGGACGTCAGGACCTGTTTATTGCGTTTGAGGGCGTCATGGTGGTCGTGGCGATGCTGGTGCTGAATTTGTTTCATCCGGCGCTGTGCTTTAAGGAGGGGATTGAGGGGGAGGGCGGCCTCGGGAGTCGAAGGAAGGCGAAGAAACAGAGGAGGGAGGCGGAGAAGGAGGTTAGTGCTGCCGCTAGTAGTACGACGAGTGATCTGGAGAAGTAGAGTGGTGGGGTTTAAGGGATAGGGATAGAGGGGTGGGATAGATGGGGCTTGGGATTTGTGTTTGGATATATGGGGGTATATTGGGACCCGATTTGGGTACACGTATCAGCGACTTCGCTTCAATAGATTTTCTTACTTTATAAATTTGGGAGGCGGCACAGAAGTAGGAAATAACGGTCTTTCCCAGCCGTCGGATCCAACCACTTCCCTTCTCTTCCTTTTTTCTTTTTACAAAAACGCATGATCAAGAACACCAAACGCAGACGAGACACTGCACAAATCTATTGGCTTCCATTTCGTTATTCGTCATGTGTCTTATCTGATCATATATCCACCCTACGCCTTACCCCTCATACCTTACCCCTCACACTACCCCTCACACTACCCCTCGCACCTTACCCCTGAACCCCACCGGCCCCATCCTTCCGCACGGCCTCCACCACGGCCTCCCTCATCGTGCGCCGCGGCGCCCTCCGCCCCGTCATCAGCTCGAACTGCGCGATGCCCTGCTCGGGCAGCACCTCGAGGAAATCAACAATGACCCACGCCTGCGCCGTGCGCGCGCGCAGGGCGCGGATCTGGCGCACGAGCGCGGTCTCGGAGTGGCGGTACGCTAGCTATTTCTTTGTCGGCACGTTGGATCAAGCAAAGGCGGGGGAAGGGGAAGGGGAAGGGGAAGGGGAAGGGGAAGGGGAGGAGGAAAACGGCATACCTCCATCACGACGCCGCCCGAGGGACTCCCCAGCCACTGCTCTGGCATCTCGAAGTTGGGCAGGGGCAGGTTGTCGACGCTGTGCGCGGGCAGGCAGCAGACGACGAGGGTGGGGTGGCGCAGGCCGGCGGGCCATGGGTCGTCGCGCGAGCGCAGCACATTGACGACGGGTCCGTTGCTCGCCAGGGGGGCAGCCCAGGCGTTGAAGTGCGTGGCGACGGCCTCGGCGTTGGCGACGGTGCGGTTGTAGACGAAGATCTTGCGGCAGCCGAGGCGGACCAGGGCGTAGATGGCGGAGCGCGCCATGCCGCCGGCGCCGATGACGAGACCGGTCGTCTTGGACGGCTGCACGGCGTTGCGCGGCGAGGCGTTGCGGCGGATCGACGTCACGATGCCGATCCAGTCGGTGTTGTCGCCGTAGAGGCCGCGGGTGGGGCCGGCGCGTTTGCGCTCGGCGGCTTGGGTGAGGAGGAAGTGTGGGGTGCCGTCGGGGACGGCGCGGAGGGGGACGATGGTGTTGACGGCGCCGATGGCGCGAGCGTGGTAGGAGAGGGTGGAGAGGTGGGGCAGGATCTGGATGCGGAAGGGCTGGTTGATGGCGGAGCCACCGAAGGCGGGGTCGTGGGTTAGGCGCAGCAGGTCATCGATGGAGGAGGTCTGGTGGATGCGGTAGGTGTGCTGCATGCCGCAGACCTTGTAGGCGGCGCCGTGCATGGCGGGCGAGAGGGAGTACGAGACCATGGCGCCGGTGATGTAGAAGTGGAGGGGGTCGAAGATGGACGTGAGGAAGAGGCTGCGGAGGGCTTCCTCGGCTGTGGGGAGGGAGGGGGGGTTTTCGAGTTGGCGACGGAGGGCGGGGTGGGTGACGGGGGAGAAGATCTCGTTGGAGACGAGAGACATGCCGCCGTTGTCATTATTGTAGGCTATTAATGGGGGATGAGGTGCGGGGAGTGCGGCGATTTGGCCCCGGAAGATCTTGATGTCGTCGTTGTCTTTCCATGAAGACGCGGTCTGGATAAGTCGGACGATGTCGAAACCTAAACTTTGAGCACGCTGGTAAAGCACGAGTCGTTGCGGAACTAGCCATCCGGTAGTATGTAAAGTATTTTCATGGTAATGACCAATGGTTTTTGTTCGACCCTTCTCTCGAAGTAGTCTTTTGATGTTGTGTTCTTCAAAGCTCAATTCTATGGCGATGTAATCAACACCGAGCCGTAGTCCCTGCTCAAGCAAAATGACGGCGACTTCTTGAGTGCATGGGATGGGAGCTTTGCAATATTCTGGAGTCGTCGTATACGACTTCGACGCCGCTGGGTTGAAAAACTCCTCGACGCTCAAGATAACTGGGACTCCTATCTCTCGTCGTATAACAGCTACTTGCTTGGCTATCACAGATAGCATATTTGAAGTCCATGTATCGACTTTGAGCTCCACCACATCACCACCGCCAGATTCAAGTTCTGACAGATCAATACGCAAGTGCAACAGATCTGAGAGGGATAATGATAATGCAAACGTATACTGTCTTTTTTCAGCCGGCACGGCGGCTATTGAAAATGGACTTTCAAGAGCAGCATTTCCGGCTCCGTGACCACTGATGAAATCGAGAAAACCAGAGAAGTCTTTCTTTGCATCTTTCAGGCCAAAAGAATAATTGGGATTTGCCCGGTCGTGCGAATTCTCGGCGCCACAAACCTCACAACTTGGATCGTGGAGGTTGTAATATTCGAAATTCGAACATGAGCGATGGACTGAATCAGCGTACTCCAGTCGCCGTGCCTCGTCTTCAGACAGTACCAGAAGACGACGTATCCGGTCAAAGTTCCGGATAATATGAATAACAGGATGCGAGAGAGAGTATTCTCTCAACGTTGTCTGGGCCTCTTTGGCCAGACTTCCCATTCCACACTCAATGATGCAGTTTGAGCTGTTCTCCTTCAACATCTTCTGCAGAACCTGAACATTCTTCCTTCGAAACTCCTGACTTCCATATCTGGACAGGAAGGACTTCCTCGAAAGGCCCGTGACTTCTTCGAAATAGTGGTCTTCTGTGATGAGTCGGCGACCCAGATGTATGGCTCCGATGAAGCCCAACGAGCGTTTGCCCGAACCTCGACTTCCAACGAGGACGATTGTGGCATCCGGCGTAAACTCTCGAGGATTTTGGGGACTCTGGACTCGATATAGCTCTCCAATTTCCGTCAAAATAGCATTTCTATTCATACTCTTATCTTTATCCGCACCAGCCCCGGGTGCAGACGTTGGTACGGTGCTCATACGGTGACAATACCAGCCTGCCTTGGACGGTGTCGGTGAGTGAAAGGTAATATCGACATATCTAGACGTAGAGAAGCCTCTGACAAGCAGTGAGAGCCTTCAGAAGCAAAGATGAGTGACTTTAGAAGGTTGTTGTCTGCTCGTCGTTGATATCCAAGATGATTAGTCAGCATTATTTGGCGGCTAAAGCTTCTTCCACCCAGTTTCGGATGGACGTTGAAGATTCGCGGGGGCGCAACGTGCGGAGACCCCTCGAAACCTCAAGATGCGGCTTAGGTTGCATCATTCCGATCGCAGAGTCACCAATTTTGTCAGCCTCGAAAACAATCAAGTTGTCCGAATTTGGCTTTGAATCGCCTTCGAAGACTACCTCGACGCAACGGCCTCCATGGCACATCGCATACATATCTCTTCCATCACTTCGATCTTTGTGGTTGCGAAATAAACAGCTGTACTCCGACTGCTCGCTATCTACTATCCACGCTCTCGAACCTCCAGGAGTATATTTACCAACAATCCCTCGAAATATATCAGCTAGGGAAAGGGATCTGTAGAGATCTGGGTTGTGGCGCATTAGGCAATGGACCAGTTCACAAAGAAGCAGGAAAGAGGGAACATACCCTATGCGCTATTTCACCATTGATGATCTCGACGCGAGCATCTTACTTCTGATAGCGCGCAGTCTGCGCTACAATCTCGAACGAGAATCATGACTCCAGCGGCTCCACAGCGCAAACGCGTGTCTCAAGCCTGTGATAGATGCCGGAGCAGGAAAGATAAATGTGATGGAGCAAAGCCTGTGTGTTCGACCTGTGCAATAGGAGGACATACTTGTTCCTACGACCCGAGCATCAAGAAGAGAGGACTTCCGGAAGGATATGTCCGGGGTTTAGAAAAGCTTTGGGGACTTACAATACGGGAAGCTGCAGACGTCGAGACGACGATATTATCCCTGCTCGACCGCAAAGATGGCATTGAGGCTTTATCAAGAACCTGGAGTGATAAAGATTTCGAGGAAACTCTTTTGGATACGTGGAGAAAGAGCCGCTTGTGCCGAGAATTGGATACTCTTCTTCCTCTCCTCGAAATAGCCGACGACAAGTCAGTGAAGAGGAAACGCCAAGATAGTTCTGGCACACCGATGACTGGTATTTCTGTTTCTGATCTTGGATTGTTGCCTCCTCGAAGCACACAGCCAGCAAACCTTGCCACTGACCAAAATCGCCCTCTAAGCAAGGCTCCCGTACATTTTCAGAGAAGTCCTATTGGCATTCCGGCAGAAAAACTGACTACCATTGAGCCCACAGAACTTCCGGACAATGCCTGGGAACTTCTTGACATATATTTTTCCTACACTCATTGTTGGCTACCCATTGTTGAGAAGCATAACCTTCTACGAGCTTCTTATCTATATCCTGCATGTATATCTTCTTCGACGCCTGGTTCTGGAGACCACGCAGCATTATGGGCAATCCTGGCTTATGCAGAAAGCCATCATGCTGCTATTACCAGAGGTCTGACGTATATGCCAAGCCCTCTGCAAGAAGGCCCTTGGATGGCGAGTGAGCTGTACAAGAGTGCGAGAAACCTCATTCCAGACGAGGACGGGGTATTCGAGCTAGGCCATGTTCAAGCCTTGCTTCTCCTCACACTTCTAAACATGGGTCAGAGCCGCTGGAAACAAGCATGGCTACTCATTGGCCAAGCTGTTCGCGTTGCCATTGACCTTCGGCTCGGCGATGAGGCAGATGATGGGAAATCACGGAATAGACATGTCTATTTTGGCTGCTTTATTTTAGATACTCTTGTAGCGGCTCGCCTACAACGAATGGCGCACCTTAGAATGCACGATGCTTTGCAGCATGGCCTTTTGCAAGAGGATGGCTTAGATGAGTGGAATCCCTGGGTGGACTGTCTCGGAATCCGTCGAAATACGAATACTGGCGGCGGATCTCGTGCTCCAGGTGCAGCTTTGAGTACCTTCAATCGTCTACTCCAAATTTCGGCCGTATTGAACACCATCATCTCCGATAATTCACTTGGTGGTGCAGAACACTCCAGAAAGTGCCGTACATTGCTCGAAAAACTTGAGTTGGGCTCAAAACCCCAGGAGAAGTCTGGTGCAACGCTTCTGCCACAACAGTATCATGCTGATACCTTGTATGCGGCTACGTGTGCTACAATTGGAATTGACCAAGCTGAGAATATCAATTCACGTCGGAACTCACTTGTTGAGTTGCTCGGCAACCTCCGTGGAGATTACGGACTCGTCGCAGTCTCTCCTACATTTGATTGTTTTCTGAATATCTTTATTCGGCAATGTGGTTCTGATCGAGGGAGTGTGACTTCTGAAGATGCTTTGAACAAGCTTGAAGAAATGCTACCCGAAATGGCGCAGAGTTGGCCAACATTTCGAGATACTCTATTTGAGTTGCGGAAACTTCGGTCGTCAACATTTGCACCCCAGCTATCTGCCACTGCATATTCCCAACTTCGGAATTCAAGCACACATTTTATGACGGGAAAGAGTAATGGCTTTGAAAACAGTCACAAGCGGACACAATCAACACTGGATGAAACTTATGGCACGCCGTCAAGTTCGTCTGCATATACACCCTCTGGGCAAGCAATTCTTGAAGCTGCAATTCAGTTTGATCCCTCACTGCTTGTAACGAACACTGATATTCAACAAACAACTACGTCGCCCTGGTCACTCCCAGTTGCCAACCCTTTGGCTGCTGGGCATTCAACTGCTCCCCAATCCAATATGAAAAGTGCCCCTCAAGCGTGCTATCCTGCCTTCGGGTCTCAGATAGATGATGATTCTATGTTCAACGAGTTTGCCACGCTCGACGCAATGAAATGGTAAGTTCGCCATTTATCGTGTTGAATTGGCATTCTAATAAGCCTGTAGGACAAATAATTGGGATCAGAGTCTCCAAAATCTCGGCTTCACAGATCCGGACAAAATGAATCAAGACTTTTATGCCTTCTTCAAAGAGCCTGATCCATTGTACTCAAATTCGAACGATTTTGTTCAGCATCTGTTGTCCAATTCGGCAGATAACGTGCCGTCGCTGATGCAAGAGTCCATGATGGGATACTCAAATCCTCATGTTGAGGCTGGGCAGATTTTGCAGGCGTTGTCGGCTTCTGAGCATCCCGTGATGCAGAATCAGGATATTGGTTGAGCATTCAGTATGCTTTAAATTCTGCAAGAGATTGGAGAAAAAAACTTCTATAAAATCCAACGCCGGCCTCTCCCAGGAGAGTTGGTATCTCCGTACTACCTCTCATCCGGCCACGACTCTAACAACACGCAAGACTGCGCTGCAATTATACATACAAGTCCAGACACTGATCGCCACACACCAATAAGCCGGATGAATGGTAGGTTCTTTCAGGAAGATCAACATATCACCATTTTCATATGCACCAAATAGTGTCTTAAGTTTTCATTGAGATGAACCGCATAGGAAAATGGCAGTATATATTCACCAATGAGATTTGAGTCTCTGTGCTCTTACTCAGCCGACCAAGGGATTCCTGGGTGCCATTTTGATTAATGTCTTGGCAAAAGAGCTTATCGGGGCGGCGAGAAGGGTGAAGGTGGCCTACTTTTTGTCAAGAGATGACAATAAGCTCTATTCTTGGCCTCGGAGTGCGTATACATACATGCGGAAGGTGGGACTGAGAATGTCGATATCCTTGTAGCATGCTCTTTGGGTGCATGATGATGTCTCGGGATTTCCAAGCATCAACCAAAAACAGGCTTTCGAGAACTATATGTATATACATAAAGACATCCTTAAGGCTGACTGCCGAGAACATCGCCACATCTATCTCAATGGTTAGTGACTTTCAAAACATCACTCAACTGCTAGCTTCTTGCTATGGATGCTCGTGCTGGACAAAATCTCCGAAGTCTTGATATACCGCTAGTGGAAAATTTCATCCGATTCCATCGCACCTTTCGAGCCTTTGCATCTTAACATCACAAAAAGCTAAATTAAACGCCAGTGTCTGGAGGGATTTAACCAAAATATATATGCAACATACCACGATGGGGTCAGGTCTTGGCGCAAAACAGAAAGCACTCGTAGAGAGAAGAAAGACATAATTCTGCAGATGATGTTGTAGTCATCACTTACTCAGTGAAACATCCAGCAGAGCTTGACGCCTGAAGGGTCGACTGACGTATACTGACCTGAACAAGCCCATGCAAAAATGGCATTACCGCCTGTCGAGCCTTACATGCATTATAAGGCCTTTTAGGCCTCATCGGAGGTTGTGAGGCTTTTGGTCACAGCCGATGGCACGTTCGGTCGGCCATGCGGGAACTGCATGTTCTCGAAGCCCAGCCGGTAATATTGGGCCTCGTTCGATGCTGATTGTCGTGTCAAGCTTAAATCAATGGCCAATAGATATAAGCTTCCGAGCCTGTCTATTATAAACACAGTGGAGGGCTGGAGGAGCTCATGTCGCCATATGGCGCCTTATGCATCGGTGACCACCAGACCTGCTCCATATTTTTGCTCTGGCGCCGACGCCAGTATGATGATATCTTTGGAGAAATGTGAGTCTCTGCACTCGAGGCATTTTTTCCATAAATTCTCATGAACGCACGACTCTGGAAAGATTCCCGTTGTAACGTAACGTCCTCGCAAACTGCAGGAAAGTCGCCATCCAACCACAAATCCTCTTTGAACTTCCCAAAGCGGCAGGTGTGTAGCGGATATCTGTACCGTTTCGGGCTGTTGCATGATGAATACGAGAACTTTCAGGGGGTTCGCTTTGCCGTTGGAGTCATCCTTCAGGGGTTGCGGAAGAAAAGAAGACCGTTCACGTGACCAATCATCACTTCACTTCGACATAAAAGTTGTGGGAGAAATAGAGATATTAAGTTTCAAATTATCTCAATCTCAAAATCAAAAAGACAGTAGGAAGGCCAAAGCACAAAACACAAGAATAGAAAATAGAATCGACCAAAAATGGCATCGACGGAAGCTTTAACAGCGCCTAGGGAATCGGGGTCTTCAGGGTCACTTCAAGATCCCTTATTATTGCAACTAAGCGGCCCAGCCGGTCCCCAAGACTCGCGTCCGTTCATAGTTCGCGAGGCTCGACTATCCGATATACCAACCATGGCCTTCGTGGCGGGGCGTGCCTATTTTGGCACCCCGCTCACCGAGCTCATATCGCCGCTGCGGCGCCAATTCCCACGAGATTACGTGCTGAGCTCCCAGAGACGAATGGTGTCGCGCATGCTCAGCGCCAGGAACCGCAGTTTCGTGGCTGTCGCGGAGGACGAGCCACATGTCCCTGTCGGGTATATGCAGTGTACGCGCTTGGGCGAGGATGAGGGGGCGAGAGAGGTGGAGAGGGAGAAGAGGGCGTGGTGGAGGAGTGTGGCGGAGGTGGTGTATGGTGCGTGGTTAAAGGTGGCGGGCTGGGTGGACCCAGATCGGAGTCGTTCTGAGGAGGGAGTGAAGGAATTTCTGCGGGTGGTGGAGGAGGAGAATGGTATTCATTGGGAGGGACGGGAGGAGAGGAAGAATAGGTGGCATGTGCAGAGTGTGGTTGTTAGTGAGGAGTGGAGAGGGAGGGGAGTGGGCAAGGCAATGATGAAGGAGGTCATTGAAAGGGCGAGGAAGCAGGGGGTGGTGGTGGGATTGGAGGCGAGTCCCATGGGAGAGAAGCTGTATAGGAGTGTGGGATTTGAGCTGTTGGCAAGATTTATGACGCCTTTGGGTGAGTTAACGGGAGGGGTAATGATGTGGAGCCCCAAATAGGAGGGGGCTGATGAAGGGGTGTATTTGCGGGCATGAGAAAACCGAGGCAAGCGATACTTAAATGCCTACTGATGCGGTTTGATGGAAGCAACGGTGCATAACATGGATGGTTTGCTGTTTAAAGCTTACAGGACGCTACGGAGGTCAAAGATGAGACTTACGATAACTATGTCTGAAGGGGTGATGATTTCTTCTTTTTGCACGTTTCAGTCACAGCTGGACATGAAAATTAAAAAGGTGAAACAGTCAGTTAGAGATGAAGAGAAATCAGGGAATTGAATAAGTTTATGGATATGTAGACCTTTATCGAAAGAGTGAAGAAATTAATGGATTTAGGATATGGATATTTACCTATATAGCCCTACGCTCCAGTTTCCCGACAGGGGGCTGGTTTCCCGGAGGGAAACCAGCCCTCTGTAAAGAGGGACTTTCTCTTATTTAATTAAAACAATAGAAACAATGATACCTCACTCTACAACACAGCAATCCTTCCCATAAACACTTTTTTGTTTCTTAAGAGCATCCTCCATCCTCCATCACTCCAAACACCTCTCACAAGCATTAATCCAAGAAGCCCTTCATAGCCTCCACAGCGAATTGCCCAACAGCTCCTCTGCTCTCTCCTGTTGTGAATACATCTCGGAACTCTTTAACCTTAGGATTCGCAGCCATGCCTATGGTTCCTACCATGGTTGGAGACTTAATCTACTTAGTGATGGAGCCGAATTTTTGCTTCGTGGCATAGGCTACAACGGCCGCTTGTGTCATATCGCACACTTCCAGTAGCTGCGGCATGAGGGTCAAAGTTCGATTCCTCTCTTGTGTTATGGATATCTGATCAGCGTCTGGGTCAATTTCCGGAGTTACAGAGAGCTCAGTGAGCAGTTTACTCTTCTTCAAGAACGTCATCAGGGTATTTGTATTCTTCTTTCAGTTTCCTTACTTCTGTGGCGAGTTCTTCTGTCATTTTGAGTGTGCCCTTGGCTGCCATGCTAGGCATAAAAGTCAGACACCCAAACCTCCGTATTCTTTAGAGAGTGCGTTTTAATCGATTGCGTGACGTACGAGCTCGACGGTACCCTGGGTTGTTCTCAACCTATCTTTAGCTGCAGCGATCTTTGTTTGTCAAAGCTAACTCTCAGTCTGGCCCTCTTCCTGAACATTATATCCGCTGAAACCCTTGTATATTTGGAATCGTCACGCTTAGTTCATCGCATTCCACTGCACAGCTGCGCATAGCTGTCGCAGTTCCGAGATGTTCGAACAGAGGAGTAAGAGCCAATGCGTGCTCGGTTTCAAGTGTGCTTTCGAGATTAACCAGGGCTCTCTCCGTTACTGACAGATTGTCTTTGATACGTTGGATTGAGCGTGGTGCTTTTTCAGGGAATCAATCGCTGAAAAAAGAGTCCGGCTGAAAGTTTTAAAAAACTTGTTGTAAAATCAGCCCTAACTCGTGATGAAATGCAGGACTATGTTAATGCGATGCCCAAACAGATTTTGAGCTGGCGGGTAGTTGAAGGACCTCCTCATACAGATCAAGTCGAAGCTACTGAGTCGCGCTTATGGGGTATAAGTTGAGTTGAATACCTGATTTACAAATTTTGATCTTGCTCATATACTGATCGAATTCCAAGGTTTCGTTGTGCAGAGATGGCCATCGCTTTGATCTGTCAAGATCCATCTCTTGCTCTCGTTAGAAAAGCGGTAGACGAACTCCCAGAAGATCTGACCAGAATCTATGAACGACTACTTGAAAAAATAAATGAAGGGCGAACCGGAACAGAACGCCTCAAGCTGGCTAATCACATAATAAACTTTTTCCTGGCTGCTTTTACATCATTGCCTGTCTGCGAATTTATTCCAGTGGTTCCGGCAGGCTATCAAAAATTCGAAATCGAGGTTGCTAGCGAATTTATATTGACTTGCTGCCGCCATTTAGTAGCTCTCAACTCGTCTACTGATCGTTTCGAATTTCGCCATATTTCTGTCACTCAAATTTTCCAGGAATCACAATGTCATTCGTATAATCGAATTCTTGTCAACTATTTAATTGCATGACTTTGCACGACTACATTATTCGAGAAACAAATGCTATCGCACTTCGTAGTTCGGCCAGACTTCTGAAAAGTGTGAATATCCTTAAGAATACATATGTGGAAGCGTCATCAGGAAGCAGGAAAATGATTTGGGAAGGTAATGTAATGGAGGAGTATGAACCTAGTTGGAGACATGGTGTTCAAGGATCCATTTCTAGAATATGCAGTTGCATCTTGGCTTCATCTTTGCAGATTATCACTGGACGCTCTAATCAGTATCTGAATTCTTAGAAAGGGCCTCTTCAATACTGATCAGAAACTTGTGGGAAATCTGCCGTGGGCAATTTATTGGTCTTGAATGTGGCAAGACACGGCAAGACACAACTACAAAAACATACATAGAATTGTTTGGTGGCCATTGCATCAGACTGTTTCCATAAGCGAGTCATACAATAATGAAGATGGCTTCTGTTTGTGTCAATGTCCCGAGAAGATCAGCTTTAACTATTGACTATTCATAGAGCTTGGTAAGTATCACAAGGTTACAGCTCTGTGTTCAGAGGACTTTTCAATAGTTTATAGTTGCCTTTAGATCATCAAGTCTCCAACACCTCCTCCAGATAAATAAGAGGCGTTTTAAAACATCCTTTGGGGACAGTGAAGCCTGTACTGAAACCTTGGGTAAATGAGCACTTGGCATCGTCTTGATCTGTAAGGCTGTCAGAAGGATCGCACATCCGCAGATACACTGGCAAGACGAACAAGATGACTCTGACACTGCAACTAGTTCATAGCAACTTTCAAGATCTTTGCAGGTCATAAAGATACCCCAGGAGTATAGTCTTGGCACCAATATTGGAAATCACCCCAATAATAACCTTTGCAACTCGATATCCCCGAAAATGAATGAAGCAAAGAGTCAATGTAGTCCAGAGATGACAGCTCACCAACATCCTACTCCATCATGTCTTTTTCAGGGCAGTCAAGAAATCATTGCAGTGGCAAAAGATATGTCCTCTTTCCACTCGAGCAGGTTCAGCATGATTGCATCCGCCTCCTACAAAACATCCACAAAACTGGCCCTTCTTCCGTCTTGAAAGGTTGTTGTACCAAGCTTGTGGCGTGCCCATTGGGCCCAAAAGTCAGTGATAATGTAAGAAACTCTGGTCTTGACATAGGGCTACCCAGGGATGAGAAATGAGATGGCTCTCGAGATCCAGATATCACCCTGACAAGTTCAATGTATTTTCGCCCAATTAAATAGCTGCTGCTGTGTCTCAGGAGATATCATCCGATGTCCGACCCCTAGAGCCTGGGATCACGCAACGCGTCAACAATGGCTGGGTTTAAAATGCTAGAGGCCTAGGTGTCAATCGGGTTTGATGTACGGAGAAGTGGATATGGTTACTTGAAGTATCTTAGACGAGACTCAAAATGATGCGAGATGAAAAAAGGGGAGGTGGGTAACCAACATGCTTTAAGAAGACCAAGTGGCACTAAAAAGGATATAGCATGAGACAATTCATAAGAGAAACAGAGGCTTGACCAGTTATCAGAGACTTGAAGCACGTGCTGCATCTTGAAGGCGAACGGGCTTCTGTTAAGCTCAGGGTTATTCTTCTATAAATGCAATGATGCATGAAAAAGTTCAATAAAAGGATATATAATCGTCGGAACCAAACCTGAGCTCCGCTCAGAGTCGGAGGAAGCGAAATGCGTCGCGGAAGCGAAAATGCGTCGCCTCACCAAAATGCAAGAACATGAACTTTATAGGTAGTATAATGA
>Ga0123337_10001170_pt1 | contig 35539 bp, 28 predicted proteins | sample frozenSSSSmetaG_FD_89792 | JGI IMG/M metagenome (GOLD analysis project Ga0123337, IMG submission 89792) | Glacier valley bacterial and archeal communities from Borup Fiord, Nunavut, Canada, to study Microbial Dark Matter (Phase II) -... | ecosystem: Environmental > Aquatic > Freshwater > Ice >...
TCATCACCTATACTAAAACCACCTGATTCCTGGCAGCCTATAACAAAACAATCACTATAGAAAAGTAACAAGCAGCGACTGTCTCGTCCTGAAATAGCTTGTCACTAAAAAAAAGCGAAATCAGGATGAAAGAGAAAAAAGCGAAAAAAAAAAGAGTTTATGCAAGAAGTCGGGAGCCGTATAAACGACGGGAGGAATCTGAGATGATCAAGATAGTTAAAGAGATCCATTCCGGGATAATTGGGATAAGAGCTGCCAGTGTTAAGTATGGGTTATGCAGGAAGACATTAAGGCTTTGGATTACCCGTTTATCTGTTCGTAACTTTGGTGATGAATTATCCGATCAACTTCTTTCCGGCATGACAGAAGATCAAAAAGCTAAAGCAATAGAAAAGAAAGTAAAAGAGCTTACAAAGGCTCTGGAGCTAGCCCGGTTAAAGATTGATAGCCTGGAAACAATGATCAAGGTTACCGAGGAGGATCTTCACATCAAAATAAGAAAAAAAGCTGGTACCAAACAGTCAAAAGAATGAGGCAAAGTCATCCTAAGGAAGGACTGGCAAGGCTTTGCACACTGTTTGGTGTTTCAAGACAGGCGTTTTATGAAGCGCAATTCCACGAAAATAAGACAAGCATAGCGCATATGATTGTGCTAACCCTTATTAGCGATTTGCGGGATGATATTCCTATGCTCGGCACCAGGAAGCTTTTGTTTATGCTCAGTCCTGAACTTGAAAAGCATGGCATTAAACTGGGCCGTGATCAGCTATTCGATCTGTTACGTTTTCATGGTTTATTAATGCGTAGGCGTAAACGAATCGTTAAGACAACTGACTCCCATCACTGGCTTAAAAAATATCCCAATCTCATTAAAGATGTTATATTATCAGCAGCTGATCAACTTTGGGTCAGCGACATCACATACATCAGAACACTTGCGGGCTTTAGTTACCTGAGCCTGATAACAGACGCCTATTCCAGGAAGATAATGGGACATACCCTATATGAGACCCTGGAAGCCGCAGGCCCTACAGAAGCGCTCCTGATGGCCATAAAAGAAAGACAGGAAATATCTCCGTTTATACTTATCCATCACTCTGACCGGGGCGTACAATATTGTTCCTCTGAATATGTGGAGATCCTTACAAAAGAAAAGATAGCTATAAGCATGACACAGAGTGGCAGCCCATACGAGAACGCTTTGGCAGAACGTGTTAACGGAACCATTAAAAATGATTTCTTTCCTAAGAGAGTGTATCAAAATCACAAAGAAGCCAGCAAAGCGATCTCAAGAATAATAGCAGTTTACAATCAAAAGCGGCCACATGCCAGCGTGGATTACCTTACTCCTGACGAAGCACATTTAAAGGAAGGCAACTTGAAAAAAACGATGGAAACAGTATTACAAATCCAAAAAGCAAATGCAGGATCAATGATGGTGCATGAAATAAAAATATAACGTATATAAGTAAACGCCAGATAAAAAGATAATTTTAAAGAGCTGATATATGCTAAGATGTCCGGAAATATTCCTGTTAGGTTGCTCCTCAGCAGAGCCTGATTCCGCTTTTTTCCGGCAATTAAAATATAGGATTATAAATTTTAATTAATAAATTTAATAATGCTATATAACTCAATGTGAATAAGTATTTATGAAGAATCTATGATTCAATTTTTAAAGAAAAAAAGAACCAAAAAAAGAAAGAAGAAAAGGAATGGGCTAAGGCCCATGAATCTAATTGATTAGGTTTTATCAGGCATAGCATCAACGCATATATAACTGCGTTAGTAATAGCATTATAATTGATCTTGAGATATGACGAAACATTATTCACATTGATATTAAAATAATTCCTTAATTTACTTCTCTCAAACCACTGTAAAGTTATTTTAGTATTACCAAGAAGCAGTGTAAAGTAAAATTAGGATTATCATTAAAAACTGTAAGGTTTTTTCAGGACGAGACAGGCTATCAAGAATAAAAACGAGAATGGTTGTAAAACAAATCTCAACTTCAAAACAGACGCCTCGTGTTTAGATGACAGATATTTTAGCTGCAGATAATGCCTTGAATTCTTGATGTTCAAAATATCATCAATTAGTTTGGCTTCGGACGAAAATAACTTCTTCGCTTCTCCATATGAACTCAACAAATCTTCCATCGTATGGACAGGATTGTCGTCAATCCGACCCTTCCCTTTAAGGAATTGATGCTTTACAAACTCAAAGCGTATACTATCAATCATTTGATTGTTTATGCTATCAACATCCTGTGATTTTGCGGTTGATGAGATGATAAGATTGTCAGTATATTTGATAACGACATCTACAGTAATTAATTTTTTCTTCAATGCTTTTGCGAAATAATCGTGTATGGCTGCAAATTCCGGTCTTATATCAGCGTTTAAAATTTCGAATACAATTTCCTGGTTCAGTTCCTGAAGAAAGAGAGGAAATGAAACAGTTCCAAACGAGAATTTTATTTTCCCCAAAGAAACTTTCATCGTTTTTAAAATAATATACTCAGGTCGGACCTGCACTTTTTTAAGATTCTCTCTTTCCTTAGTGTCAATAATGGGCTGATGTTTCAGTATAACAGCGCTCAGGAAACAATTCGTATCAAGTGTTCTAAACTTGATTTTTTCAATTCCTGAAAAATAAAATGAAGCCTGTTGATTTTCTGTGACCTTGCTTAACGGATAATCATAGTCAATAACCTCTGACAATAATTCACCATCTTCTTCATTGTAACAGTTAACTCGTAATTTCCAAATTACACCATCGTTAAATTCTTCAACGGATAAGGGCAATTCAAGACAATCGATCGATAAAAGATCAATGTTGGTGTTGATATAAAATTCAGCACCTTTAAAAATCAGGACTACTTCTTTAAGGTCGGTAAACAGGTAGATCATGTTTTTCGCATTCTTGAATGAATGCCCGGCACTCATCAATCCACAACTTGCTTTTTGACGTGGACTAATCAAAATCAGCCGCAATAAACCAGGATGTATTGTCCTGCAACAAGGGATAAATTCCCAGAATTTCCTTTCCATCAAGGTGGTTCAGTATTCGTTTATCGGTGAGTGGTGTATTGCTTATTTGTAAAGTCTTTTAATGTTCCGCCTTTTGACTTGTGTATTTTATATTCGTCCCAGTCCAAAATATATGCGGGCATATAATCGCTTTTGCCATCTCTTTCCCAGCTGATCGCGAAGACAGCACTGCGGCCTTTGAAAAGAGAATTGAATATTACCAACTTCTGCTTTATACTTTTATATCAAGCTAAATTTATGAAGGATAGCTTTACCGTTGGATTTATAATCTTTCAAGAAAGGCCGCTTCAACTTCTCAGGGTGGCGAGCGGCTTTTTCTTTTGTCAATTCGAATGTATTGTATATATATTCATATATTCAAATAATATTTGCATATTAATAGAAATATGTTTTGCCTTCATATATATGCAGATATATAAGTATTACATTGTGCCAACAAATTCCTTATGGCAAAAGAAGTAAAGGCTCCAGGAGATAGCAAAGAAAGGACCTAGATCTTTCTTAAAACAGACATGATCAGAAGTGTTAAGTATATATGCTTCATGGATGAGAAAAACTAAACGCAGATAATTGAAGAAGCCCTGGCAGAATACATCACTAAGTGGGAGAAGAAAAAAGGGCCGGTGACTCGTAAGGCGTAAATATAATTAGGTGCTAGGCTCATTATTAGGTCCTCCGAGCTGTTTTAGCTTAATCAACTCATCCCTCACCTCATCTATTAGACCCTCCTTCCGAATTATTGAAATAGCAAAAGCCTGTTGTTCGATGGAAGTTTCCAGGCTGATCAAGTGTTGATAATCAAGATCACCAATTTTCATATTTTTGTTTATAACCAGCCCATCTTTGGATTTATATGTCACCTCGACATTGTGCGGTGGTATTTCGTACAATGTAAGTGACATTTTCCCCTCAATGGTTTTCGGGTCAAGATTTCCGGTCTGGTAATTATATTTCATCATGTGGAAAACACTTTTCATCGGAGCATTTTGCAAGACCGACAAGTCTAACTTTCCTGCGCCAGTATCTTTCATTCTGGGTGGCACACCTATGGATTTTAAAGGGACAGCTTGCATATTATTAAGCACCTTCCGCCTATTAAGCTCATTGATCCACATGTTCAAAACGTTATTTAAGATCGGATAAACATCGCGCTGCATCCCTGTATTTAAAGTTGCAAATACGCACTTATCGTGGTCATAGTATACACCTTTGTCATCCTCATATTCAATCAGCAGTGTTACTTGTTTAATGTCTTCAGCCGTTAACACTAATGGACTCCTGATCTTATACTGAGGTCTTCTTACATCCAGTGAATTGTGTTTTGACACATTAACTATATCACCCAGCAGCTCGTAATCAGGCTGGACTGAGACTAGATATTTGCTGCTTATATTCCATGATTTCGGAAGTCGTTCACGAAAGTGATAAAGCATTCCAGCGATTATCAGGGCTGAATCCTGATCTGTATTTTGCCCAAAGCGTTTATTGAACTTTTCCTCAACATACTTATTGTAGTGACTCAATATTGTTTGAGCAAAATAGAGAAATACGTCATCGGTCATGATCGGTATTGTTGTAAAGTGATAAAGCACGCACATGGCAAAATATCCCCGCAGGGATTCCCGTAAATAAAAAAAGGCTTCGTAATCAGTTGATTTACAAAGCCTTTAGTATTTTTCTGGCGGACCGGACGGGACTCGAACCCGCGACCTCCGCCGTGACAGGGCGGCATTCTAACCAACTGAACTACCGATCCGTTCCTTACTGGGGACGACAAAGATAGGGGATTTGAGTTTTTACCAAAATGTTTTTCGTTATTTAATTTCACCTCTCTCTAATGTCCATGACTGCTCATTCAGAATGCCGTAGGTATGTCATATTAATGAGCAGACTGATGTCAGCCGCTGGCTTTAAACCGAGCCTCCCTTTATCTCCTTCCACCCATCACTGAACATACTATCTTTACCGGAATTAATTATTGTCTATGCTTAAAGTGGGCGTTTTTGGTGTGGGACATCTGGGAAAATTTCATTTGAATAACTGGAAAGAAATTTCTAATGTGGAGTTAGTGGGTTTTTTTGATCCGGATGATACGACTGCAAGGGAGGTCGTCGAAAAGTATAACCTGAAACGATTCCCTGATGCAGCTTCTCTAATAGAAGTGTGCGATGCGGTAGATATTGTAGCGCCTACTAATTATCACCACCGGTTATGTGCAGCCGCTATTCGCAAGGGTAAACATGTGTTCGTAGAAAAACCAATGGCGGCAAACATGGACGAAGCAAGACAGCTCGTACAACTGGCGAAGGAAATGAATATAAAGTTCCAGGTAGGACATGTGGAACGTTTCAACCCCGCTTACCTTGCTATTAAAGACTTACAGATGAAACCTATGTTCATAGAAGTGCATCGGTTGGCGCAATTCAATCCAAGAGGCACAGAAGTAAGCGTAATACTGGATCTTATGATTCATGACATAGATATCATCCTCAGCCTTGTTAAAAGTGAGGTGAAGTCTATCTCTGCAAGCGGCGTCGCGGTTATGACCGATACGCCTGATATCGCTAATGTTCGCATCGAATTTAATAACGGATGCGTAGCTAATCTTACCTCGAGTCGCATCTCAATGAAAAAAATGCGTAAGATCAGAATATTTCAAAAAGACGCTTATATCGGTATTGATTTTCTGAATAAAAAAACAGAAGTCATAAGACTGAAGACTCCTTCCGATGAAAAAGTTTTTGCTTTTGATATTGACACTCCACATGGAAAAAAAACCATCGCTATTGCCAATCCTCCTATCCCGGAAGTCAATGCTATTAAGATGGAACTTGAAACTTTTCGGGATGCTATACTTAATAATACTCCTGCCATCGTATCTGTGATCGATGGCTACCGGGCAATGGATGTAGCACATCAGATACTCAATAAAATCAAAGGTAATTCTCTCAACTCCTGATTGATTCAAAAGACTCTTTTTGAAAGTTTTTTGCTGATAGCAGTAGTTGGCGGTCGACAGCGGGTTCTCATTCCGCCACATTTCATTATTTTTGAGCAAATTGACTCTTTTTGATTAATTCACTTTACGTGCGTTTATTCTTCAATGTCCGTATTATACCGCTGCTGCTTCTTCTTATACCATCATTGCTGAAGGCTCAAAACAAATACTGGCAGCAGCAGGTGAACTTTGTAATAGATGTCACCCTTAACGATGTAGAACATACGCTGGATGCGTTTGAAAAAATTGAGTATACCAATAATGCCCCTGATACATTGCATTTTATCTGGTTCCATATCTGGCCCAACGCTTATAAAAATGATAAGACAGCTTTCAGTGAACAACTGCTCAAAAACGACCGGACTGACTTTTATTTTTCCCGTAAAGAACAAAGAGGTTACCTCAACCGGCTTGATTTTAAAGTGAATGGCAACACCGCTAAAATCGAAGACCATCCTCAATACATAGATATTGTTAAACTTTTGTTACCGGAGCCACTCGCACCAAATCAAAAAATTATTATTACTACTCCGTTTCATGTAAAACTTTCAGAGAACTTTTCACGTGGCGGACATGTGAAGCAATCGTATCAGGTAACGCAATGGTATCCTTCACCTGCAGTGTATGACCGCGAGGGCTGGCACCCTATGCCTTACCTTGACCAGGGTGAGTTTTACAATGAGTTCGGAAATTATGATGTCCGCATAACCGTCCCCGGTAATTACGTAGTGGCCGCATCCGGTGACCTGCAGAATAAGGAGGAGATCGTATGGCTCAAGGAAAAAAGTAAGTCAAAGGCAATGGCTGTATCAGGGAGGTTAAACAACACAATCAGTCGGAGTAAAGCAACAAAGCAGCTTCCCCAAATATCACTCAATGATTTTCCGGGATCTGATACTACTACCAAATCGCTTCGTTATCTCCAGAATAACATCCACACATTTGCCTGGTTTGCTGATAAACGTTTTATTGTGGATCATGATACGGTGCATCTTTCATCAGGGAAAATTATTAACGCGTGGAGTTACTACCTGCCTGCCGATATTCAAATGTGGAAACATTGCGTCCAATATATGAAGGATGCTATTCATACAAGAAGTGAATGGCTGGGCGACTATCCCTATAACAACGCAAGTACGGTAGAAGCGCAGATAGGATTTTATGGTGGTATGGAATATCCTGCAATTACCAGCATATCACCAATGGATACTGAAAGAGAATTAGACGAAACACTGGCACATGAATTAAGTCACAACTGGTTTTATGCAGCACTGGCTACTAACGAACGCCGGTACCCCTGGATGGATGAAGGCATGAATACTTATTACGATGAAAGATATTCCGCACTCAAATATGGCACCATTCAGAAACCTGCCAATGCAATTCAATCGAAATTGCTGCCAGAGGAGTCGGAAGGATTTATCTTCGAGATTTTAGCAGGTATAAAAAAAGATCAGCCCATTAATACACCGGCTGAAAATTTTAGTGAATTAAATTATGAACTGGTCGCATATATTAAAACGAGTGAATGGATGCAGCTTATTGAGAATAAACTTGGAAAAAATATGTTTGACTCCTGTATGCACGAATATTACCGGCAATGGCAATTCAAGCATCCTTATCCGCAAGATTTTAAGCGAGTGTTGGAAACCGTTAGCTTAAAAAATATGGACGAGGTATTTTCTTTACTTGACAAGAAAGGCAGTCTTCTTACGCCCGTTAATAAAAAACTTGGGCTAACGGTTTTTTTTAATTTAAAGGATACACATTCAAAAAATTATATTGCTGTAGCGCCTTTACCCGGATTTAACCTTTATGATGGTTTCATGATCGGCGCGATGATTCACAACTACCAGTTACCATTAAATCCTTTCTCTTTTTATGTATTACCCATGTTTGCAACAAACAGTAAAAAAATACGGGGCATGGTAAGGGTTTCATATACCTGGTATCCGGATGGTATTGTTTCAAAATGGGACGCTGGTGCGAGCCTTTCTAGATTTTCGATGAACGAATTTAAACCGGAAGGTAAAAATAAATTATACCCTGGATTTACAAAACTTGCTCCTTTTGTCAGGGTTACATTCAAGGAACACAGCGCATCGGAAAAAACTTTACGATATATTCAATTCAAATCTTTTCTTATCTCCGAAGAGCAATTAAATTTTACACAATTTGTCAATGGCGCCGATACCAGCAACTTCGCAGACTTAAAATCGCATTATGAAAATATTAACCAGTTAAAATTCGTATTACAAAATCCGCGTGTGTTGTATCCTTATTCAGGTGAATTGATACTGGAACAAAATAAGGACTTTTACCGCGCTTCGTTTACAGGCAGTTATTATTTTAATTACGCTAACAGGTTGGGTGGACTGGAAGCAAGGATTTTTGCCGGAAAGTTTTTTTACAATGGCGCTTCAACCAATTCCAAACAATTACAAACCGACCGTTACCATTTGAATCTTTCTGCGCCTAACGGCTACGAAGACTATACTTACAGAGATTATTTTGCAGGAAGAAACAAGTTCGAAAACTGGGGTAGTCAACAAATAATGATCAGGGATGGCGCTTTTAAAGTAAGAACGGAATTGCTGAACAATAAAACAGGCAAAACAGATGGCTGGCTCATTGCAGGAAATCTGGTCACGGATATTCCGGTAAAATTTAATCCGCTGGAAGTGCTGCCATTTAAAGTGCCATTGAAGATTTTTGCTGATATCGGCACATACGCCGATGCCTGGCAACATGACGCCGACACAAACAAATTTTTGTTCGATGCAGGCTTGGAGTTATCATTATTTAAAGAAACACTAAACATTTATATCCCTATACTTTACAGTAAGGTGTTCAGAGATTATTTCCGCTCTTCACTGGGTAACAATAAATTTTTAAAAACTATCTCGTTTAGTATCGACATCAGGCATTTTACTTTGAGAAAAATTAACCGCTACATCCCTTTATAATTATAATCAGTATCAGCAAACAATAATGATATCCGTAAACAAAATAAGATACTGTTCCCGCAAGGAAATAGATATATTGAAGTGGGACCGGTGTATTGATGAAGCCGATAACGGGCTGATATACGCGTCTTCAACCTATCTCGATATTATGGTGGGAAAATGGGATGCACTGATATTAAATAATTACGAAGCAGTAATGCCCTTAACCTGGAACAGGAAATATGGTTTGTATTATCTTTATCAACCCTACTTCATTCCTTCCCTTGGAGTTTTTGGATTGAAAGATCAGGATGTTACGCTTACTGATTTTTTGATGACTATACCAAAAAAATTCAAATACTGGCATATCAAACTTAATGAATCAAATCGCTTTACCGCGGGGGAAGTTAGTCTTCAAATAGATGTCCGAACAGGAACCAATTATCTTTTAAGCCTCAATAAACCATACCAGGAAATTACTTCAGGTTACAAAAGATTATGTAAAAGGATGATTAAAAAAGCTGCGGATAGTGATGTTAATGTGTTTAGGGAAGGTAAGCCTGGAGATGCAATTGAGTTTTACCGGGAATTGTATAAAGATAATCATAAACACATTTCACATGGTACTTATAGCAGGCTTATAACTGCTGCAACATTTTTTTTTGAAAAAAAGGAGGCAAAAACTTACCTGGCGAAATTACCCGGTGGAGAAGTCACTGCTGTCTACCTTGTATTGGTTGATAAAAGGTTTGTGTATTCTCTAATCGGTGGCAGTTCAGAAAAAGGAAAGGATACCGGCTCCTTTTATCTGCTTACAGATGCGGCGATAAAAGATAATTCAGATACTAACAGAATATTCCGTTTTGAGGGTTCCGATATTCCGGGTGTCGCTTTTTTTGACGCGAAGTTTGGACCGGAACAAATTAAATACCTGCAATTGATTAGCAACAAACTGCCATTTCCCTTCAGCTTTTTTAAAAGCAATTAAATAGTTTACAACATGCTATTTGGTATTGTTTCTAGCGGCCCGGTATACATGATTGTTTTCACTTTCCGATTTCATTAAATGAATTTCAAAATTTTTTGAAGTAAGCACTTTTATACAAAATGCTTTAATTATCTCAGAATGAAATTCTATCAAAAGATACCTGACCTTCTCAAGCCAATCAGTATCACCTTCAAACAACCTTTTCTCAGTTCCTTCAATATCTACTTTTAAAATATCGATGCTCTCTATATTAAACTTTTCAAAAAATGTTTTCATTGAAATAGTTTTTACTACTGGCATGTTTTTATTTAATTTGATGATGCTAGCATTATAGAGTAAACCATTACACTGTATGGAAGCTTCTCCATCTTCAGAGTCTATAGCTGCACACAGGGGAATGATGTTTTGATTAGATGTGCCACTTTTTAAATTCTTTAGAAGTATTTCAAAATTACTTTTTTCAGGCTCCACAGAATAAATAATTACGTTGGGGCATTGGTGGTGGAAATACAACGTTGCCAAGCCAATATTTGCTCCGAGGTCAACAATAGTCTTTGCATTCTTATAGCATTTATCAGGAAGTTCATATACCGTGTTTTGGAACACTTCATAAAATATCGCAATATCACCGGTAAAAGTTCGCAGGAAAACCCGGAGCTTTTTTTCTTTAAACGTAAGTTTATATATTTTCACAATATTCTTATATCTCTCGATTGCATTGTGTGATTTCAGTCCCCACTTAAATCTTTTGGTATTCCATAACAGCTTAAAAAATGAATTGATATCCCGGGTGATGCCAATACAAAATTTAATCTTACTTAAAGCCTTTTTCAACCGTAACATGATTTAAATATTACATAGCAAGGGAGTGATAATTTCTATCTTAGGATTATTAAGATTGAAATCTTTACAACTGCTTTCTATCGTTTAGTATTTGTTCTGCAATCAGCAAATCTATTTTGTGTGTTATTTTAATGTTGGTGGTGTCTCCCTCTACCAGGTAAATTTTTTCACCTGTACTTTCCACTACACTGGCATCATCTGTAAAGGAGTAACGGTACTCCTGGTGGTAAGCTTTTATTAATACATCACTTATAAATGTTTGCGGTGTTTGAATGATCTTAACTTTTGTTCTGTCAGCCAATTCACAACCATTGGCTGTTTCAATGCGAATTGTATCGATGGCTGATATTGCCGGAATAGCATTTCCTTTCATTATAGCTGTTTCATAACACCGTTGAATAAGATCAGGTTGTAACAGGCATCTCACGCCGTCGTGTACAAAGACTACACTTTGCGTTGTAACTTCAGACAATCCATTTTGCACCGATTGAAAGCGACTTGTTCCTCCTGCGATTATTTTTATCGAATCAGGTGAAGAAGTTGAGTGGGCTATCTTTTTTCCTTCTGTCAAATACATGTCAGGTAAAACAAGAATTATATTGATATCATTAAATGATTTGAGAAATGCAGTAATGGAGTACCAGAGAACAGGTTTGTTTAGTAACAGTAAAAACTGCTTGGGCACTTCTGTACCCATCCTGCTTCCTGATCCACCACCTACTATTATCGCATACTTTTCCATTAATTTTTGCAGCTTTGAAAATTCAATGACTTATTTGTAAGTTGATCAGAGTATGTCTGTTGTTTATTCATCACCAGTTAAACCTTAAAAACGCTAAAATTTAAATTATCCTATTGTTTTATTTATTACATTGCCCTAAACGATTAGGAGTCACCTTCCAATAGTTCTCTTTCGATTTCTTCCATGTGAATAATGTCTGCTGCTTCAACCTGCGTTGGCACTTCATTGATGATCTCCAACAATCCGGTATTGTCAAGCATTTGCTGAACCGAAGCATGAATGTTGCATATAATCAAGGATGCACCTTGTTCGTAAAAGCTTTGTTGAATATTAATTAAGGTCTCAGCAGCAGCATCATCTATGTAATGGATGTCTGTAAGGTCTAGTATCACATTTTTAGTCTCATTTTTTAAAAATGTTAACAAGCTATCTTGTAGCGGTTCTGTCATATTAGCAGTTAGTTCCCTTTCTTGAATGGTAATGACATGGAATTTCTCCTTGGTATCAATTTTGACTTGCATAGTTCTTACAATTTATTGCTGATTTAATCGTTCAACAGGTGAATACTTTTAAACCCTGATCACGTATATTAGTATAGAAGGTTAACGGTAACCAGCCTTAAACATTAATCAAAAATATTCGTTATTATTGTATAACTCAATCAAATAAAATGGATAATAATTTTTCAGCTCAGGTTAAGGAGATTATTTCGTTCAGCAGGGAGGAAGCCTTAAGACTTGGGAATGATTTTATTGGTACCGAGCATTTGTTACTGGGTTTGATTCGAGAAGGTGACAATACAGCCGTTCGCATTCTTAAGAGCTTCAATGTAGATCTGTATGAATTGCGAAAAGAAGTAGAACTAGCCATCAAAGACAAAACCGGTAAAAACATTGCTAATATCAACAGTTTGCCCCTGACCAAACAGGCGGAAAAAGTGATTCGCGTTACTGTTCTTGAAGCTAAGGCGCTGAAAAGCCCTACAGTTGAAACAGAACACCTGATGCTGTCAATTTTAAAGAATAAAGAAAATATTGCAACACAAATTTTAAATCAATTCGACGTGGATTACGATCTTTTCAGAAATGAATTAGGCGTTGTAAAAAGCAACGATGTGCGTAGCGAATATGCAGATGAGAATGAAGATGATTTTGATGAAGAGAAAAAATATTCTCAGCAGAAAGCAAAAACTGCGGGTAATGCAAAAAGTAAAACACCAGTGCTGGATAACTTTGGTAGGGATATTACCCGTCTTGCCGAAACGGGAGTGCTGGATCCGATTGTTGGAAGGGAAGAGGAAATTGAAAGAGTTTCCCAGATTCTTTCCCGTCGTAAAAAAAATAACCCTATTCTTATAGGCGAACCGGGAGTTGGTAAAACAGCCATTGTAGAAGGTCTGGCATTACGCATAGTACAACGTAAAGTCTCCAGGGTTTTATTCGACAAACGAGTTATCTCATTAGATCTTGCGGCATTGGTAGCAGGTACAAAATACCGTGGCCAGTTTGAAGAGAGAATGAAAGCCATCATGAATGAACTGGAAAAAAATCGGGATGTGATTTTATTTATTGATGAAATCCATACGATCGTTGGCGCAGGCGGAGCAAGCGGTTCCCTTGATGCATCCAATATTTTCAAACCCGCGCTTGCCCGTGGCGAATTGCAGTGTATCGGCGCTTCTACCCTGGATGAATACAGGATGTATATTGAGAAAGATGGCGCCCTTGATCGCCGCTTTCAAAAGGTAATGATCGATCCGCCAACTGTTGAGGAAACAATTCAAATACTAACCAATATTCAGAGTAAGTACGAAGATTATCACAACGTATCTTATTCTGTTGAGGCCATTGATGCTTGTGTTAAGTTAAGCGACCGATATATGACCGATCGTTTGTTACCTGATAAAGCAATCGATGTACTGGATGAAGTTGGGGCAAGAGTCCACCTTAAAAATATTAATGTGCCTCAGGAAATCTTAGATCTTGAAAAAAAGATAGAAGATATCAAGAATGAAAAAAATAAAGTAGTCAAGAGCCAGAAATTTGAGGAAGCGGCTTCTTTGCGTGATACAGAAAAAAGGTTGGCCGAAGACCTGGAGAAAGCTAAAAATATCTGGGAAGAGGAAAGTAAGCACAAACGGTACCCGATAGACGAGGAAGCAATAGCGGAAGTAGTAAGCATGATGACTGGCATACCTGTAAAAAGGATGGTGCAGGCCGAGACAGAGAAGCTCCGGAAAATGAACGACGACATGAGAGAGATGGTTGTAGGTCAGGATAATGCAATATCAAAAGTTGTTAAAGCCATCCAGCGTAACAGGGTAGGATTAAAAGATCCTAAGAAGCCGATCGGAACTTTCATCTTTCTCGGTCCGACAGGTGTTGGCAAAACAGAGCTAGCAAGGGCGTTAGCGAGGTATATGTTCGACTCGGAAGATGCGCTTATCAGAATCGACATGAGTGAATATATGGAGAAGTTTACGGTGAGCCGTTTAATCGGAGCACCTCCGGGATATGTTGGATATGAAGAAGGAGGTCAGCTTACTGAAAAAGTGCGCCGTAAGCCTTACTCGGTAATTCTTCTTGATGAAATTGAAAAAGCACATCCTGATATCTATAATCTGTTATTGCAGGTATTAGACGACGGTCAGCTTACCGATGGATTAGGCAGAAAGATCGACTTTAAAAATACATTGATTATAATGACTTCCAATATAGGTGCTCGCCAGCTAAAAGATTTTGGTGAGGGTGTTGGTTTTGCTACTGCTTCAAGAACGCTTAATTCAGATGAGAATACAAAAGCGGTGATTGAAAAAGCGTTGAAGCGTACTTTTTCACCAGAATTTTTGAACAGGATAGATGACGTTGTAATCTTTAATTCACTGGAGAAATCACATATTCACCAGATCATCGACATCCTGATGAAAGGTGTAATGAAACGGCTGGTAACATTGGGTTTTAGTCTTGAGTTAACCGACGATGCTAAGAATTTTATTGCCGAAAAGGGTTACGACCAGCAGTTTGGTGCAAGACCTCTTCACCGTTCTATCCAGAAATACCTGGAAGACCCGCTGGCAGAAGAAATTTTAAGTATGAGTATTAAGAACGGTGATGTATTGATTGCCGATCTTGATAAAGAAGCCCAGTTGATACGTTTCAGTTTAAAAGAACCTTCTCCGATAAAATCGGAGAAATCAGCCGAGGCTTAATATGATAATAAAATGATTGATAAAGCCACCCGTTAAAGGGTGGCTTTTTATTTGGTATGATTTATAAAAAGTAATTTGAAGTGATAACAGGTAATTCATATTGCCTGTATTCTTGTGCGACGTTTAATTTGAAATGTATCGTTATGTTTTAATTGCTACGATGAAGTTGAGTGAGAGGTTTACCTAAATAAAGCGCATGGTTTCTCATGCAGGAATACTGAAAAAGTTTATGTTTGATTATTATCGATGGCCTTAAACATATACAAACCAGCAGGTAATTATATCGTGATTAACTGTATACGCAGTAACCCCGGTAACACTCAAATTAATAAAGATGGGAAAAAAGCCGATTATAATTACGATCGATGGTTGGAGCAGTTGTGGCAAAAGTACCTTGGCAAAACAATTAGCCAAAACATTGAATTATGTTTATATTGATAGTGGTGCCATGTATCGTGCAATTACGCTTTACTTCCTTCGCAACCACATCGACTGGACTATAACCGACTCAGTAAAAGAGAGCTTGCAAAGTATCAATCTTAAATTTAGTTTTAATGAAAAACGTCAGCAAAGTGAGATGTATTTGAATGATGAAAATGTTGAATTTGTAATTCGTGATATGGTAGTGGCGGAAAAAGTAAGTGAAATAGCTGCTATTAAAGAAGTCCGTGCTTTTGTAGTACACCAGCAAAGAAAAATGGATGATCATAAAGGCATCGTGATGGATGGCAGAGATATTGGGACAGTTGTGTTTCCCCGGGCAGAATTAAAAATTTTCATGACAGCCGACAGTGCTGTAAGAGTGGAACGAAGGTTCAGAGAACTTTATGAGAAAAATCCCAACGTCACGATTGAGGAAGTTAAACACAATCTTACTATGCGCGACTATATTGATTCAAACCGGAAGATCAGTCCTCTAAGAATGGCGGAGGACGCCATATTATTAGATAATACAAAACTAACTGTGGAGCAACAATATCAGACGGCCTTAAAATGGGCAACAGATCGTATAAATTAGAAACCCTTGCCGCTAAGGCAAGGGTTCTAAAATATATCATTGTTATGTTAGGTATGAAATCAAAGAATAATTTACTATGTAGCTTTTCTTTTTACCAGATCACAGCTGACCAGTATTAATTTCCGACAGCTCTGATAGCAAGATGGTTATCTCAAAAACAGTATTTCTCTGTACTTGGGTAAACTCCATTGCTGATCATCTACCAACAACTCCAGTTTATCAACATGGTAACGGATAATATCAAAGAACTCGCCTTTAACGGTGTCACAATAAGCAATAGCTTTATCGCGACTGTTCTCAATAGTGTTCGCTTTTTTTCTGGCTTCAATCATTTTAGCAACTCCTATGCTAACTTCTGAGATGTGCTCAGAGATCTTCTCAAGGATTTGTTTCTGGTGCGTATAAGCTGATTCAGGCATCCCGATCTCTTTCAAACCTTTAATATTTTCAATAAGTATGTTCTGGTATTTAATGGCACCAGGTAAAATATTACTGGTAGCTAATTCACCCATCATCCTTGCTTCAATCTGTACTTTCTTAACATACTTTTCCAGTTCAATTTCATACCTCGCTTCCAGTTCAGAATGAGTATAAACATTGTTCGTTTCAAATAAACGTTTGGCTTTATCGGTGATCATAGCATCAAGTGCAAGCGGCGTAGTTTTTACATTAGGTAAGCCACGCTTTTCAGCTTCTATGGTCCATTCTTCGCTGTAGCCATCACCTTCGAATAAAACTTTTTTACTGCTTACAATATACTCGCGGATAACATGAATGATTGCTATTTCTTTTTTATCACCTTTCTCTATTAACCCGTCTACATCTTTCTTAAAGTTCTTCAGTGTTTCAGCCATGATTGTGTTCAGGGTTGTCATCGGATTGGCGCAATTAGCGGTGGAGCCAACAGCCCGGAATTCAAACTTGTTACCAGTAAATGCAAATGGAGAGGTTCTGTTTCTGTCTGTGTTATCAAGCAACAGTTCAGGGATACTTCTATGAAGGTCTAATTTAAGAATCGCTTCATCCTGTTCATCGAATTTATCTCCTACTCTTGCCTGTACATCATCCAGTACTTTTGTAAGGTACTGGCCAATAAAAACAGAGATGATAGCAGGTGGAGCTTCGTTAGCGCCCAGTCGGAAATCATTTCCTGCAGAAGCGATGGAAGACCTGAGAAGATCAGCATAATCACAAACCGCTTTTATGGTGTTTACAAAAAAGGTAAGGAACATAAGGTTGGTCTTCGGCGTCTTGCCCGGAGCAAGAAGGTTTACGCCGGTATCTGTAGACATGCTCCAGTTGTTGTGCTTGCCACTACCGTTGATTCCGGCAAATGGCTTTTCATGCATAAGAACTCTCAAGTTATGCCTGCGGGCGACGCGATCCATAATATCCATTAATAATGTATTATGATCTACAGCTACGCTTACTTCTTCATAAATAGGGGCGCATTCGAACTGCGCCGGGGCTACCTCATTGTGACGCGTGCGTAATGGAATACCCAGCTTGTAACCCTCGTTCTCAAAATCTCTCATAAAAGCATACACTCTTTCGGGAATAGAACCAAAGTAATGGTCTTCAAGCTGCTGACCTTTCGCTGGGCCATGACCAAATACCGTTCTCCCGCTCAGCACCAGGTCAGGTCTGGCGTTATAAAATCCTTCGTCTATTACAAAATATTCCTGCTCCCATCCAAGCGTAGCGGTAACTTTAGTTACATTCTTATCAAAATAATTACACACTTCTACAGCTGATTTATTCAAAGATTCCAACGCTTTTAACAAGGGCGCTTTATAATCCAGTGATTCACCGGTGTAGGAAACAAAAATGGTAGGTATACACAGCGTTTTACCGTTATTGATTTCCATAATAAATGCAGGTGAAGACGGATCCCAGGCAGTATATCCGCGGGCTTCAAATGTAGCCCTTAGTCCACCACTGGGAAATGATGACGCATCAGGCTCTTGTTGAATGAGGGCGGCGCCGTCAAATTCTTCGATTGCGGTACCGTCACCCTTTATAGTAAAAAATGAATCATGTTTTTCGGCAGTAGAACCTGTTAAAGGCTGAAACCAGTGAGAATAATGAGTGACACCTTTTTTTTCAGCCCATTGGCGCACACCTGAAGCAATTTGATTCGCCATGCCGCGATCAATTTTTTTTCCACCTTTGATTGAGATCAAAAGACTTTTATAAGCTTCATCACTTAATAATTCACGTGCGGTCTTTAAGGTAAATACGTTTTCACCAAATATAGCGGTAATCTTAGTGGATGCTACCGTAACATCTTTAGAATGGTCAGAAAGATTACTAATAGCGTTTAATCGTAAAGACATGAGATGATTTTTATTGAATTACGAAATAAAGGTAAATTAGCCGTAAAAAACAATTTTATTGAATTAATTCCGGGCAGTAAGTCCAATTTTAAATTTGATAAGCTATTATTTAAATTTTTCTAAAATATTTTTCCAATAAATATAATATGTCATTTTTATTAATACTTGAAATCGGAACTTTCTTTAAATCTGTAATAGCTGCGAAAACACAAAGAAACAATAGCTCGAATATTGCCTTATACCTGATAAAAGTTCCGGGGTAAGGCACTGTATAGCCAATTACAAGGTATGCAAACAAGGAAGTATATAAACAGGTAAGTAAAATGGGCTGTTGCAGCATCTTCTTCCAATCATCATTACGAAATCGAACTGCCAGGCAGGCTGAAAGAAAGAATAGATAAATGTCTGCCGCTGATATAACCTGGAGCATTCCCTTGGCTTCTGTTATGTAAGGCCTCAAAAATGAATGATTAATCGCCTGTGGTAATACGTGCAAATAGGAACTGGCAGTGCCTCGCAAGCTGTCGAGGGGTAACCTGGTATTGGCTACAAGGTTTAAATAGTTATACTGACGTTGTGTTACTTTATCAGCAAGATCAGGTAAACCGGGAATCATTCCTCCGCTAAAGAAAATAATTATGCATCCGGTATAAACTGCAGGAAAAATAATCAAAGCTTTCAATTTAAAGAAACGGTGTATAGACCACGCGATTAAGGACGGTACCAGGCACATAAATACAAGGTTTCGCATAAACAAGAGCAGGCTAAGTCCCAGCAATGAAAACAAAATGCTTACAATCAAATGTCGTTGTTTGCTCATTAAGTGGTTAAAATAAAACAACACAAGTGCGAGTGCCAGGAAAAGAAGGCCTTCTTTTCTCAAACCACTTAACCAGAAAATAGTCATCGGGTTATAGAAGATGGCAAGTTTTAACAGTAACGAAGAACCTGGGAAATATGCTATTAGCAAACGATATAACAACAAGCTTCCTAAAGATACCAGAAAGCAAAACAATACTACGTTTACAGCATAATGACCAAAGCTAAAAACATTGAAAATTGCAAACAGTTTTATTAAAATTACATCGTCCAGGTTATTCCAGAAAGAATTTTTAGTATCATAAAATGAATTGATGCCGGCGTTGCCGGGAATCCCGTTACCAACGTTCATAAAGAACTTACCGGGATGATGTAAAAGGTTTTGATATTCTATCAGAGAAAGATTTTGATAAAGCCAGGTATCATCTCCATTATAAAATTTCAGGAACAGATACCCATAAGCTAATCCAAAAACAATTTTAATCAGAAAGCTTAGGGAAGCCTGACGCGCTGAAAGGTAATTTCGATAGCTTCGGGTAATTTTTATCAGGCAAAAAATAAGTATTGTGGTATAAATAATTATAAGAAGCAATGATAACATAGTCAAAAATATATGCCGGGATTACGTAAAAATAAAATCAGTATTAAAAATTGCTGCCAGCTTCGGCTTTCAGTGATCTCAAGAAAGGGGCTCACTGTTTTCTACTGAAAGCTGGTTGCATAATCGTTGCTTAAAAATTACCACAATATCAGGATAAGTAATTTATAACATGATATAAAAATAATGGAAGCCATACTATTATAATCATTAAATGAAGGAACACTCAAAGGTTAAAATAAAGATAGCTTTTGTTTCGCCCAACGCATGGACGATGTTTAATTTTAGAAGGGAAGTACTGCAAAATATTTTGCAATGCGGCTATGAAGTTATAATTATTGCGGAGCAGGATAGATATGCGTCACTGCTTATATCGATGGGTTGCCGATTCGTGCCGGTATCTGTAAACAATCGTTCCTTAAATCCCACGGATGATATCAGGCTTTTTTTACGATTGAAGAATGTATACAAAGAATACCGCCCTGATTTTATATTTCACTATGTAGTAAAGCCAAGTATCTATGGTACCCTCGCCGCGGCTATACTGCGCATTCCTTCTATCGCAATTATTACCGGGCTTGGACATGCGTTCAATAAAAATAATTTTATAAGTTTTCTTATCAAAAGATTATATCATTTTGCATTACACTATGCCTATGAGGTATGGTGCTTAAATAAGGAAGACGCCGGTTTTTTTGAAGGTAATAAAATCGTTCCTTTAAATAAGATAAAAATACTTCCTGGCGAAGGTGTAAATACAAAACATTTTAAAAAGGATTCCGGCACCGGTTCAAAAAATGAAGTCTTTACTTTTTTGATGTCGGCCCGTCTTTTAAATAGCAAGGGCATTAATGAATATGCCGAAGCGACCTTACTTCTTCAGCAAAAAGGATTAATCTGTAAATGCCTTTTGCTGGGAAGTATTGAAGAACACCCTGATGCGGTTTCACATGAATTGATAAACAGATGGCAACGCAAACAGGGTTTACAATACCAGGGTTTCACTGATAACGTAAAACAGTACCTTGGTAAAGCTGATTGCTTTGTATATCCTTCTTACTATAATGAAGGCATACCCCGTAGTTTAATGGAAGCATGCTGTATGGAGTTGCCTGTTATCACTACCGATAATACTGGTTGCCGTAACCTTATAATAGACGGAGTTAATGGATTTGTTTGTAAAAAACACGATCCTGTTAGCCTGGCCAATAAAATGGAACGTATGATGCAGCTGAATATAAACGACCGGACAATGATGGGCAAAAGAGGGAGAGAGATAGTTGAAACGAATTATTCTATGGATAATGTAATGGTTTATTATAACAAGTTGCTGGAGACCTTTTTTTCAGGTTTATAAATAATAATCACGCAGTTAAAAGGACGGTTTGTTTTAAGCGATCACTTTTCAGCTATCTGTTCCACATGTGCTGAGCTTCGGCAGGCAAGCGGGAGAGAATCACCAGACATTGGTTGTGGAAGATTGACGGCTGATAGCTGACAACAATTATTTGCCTGAAAATAAGAAGTATAAAATAGTTTCAGGAATATCCTGTCTTCGTACTTTTGCGATTCCTATATTTTTACCCCGCTATGGAAGTAACAGTTAAAACGGCTGAAGAATTACGCTTGACAGCAGAAGAGTTTGAGGTCATTTGCAAAAATCTAAAAAGAATTCCCAATTTCACAGAACTATGTGCTTTCTCTGCAATGTGGAGTGAACACTGCAGCTATAAAAATTCAATTAAATGGTTAAAGACGCTGCCGAGGGATGGAAGCAAAATGCTAGTAAAAGCCGGGGATGAAAATGCAGGCCTGATGGATATCGGAGATGGCTTTGGAGTTGTTTTTAAAATCGAATCTCATAATCATCCCTCCGCCATAGAGCCGTTCCAGGGTGCAGCTACCGGCGTTGGCGGGATTCATCGTGATATTTTTACTATGGGTGCAAGACCTATTGCTACCCTTAACTCTCTTCGGTTTGGAAATCTTAAAGAAGCGAAAACCCAGCACCTGCTTGCCGGCATCGTTCATGGTATAGGGCATTACGGCAATTGTTTTGGCGTCCCTACCGTTGGTGGTGAAATTTATTTTGAAGATTGTTATCATACCAATCCATTGGTAAATGCGATGAGTGTAGGCATTTTGAAATCAGGGGATACAATTTCGGCTACAGCAGTTGGTGTAGGTAATCCTGTTTTTTTCGTTGGGAGTGCTACTGGCAAAGATGGAATAGGAGGAGCTTCCTTCGCCTCCTCAAATATTACAGCTGAAAGCACGGTAGAACTGCCTGCTGTTCAGGTAGGTGATCCCTTTCAGGAAAAAAAATTACTGGAAGCTTGTTTGGAAGTAATTAAAACAGGCGCAATAGTAGGCATGCAGGATATGGGAGCCGCGGGAATTATCTGCTCCACCGCGGAAATGAGTGCGAAAGGAAGAGTCGGTATGAAAATCGATCTTGACAAAGTCCCTGCCCGCCAGACAAATATGAAACCATGGGAACTTCTGCTAAGTGAAAGCCAGGAAAGAATGCTAATGGTAGTTGAAAAAGGAAAAGAAAAAGCAGTGTTGAAGGTATTTGACAAATGGGATCTTCCCTGCGCAGAAATTGGTGAAGTAATAGCCGACGGATTACTAAAATTTTATATGCATGGCCAACTGGTGGCGGAATTACCTGCTGATGACCTGGTACTCGGCGGTGGCGCTCCTCAATACGACAGGGAATTTTCAGCGCCTGAATATTTCAAACAGATAGAAAACTTTGACGCGAATGCTATTGATACGCCGGATGATCTTAAGTCTGTCGCTGAAAAAATCATCTCGATCCCAAATATTGCATCTAAGCAGTGGATATATAAACAATATGATAGCATGGTAGGAACTGCTAACACTTCGGCGAACGAGCCTACGGATGCTGCTGTTATTCTGGTAAAAGGTACTAATAAGGCATTGGCTGTCACCACCGATTGTAATGGTCGTTATGTGTTTGCCGATCCATATAAAGGTACTATGATAGCAGTAGCGGAAGCCTCCCGGAATATAGTTTGTAGCGGTGGCGAACCATTAGGAGTAACCAACTGCCTCAACTTTGGAAATCCATATAACCCTGAAGTCTATTACCAGTTTGTTCACGCTATCAAAGGTTTGGGCGAAGCCTGCCGTAAGTTTGATACACCTGTTACCGGGGGTAATGTAAGTTTTTATAACCAGGGTCCTGATGGAGCAGTTTATCCTACCCCCACAATTGGTATGGTCGGACTTCTTCAAAGCGTAAAAGATAAAATGACTTTAGATTTTAAAGCCCCCGGCGACACAATTTTCCTGATAGGTAAAAGCAACAACGATATCAACTCATCTGAATATTTGCATAAAATAAAAGGTGTTGAATATAGTCCTGCGCCACATTTTGACCTTGAAGAAGAATTTGTTTTACAGGTGAAAATTGTAAGTCTTATAAAAAATAAATTGGTTGAATCTGCACATGACATAAGCGAAGGCGGCCTTTTTATCACGCTAATGGAGTCATGTTTTAACAAAGACCTTGGCGTAGACGTGGTTGCCAGCGATTATAATATAAGGAAAGACGCTTACTGGTTTGGTGAATCGCAGAGCAGGGTAGTGGTTAGCGTGAAATCGACTAAAATAGAATCGTTCAAAAAAATTATGACGGATCATCCATACGAAGAACTTGGATTTGTAACAACAGGCTCGATGGAGATAGATGGTATGTATTGGGGCACTATTGATGAATGGAAAAATAAATACAACAACGCTATAGAAAATTTATTAACTGCCACCGAATCCGAAAATGCACTGGCGGTATTATAGGTTCACAGACACAATCACATATGGTAAACAAGCATTCAACAATAATGATAACAGGTGCTGCAGGGTTTATAGGTAGTTGCTTAACAGGTTATCTTAACAGTAAAGGATACACGGAATTAATATTGGTGGATGACTTCAGTCGGGCAGATAAATTGCTTAATCTGAATAATAAAAAATTTACTGAACAAATTGAACGGGAAGTATTGTTTCAATGGTTGGCGGCACAAAAACCAAAAGTGGATTTTGTATTTCATATAGGCGCCAGAACTGATACTACCGAATTTAATTATGCTATCCATGAACATTTAAATGTAGCGTATTCCCGTGAAATCTGGAAGTACTGCGCTGCGATGAATGTTCCGTTAGTGTATGCATCTTCCGCAGCAACTTATGGAAGTGGTGATGCAGGCTATACTGATAATCATAAGATAATTCCATACCTGCTTCCTCTTAATCCATATGGTATTTCAAAAAATGAATTCGATAAATGGGTATTAAAACAGGACTTAACACCACCATTTTGGGCGGGATTGAAATTTTTCAATGTTTACGGTCCTAATGAATACCATAAAGGCAGGATGGCAAGTGTTATATTTCACGCTTTCAACCAGATCAAATCCACGGGAAAGGTAAAACTCTTTAAATCTCATCGCCCTGATTTTAAAGATGGTGAACAGCTTAGAGACTTTATTTATGTAAAAGATATTCTGAAAGTTTGTTACTGGCTGATGAATAATCAGCCGGAACCGGCAATTTATAATCTCGGAACCGGGAAAGCCAGATCGTTTAATGACCTGGTGAAAGCGACTTATGCCGGTTTAGATGTACGATCTAACATAGAATTTATTGATATGCCTGAAGATTTACGGGATAAATATCAATATTTTACAGAAGCAAAAATGGATAAATTACGGCATGCAGGTTATGACCACGAATTCTTTAGTCTTGAAAACGGCGTTAATGATTACGTCAGGCGCTTCCTGGTGACTGCCAGTTATTATTGATCCTAAGTTGATGTATTTTATAACAAGCTTCATTAAATTATATCAATCGAAGTTGTATGAGTAAAAAAATAACAATTATTGGTGGTGGAAACCTGGGTACGGCAATTGCCGAAGGGCTTTTGAAAAGCAAATTCTCCGCTGCAAAGGATATTATTGTAACCAAACGAAATACCTCTACACTTGCTTTATTAGAACAGAGAAAAATAACTGTGATGGATAATAACAGCAATGCTGTTAAGCAAAGTGAACTTGTAATTTTAGCGGTGAAGCCATTCCAGGTCAAGGATGTTTTAGAAGGAATAAAAGATCAATTATCTCCCCGTCACATTTTAGTATCGGTAGTTACCGGTATCCTGATTTCGGAAATACAGGAAGTTATAATATTAAAATTACCACTTTTCAGGGCGATGCCAAATACCGCCATCGCAATAAGCGAGAGCATGACTTGTTTAAGTCATGCTAATGCAGACAAATCTGATATCAGTTATGTACACGAGTTATTTTCAACATTAGGTAAGGTTGTCACTATAGATGAAAAGTTAATGAATGCTGCAACGGTTCTTGGTGCTTGTGGAACTGCCTTTGCCTTGCGGTATATAAGGGCCAATATTCAGGGTGGTATTGAAATTGGATTTGATGCACTTACAGCCAGTCTGATCGCGGCGCAAACTGTAAAAGGAGCAGCTGAATTGTTGCTTCAGAAAGGTACTCATCCCGAACAGGAAATTGATAAAGTGACAACTCCAAAAGGCTGCACTATAGCCGGATTAAATGAAATGGAACACCAGGGTTTTAGTTCTTCTCTTATCAAAGGAATTTCCACCAGCTATAAAAAAATTTCACTCGATTAAAAATAAAAATTGATGCAATGCTATGAATTATAGATATTAAATATAACTAATGCGTAATCACTAGCCATAAGTTTTTATTTTTTTTTAATCCTCAATATTTACAGATTTTAGATTGTCTGTTGATTATAATAACTTTTAAAACAACATTTGGGGAGTATTATTATTTTTTATACTTTTAATTAAATCAATATCAGATAAGTATGAAAAATAGCCGTGCTCAATACATTCTGATTCTCGAGATAGTCATAATTTGTATATTTCATACAGTAAAAATCATCAATTCCGGAAATCATTCTTCTAATGATTATAAAGGGAAGTTTTCCCTGCTAAAAAATCTTCACTCTTTTAACAATATCAAAGTTAACCCTGTTGAGAAATAGCTTGGCGCAATAGGTGTTGTACTGTTACCGGAGTATAATATACCTGGTGACGTATATTTTATATTATAGCTTTGCGCTAACATTAAGTTGATTATATATTTAATGCTGTGAACGGCTTAATCTTATCTCCCATATTCCGGCTCAATTGATCAAAGTCATTATTATCGAACTTTCCAGACTTTAATATTTTGTTTTGAAAGTGCTAAATAAAAATATGTACTTTTACATGACCTCCCGGAATTTCTCGTCCAGTTATTTTCCGCAGGGTCACACAGGGAAGGGTAATCATTCAATATATTTTTTTAATATTTATTACAGGTTATTTTGTACCTGTTATATTGTTATAAAAATATTTACCGGGCATTGCGAAGCCCGGTAAACTGCGGATATCTTTAAATATTACAATATTGTTTCTAATTAATTAATAACCATAAATCATGGCTAAGTACATTTTTGTTACTGGTGGTGTAACATCTTCTTTAGGCAAAGGGATTATTGCAGCTTCGCTTGCAAAATTATTGCAGGCCAGGGGACTGAATGTAACCATTCAAAAATTTGATCCTTATATCAACGTTGATCCTGGAACGTTAAATCCTTACGAACACGGTGAATGTTATGTAACGGATGATGGTGCTGAAACGGATCTTGACTTAGGCCATTACGAACGCTTTTTAAGTACAGCTACTTCTCAGGCAAATAACGTTACTACCGGAAGAATTTATCAAACAGTAATCAATAAAGAAAGAGAAGGAGCTTATCTGGGCAAAACGGTACAAGTAATTCCTCATATTACGGATGAGATAAAAAGACGAATGCAGTTACTTGGTAAGAAAGGATTCGATATAGTAATTACGGAGATAGGCGGCACTGTAGGTGATATAGAAAGCTTACCATTTATTGAAGCGGTTCGTCAGTTACAATGGGAGTTGCCGGAAGAGGATTGTCTTGTTGTACATCTTACCCTTATACCTTACCTGAAAGCAGCGAAGGAATTGAAAACCAAGCCTACACAGCATAGTGTTAGGATGTTAAGCCAAGAAGGTGTGCATCCTGATATTCTGGTATGCAGAACTGAAGCGCCACTTTCAACAGAAATCCGAAAAAAAATTGCGCTGTTCTGTAACGTTAAATTGGAAGCAGTTATAGAAGCTGCTGATGCATCAACCATTTATGAAGTTCCTCTTTCCATGATGCATGAGAAACTTGATCTTATCTGTTTAAAAAAATTAGATATTAAAACTTTTAATGATCCTGAATTAGGTAAATGGAAAGAATTTCTTGAGAAATTAAAATACCCCAAGAGCAGGGTAACTATCGGCCTCATCGGTAAATACATTGAATTACAGGATGCTTATAAATCTATATTGGAGTCGTTCATACATGCAGGTGCAATGAATGAATGTAAGGTTCAGGTAGTGAATATACATAGTGAATATATCACAGACGAAAATGTAGCCGAGAAATTAGATTGCCTCGATGGGTTATTAGTAGCTCCCGGGTTTGGTCGACGGGGTATTGAAGGAAAAATTATTGCAGTAAAATATGCCCGTGAAAACGGATTGCCCTTTTTCGGAATTTGTTTAGGAATGCAGATGGCAGTTATTGAATTTGCAAGGAATGTACTTCATCTTCAAAATGCTCATTCTACCGAAATGGACGCGCAAACGCCCAATCCAGTTATAGATCTGATGGAAGAACAAAAGAAAATCTCTGTAAAAGGAGGCACCATGCGTTTAGGAGCTTATCCTTGTAAAATAAAGTTCGGCACCCTGGCTTACTCGGTTTATGAAAATGATGAAATTAGTGAGCGCCACAGGCATCGCTGGGAATTTAACAATGCCTACCTTGAACAATGTGAAAATGCCGGATTGATTGCGAGTGGAAAAAACCAGGATACCAAGCTGGTAGAAATTATCGAATTAGTCAATCATCCATTTTTTATTGGTGTTCAATATCATCCTGAATTAAAAAGTACTGTAGAAAATCCCCATCCTTTATTCGTTCATTTTGTAAAAGCGTCAAAGGAATTTGCTGATCGGAAAGACTCAGTTAGAAACCCTTTGTTACAAAGTGAAATGATCTGATATAATGCAGCCTCAAAACCGCAGTAGCACTAAATCATCGGAATAAATAAATGCCAGGCACTGCGGCTAACTTAACTACCATTCCCACACTTTCCCCTCAAATCCCTATCTTTGCCCTCTTAAAATTTTTATAATGGGAATGGATCGTAATACTGTGATTGGATTTGTGTTGTTGGCTATACTATTATTTTTATATTTATTCATATCCAGTAAGAATAGTCAGGAACTAACAAAGCAAAGAAAAGTGTATGATGATTCCATAGCGCTTGTAAATTCAGCAAAAAAATCAAGTCTCCCTGCTTCAACTGATACTTTAAAGACAGTTGTTAAAGATACTGCAGGCTTTAAAAAAGCTTTATACGGTTTTGAAAAATTCGAGACGGTTGAAAATAACCTGGTTAGAGTTATTTTTTCAAACAAGGGAGGAAGGGCTGCATCCATCTTTTTAAAAAATTATCACTCTTATGACAGCACACCTGTGCAGTTGATGGGTACTGAAGACAAAATTTCATATACTGTAAATACTGGCCCGAATCAAACCGCTCAGGTTAACGACCTTTTTTTTTCAACAGCTTCGGTTATTAAATCTCCAAACGGTGATCAGACTATTTCTTATCAACTCACCGGACCGGATGGAGAAATTCTTACACATCAATATATAATTCATACGGATGATTACGCTATTGACTGGAACATCCAGGCTAATGGAGCAGGTAAATTATTTAGCCAGAGCAATCTTAATATTAACTGGCATGCGCAACCCGTGCAGCATGAGAAGTATGCAATGATCGAAAGACAGGCTACCAATACCAACATTTGTTTTTCAGAGAACAATGAATTTGATTACATTTCTTCCAAAACGGAGAAAAAGTTTGAAAAGCCCATCCAATGGGTATCTGTATCACAACAATTTTTCAGCACAGTATTAAGAGCTAAAAATAGCTTCAGCTCCGGAGAAGTCCATTGGGTTAGAGAAACAGCGGATAGTTCTCACCTGATAGCAAATGTTGATGGAAATTTTCAGGCAAAATTTCCTGCCGGTGCTTCCGCAGTCATTCCACTTCAGTTGTACTACGGTCCCAACGATTTTAATATTTTGAAAAAGCAGGCTCCTGCTATGGACCATATCGTGAACCTGGGACGGGACATGTATTCATTTGTAAGGCCGGTGAATATTTATATTATTATGCCGGTCTTTAATTTTTTCAAAAATTTTATCGGTAGCTACGGTCTTGTGATCATGTTGTTGACATTATTTATACGATTACTAACATCTCCTCTCATCTATAAAAGTTACCTGAGCGGGGCCAAAATGAAAGTTTTACGCCCGGAAATGGATTCCTTAAAAAAGAAACATGGTGCTGATCAGCAGGCTTATGGTATGGATCAGATGAAATTATTCCGGGAGGCTGGCGTTAATCCGCTAGGGGGCTGCATTCCAGCATTACTACAAATTCCTATCTTCTTTGCTTTATACAGTTTTTTTAATTCAAACATTGTATTGAGAGGGGAATCTTTTTTATGGGCGAAGGATTTATCAGTATATGATTCAATCGTTAATCTTGGTTTTAGTATTCCCTTTTATGGAAACCATGTAAGTTTATTTACTTTACTGGCAGTAGCAACAAGTTTCCTTATCAGCTTATATGGTATGAGTAATGCTCCGGATCAGAATAATCCGGCATTAAAATATATGCCTTATATTTTTCCGGTTTTGTTACTTGGGTTTTTTAATAAATTGCCATCAGCACTAACTTGGTATTATACGGTTTCAAATGTGATTACACTGGTAATGCAGTTTGTAATTCAAACTTATATAATAAATCATGATAAAATTCTTGCCAAGATAGAAGAGACAAGAAAAAAGCCTAAAAGTAAATCAAAATGGCAGGAAAGGATGGAACAAATGCAGGCGGGGCAGCAAAAGTTACCACAGGCAAAAAAGAGTCCAGGTAAATAGCTCTTTTTTAGTTTAATAATATCGCATTATTCCCGGAACTTACTCAGCCAATAATTCCTAATACAACGTATTGCATGTTATTCAGCGTCTATGGATAACATCGCATAATATTCCAGTAATGAAAAAGTCACGAATAATAATTTATCTTTTATTTTTTTGTAATTATTCTATTGCCATTGCGCAAAAGAAAGTTTCTGAAATGTCATTGGTTTATGAAGCATCTATCACTACCGGTAGTAAAGAACCTAAACTTGCTGATGCTTTTGACGGCGCTACAACTACTGTTTATATTAAAGGGACCATGAGCCGTTCGGAAATGGTTAGCGCTCTGGCTTCTTTTACAACCATTCATGATGCTACTAACGGCTCCTCTGTAATTTTACAAGAAGTAAGCGGACAAAAATTATTAATAAGAATGTCTGCAGAAAACTGGAAGGACAAAAATAAAAAATATGAAGGCATTACATTCGCCAATACCGAAGAAACAAAAACTATTGCAGGATATAAGTGCGTGAAGGCCTTAGCTAAAATGAGAGATGGCGCCACCTTCTCCGTTTATTACACTAATGAAATTATACCTGACAACATAGAGTACAATTATCAATTTAAAAACTTGGAAGGTTTGCCACTAGAATATGAATTAACACAGGGAAGTCTTACGATTAAATATTCAGTTTCTAAAATCAATTTAAATCCTGTTCCTGCCTCAAAATTTGATATTCCAAAAACCGGGTATAGGGAACTTAATTATGACGAAAGCCGTAAATTAGGTATCGGGCAGTAAATAAAAATAACATTTAATGGAATACAGTTACTTACACAATTTAATTTTCAACTGGAGGAGTTGAAGATTAGATTTTCCAGCAATATTTTCTGGTTTTAAAGAAATCTTATATTTATTGGAAATAATATAAGTTGCGTTTCCTTTTTGATAAGTAACAATTGAATTATAAGAAACAAATTCTGAAGTTTTTTCCCGTCTGAGTGTCAGGCTACCATGGTAGTTAAAGCCATCTCTTAAATTTATCCCACGGGAAGTTATAAGGGGGGCGAAGCCAGATTGAATAGAATTTTTCCTAGATTTATTTTTATCACCACCAATACTGGCAAATGCATAAAATGTAAACCCTAACAGCAAGGCGCTAATAGATAACTTCCTAAAATCAAACTGTTTAATACTACTTGAAACTAACATCTTACACAAATGTAATCAAAAAGAATGCTAATTAACAATGAGTTCCGTTTTTCTTAAATTTTCCTTAACGAAATAGATGGAAGACCTTTTGATTGCGGCTATTTTTGAAGAAAAGAAGTTTTGAATACCGCCTTAATATTAAATATTACTTAATTTGCGCTAATACTAATATGAAAGAAAATCCTTACCACCAAGACAAGGAAGAGATGAAGGAACTACTTTATCAGTATCACCAGTTAAAAGCTGGTCGAAGTCATTCTTTTCTTGATGAGGATTCTTTTGAAAGGATTATCGACTATTTTGATGATGCTGAAGATTTAGCACAGGCTCTGGAGGCGGTGGAATTCGCCGCAGAACGTTATCCTTATTCTTCAATAATTCAATTAAAAAAAGCTGATCTTTTAATTGCTGCAAGGAGATATGCCGATGCTTTATATACACTTGATCAGGCCGAATTACTTGACAGCCATGATATTAACCTTTACATTTTAAAGACAGATGCTTACCTGGCGCTTGATCAGCAGGAAAAAGCAGTAGAGCTGCTTGAAAGTGCATTAAATCTTTTTGAAAGTAAGGAAAGAATAGAATTGTTATTTGAGCTGGCCGATGTTTACGATGATTACGAAGAATTCGATAAAATTTTTGATTGTTTAAAATTAATTCTTGAATTGGATCCTAAAAACGAAGAGGCTTTATATAAAATTTGTTTTTGGACGGATTTTACAAAAAGAAATGAAGAAAGTATCCTTCTGCACCAGGTTATTATTGATGAACATCCTTATAATGAATTAGCATGGTTTAACCTGGCAGCTGCTTATCAGGGAATAAAACTATACGAAAAATCTATTGACGCTTATCAGTACGCCGTTGTAATTGATGAAAAGTTTGATTACGCATATCGTAATATGGGAGATGCTTTCATAAGGTTGCGCAGGTTTAAGGAAGCAATTGAAGTGCTGGAAAAAGTATTGGAACTTTCAAGACCGGAGGATGTAATTTTTGAAGCAATTGGTCATTGCTACGGCAAGTTGAAGAATTATGCACAAGCCCGGTTTTACTATCGTAAAGCCTCTCATTTAAGTCCTGATGATAGTAAATTATATTATAAGATTGCCTCTACTTATATAAAGGAACGGCTATGGGGACAAGCTGTTAAACAATTGGAGTCTGCCTTGCAGATTCATCGTATGCAACCCGATTACAACCTGGCTATGGGTGAATGTAAAATGCAATTGGGTATTATAAAGGATGCGATTCAACACTTTACAAACGTTGTTCGATCAAGGCCTAAAAATGTTGCTGGTTGGGAGGCATTGATTCGCTGTCTGTATAATGTAGCTTATTATGAAGAAGCGCTTGAACAGGTATTTGCAGCGATCAGGTTAACTGACGGCAAAGCGTTATTCATATATTATTTAAGTGCTGTATATTTTGCTATGGCTAAACCAAAAGAAGGTCTGTTACAACTGCAACGGGCCATTATTAAATCTCCGAAAAATCTTAAAAAGTTTATCAGATTAAATCCATCTATACTTCAAAATCAACTTGTTGTCGATCTGATTGCTGGTTTCAAGCGCAATCGTTCCATCTGAAGATCTTGTATATTCCCGGTTAAAAATTCATCTGTTTATATTTAAGTAACTGTTTACTATTTTTGCGCCTCTTACATTTTATAGAAAGGCACATTTAAACTATAGCAATAAAATGAATTTTTATCTCTCACAAATTCCTGAAAGAAACCCGAAACCTCGCGCCCATGGCATTACTATGGTAATGGATAAAGGGTTAAGTATTGATGAAGCGAAGAATTTCATGAGTGGTGCCCACCCTCACGTAGATATTGTAAAATTAGGTTTCGGCACTTCTTACGTGACGCCGGATCTAAGAAAAAAATTAGAAGTTTACCGGTCATATGATATTCCTGTTTATTTTGGGGGTACCTTATTTGAAGCATTCCTCATCCGGAACCAGTTTGAAGATTATATCAATGTTTGCAAAGAATTTGGTATTTATTATATTGAAGTAAGTGATGGCTCTATAACAATACCTCATACAGAAAAGTGCGGTTATATAGAAAAACTAACCAAGTATGGTACGGTATTAAGTGAAGTAGGAAGCAAAGATGCCGCACACATTATTCCTCCTTACAAGTGGATAGAATTAATGAAAGCTGAATTGCTGGCAGGTGCGACCTATGTAATTGCCGAAGCGAGAGAGGCCGGCAATGTTGGAATTTACCGTGGAAGCGGCGAAGTGCGCGAAGGCCTGGTACAGGAAATACTTACCCAGATACCGGAAGAAAAAATTATTTGGGAAGCGCCGCAAAAAGCCCAGCAACTATATTTTATAGAACTGATTGGTTGTAATGTAAATCTTGGCAACATAGCGCCTTCGGAAATGATAGCTTTAGAAGCCATGCGCATTGGACTAAGGGGTGATACATTTGATCTTTATCTTAATAAAGAAGCGTTAATATGAGGACTTTTGGACTGATAGGATATCCCCTAAGCCATTCCTTTTCAAAAAAATTTTTTGGTGAAAAATTTTTGAAAGAAGGTATAACTGACTGTTCTTACGAAAATTTTTCACTTCCTTCCATACAGAACTTTGATCAGCTAATTGCGGAAACACCCTTTGAAGGGTTGAATGTTACCATTCCTTATAAACAGCTTGTGATCCCTTACCTCGATTTTATAAACGAAATAGTAGCTAAGACCGGAGCGTGTAACTGTATAAGCTTTAAAAAAGGTAAACTGACCGGTTATAACACAGATACTATCGGATTTGAACAATCATTAAAAAAACACCTTCTCCCTCAACATACAAAAGCCCTTATACTTGGTACCGGCGGAGCGGCGAAAGCTATTATATATGTAATGGAAAAGCTACAAATTAATTATATATCAGTCACCCGAAAAGTAGGCAATACAAAGAATAATTTAATTACTTATGAAGCGATTACTGATGACCTGATAAAATCGCATACCCTTATAATAAACACAACGCCATTAGGAATGTATCCTGAAGTGAATACTGCCCCACCCATAAATTACAACCTTCTCACAAATTCACATTACCTATTTGATCTGGTTTATAATCCTGAAATGACTCTATTTTTAAAGAAAGGAAAATATAGAGGCGCAATTATCCAGAATGGTTTTGAAATGCTGATAATACAAGCCTTAGAAAGCTGGAAAATATGGAATAACGATGAAGATAAGGGCAAAAGTTTATTGAATCTTACGGGCCATTAATTTCAATTTTACCTCTTCAGGTAGTACTGCAATCTTTCTATTTTTGTAATCATAAGATACCATGCCGGTCTTTGCAGTAGCAATGAGTATATTGTTGTCGACCGCATCGGTTTCAATTTTGTAATATAAGTCAAAAGTAACATTTGTAAAATCGCCGGCAGCTACTGACACCTTAATATCGGCTCCATAAAATAGTTGCTTTTTGAAATCAATCAGGACGTAACTCATTATCAAACCCACTCCACCGATTTCAAGTTCACTATAACCATTCTTATCAAGATATTGCACCCTAGCTTCGTGAAGTAATGACAAAATAGTGTCATTACCTACATGTCCGCCATAGTTTATATCTGTTATACGAATTGGAATAATAGTGCAGAAAGAATATATAGCCGGTAAATCAATTTTTATTCGTGGCATAGAGGATATTATCTAGAAATATAAGGCAAACAGTCGGTACTCCTGACCATCATCTATCCTTCATCAAAAGATCTTTGAAATCCAGTATGTCCATGAAATTGGTTGAAGAAGGTACAAATGAAGTATTGATAATCTGGTTCCGCCAATCCTGAAATCGGGATTTCCAAATCAGGCTTTCCATAAAATTTTTATCGAAGTAGCTGTCCACTTCATCAATATCACTGTCATCATTTATAAAAAGCAGCATGTGCAGGAACTTTGAAGAAATTTTTGTTTGCTGTCCGTTAGGTCCGGTTATACTAATATATTTCGATCCTGGATTGTTTATGATTTCTGTATTCTGAATAATTTCACCGTTCGCACTACGAATTGGTTTTGCGGTGATCATAAAACCAAATTCAGTACCTGACAAAAGAGAACGCTCAACTTTTGTATTTTGTAATACTTTATTATCTATCGGATAATTTTTATTTGTCTTTGCAATTATGCCGCCGGATGGTTTCATATTTCCACCAGGTTTCTGTTCCCTGAATAAGGGTAACGGTGCTGTAAGTGTCGGTTCCGGCTGAGTTTTGTTATTGTTTGTATTGGGAAACCGGCTGATCATCAACCTGTTTTTTAAAACAGTTGAGCCGTTAAAATAATAAACACCCGCTACAATAGTCGCTAACATAGCAGCAACCATCATCATTACCGGCAGAAATTTCTTCTTTAATTTTTTATCAGCAGAATAGGCGGTTAATATGCTGTCTTCTTGAAGGGAGGAAAGTATTACGCTCAAGACTTCGGCAGGAGGCACTACTTCGTAATCGAATAACCTATTTGAGACTGCCAGCGATTCCCTAGTTATTGAAAGTTCCGCGGCAATGTAATCCCAGGCGGCCTGTGGCGGCTGGACCTCAAAACTGGTTAATTTATTTTTATATGATTTTATCATTATTCCTGATAAGTGAATTACGCTTTTCATCTAAAAATTGTTCTACTTTCTTCTTCAATATTCCTTTTGCTCTTGCCA
>Ga0123337_10001175_pt1 | contig 35447 bp, 26 predicted proteins | sample frozenSSSSmetaG_FD_89792 | JGI IMG/M metagenome (GOLD analysis project Ga0123337, IMG submission 89792) | Glacier valley bacterial and archeal communities from Borup Fiord, Nunavut, Canada, to study Microbial Dark Matter (Phase II) -... | ecosystem: Environmental > Aquatic > Freshwater > Ice >...
AAAGTGTTGGTGAGGTTGGCTCCGTCGACTGTAACGGTGTTTAAAAATCCGTTCCTGCCTCCAATATTATTTCCGCTTGCCGATGGGGTAAGCTTTATAAAATCTGCCACGGAACGATTGATCGTAGGCAGCCTGTCCATCTGGGTACGACTGATTATTTCCTGGCTACCTGTTCTGTTTTTATTGATAACTTTTTCCTGTCGAACTGCGGCTACCACTACGTTTTCAAGAGTAGCAGAAGCCGGTGTCAAATTAAAATCGACTTTCGATTCCTGTCCTAACAGCAGAAAAATATTCTCCTGCTTTTCTTCTTTAAAGCCAATATAAGATACCGATACAGTATAAGGTCCGCCTACTCTTAAATTGGGGATATTATAGCGGCCTTCTTTGCGCGTGGTGGTATTGTATTTTGCACCGGTAGTTGTATTGATAACCATTACAGTTGCGCCGTTTAGTGGCGACTTACCATCAGAAACAATTCCTACAATTTCAGAAGTTGTCTCCTGTGCCATCAAGCTGCGGTTGCAGCAAATACATAATAATAATAAAAATAGTTTTAGAGACTGTTTCCACATAGTAGGTAGTTTTGTCAAAGATGTAACATCTACATGATATATGGAATTAATGATATTAATAAATTATTAACATGCGGTGACGTTCGGGTGATAAGTTTTTTTAACTGCAGAGGGAAAGCCGGAGTGAAGGAACAGATAACGCAGAGGTCGCTGAGTAGTCTCTTCTTCCTATCCTGCATCTCTTCCGCGGCTGTAAAAACTCACTCTCTTTCAACAGTCGCGGTAATATACCCATACGGCTCATCGGTAGCAATAAAGATTTCATTACCGTTATCAATTCCAAACTGTTCCAGGTTAAAAAGGATATGATGCTTATTGGGCATCTTGAAACTGATCTCCTTCACACCAATGTATTTTTCTAAAACCGATGCTCCCATCGCATACATTGTTTGCTGCAGTGATAAACTTTTATGCATAGCAAATACCTGCAACAGTTCGCTGCGTATCCGCTCATGCAGCATCGCATAATCTGTTTCATCAGACGTGTAACTCCAGTCCACCTCGCATTGAGTGGCGAGTATCCTGTCGCTGGTTTCTTTTAATGTTGTAAATCGATCCCTCAGGTAATTTTCAAAACCGGAATCAGCAGTTTTTACAATCAACAGGTTATGGATACCCGATGAAACTTTTACGCCGACTGCATCTTGTTCTACTAACGCTGTATGTGTTTCAGCCCCGCTGCCAATATATGCTGACGAATGCGCCTTCCCGTCAAAAGACATCCTCGTGAATTGATGTTCTGTGATACCGATAGTAACTAAAGACACCTGGTCATTATTAGAAAAAAAATGCGCGGAAAGCTTCTTCCCGAAATCTTCAATGCTGCCGGTCAGATGTTCTTTCGCCAATGCATACACCGTATTCTTTTGCGTATCGGTAGGTAATATTTTTGAATTATCACCTATGGTATGCGCCGTTTCAAAATCACCCTGCAAAGAAACATCTACCGACACCTGCCTGAATTCATTTCGATCAGGATACCTTATGATCCTTGAAAGATTTACCGCGTTCTTTCCGTAAGCGTTCTTTCCCAGTTTTATCTGCATACATCTGTTGTTAGTTGTTGTACAATATTTTGCTATCAGCCTTCAGCTTTGGGCTTTCAGCTTCCAGCGCAATTTTCTTCAATATATAAAATACTGTTCTATTTTTGATCAGCAAGTCAATCCTGTAAAACAATTCTTTTTACAAATGTTCGATCTCGCCATCAAAAGCAACAGAGTAGTGACTCCCGGCGGGGTTAGGCCGGGTGTGGTTTTAATAAGCGGCGGTATCATCTCGGAACTGGTTGAACTGTCTGACACGAATTTTAATTGCAGGACAATCGAGCTGGGTAACAAGGTATTGTTCCCTGGTGTAATCGATCCTCACGTACATATCAATGAACCGGGAAGAACAGACTGGGAAGGCTTTGACAGCGCCACCCGTGCAGCGATAGCAGGCGGTATCACAACACTTGTGGACATGCCTTTGAATGCTTCACCCGTTACAACAACGGTAGCTGCCTTTGAAGCAAAGCTGTTAGCAACAGATAATAAGCTGCATACCAACTGTGGATTCTGGGGCGGCATTGTGCCCGGTAACAAAGAGGAGATAGAAGGCCTGGTAGAAAAAGGAGTGCTTGGCTTTAAAGCTTTTCTTACACATTCCGGCATAGACGAATTTCCAAACGTACCTGAATCTTACCTGCGTGTAGCCATGCCCGTCATCGCAAAATACAACCTTCCATTGCTGGTCCATTGCGAACTGATAAGTGGTGATGTAAAGCCTCTATCCGGCGACCCGCGCTCTTATCAAAATTACTTACAATCAAGACCTGCTTGCTGGGAAGACAAAGCAATCGCGCTGATGATACAACTTTGCGAAGAATATAATTGCCGGGTACATATCGTTCACCTGTCATCTTCCGCTTCTATCGACCAAATTAAAAAAGCAAAAGAACGTGGCTTAAAATTAACCGTTGAAACAAGTCAGCACTATTTGTATTTCAATGACGGAGACATTGGCGACGGACAAACACAATTTAAATGCGCGCCGCCGATCCGCGATAAAGTCAACAATGAAATGCTTTGGAAAGCTTTACAGGAAGGCATCATAGATTTCGTTGCCACTGATCATTCGCCTGCGCCGCCCCAATTAAAACAATTGCAAAGCGGTGATTTTATAAAAGCCTGGGGTGGAATAGCCTCCCTTCAATTTGCCTTACCGGTTTTGTGGAAGATTGCCAAAATCAACAACGCTTCCCTAAACGATCTTGCAAACTGGCTCTGCGAAAAGCCGGCGCAACTTGCAGGACTTCAAAACAAAAAAGGAAAAATTGCACCAGGGTATGATGCCGACCTGGTAGTGCTGGAAGAAGAAACAACATTTATTGTCACTGAACAAATAATACATCATAAGCATAAGATCACGCCTTATCTTGGTGAAGAACTATCAGGTTTGGTAGCGCAGACATTTCTTGCAGGTGAGATGGTATTTGATGACGGTTCTTTCACGCAATTAAATAATGGCAAACTAATAATCCGTTAAAAGTTATGGAGGAATTTGAAGAAAGAACAGCAAGGATACTCGTAAGAATAAATGAATTGGCAGGGTATAGTGAAGACTTGCAATGCTTAACAAGGACGTTTGGCTCACCGGCTTTTATAGAAGCAGGTAAAAAAGTATTTATGTGGATGACACAAGCCGGGCTTCACACAAGCATTGACAATATCGGTAACATCAGGGGAAGGTTGGTATCGGCTGATAAAAAGGCAAAAACTTTTATAATAGCATCCCATATCGACACCGTAGCAGATGCGGGCAAATTCGATGGTACTCTCGGTGTTATCATGGGACTGGATCTTGTTGAAAATCTTATCAAATCAAAAACAGCTATCCCGTTTAATATTGAGTTGATCGCTTTTAGTGATGAAGAAGGGGTGCGGTTTCACAGTACATATCTTGGCAGTAAAGTAGTGGCAGGCACATTCGATATGAACATTCTTAATAAAAAAGATGCTGAAGGGATTACATTAAATGAAGTGGTAAAATTTATTGGCGGTGATGTAGGTAAGATAAGAGGCGACGCGATTTCTCCACAGGAAATAAGCGGCTACTTTGAAATTCACATAGAGCAGGGGCCGATTCTTTTTGAAAGAAATATACCGGCAGCTGTTGTTACCGCTATTGCCGGACAAGCAAGAATTGAATTGCACTTTAAAGGAGTGGCGGGTCATGCCGGCACGGTGCCGATGAATATGCGTAACGATGCGTTGTGCGCCGCCGCTGAATGCATCCTTCAGATAGAAAGCATCGCCATCGCTCAAAAAAATAAAGTGGTAGCAACGGTGGGTAAGGTAGCAATTCGCAATGCCGCCAGCAACGTTATTCCCGGCGACGTTACCTGCAGTCTTGATATAAGAAATGAAGATGAAAAAATACTGGAAGAAGCTATGCAAAAAATAAAGCAGGTGTGTGAAACAGTTTGTAACAACCGTGCAATAATTTTTGAGTGGGAACTAATCCAGTCCGCAAAACCAGTTGCCTGCGACGAACGAATGAATCAGTTATTAGAGAAAGCGATCAGCGATTCAGGGTATGAAATGATTAAATTAGTAAGCGGGGCAGGGCATGATGCGGTAGCTATTGCAGCGATAGCCCCGGTGGCGATGATGTTTGTGAGATGTTATAAAGGCATCAGTCATAACCCGCTTGAAAATGTAGCGCCTGCTGATATAAAAGCATCCCTTGTAATCGCGGAAAAATTTATTTTAAATTTCATTTCAAAATACAATGCTTAATATGGAAATATCAGCGCTTACGCGGTCGGTTGTAAAATCAAATCATGCAGTGATCTGTCCGGACGGATATATAAACAGCAATGTACCCGGATGGATAAACTGCACCGTCAATGTTATCATCAATGAACAAATGGGCGCCAACCTCTGCCAGACATTGATAACACTAAACAAAGACGGGCGAATCAGCGGAAGCTGTATCGATTCGCAAATTTTTTTTTATGTGGTGAAAGGACAATGCAAGGCAGCGGTTGACGGCAAAGAAAATTCACTCGTCGCAGGGCAGTATGTTTATGTGCCGACAGGCCGTGACTATATTTTTGAACTCCCTGAAGAAGGAACACAGTTACTTAGCTTTCATAAAAAATATGTTACGCTCGATCATACTGATTTACCCCCGGTGATTTTCGGTGATGCCGCTACAATCAGTGCACCGGCATATCTTGGTGACCCTTCACTGAGGTTACAGGTTTTGCTACCAGAGGGACTATCTTTCGATATGGCTGTAAACATCTTTACCTACTATCCCGGCGGGCATCTCCCGTTTGTAGAAACACATATCATGGAACATGGACTGATGTATTTACAGGGTCAGGGAATTTATATGCTCGACGGGCAATGGTATCCCGTTAAAAAAGGCGATGCTATATGGATGAAACCTTATTGCGCCCAATGGTTCACGGCAATGGGCAAAGAGCCCGCGGTATACATTTATTATAAAAATATAAACAGGTTTCCAACAATGTTCTAGTGACATGTCGGTCAGTAGATGTCTTAAAACTTGCTACCAGCTATCAGGAGCCGTCAGCCGTCAGCTATCAGCCATAGTAGAACGCAAGGTTATGTTTCGAATATAAAATAACTTTGGAAATTGCACTAAATTATAAGCAAGTGGCGATTCTCTGTGTTTGAAAACATCCAACTATATTGGAGCCATCAGCTGCCGGGAGGAAACAAATGGAATTTGCTCAATTTAAAAGTTTTTATGGGTGGCGATTGATATTTCATTGATGCCTAACTTTATTAAATGTCTTTGCAAGCATTAAATGATTTAAACAAAGTGCAGTTGGCAGCATTGCTTGCCAGGTGTTGTGGCTCCTCCCGGTGGGTGGAGAAAATGCAATCGTTATTTCCTTTTGCCGACAAGGCATTGTTGTTTAAATATGCGGCAAGCGTTTGGTATGGCTGTGATGAAAGCGACTGGAAGGAAGCTTTTACCCATCATCCGGCAATAGGTGATATGGCGTCATTAGAAAAAAAGTTTGCCGCAACTGCTGACTGGGCCGCTGGGGAACAGGTGGCAGTGAAGCAATCATCGCAGCAGGTATTAGCGGCATTGTCGGAAGCCAATCAATTATATAAAAGAAAGTTCGGGTATCTTTTCATTGTTTGCGCTACCGGTAAATCGGCTGAAGAAATATTGCAGTTGTTAAAAGGGCGGCTAAACAATCAGCCTGAAGATGAAATAAAAATCGCGATGGAAGAACAACATAAAATAACTATTTTAAGATTAGAAAAATTATTATTACCATGAGTCAGGTAACTTCACATGTGTTAGATACCTCGAAGGGCAAACCGGCTGCAGGCATCCCGGTTATTTTATTTCAGCAGGACAATGAAGAGTGGATCGAGATAAGCAGAAAGCATACAAACATTGAAGGACGAGTGACGGATCTGATGACGACGGGTCTCTATTTACAGGCAGGGATCTATAAAATAAAATTTCTGACAAAAAAATATTTCGACTTCCTGTCGGTGCAAACCTTTTATCCGTTTATAGAAATCACCTTTGAAATTACCGGTAACGAACATTATCATGTGCCGTTGCTTTTAAATCCTTTTAGCTACAGCACCTACCGCGGCTCGTGATTAAATCTTAATACATCGTTTCAAAAATTTTATATGAACTTTTCTTTTAAAGATGATAGAAAGGATTCTTTGCTGAAAGAATTAAGCGCCGCTAATGTAAATTTTCAACGCAGGTATCCAGGCGACCGGCCCGACCGGCAGCCGGTTCATACTGTTTATGGCGGAGCAAATCTTTTCTCTTCCGACACCTGCGTTAAGATGGGGGAGGTGGCAATAAAAAGTCTGATGACCTATGCGCCTAATTTTGTGTCGCTGGCTAGAATATTAAAACTGCGCGGGTACCAATACCTTCCTCTTCTTGAAAAAGATATTGAAATTTTAATGAAGACATTAGATAACATGGACGAGGAAGAAAGAAAAAAAGACCACGCATGGTTGTCGTATACCGTCTATAATAAAATGGTACGTAAACTGCAAACCGAACCAGTGGAAGATTTCAGGATTGATTTCGAAGATGGCTTTGGCAACAGGTCCGATGAGGAAGAAGATGCCACGGCAGTGCATACCGCAACACAACTGGCAAGAGGAATTGAAAACAAAACAGTGTCTCCCTTTACAGGCATCCGTATAAAACCCTTTACGGAAGACATGGTAAACCGTGGTGTTCGTACCTTGGATATTTTTATTACCACGCTGCTGGAAAAAACAAATGGCGTAATGCCGGCGAACTTCGTGGTGATGTTACCAAAAGTAACCATCCCGGAGCAAATGACCACCATGGTAAGACTGATGGAAATCCTGGAACAGGAAAACAAACTGGAACCCGGCACTTTAAAAATGGAAACGATGGTGGAAGCTACGCAGATCATTATGGATGATGAAGGCCGTAATCCATTGATGCGTATTATAAGAGCAGGCGAGGGCCGGTGTATCGCCGCGCACTTCGGTACCTACGACTATACCGCTTCCTGCGGCATCACCGCTAAGTACCAGACGATGGATCATCCCGTTTGTGATTTCGCTCACCACGTAACAAAAGTAGCGCTCGGCGGAACAGGCATCTTCTTATCAGACGGCGCCACCAACGTAATTCCTATCGGGCCTCATCGCGGTGAAAACCTTAGCTACGCGCAGGTAATGGAAAATAATGCTTCCGTACACCATGCATGGATACAGGGGTTCAATCATACAACCCATTCACTTATCAACGGGTTCTACCAGGGCTGGGATCTTAATCCGGCACAGCTCCCTATGCGTTATGCGGCAACGTATAATTTCTTTTTGAATAGTTATGATGATGCGGTTCGCCGACTTAAAACATTTGTAGAGCGGGCAGCTGTCTCTACCCTCACCGGAGATATATTTGATGATGCCGCTACCGGGCAGGGATTGCTGAACTTCTTCCTGAGAGCCATCAATTGCGGAGCTATCACCGAAGAAGAAGCACTGGCAACAGGGCTAACGATAGATGAAATTAAAAGCAGGTCGTTTTTTCGGATACTGAGAGACCGAAAGGCTGCAAAAAATTAATGCGGTAAGTTTTTTAAAAACACAGACAACTCAGCGATCTTATCCGTATTAATAAAATCAACCTTAAAATTCATCAGCACCTTCCAGGCATCTGTATTATCCGGCGCATCCCAGAAACGTACCGGCTTATGCAGTGCATGTGCTTTATCAACGGCAGCTTTAAATTTTATCGAGTCAGCCTCCGGTAACTTTTGTATTCCATTCCACAATGTGTACCGCTTTAGATAGTCACTCATCATTACAATCTTCGTCAGTGCCTGCGGGCTGTAGGTTTTATCCAGTTCTCCATCGAACAAAATAAAAGAAGGGTAAGAAGGAAAGGAATCGGGATTGGGCCTGCCCCCGGAGATAACAAATTGAAGGGATGGTGTTTTAATTAATTCCGGGTATCTCCTGATGGTTTCAATAAATTTATCAAGCGTAGGCACCGCCGCTGTTTTAACATCTATCAGTATCTGAAGCTTCTTTGAGACATCCGCATAAGGATGGCCGTGATGCTTCCTGATGTTATCACGGAGAGGGATAAGGTATAAAGAATCAAGCCGTCTTTTCTTCGTTAACAATTCTGCAGGAGTGTGTGCCACCAGCAGTTCTTCATTTCCTTTTACAAAAAAGATATCCGCTTCAATGCTTCCGAAGCCCGCATTGTATGCCGACCAAAAAGGATTTGGTTGTTCGTAATCATTGTGTGAATGCGCGTTTGAAGTGGTGTATTTAACAGGCTGGGCATAAACCGCCAAAGCATTGAAGAGTATCAGTGCGATTATTAGTCTTGTCATGGTTCGAAAGTAAGATATATTCTGATGTTTAATTATGAATAAAAAAGCTGCTGCACAACGCCTTTGCAATCATCCGCCGACCTGGCAGACTCGATCCGGACAATTAAATTATTATATTTACTCCCGTATGAAACATTTGCCCTCTGTAATATTATTACTGGTAATTTTTACCGGTTGTAAGCATTCCAAATATAAAGAACCGCAATTCGGTCCGCGCGATATTCACCAGGTCATTGAAAAAATGACTGATATTATGATCCATGATGTTACCAATCCTCCGCTCGCTGCGCGCTTTTTTTCTTATGCATGCCTCGCCGGTTATGAAGTGGTAGTTCAAAATGACAGTGCTTTTAAAAGTATGCATGGACTATTAAATCAATATCCGCCGATAGCAAAGCCTGATACCATCTACGGTTACTCTTACCAATTAGCAGCACTGATTGCGATGATGGAAACAGCAAAGAAATTGCAGCCCTCGGGAAAATTATTAGAAGAGTATGAAAAGCAATTTATTGATTCATGTGCTTTGTCAGGCTTTGATAAAGTGGTAATAACAGCTTCTGAGAAGTATGCGGTGTATATCAGCAAACTCATACTGGCTTATGCGAAATCAGACGCTTACAATAGAATCAGTAACTATCCGCGGTATACGCCCATAGAAAAGGAAGGCTCCTGGTATCCGACACCGCCTGCTTATTTCACTGCCGTAGAACCTTACTTCAATAAGGTTCGTCCGTTTACGCTGGACTCCGCTTCACAGTTTAAACCTGATGCGCCTGTACCTTATTCTAAACAAAAAAATAGTCCTTTTTATAAGCTGATGCTGGAGAATTATAAAGACACTCTTTCAGACGAACATAGGATGATAGCGGCTTTTTGGGATTGCAATCCCTTTGCGGTGCAGGACAATGGGCACCTGTTGGTAGGATTAAAAAAGATATCGCCGGGTGCCCACTGGATGGGCATTTCAGGTTTCGCCTGCAAGAAAGCGCACAAAGGATTTTCACAATCGATGAAAATTTTTACCGTAGTTGCCATGGGATTGATGGATAGTTTTATTTGTTGCTGGGACGAAAAATACCGGAGCAACAGGATTCGCCCGGAAACAGCTATCAGGAAATATATTGACGCTGACTGGAAACCATTGCTGCAAACACCGCCCTTTCCGGAATACCTCAGCGGGCATTCTACCATATCAGCTTCTTCTGCACAGATACTCACCTTTTATTTCGGCGATAACTTTCCTTATACTGACTCCTCTGAAATAAGGTTTGGCCTGCCACCCCGGAATTTTACATCCTTTAAGCAGGCTGCCGATGAAGCTGCCATCAGCAGGTTTTATGGCGGTATTCATTTTATGGATGCGATCATCAATGGCAGCAGGCAGGGGAGAAGTGTTGGAAATCTTTTGTTAGAGAAAATTGAAAAGAAGTGATTGTAGTATTGATACGTCTTAAAATAATGTTTACCCATTATTAAAGGTTATTATCTATTGGGGCATGTTAAAATTTTACGTTCATCATAAATGTGACGCTTTATTCAGCATTTTATAAAATTAATTGTTAAATCTAAAAATATTGTTACTTTTAGCAATCACATTTTTTCGGCTTTAGAATTTACAGCAAATAAGAGCAATCGATTGTTCATCAAAACCAAAACTGCCATTATGAAAAAACGTATACCAACGTCTTTCACAAGTAGCTTTAAGATGTCAAAGCTTTTTCAGGATTTTCACTTCAAGACATCATTCTTCTTTGTGGCCTTTGCACTGCTAAGTGTTGTTTCAATGGCTCAGACAAAATCAAAAATCACCGGTGTAATTAAAGATGACAAAGGCATTCCGGCTGCCAATGTAAGTGTTACCGTAAAAGGCAGCACTAAAGGTGTTACCACGAATGGTGATGGTGTTTTTTCCATCGACGTTACCGATCCTAAATCGGTGTTGGTGGTTTCCAATGTCGGGTTTCTAACACAGGAGATACCACTTCAAAGCCGAAGCAAACTGGATGTATCACTCGTTGCTGGTAATTCACAGTTGGATGCTGTTGTGGTCGTTGGTTACGGAACGCAAAAGAAAGTTACCATTACGGGAGCCGTTGCTACTGTAAAAGGAACTGAATTGGAAAAATCTCCTACTGTAAATCTTTCTAATTCTCTTGCGGGTCGTCTACCGGGCGTTACCGCTATCCAATCAAGTGGTGAGCCAGGATATGATGGCTCTTCTATCCGTATTCGCGGCACAAACACACTAGGTAATAGCTCAGCTTTAGTTGTAATTGACGGTGTTCCTGACAGAGCAGGCGGACTTGACCGGCTGAATCCAGCAGATATTGAAAGTATGTCGGTTTTGAAAGATGCTTCAGCGGCGATTTATGGTTCAAGGGCTGCAAATGGTGTCATCTTAATAACTACCAAACAAGGTAAAGTGGGTAAGCCTGTTATTACCTATGATTTCAATAAAGGATGGTCTCAGCCTACCAGAATTCCTGCATTAGCTAATGCAAATGAGTATACTGAACTACTGAATGAACAAACATTATTTGGTAGTGTACCTGTATCCCAATGGTCTACGGCATGGGACGCCTTTAAGAAAACCGGAACCTATACCCGGACGGATAATAATGTTAAGGTAAATGCACCTTTTCAACCTGTAGATGTTCAGAAATTTGCAGAGGGTGCTGATCCCTGGGGACATCCTAATACAAATTGGTTTAAGGATGCATTAAAAACATGGTCCCCGCAAGATCGTCATGGTCTGCAAATAAGCGGCGGATCAGAGAGCATAAAATTCCTGGCATCTGCAGGATATGAAAATCAGGATGCTTTTTATAAAAATTCCGCTACAGGCTACAAGCAGTACGATATGCGTCTTAATCTTGATGCTAAGATCAATAAATACATCACTGCCAATATCGGTATTACAGCAAGGGAAGAATATCGTTTTTTTCCTACCCAAAGTGCCGGAAGTGTTTTTAGAATGTTGATGCGTGGCAAGCCTACTGAACCGGAAGTGTGGCCTAACGGATTACCAGGCCCGGATATTGAAAACGGACAAAATCCTATTGTTATAACCACCAATGCAACCGGTTATGACAAGGACCGCCGTGATTATTTTCAGACAAACGGACAAGTGGTAATCGGCAACCCATGGATAGAAGGATTAAAAATCACTCTAACAGGAGCCGCTGATAAATACATATTGCGAGGTAAAAGGTTTGAAACGCCATGGTCTCTGTACTTCTGGGATAAAGCCACTTATGAAGCGGATGGTAAGACACCTAAACTGAGTAAAACTGTTCGGTCGACTTTCACTGATCCAAGACTTTCGCAAAGAGACGAAAACGAACTTCGGATCAATTTAACCGGGTTGATTAATTATGACCACAAATTTGGTGTCAATCATACAATAAATCTCCTGGCTGGTGTTACAAAAGAAACAAGAGATGGAGACAATTTCAACGCCTTCAGAAGGTACTTTATTTCTTCTGCGGTCGACCAGCTTTTTGCTGGTGGAACCTTGGAACAAAATACAGGTGGCGGCGGTTTTAATAATGCCCGTTTAAGTTATTTTGGCAGAGCCGCATATAACTACAAAGAAAAATACCTGGCTGAATTCTTATGGAGATATGATGGCTCTTATATTTTTCCCGAAAATAAACGTTTTGGATTTTTTCCGGGAGCATTGGTCGGATGGAACATTTCAAAAGAGCAATTCTTTCAGGATAATGTAAGATTTGTTAACTACTTGAAACTTAGGGCTTCTTACGGACAGATGGGCAATGATCGTTTGAACCTGGCCGATTACGCCTACTTACCTACTTATTCTTTGAATGGAACGCAGGTAATAAATTCTACGGTACAAAGAACGCTAAGTGAACTGCGTGTACCAAATTTCGACTTCACCTGGGAGGTTGCTAATAATTTAGATATTGGTTTGGAGGGCAGCATGTTTAATAATAAAATAACCTTTGAATTAGATTATTTTATAAACAAACGTAACCAAATCCTTATTCAAAAACTAGGTTCTACTCCTCAGAGTTCCGGTATCAGCACAAGGCTCCCACCTGTAAACCTGGGAAAAGTGGAGAATAAAGGATATGAATTCAAAGTTGGCTATAACGGCACTGCCGGTGACTTTGCGTACAACGTTAGTTTCAATGGCGGATATGCAAAAAACAAGGTTATTTTCTGGGATGAAGCTCCGGGTGCCCCAATCTATCAACAAACTACCGGTCATTCTTTTGGAGCAAGTGGTTTTGATTTCCTCGCTTACCAATCTGATGGTGTATTCAGAGATGAAAAGGAAATTGCAGCTAACAAAAAAAATTACAGTGCGGCAACCGGAAGTTTAAAGCCGGGAGACATGAAATTTGTTGACGTCGACGGTAATGATACCATTAATTCTTTCGATCGGGTGAGGTTAGATAAAAACCGTGACCCTACTTTTACTTATGGTGTAAATATGGCATTCAGCTATAAAAATTTCGATTTGTCAATTTTATTTCAGGGTGCTAAAGGTGGGTTACTTTTATTTAACGTGAACGAGACGGGTGATTTTGGCAATTATTTAAAATACAGCTATGATCATCGCTGGTCAGTAGAAAATCCTAGCAGTACAGATCCACGCTTAGCTAATAGGGGCAATACATACTACACCAATGATGGTAATAATTTTGGAAGCAATACTTATTTTCTCAGACCCAGCGATTATTTAAGGCTTAAGAATATTGAATTGGGATATAACCTTGGTAACCTTGGTAAGCAAATGGGGATTACAAGATTTAAGGTTTATGTTAACGCTCTTAATCTTGTAACCTGGGATAAGATGAAAATTTGGGATCCGGAATCAACAAGTAGTAATGGCCAGTATTATCCACAGGCAAGAATAATTAATACAGGTGTTAGATTAACCTTTTAATAAAATTATATGAGACACATAATGCAGAAAATTCTGATTGTTCTTTTTGTTTCTTGCAGTATGCTTACTGCTTGTAAAAGAGACTTTTTAAATACAAAACCCCTGGATCAGGTGCCGGGTAGCGATACTTGGAAAGATGGTCCGCTGGCTGAAGCCTTTGTTAATGGAATATACAGCGGAGTAGGCAATGGGGGATTTGAGGAACAAATGATGGCTTCTGTTTCAGATGAAGCAATATTTACTCATGCAGGTAGAAGTATAAATGTGGTGAATCAGGGTATTTTAAACCCTTCAAACCTGGGATGGGTCAGCGGAAATTTTGAATGGACGAATATGTACAACAACATCAGATCTGCTAATATTGCATTGGCTGAACTTCCTAAAGCTACTTTTGATGATAAAACTTTAAAAGAAAGATTACAGGGCGAAGCTCGTTTCTTAAGGGCATATTTTTATCAGCAATTACTTAGATATTATGGTAGTGTTCCAATCATCACCAAGATCTATGGGTTGAGTGAAGATTATAATGTTGCACGCAATACTTATGCGGAGTGTGTAGATTTTATTGTAAAGGATCTTGATACTACTGCGGCTTTGTTAAAGGGAAAGGCAAGGATTCGAGGACGTGCCTCTGATCTCTCGGCACTTGCATTAAAATCACGGGTTCTTCTATATGCTGCAAGTGATTTGCACGACATGCCTACTGCCAAATCAAAGTCACCAGTGCTGGCAGCTTATTCTAAACCTGAATTTTTAGGCTATATAAGCGGAGACAGAACCGCTCGCTGGCAGGCTGCTAAAGACGCTGCCAAAGTTGTTTTAGATTTGGCAGGGTCAGGTTATAAAACAGATTTAACAGCTCCCGTTCCGTTTGAAGATGGAAGAAAAAATTATATATCAATGGCCATGGGCGGAGGAAGTAAAAGCCCTGAAGCAGACGCGGCAGCTTCCAAAGAATTGTTGTTTGAAAGGACCTGGTCCACAGACAAGAATGAAGGTGGTACTCAGATTGGGTTATTCAATGGACCAAATGGTTATCATAACTGGGCAGGAAATTCGCCCATTGGAGAATTAGTGGACGATTACGAGATGATGGATGGTACTAAATTCAGTTGGAGTAATCCTGCTCACAAGGCAAGTCCTTACGAGAACAGAGAACCAAGATTTTATGCTTCTATTTTATATGATGGGGCAGACTGGAAACCACGCGATAAAATATCAGGAAATATAGATCCCGCAAACCAGATTCAATCGGGTAGTTATAAGATGGGCAGTACTATACTCCCCGGCCTGGATACCCGCCAAAGTTCTGTAGAAAACTGGAACGGAAGCTGGACAGGGTACTATTTTAGAAAATTTACTGATCCTGATCCTGGAATAGTTGAAAACACTCAACGACAATATATATCGTGGCCCTTTCTTCGTTATACTGAAATGATGTTTAATTATGCGGAATCGGCTTTAGAACTGGGATCAGATGCGGAAGCACGGACATGGCTTAATAAAATAAGATTTAGGGCAGCTATGCCGGCCTTTACTGAATCAGGAGATGCATTAAAGCAACGTTTCCGGAATGAAAAAAGAATAGAAATGGCTTATGAAGAACAACGTTATCATGATACAAGACGTTGGATGATAGCAGCTCAAACTTTAGGGAGGAAAACTACCTACATAAGTGTTGAAGGAACGCTGAAACCAGGTGCAGTAGCTCCTGCTCCTTACAGAAAAGATAAATCATTATTTAATTATCTTTATACGCCGGTAATAAACAACGACCTTGAAGACAGGAAATGGGATGATAAAATGTATTACAGGCCTTTAAGCCTTACTGAAGCTACCAGAAATGTTAAATTGATTCAAAACCCGGCTTACTGATAAGTTACTCAAATAGCAGAATTATTTACGTCTATGCCAGTGCCATTGCACTGGCATAGATTTTACTAATGGCTGGTGAATATCCCTTTCATAATAATATGGTTTTTAATAAGTTCCCCGTGCTCAAAAATTTATTTTTACTCAGCTTTGTTGTTTTTATTTGCGTCCATTGCCATGATCATTCCTCCATTAACACAGATGAAACAGTCTCCACTTATTCAAATACGCTATTCACTTTACTTTCCGGAGACAGTACACATGTTAATTTCATAAATTCTTTGCAAGAAGGTCTTAATACAAACGTATTGATTTATGAATATTTTTATAATGGTGGCGGTGTGGCTGTAGCTGATTTCAATGGAGATGGTTTGCAGGATATATATTTTACCGGTAACATGACAGCTAATAAACTGTATTTGAACCATGGTAAAATGAATTTCGAAGATATCACTGTTGCGGCAAATGTTGCAGGAAGACCCGGGCCATGGAAAACCGGTGTTACCATGGTAGATATTAACGGAGATGGCAGAATGGACATGTACCTCTCTTTTTCAGGAAAACTTCAGGGAGAAAAGCGGGTGAAACAATTATTTATTAACGAAGGAAATGATCAAAATAATGTCCCTCATTTCACAGATCAGGCAGCCCAATATGGTTTAGCGGATTCGTCCTATACTACTCAATCCGTTTTCTTCGATTTCGACCGGGATGGCGATCTCGATTTATTTATGTTAAACCACAGTATCATAAGATATAACACGCTTGATGAAGCTACCATTAAAAAACTTCTTACGGAAAACGATCATGTTAGTGGTTTTAAATTATTACGCAATGATAAGGGCCATTTTACTGATATAACTTCCCAATCAGGTATTAAGAGTACTATTCTTTCGCATGGTTTGGGAGTAGGCGTGGCTGATATCAATATGGATGGATGGCCAGACCTTTATATCTCCAATGATTACCTGGAACCGGATTTTATTTATATCAATAATAGAAACGGCACTTTCTCAGACGAGCTGAAAAAATCGGTTGGTCACACTTCTTTTTTTTCGATGGGTAATGATATTGCTGACGTTAATAATGATTGCTTACCTGATATTTTATCGCTTGACATGCTGCCAGAAGACAATCACAGACAAAAATCTTTATTTGCACCGGATAATTACGAAAAGGTACAGGTCAATATTAACTCCGGTTTTTATTACCAGTATATGAGCAATATGCTTCACTTAAATAACGGTAACGGAACTTTCAGTGAAATAGCCCAATGCTCCGGAATTTCTAATACTGACTGGAGTTGGGCACCGCTGTTTGCTGATTACGACAATGATGGCTGGAAGGATCTTTTCATAACAAACGGCTATTTACGGGATTATACAAACATGGACTTTATGAAGTACATGGGCGACAAATTGCAAAACAGATCGGTGATGCGACAGGATCTCCTTGACATCGTTCAAAATATGCCTTCGTCTTCCGTTATAAATTATTTATTTAAAAACAACGGTAATCTAACATTCAGCAATGTCAGCAAACAATGGGGATTAAATATCGCCTCTAACAGTAACGGGGCCGCTTATGCGGACCTCGATAACGACGGAGACCTTGACCTTATAGTAAACAACATAAATCAACCGGCATTCATTTACCGCAATGAAGCTAGTAATCAATTAAAAAATCATTACCTGCAGGTGAAGCTGGAAGGAAATGGCCTCAACACTTTGGGACTTGGCGCTAAAATAACTATTCACTCCAAGGGTAAACAGCAATACCTCGAACAAATGCCTACAAGAGGTTTTCAGTCAAGCGTTTCGCCTATACTTCATTTCGGTACCGGCACTGACACAATGATTGATTCTCTTCACATAATATGGCTTAGCGGTAAGCAACAGACCCTCACGAACATTAAGGCAGATCAACTGCTTACCCTCATCGAAAAGGAAGCACTACCAGCAACTAAGCCTGGTAAACTAATGGCTCCTTTATTCAGTGAGATAACTTCCCCGATAGCGTTTCATCACCAGGCAAATAATATCAACGACTTCAAAAGACAACCGCTTCTTATCAATCCCCTTTCATTCACTGGTCCATGTCTAGCAAAAGGCGATATCAATGGAGATGGACTGGATGACGTATATGCAGGCGGCGGCAACGGCCAGCCAGGCGCTTTATTCCTGCAACAAAAAAACGGTAAATTCATTACCATCTCCGAACCGTCATTTGAAAAGGATAAACTAAGTGAAGACGCAGATGCTGTTTTCTTTGATGCTAACAGCGACGGTTTTCCCGATCTGTATGTTTGTAGCGGCGGTTACAACAACTATCTCCCCGATGATTCGTTGTTGCAGGACAGGCTTTACCTCAACGATGGTAAGGGCAGGTTTACAAAAAGCACAAACGCCTTACCGGTTATGCATGTTAGTAAAAGCTGCGCGCGGATTACAGATATCAACGGCGACGGATACCCGGATATTTTTGTGGGTGGTCGCGTGATACCGGGAAGGTATCCTGAAGCACCGCAGAGCTTTCTTCTTATCAATGACGGCAAGGGACACTTTACCGATCAATGCGCAGCGCTGGCGCCGGCTTTAAAAAATATCGGTATGGTAACCGATGCTGCATGGATTGATATGAATGGCGATAAAAAAAATGACCTCGTCGTAACAGGTGAATGGATGCCCGTAAGCGTATTCATCAATACCAACGGTAAACTTGAAAACAGTACGACAAAATATTTCGACAAACTATACAGTGGCTGGTGGAATAAGTTATTGGTGGGAGATTTTAATCATGATAACAAACCTGACCTGGTTATCGGTAACCTTGGCTTGAACACTCAATGCAGGGTAAGTGACAAAAAGCCCGCAGAACTTTATTACAAAGACTTCGATGATAATGGTTCCATAGATCCTATACTATGTTTTTATGTAAAAGACAGCAGCTATCCTTATGTAACAAGGGATGAATTGTTAGATCAGATGAGTATAATGAGAACCCGTTTTCCTGATTACAAAAGTTATGCGGATGCAACGATAAAAGATATTTTTACTGAACAGGAATTGCAATCCGTCGGGCATTTGCAAGCCAACTATCTTAGTACGGCATACTTTGAAAGCGGCTCAGATGGAAGGTTTCATGAAAAGCCACTACCGCTGCAGGCACAGTTTTCACCTGTATTTACAATAACATCACTGGACTATGACAGGGATGGTAATGAAGACCTGCTGTTGTGCGGCAATATTAATCATGCCCGACTTCGGTTTGGTAAATACGATGCTAACTATGGCATATTGCTTAAGGGAGACGGTAAGGGAGGATTTACTTATATCAACCAGCAGCAATCGGGTTTTCGTTTATGGGGCGACGTCAGGAGTGTTCTTTCCATCAACAACAAATTTTTATTTGGTATCAATCAACAAAGTATTAAAGCGTATAAAAATTTTTAAACCGTTATTACAAATTGCCGGATCATCTTCAATATTTATTTCTTTTAAAAATTAATTTTGCTGCGACCTTGTCTTCTTCACTATCGAAATTACCAGCCCGTACAAGCTGGTATGGCAGGGCTTATTTGTGATAACTAAAAATAGTAGTTACATTTATTCAGGAATTGACAAATCTATGCTATGAATAAAAAAAGCTATTATATTTTCGGATTTGCCTTTCTCATCTTTGTAATAGCTATCTTTTTGTACCTGGTCGGTATCAGTAACATGAAACAATATGTTCAGCAGGTAAACCACACACAGGAGGTGATAGCCTCGCTTGAAAAGCTTTCCAGTGAAATAAAAAGTGCGCAGATGATGCCTTCTGAACTGGGCAGGGACCACAAAAATGCTTTGATGGAATTATACCGTGCAGATATCGACAGAATCCCTGGCAGTATCAAAAATCTTCATAAACTATTAATAGATAACAAAGCGCAGCAAAAACGACTGGAAGCTTTAAGCAAAATATACAATGAACATATAGAATGGATGCTTAAGAATAATATTACAGACTCCATACCGCTGCAGGAACAAAATGATCATTTCAGGAATATAGTCTTCACCCAGCGATTGATTGATAAGGGTATCGAAGTGGAGTTAACACTGTTAAATGAACGAAAGAAAGAATACGAGTATTCGTCAGCCAAGACCAATGTTTTAATGGTATTGTTTATTATAATATCTTCCTTTCTTATTATAGGCACCGCCATCTCAAATTTTTTCGAAATAAAAAAACGGGTGCGTGTTGAACTGTTTCTTGAATCAGTTCTTAATACTTCACAAAACGGTATTCTTACCTACGAAGCAATCAGGAATAAAACTGAGATAACAGATTTCAAAGTGATCTTTGCCAATGAAGCTGCAGCAAAACAGATAGGCTTAAACGCTTCCTCTGTTATCGGCCAATCATTTTTAAGCGTATCACCTGCGGCAATGAACAGCAGTATGATGAAAAGATATATCCGCATACTGGAAACCGGTAAGAAGGATGAGTTTGAAACTTCTACCAAACGTAACAATATAAGGCGATGGTATAATATCGTGCTTGCTAAACTTAATGATGGCTTCACCGCTACGTTTTACGACATAACCGAATTAAAAAATTACCAGCAGGAGCTACAGGAAAAAGTTGAATTGCTTCAATCAACAAACAGCGAACTCGAGCAGTTTGCATACGTGGCCAGTCACGATTTACAGGAACCGCTTCGCAAAATTAAAACGTATGCCAGTCTGATCGATGACCGTTTCGAGGAACCGTCTGAATCATTCACTAAGACTTATTTAAAAAAAGTTATTCAATCAGCCGATCGGATGAGTATATTAATCGGTGACCTTCTCAACATGTCTCATCTTACCAAAGCTGCACAGGCATTTGTAAAAATAGACCTTAACCAGACATTAGAGAATGTATTGATTGATTTCGAACTGATTATCAAAGAAAAAAATGCTGTCATTACCTGCGCTGCGCTTCCTGTGATGGAATGCATTCCATTACAGATGAACCAGCTTTTTTATAACCTGGTAAATAATGCCCTTAAGTTTTCAGTGAAAGAAAGATTTCCTGAAATGAATATTACAATAGACCATGTCGGCAAAGAGGAGATAGACCGGTTCAATCTCGAGGCCACACTTAACTATCATAAAATCAGTTTCCGGGATAATGGTATTGGCTTCGATCAGAAATATGCGGATAAGATTTTTGTGATCTTTCAGCGGTTAAACAGTCGCCTTACTTACTCCGGCTCTGGTATTGGCCTGGCATTGTGCAGGAAGATTGTATTGAACCACCATGGAGTGATATACGCTGAGGGTCAAGAAGGAGAGGGAGCGACCTTTACCTGTATCCTTCCTGAAACGCAACTGCCTAATAAAGTTAAAATAGCAGAAGCAAACTCACAATTGGCCAGGTAGGTTGTGTTGACTGCAGATTAAAGTTTTTGCTATCAGCATTTAGCCGTCAGCTTCGAGCTATCAGGAAGAAAGTCTATGATACAGTAATTACTAACAGCTGATAGCGCTTAACACAACACTACTGCTTAAAATGAAGGAGAAAATAAAATACGGTTGTCATGAAGAAGACATCATTCACTATACCTGTTATAAAACAGCGAGCAATATTGAAGTCAATGGCGACCTTGATAAACCCGCATGGATAAACGCAGTAAAATCGGGCAGGTTTATAGACATGGTTACCGGTGACCCCGGACTATACGATACCCGCTCCGCAGCTTTATGGAACGATGATTTTTTATACCTTGCCTTTTGGGCCGAAGAACCATTTGTAAATGCCACTCAGACTGAAAGAGATGCTATCATATTCCTGGAAAATGACCTGGAAGTATTTATCGATGGAGGCGATTGTTATTATGAATTGGAAGTAAACGCATTGAACACTGTTTACGAAACCTTCTTTATCTGGAAAGATGCTTATAAAAAAAACGGCAGATTTGATGTGCCGGAATTTGATGTACACAAAGAAAAAGCCATGACCTTTGCCGGTGACTATGATCGCAGTGGCAGTTCATTCTGGTGGGGCCGCCACCCGAGAGGATTAAGATGGGTATTCCTCGACTATGATATGCCCGGACTAAAAACCGCAGTACAAATTAATGGCAGAATCAATGACCTTACGCATGTAGACAAAGGCTGGACACTTGAGATTGCCATCCCCTGGAAGAGCCTTCAGTGGCTAGCTAACGAGCGATCTCTGCCCCCTAAAGATGGAGATACCTGGCGAATATTTTTTGGCCGCTTCCAGAAAATGACACCTTCGGGACAGGAAGTATCCCCGCACCCGGCATGGGTGATGAGTAAACACAGCCTCTATGATACACATGTGCCGGAATGTTTTCCTTTCGTGCATTTTAAAAGTGATAGGGTATAAAGAAAACTTATGTGATGAGTTGTTATCAGCCATCAGCAAAATTTATTATACTTTCATTTTATAATTATTAGCATGCCCTTCTCCAAACTGATTGTGATATACATATTGATTTTTAGTGCCATTGGTTCCCGGGCCCAGCAAAACGAGATCCGATATCTTTCCGGTACCGATAAGGACCATACCGTTCAATGGGATTTTTTCTGTACCAAAGGCACTAACAGTAACAAGTGGACGAAAATTGCCGTCCCTTCCAACTGGGAGCTGCAGGGGTTCGGTGAATATGATTACGGACACGATAAGAATAAGCTCGATGAACAGGGTCAGTATAGATACCGGTTCAACGCGGATGCCACCTGGAAAGCTCAGAATATTTTTCTTGTCTTTGAAGGCTCTATGACTGATACGGATGTTAAAATAAATGGCATGTCGGCAGGCCCTATCCACCAGGGTGGTTTTTACCGCTTCAAATATAATATCTCATCCTTAGTAAAAGCAGGGAAGGAGAACCTGCTCGAAATAACGGTAGGCAAAGCCTCGGCAAATGCTTCCATTAATAAAGCGGAACGTGGTGGCGACTTCTGGGCTCTTGGTGGTATCTATCGCCCGGTGTACCTGGAAATTGTACCGCAAACTTTCATCGACAGGGTTGCGATAGATGCAAAGGCCGATGGTAGCTTCAGCGCCGATGTCTATGGGATGAACCTTACCGACCGGCAAAGCATCAACGTTCAGGTACAAACTTTAGAGGGGGCTAATATGGGGGAAGCATTTTCAGTAAATGCAGGTGGTAAGCAGGAAAAATATATTCTTAAAAAAACATTCGACAAACCTGCTTTATGGAATCCCGAATTTCCAAACCTTTACCAGGCGGTATTTTCTATCAAAGACACTAAAGGCATCATCCATAGTATTACCAAACAATTCGGTTTCCGAACAGCAGAGCTCCGGCTAAGGGATGGCTTTTATGTGAACGATACAAGAGTTATTTTTAAAGGTGTCTGCCGCCACAGCGCGTGGCCCGAAACAGGAAGAACATTGAGTAAAGAAATTAGTGTGCTTGATATAACACTGATGAAAGAGATGAACATGAACGCAGTGCGTATGTCGCACTATCCACCCGACCAGCATTTTCTTGATGTATGCGATTCGCTCGGACTCTTTGTACTGGATGAACTAACCGGCTGGCAAGCCGCTTACGATACCATCGCCGGTAGAAAACTTGTTAGAGAGATGGTGGAAAGAGATGTCAACCATCCTTCAATTATTATCTGGGATAATGGAAATGAAGGTGGCTGGAACAGGGCGCTGGATAACGATTACGCCTTATATGACCCGCAGAAAAGACTCGTCATCCATCCCTGGGAAAAATTCAACGGCACAGATACCAAACATTACCCCGACTATAATTACCTGGTAAACACAACACTCTATGGTAAAGAAGTTTATTTCCCTACTGAGTTCATGCATGGTTTGTATGATGGCGGACATGGCGCCGGACTGGATGATTTCTGGAACATCCTGCAACATTATCCTTTAAGCGCCGGTGGCTTTCTCTGGAGTTTCCAGGATGAAGGTGTCGTGCGAACAGATAAAAATGGCATCATAGACACACATACAAACAATGCGCCTGATGGCATACTTGGTCCGCACCGCGAAAAGGAAGCCAGCTATTTTACGATCAAAGAAATATGGTCACCCGTTTATATTGACAAACACTTTATTACTTCCTCCTTCAATGGTACGCTACCAATAGAAAATCGTTACTTCTTTACCAATTTAAATCAGTGTTCGTTTGAATGGAAACTTGTGAAATTTTCTGCTCCCTCCGCCGCTGTTCATACGACGGTTACTCAATCAGAAAAATTAAATAAATTTTCCCTCTCGCCTGGTGACAAAGGAACGCTGCACCTGGCGCTGCCACCAAACTGGCGGGAATCGGACGCACTTTATTTAACCGCTTACGATCCTTACAAAAAAGAAATATTCACCTGGAGCTGGCCAACAAAGACTGCTTCAGAAACGGCCGGGCAATTCAATGAATTTACCCAGATAGCAAAAGCCGGTGTCACTGAAAAAGATAAGATACTAACAGTATCATCAAATGGTATTGAATTTTATTTCGATGAAACAACCGGCTTTCTTTCAAAAGTAAAAAATGAAAAAGCTACGATATCATTATCCGATGGACCTGTTGTAGCCGGCGGTACGCACACTTTAAAAGAATTTAAACATTATGCAAGCGGCAGTCAGTATGTGGTAGAGCCGGTGTACCAGGGCAACACAACGTTGAGGGTTAAATGGATATTCACCCAGGGAAAGCCGGTTAAACTTGAATACCAGTATTCGCAGAGAGGAGAAGTGGACTTCTTAGGTATCACTTTTAATTATCCGGAAGAAAAAATTACCGGCATGAAGTGGTTAGGGAGAGGGCCATACCGTGTTTGGAAAAACCGTTTGAAAGGATTGCAGTTTGGCGTATGGCAAAAAGATTATAATAACTCGGTTACCGGTGAAAGCTGGGTATATCCGGAATTTAAGGGTTACCATTCACAGCTTTACTGGGTAGAAATACAAAATAAGGAAGCGCCTTTCCGCATTCTTACAGAAGATGAAAATGTGTTCTTTCAGATGTTGAAGCCTGAGAAGCCGGCGGGAGCTTATAATGAAAATAACAGTCCGCGTTTCCCGGATGGAAATATCGGCTTTATGAATGCTATAAACCCTATAGGTACCAAGTTTCAGACTGCCGACAAAATGGGTCCGCAAAGTCAGAAAAATATTATGCTCAATAATACACCGGTCAGTGGAAGCTTATGGTTTGATTTCAGGTAACGTTCATCTTACTCTTTTATCAGCATATCGATTTCATCTTCCGATAGTCTTGCTTTACCTATCTCGTCAATTTGTTCACGGGTGAGCATTGTATGTCTTCCTGAACCGATTAATAAAACATACCCAATGCCAGATTCAACACCACCGTGTTTAGCATTGCTGTTTATCCCCAGTTCGTTGGCAAGCTTGATAGAACCTTCGCCCAGCAGATGTTTCGGACCGACGTCGGCATAAATCGCAAAACACTTCTTACCATTTTTCTTGTTATAAACCAGTGCAATATCACCCAGCTTAAAGTCTTGTGAAAATCCCCGGGGGATGGCGATAAAAGGTATAATCTCCGAGTTTACGAATCTTGAGGGATCGGTGTGCTTCTTATCTTTGTCTTCAAGGGTTGTCATAGAGATATAATATCCCGGGGCGGGATCGGATGCGGTCTGTATCAGGGGTGTACCCGATGGTTCATAAGTATCCGTCACCAGTGCCCACCAGTTACCAGGTTCGCCGCCATTAGACAGGTTGTCCAGTGCCAGCTTATCATCATTATGATAAGCCTTTGGAGCGCCGTCTGCATCAATCATACAAGCCCCTGTAAAATAATATGCCTGTGTGCTTTCATCTTTATACACGGTAGTGTTAGCGATTGTTTTATAAACCTGTTTCATTGGTTGAGCATTTACAGAATTTGAGTAAGAAACTAATAGTGCATACACCAGTAAAATCCTCATGGTAAAATTTTAGCGATGTATATTTTAATGAATAACAATTGGCATTGACAATTCGGTAAAATTACTTTAACCGTATGTTAAGAAGAGTATAACTTTTCTCACCCTTCACCTTTTTTTTAAATTATCACTTAATTTTTTTGGCGCTACTGCACAATAGGCACAGGCAAGTGAATCCATAAGTATAGTTTTTTTTATTGATTCCAGGTTGATGGTTGTCCAGCCCTGTTTGCCCCAGGCGCCTTTAACAGGACAGATCACCGTTCGATCGGTAGAACAAAATACAGATTGATCAATAGCCGAAAGTTTCAACACCGCTTCTTTGTCGCCGATATTAAAGGTTGCAAAAATTTTCCTGTTTACCATGAAGGATGTCTTCTCAAGATGAGGCTGCTCTGATGTTCCAGGGAATGAAAGTGCTGCCTGTCTGGATGCATCGATGCTGATCATGGTCTTTTTTGTTCGAACATAGAAAGATTTTGAATGTATGAATCACCCACCGGAAGAATGGTGCCGTTAACAAGTACCTGGTGACGTTCAATTTTATCTATATGTGCGCGTGCAGCCATATAGGACCGATGGATGCGGATGAATTTATTTTTCGGCAAACTGTTTTCTGTTTCACTGAATGTCATCCTTGAAAGTAGCTTGGAATTTTTCAACACAAAATTTACATAATTACCTTCTGCTTCTATATAATAAATATCTTCGAACCGAACCTTTACCTGTTCATACCCTGTCTTGATAAAAATATGGTCAGGCACACCCGTATTTCTCAGTTGAAATAATTCATTGGCTTTATTACAGGCTTTTAAAAACCGGGCGAGTGAAAATGGCTTAAGCAAATAGTCCACGGCATCCAATTCAAAACTTATCACTGCATGTTCCGTATATGCAGTAGTAAAAATGACAAGCGGTTTCCTGTTCAGGCTTTTTAAGAAGTCCAGCCCGGAAATATCAGGCATTTTTATATCAAGAAAAATAAGATCAACCGCTTCTTTCTGCAAATAATCCATAGCCTTGAAAGCATCTGTGAATGTTGCTTTCAATGTAAGGAAAGGGACTTTAGCTGCATGTGACTGCACTATCTGCAATGCTATGGGTTCGTCATCGATGGCGATAGAAGTCAATGTATAATTATTAAGGTAGTTCAAGGTAATGACTCTGCTCCAAACTATACGTTAACAATAATCCTTTTATAGTTTACAACTGTTTGTTAATGCAGTAACCTGTTGCAATGAAATATTCAAAGCATATTATTTAACCAGTAATTTATTATTTCAAATCACCTGAATGTGTATATCAATTCAGGCATGATAGTTCTGTTAGTAAAGTTTATATTATAGGTAAGTGAATTTTTTTTCTTTTGTGTGACAGCCCTGAGCCGCTGCAGTTTGTGAAAATTACTGACCACCTGTTTACCACAAAGGATACCGAGCGCTGTACTTACCAGTACATCCGATGCCCAATGCCTCGTTTCTGTTATTCGGCTTAAGCTTATCAATGAAGCACCAGCATATGCCAGCACCGGCACCCACGGTTTGTCTTTATACATTTCTGCATATACGGTGGCGATGGAGAAAGCAGCAGCGGCATGTCCGGATGGGAAGGAACTGAATTGAGCGCCATCCGGTTTGGTACCGTTGGTGGTCTTTTTAAATTGAAAAAATGGACCATGCCATGCGCCATTGCTCTCATTGGTATGCGGGTCATAGTAAGAGGGCCTTTCTCTGCCTGTAATAAATTTAAACAAACTGACCCATACGCCGGAAGTCAGGTACGATTGGGTAGCAAGCAAGGTGGCATTTGATAACCGGTGGTCTTTGAAAATAAATCCTATGGAACCGATTCCCACCATAGTAAACAATGCATATTTACCGCCAAATTTTGTCACCTGCGGACTAACAGCTCGTATAGTGCTGTTTTTTTCATATAATTTTCGGGCTGTATGATTTATTGATTTATCGAGTCTCATCACACCTGCTGTAACCAGGGTAAAGCCACCTGCTTTGATCAGATCCTGTTTCGACATTCGAAAGGGCGAAGCTGCCTGCCGGATAAAATCATCTTTCAAAAGTTCAAAATATTCCTTAAAAGCGATGCGTGCATCAGAAGACTGGAGCTTTGTTGAATCAGTGGCGGAAGTAGAGTATGCTAAGCCGTTTTGAAATTGCGCATGGCTGCACGACATGCATAGGAAGAAACAATATGCCAGCAAAATTATTTTTAAACGCATTGTATTCAATTAGTGAGCGAAGTTACCAATTGTCTGAATCGCAGATTGATATGATCACGGGATAACTCAGAAGAAATACAAATATTCAGCTTTTTTTATAGCCCCGTATCCGGAATACATAAACTTTTTTACAAATAAGTCCGCTTCTGTATTGCGAAATCACCAGGGGCATTTCATAACGCTGGAAATTATTAAGTACCACATCCAACGTTTTATAATTAAATAAATTGGAAGGCACAATAAAATAAGCATCATCCCCTTTTCTTAATTGCCGTTTGTATTTATTTGTATAATAATATTGATGTAAGTCTGAGATATTTCCTATCCCTAACAACTGCTGCTTTGTTCTGTCCGCGATGTAAAATTCTATATGAGCAGCAGGAAACCAGTTAGTAATGATGACAGGAGCTTCAGCGGGCATTATACCTGTCGCGACATCACTCCTGTATAAAGAATCAAATCGCTTCCCCGCTTCTTCCCAACCATACATGTCTAAACTCAGGTCATCTTTACCGATGCTTAAGCCATCTTTTTCTGACGAAGTTGTACCGGGGTAATAATTTATAACCAGCATTTCTACAATAACCAGCAGGAGGGTGTATAGCAGTGAGACTTTTATAATAACCGGCACAGTCCGCTTTCCCTCTTCTATAGCTAAGGCTGATTTAATGGCCGGTAAAATTAACAGGCAGCTGTATGCTGGTCCGGGCCAGTAAGCTTTTGTTTCACCGAATATCGAAATAAAAAGCAATATAAGAAGGAGGGGCAGACTGCAAAATAAAAGTAATTGAATATCCTTTTTATCAAAGGCGGCGTTGCTTTTTAAAGCGGGGGAAATACTGGTATAAATAAGGTAAAAGTTGATTGGATTTACTACCAGAAAAGCTACCTCTACCAACTCTTTTATAAAAGCGACTATATCGATTTTGGTTGTTGCAATGTTTATACGATCACTGTGGAAAGTATAATTAGCGTAATCATGTTGAAAATTCCATATAACTATTGGTGAAATAATTATTATTGTTATGATTGCGGATAAATACAAACCGGGTGTTTTTAACCAATTACGATTTATAAATAGCGCGTACATGATAACACCCAGCCATAAGAAAACGCCATGCACCTTGCTCATGATACATAAGCCCGACAGTAAGCCAAACAGACACCACTGAAAAATATGCCTGCTATTATTACCGGGTGTATGTATAATCCTGATCAGTACAAGTAAACTTAACAGCCAAAATACCATCTGCGGACTGTCAGGTAATATAAATGTACCTGCAAGAAGACTCCCGTATATAAAGGATGTATAAAGCAAAGCCGCATACCAACCGGTTTGCCGGTTATGAATAATTTTTCCTATCTTAAAAATCAACCAGGTACAAATTGCGGAAGATATTATGGCTCCGATGCGTACAAACAGTTCGTTGTGAAGAAGGAGGTTAGCTGTAGTCAATCTTATTAACCATGCTACAACCGGAGGGTGATCAAAATAATTCCATTGAAGATTTAAAGAGTAGCTCCAGTAATAAACTTCGGCGCTGCCTAATTCAACGGTAGAAGCAATAATAAATTTTATAACCGTTGAGACAGTTATAAGTAAGAACATCTTTTTATGATAAGAATAATTTAAGTTATTGTCAGTGTTCATTTTAGCTGATGGCGTAGTAACTACAGGTGGCCATATTCAATTATTTCAACACTTACTGATAGAAAGGTTTATCAAATTTATAACCCATCCCATAGATAGATCTTATATAATCGATGCACCCTGCCTGGATCAGTTTCTTTCTTAAATTTTTTATGTGCGTATAGATGAAATCATAATTTTTGGCGAGGTCCATATTATCTCCCCAAAGGTGTTCGGCGATGGCATTTTTCGAAATGACTTTATTTTTATTACTTAAGAAATAAAGAAGCAGGTCATATTCTTTTCTTGTTAAGTCGATCGTGTCTTCCTCAACAAATGCCATTTTTTCATTCAGATCAAGTTTTAAATTGTCACAGGTAATTTCATTTTTACCATCAAAAGATTTTCTTCTAATAATAGCTGTTATGCGCGCGCTTAGTTCAGAAAGGTGAAAAGGTTTGGTAAGATAATCGTCGGCGCCTGACCTTAGTCCGGTTATTTTATCATCTAAAGAATTCTTTGCAGAGATAATTAATACACCATCATTTTTATTGTCCTTTTTTAATTGGGACAAGAGGTTGAGACCGCTTCCATCCGGCAGACCAATGTCTAATAGTATACATGCATACTCGTAAAGAGAAATTTTTTCTACCGCTTCCTCAAAAGTAAAGGCCGCCTCACAAATGAACTGTTCATCCTGAAGATACTGACAAACACTTTTAGATATTTCTACTTCGTCCTCAACAATCAATACTTTCATTATTAAAATATTAAACGCTATTCAGTTTAATTTTCCCGTTATAAATTTCGTGAACCGTTTCTACTTGACTGATTTCAAAAAACAGTAATGGTGAATTGACCCTAACGATTGATTTATTTAATAACCAAAATTTGAAAGCTTCCCGGTACTGCTTTTGGCCTTCCCTGCGCACCACTTGCCTGTGCTTCATATTCTGCCGCGGGTAAATACATAGTCTGTGATGGTTCATCAATCGCTATTGTCCTGGCACTTCGTTTGGTTGCCACATTCCCGATAACAGTAAATTTGATGGGTGATTCTTCTTTAATCACTGTCATGGTTCCTTCACCGTTAGATGTAAAAATGTTCTTCGATTTATTATCAAAAGCTACTCCGTCGCAGCCATCACCGATAGGGACGGTTGCGATTATTTTTCCATTGGTATAATCCAGGATAGCTAATTTCTTATCACATCCTGCAAACAAACGTTTGCTGTTTTTATCAATCGCTAACCCTGTAGGACCTTCAGCCGGAGATAACGGCCAGTGCTTCTCCACAACAAACGTTTTGCTGTTTACCTGTACTATTTCATTTTTATCTTCCACATTCACAAACCATTTACCATTGTCATCAGATACCGCTGTTTCCGGCTTGCCACCAACTGGTATCGCTGCAACAATTTTGTACGATTCAGGATCGAATACTGTAAGGTCTTTACTACGCCCGTTACAAGTGACGACCATCTTAGAATAGGCATCATACATAATTGCATCAGGATTTTCACCGGTTGCCACATGAGTCAATTCCTTATTCGTTTTATAATCGAATACGGTAACATTATTCAGTTTGCCGTTGCTTGTAAATCCTTTACCATTTTTTTCGTCGAAAGCAATTCCATGAACTCCCGTTGTATTAAGAATTACACCCAAGGAATCACCGCTATTTTTATCAAGGATATTTACCTGTGTCCCGTGAGACACATAGAGCTTATTACCGGGGCCAACTGCAATGTAATCCCAGCCACCATCACTTTTAATATGAAAAGTTTTAACTATTTTAAAGTTGGAATTCGGTTGGGCATATAACACTGTTGTTAATAATATAGCCCCTAGCGATGCAAAAAAAATTTTATTCATTTTGTTTTGTTTATTAATTGTTATAAAGATTTATTTTATAGTGATGATGATTTAAGTATCCAACTCTTTGACTGTTACCTACTATTAATTGAAGAGTAATATGCTTTGATTTGCTGTCAGGAAAATTATGATTGATCATATTTCCTCCTGGTAGCAAATGTAAAGTCATTTCATTCTCAACATGTAAGTTATAACGTTCTGCTATCATAGCTTCAAACCTCGTACCTGAAAATCTCATACCTTGATTACCTTCTTCACCACAACACTGTAAAACAATGAACTCCGGCTGAAAAATCATAGCTGATTGTACACTTCGAAACGATACAGATTTGTTTTAGAATCGATAACCCTAAACCGGTGTGCTCTTTGTTTTCAATTTCCTTATAAAACCTGGTAAATAGCTTTTCATTATTTAATGCCTTTGTATAAGATGTATTGCTTACAGAAAGCTTTCCAGTGCCGGCTAGATCTATATGAACACTCCCTCCGTCGAAGTTATGCTTTATGGAATTACTTATTAAATTGTTAAGAAGAATATCAACAAGGTCGGCGTTCATAAAGATTATTTTTCCCTCGAGATGTTTGATTACCGTAATCCTGTTCTCCATTATTATTTCCTGAAACTGAAGTAGTTTTTCTTCTATCTTATCCGTAAGATTAATTTCTGAAATATCGTTAAACTGGTTATTCTCTATCTTGGTGAGCAATAGTAATGACTTATTTAATTTAGAAAGTTTTTCAATTGCTTCGTACAAAGCCTGCAGGTTTTCGCCATACTGTTGCGACAAGTTCTCTTCCTGTATAAGCAGATCGAGTTTGGAGCGAATGATAGCCAGCGGTGTTTGCATCTCGTGAGCGGCATTCTCGGTAAATTGCTTAAGCAGCAGGTAATCCTGATCAGCCCTGTTTATCGCCTGCTGAAGTATACCATTCATGAGCGAAAATTCTTCTATATTACTTGCAGGAAGAATGACCGAATCCCTGTTTCCAACCTTAAACTCTTTTAATAATTGTAATGTATTATAAAAAGGTTGCCAAAGCCTGTTTAATACCAGCCTGTTGATTAAAAAAGACACAAGGAGTATTAGTAGAATAGTGCATATCGTTATTATTATTATGGACTTGATTAGATTTTCAGTTCCGTCCATAGACTTGGCGACACTTGCCAGGTACCATTTATTCCCACCAAGTTTGATTGAAAATAATAACTCGCGAAATTCAGCAGTATCTTTTTCCATAGGATCAAAAGCCACTATCGTAGTGAATTTTTTACTTCGGTTACCACTGGTTGCCGTAAATTTAATTGTTTGATCATTAACAGGAATAATTTCAGGGAGCCGGTTATATTTAGCAACGTAAGATTCTATTTCTTCCTGTTCAATATCCAGGTTCTCATCAAGCTGGGCGATGATCACGTACCTTAGGAGGAAATAATAGGCGATGCTTGCAAGCACAAAAATAAGCACCGTTGTGATCAGATTCAGTTTATTATACCTGGAAAATAACTTCATTCTTTAATTTTCAATTTTATCCCAAACAAACGGTAATCAATCCGGTTACCTGGAATAGTTTTGTAAGATACCGTTTACACCAGCTTTTACCTGTCAGCTATACAAATTCCCTGGCATAAATTTTTAAGATCATAATAACTGAAATGAGCCAGAGCTGTCTCCGTATCATAAGTAGGCATAAGCTTCAAAGGTGAGGTGTAAATCTGTTTAAATACTGATCTTTAACAATGATTAAATTATTTAAAGTGATTTGATTGATTTTGTGATGGGCTATGATTAGGAGCTAATAATATTGGTTGGTCTGAACTATGATTCAGGTGATTTTATGATGGGCTGATTCGATGACAATGATAGTTCTTCATTGAATTTTTTTTTAATTTTCATCTGGAAAAAATCATAGTCTATCATTAAATCATCTTAATCACAGTTCAAGACAATAACACCGGTAAAAAATGCTTCAAGATTAAAACAGAATCGATAAATAACTTTGTGGTTTCAACATCAAAAAATATTGTATAACGCAATGATAAAGCAAGAAGACCTCTACGGATTGATAAGAAAACGCTTACATTTTAAGATGCCGGTTGGTGTTTTAATGATTTTCGTTTCTTTTATAAATGTCGATGCTCAGAACACCGATATAAACATTTTAAAAAAGATAAACAATTCCGACGTCTCTTCAGGCACCTATAAAAGCATGCGCTTCATTACCAATTCAACGACCCTGGTAACGCTTGCCGTTCCGGCAGGGTTGCTGGCAACGGGACTGATACAAGATAACCCGGAGATGAAGCGCAAGGCGGTCTTTATGTTGGAAAGCCTCGTAGTGGCTGAAGGAATTACTTATGTTTTAAAGTATTCCGTAAATCGTGCAAGGCCATTTGTAACTTATCCTTTCATTGTTAAAAAATCGGATGGAGGCTCTCCTTCTTTTCCATCAGGGCATACCAGCTTCGCTTTTGGAATGGCAACGTCGCTAAGCATCGCCTACCCGAAATGGTATGTAATCGTTCCCTCTATGGTCTATGCGTCTTCGGTAGGTTATTCGAGAATGTACCTTGGCGTTCATTATCCGAGTGATGTAATTGCAGGCGCTTTGGTAGGAGCGGGGTCATCGGTATTAACATATAAGGTGAACAAATGGCTCCATCATTCCAGTCGTAAGTCATTATCGGTGACCTGGTAAATTAGTGTATTTTACACAGTATATTATTATAGACGTTTTACAACAATGCATAGAATAACAGCAATATACTTTGTAATATCCTGGTGTTATGTTTCGGTAAATGGTCAATCTAAAAACCTGCAATATTTTATTGACAAAGCGCAGGCAAATAGTCCGTTGTTAAGAGATTATCAAAATCAGTCCGCCTCTACTCACATTGATAGCCTTTTGGTAAGGGCGAATTATCAACCGCGGATAAACGGCTCAAGTGTTAATAGTTACGCCCCGTTGGTTAAAGGCTTCGGTTATGAGCAGGCCATCACAAATGGCGGCGCATTGAATGCCGTCGTAGGCGTTAACCAGGCCTTTGCCGGTAAACGAAACCTGGATGCCCAGTTCAGATCTATCCAGCTTCAAAGACAGGGGATAGAAAACACTTCGGCTGTCTCGCAACAGGATCTAAAAAAAACGATTACCGATCAATACATAACCGCATATGGAACTTTACAGCAGCTAAATTTCACCCTTCAAACGAATCAACTATTGGCGAAGGAAGAAACAATCCTCAAAAAACTTACCGAAAAAAATGTCTACCGACAAACAGATTACCTCACATTCCTGGTAACACTTCAACAACAGCAGTTAGCTGCTAAACAACAACAGATACAGTTTCAAAATAATTATGCGACATTAAATTACCTGGCTGGACTATATGATACCGGAGTCGTGGTACTTGACGATCCGGGACTTGTAATTACGGAACTGCCCGGACCGGAGAACTCAATCTTTTTTCGGCAGTTTACATTGGACAGTCTTAATGTACTTAATCAAAAAGTGCTGCTTGATATAAGTTATAAACCTAAATTAGGCGTTTACGCCGATGCCGGGTATAACAGTACGCTGGCTTACAATCCCTATAAAAATTTTGGTACCAGTTTCGGACTTAACCTGAATGTGCCTATTTATGATGGAAAAAAAAGAAAATTACAGCACTTAAAATTAAATATAACCCAGCTTACAACGAATGGTTATAGGAATTTTTCAAGGAGCCAGTATAATCAGCAGATCGCTCAGCTAAGGCAACAGTACACCGCCACTGAAGAATTGATCGGACAGATCAATAACCAGATTAAATATTCGGAATCTTTGATAAACGTCAACTCGCGTTTACTCGAAACAGGCGATGCAAAAATCGCCGACCTCGTGATTGCGTTAAACAATTACCTGGCTGCCAAGAACCTGCTAACTCAAAATACAGTCAGCCGTTTACAGATCATCAATCAGATAAATTACTGGAACAGATAAACCGCTATGATTAAAAGTATGAAAAATCTTACATGGTTATACTTTCTTACCAGCCTTTCGTTGGTTAATTGCCACACTGCCGAGGCACCGCCGGAAACTACTACTGCGGATGTCCGTACACCGGTAACAGTTACTTCCGTCAGCGAAGCGCCCATGGCTGACTATATAGAATTAAATGCCACTTCTTCTTTCCTTCAAAAAAGTATTGTGAAGGCTAACGCCAATGGTTATATCCAGTCGGTGAATACACAGATTGGGAAATATGTTAACGCGGGGCAGCCTTTGTTTTCTATCAGAACAAAAGAATCACAAAGCATCGGTAACTCGATAAGTATGTTGGATTCAACACTTCATTTTTCCGGTCTGAATAATATCCAGGCAAGCACCATAGGATATATCACTGAGTTAAATCATCAGTCGGGCGACTATGTGCAGGATGGAGAACAGCTTGCTGTAATCAGCAACCAGAATAGTTTTGTTTTTTTATTAAACCTGCCTTATGAGCTAAGGCCTTATCTTTCATCCAAC
>Ga0123337_10001176_pt1 | contig 35445 bp, 37 predicted proteins | sample frozenSSSSmetaG_FD_89792 | JGI IMG/M metagenome (GOLD analysis project Ga0123337, IMG submission 89792) | Glacier valley bacterial and archeal communities from Borup Fiord, Nunavut, Canada, to study Microbial Dark Matter (Phase II) -... | ecosystem: Environmental > Aquatic > Freshwater > Ice >...
ACTAAATTTTTAATTCTAATTCTTTTATTTTTCTTTCTCTACTCCACTGTTTAATTTCATATTCTCTTTTCATAGCTTCAATTTTTGTAGAAAAAGATTCAGAATAAATTAAAGTTACAGGTAATTTCGCACGAACGTATTTTGATCCAAGTCCTTTTTGATGTATGGCGAGACGTTTTTCGAGATCGTTTGTATATCCTGTATAGAGTGAATTATCAGAACATTTTAGGATGTAAATGTGGAACATTGTTTTTGGTTATTAGTTTATTACTGTCATTGCGAGGAACGATAGTGACGTGGCAATCTCGTAGGATAAAAGAACTAGTAAGATTTTCCAACGGGATTGCCACGTCGTTTTACAACTCCTCGCAATGATATCTTAATTTCTAAATTTTTATATTTCCCCTCAATCTTTTTTGTAAAAATACCATCACTGCGGCTTCTTCTGGCGTGAGTGAATGAAGTGAATGGGTAATTTTATTTTCTAATTGTTTTGATAAATTTTTCACGAGTGAACCATCAAGATAGGCATTGATAATATCTGGATGTACATAACATTTTCGACATATCGCTCGAGTATTGCCGAGTTGTTTCGCTACGGATTCTATTGCAGCCACTACATTTTTCTTTGCCTGAGTTATGTTTTCAGCATCAGTGAATTCTTGCAATGCCTGTGCTGCAAGCACAGTTCCCGACCATGTCCGGAAATCTTTCGCTGTGAAATCAGCGTTAGATATTTTTTGAATATATCCATTCACGTCGGAGGAATCTATTTTGCGTAGATTTCCATTTTCGTCAATATATTGGAATAATTCGTAGCCAGGAAGATCGTGACATTTACGTATTATATGCGTTAATTCTGGGTCATCTAGCGTCACCACATGGCTAACCCCGCTTTTCCCACGAAAGGTAAAACTCATTTCGGATTTATTAAATTTCACATGCTTATCTCGCATCGTTGTCAAACCAAAGGAATTATTTTCCTTAGCATATTCTTCGTTGCCAACGCGGATTAAAGTTTTTTCAAGAAGTTGGACTATTGTGGCAAGAATTTTTTCTTTCTGCAGGCCAGGTAATTTCAGATCTTTTTCGGTTGCTTTCCGTATATTTGGAAGTACTTTACCAAATTCAATCATTCGATTAAATTTCGTCTGATCACGTATTTCATTCCATCTCGGATGATAGCAATATTGTTTGCGACCACGATCATCAAAACCTGTCGCTTGAATATGTCCATGAGAATTTATACATATCCAGACGTTTTTCCAAGCTGGTGGGATATGAAGTGAACGAATCCGTCCGAGAATGCGCGCATTACGTATTATTTTTCCATCAGGTAATTTATATGAGAAATTTTTTCCTTTTGCCTCACGAGCAATACCCGGATCACGGTCTGACACATAGCGTAATTTAGCGTCAGTAGCAGATGTCGTCGGATCAGCGTGTGTATGTTTGATAACGTTATAGAATATAAAAAATTATAGCAGATGTTGAACTCTGTCATTCCGTTTAACTATCCCCTTTTTGGAAAGGGGACGCAAGAGGATTTTCCTGAATCCAATAATATTTACAATCCCGTCGGAGAAAATTAAAAAATAATATTTTAAGTAATAAAAAAGACCCCGAAGGGTCTTTTAACATACTAAGAAATTAAATGAAATTTTTATTTATCTTCATCTGTAAAATGACGAGGTGAATAACTAGTCGTACCTGCTTTATTAGAATAATTATGACGATATGTTTTAATATCAGTTTTAAATTCATAACCTGAATGTTTATCATCTATAACATTTAATATAGATAATCCAGTTAGTCCAACAAGTGCCGGACCAACAAATCTTCTAATCAAACCATTACCAATATCTTTCTCTAATTTAACTAACTCATATCTTATAACATGACCAACCCCAGCAAATATTGCCTGAATGGCACTTAATTTAGCATTAGGTCTCTGAATTTGTCTTTCTATAGAATATAGGGAAATTGCATTTGGTAATCCAAATACTAATCCAGCCAGTCCATATTTGATAGCACTTTGTTCCAAGGCATCAAAAAATACTGGACTTTCTGGGTGAGTTCTTTTACCAACTGCACCCAGTTTTTCTCTTAAGTCCTGTGATTGATTGTATTTTTCACGAGCAAAGTTAACTATGTTAGAGGCTATTTTTTGCTACATAATTTATTAAAATTAATGGTAAATTATACCATTTTTAGCATTATATATCTAGTATATTTATAGCATTTAGTTAGTCCCATAGTCTATTTTTGAATATTGATAAGATTTCACAGATAGTCCCAAATGACAAAAATCGAAGCTTCAACTCCCTCCAAAATTCTCCACCCCATACTTCCTCAGCTCCTGAATCACTCCCTCCAGAGCCCTACCCTTTTTCGTCAACTTATAATCCACAGCAATCGGCGAAGAAGTCTCAACTATCCGATCAACTAATTTTTGATCAACAAGAAATTTGAGCCTGTCAGAGAGCGTTTTTGTGCTCATTTTATTTGGTAAATGTATCTCTGATATTTTTTCGTGAATTTCACCAAATTTATTATTACCAGATAATAGCTCATTGACGATCAAAATCATCCAAATATCTCCAATAATTTGAGATGCTTTGGCCAATGGGCAACTAACTAATATTTGATTGTTTTGTTCTAAATGACATTTCATGACTATATTTTAACACAATTTGACAAAAAGCGCTTTACTTTGTAAACTCACTTCGTAATATAAATTAATTAAGTCAATAAATTATGACAAATCAAGAAATCTTAGCCAAATTAAACTGGCGTTACGCTACTAAAAAATTCGATACTACCAAAAAATTATCCGTCGATGATGTAGCTTTTTTAGAAGAAGTATTGAGATTATCTCCATCCTCATTTGGTATCCAACCATGGAAATTCATCCATGTCACTGATACAGATTTGCGAGCAAAGCTTGGTGCTGCCGCATGGAATCAGCCACAAATCACTGAAGCATCTGAACTTTTTGTATTAGCAGCAAAAACAGAGTTAAATAGTGAATTTGTAAATGAACTAGTTAGTGATATGGTCACAGAAAAAGGTCTTCAACCAGAAATGTTACAAGGCTACAAAGATCTGATCGTCGGTACTATCGAAAGTCATGATGAAAACTCTATGTTAATCTGGAATTCTAAGCAAGTTTACATTGCTGCTGGTATGCTTTTATCCGCATGTGCTATGCGAGAAATCGATGCATGTCCTATGGAGGGTTTTTCAAAAGATGATTTTGATAAAATATTAGGACTAGAAGGACAAGGTTTGAAATCAATGGTTGTAATCACAGCAGGATACCGATCAGCTAATGAGGTTCAACATGGTAAAAAATTTCGTTTCGCAAAAGAGAAAGTGATTGTTGAAAAATAATTTTTCTTTTTTATTATCAATCCCCGTGAAAATGGGGATTTTTTATTTGAAAGTTTTTGAGCAACCATATTCATAGATTATTACTCTATCCCCATAAATATTACCCTCCACTTGTCCATAACCGATCCATAGGATTAGGGTAATTGACCAATTAAGTGAGTAATTTATTTTTATGAAACTTGACGAAGTTTTTTCGAAGAAGAAAAGGAATCCCGATGAATCGCATCTCCGGATTAGTATTAGCGATTCTTTCAGTATTCTTGAACTTTTGTATTTAGTCCCGTCAGGGAGTTACTCTTTCTTTCAAGAGAAAAGTAACAAAGCAAACACAATTTAATAAGATTTAATTTAGCCCAAGGCAAAGAGGACAGGAACATTAAGCACAACAAGGAAAGATCCCCCGTCTTCACGGGTATGACAAATAGGAAAGGAAAAATCCCGGATCTGCGTAAGTGGCCTATGGCTATCCGGGATGACAACATAATAAATCCTTATTTCCAAGCACTCACAATAGCAGATATTATTAACAGAGACGTAGTCACATATCCGGCATCAATTGCCGATAATTTCCACGATTTCCCTTGAAAAGTATTGTTAAGAAAAATTACACTCACACTAAAGAATAACGCTAAAAATAAACCAAATTTTAATCCTGTCCAAACTGTGCTTACTTCAAAATACTTGAATGCTACTGCGATACCAAAACTCCAAGCTAGATTAACAATCATTGAGCAAATAATACCGATTGTTTGATCACTTTTTTCCATACGATTGATCAACACTTCCCATTGCTTCATGAACATAAATTTGGAATACCACAACATTCCTAATCCACTAGCAATAATAAAACCGACAAGAACCGCCAAATAATTGATATGAGACAAAGTTTCTTGTAGCATTTTTTTATAAATTAAATATTAAATCCAGTATAACACCAAGATTAAATTTATAGTTTTTTAATACCAATTTTGACTCGATTTTTTTCTTGTAGAGTGAAATTAGCTTGATTACCAGAAATTATATTTCCCTCATTCACCGAATCAATTTTATATTCTGGTAGATTCACATCCACGATATACTTTCCTGGATCCAGAAGAAGTGGAAATCGACCCTTTTCGTCTGTCAAAATCAAATCTTGCACTAGGTTTTTAGCGTCAGTGGATAATATACTTACAAATGCTGATTTTATTCTTGTATCTATATTCTTTTCAAATAATATTCCAACCGATTTCGTAACGATTGTATAATTGTAAAAAAGATATATTGAGAGAGCAAAATATACAACAACAGTAAAAAGATTGAATGCTGTGCTTGTCACAAAAAACAAAATGAGTGAAATAACAAAAATGACTATAGCTAGTGAGCGAAAATATTCAGGTGCATTTCGTTTGAATTTTTGAAAAAAATTTTCAGCCGCAGATATATTTTCGCTTATTAAGGGAATTTTTACTCCCAACGCTACATCGCCATCTACAATATTTATATTTTCACCACGATAAAACGCAGCATTAAAATCTTCATTTCGATGCGATATCGGTTGATAGCCTTGAGCGCGAACTTCCATCCAATACTTACCTTTATCCACTGCAAAAACAAATCGACCAACCGTATCTGAAACAGTATCTTTTAAAAATTTTCCACTTTCAGAGTAAAGCTTAATCACTGCAAATGGAATGGGGTTTTTATTTCCCTCATCATACACTACTCCCCACGATTTTTTTTGCCTCCGACCAAGTAATAGAAAAAAACCACTACCAAAGAGATGAAATGACGTTAGGCCGAATGAAGCTGGAGATGCTAGCGTCGCGAATGTAAATATATATCCTACGATAATTAATATCTGTGAAGTTGTTTTTATCCAGGCAGGTACTGGAATATTGAGAATTTCAGATAAATCTTTGTGATCAAATATCCTATCATTCTCAGCTCCCAAAATTTTTGATGTTGAAGCTGTAGATATTGTTGATGTAAAAGTCGGTGTGTTAGTAGAGCTGAAGGTTGGAGTGATTATTGGTGTGCCCGTCGCAGCAACCGATGTCGTCGTAATAGTAGATCCAATAATATTTACATTAAAGTGATTCATATTTGAGCTACCGCTCATCAAAGGAACCGATTTATTAAATTTATCGCTGCCAATTCTATATCCAATAACCTGCCATTCATGCGAGCCGCTAGTGACGGGATAAGAAAAAGTAGTTGTACCTTTTGGCGTAACACCTATAAATTTGCCGTCGAGAAATATTTCATAATTGCTAATATAATTATCTGTGCTATTTTCCCATATGAATACTGTGGTCGGATCAGATATATTTTGTCCATCCGCTGGAGATATGAGTTTAAAATTAAATCCAGATGTCGGCGATATTATAGTAAATGTTGCTTCTGGTGTAGTATATAAAACCGTATTTCCAGTATCCAATGCTTGAATTTTCCATGTATGTGCATCGGCAAGATCATAATTTAATATAAATTGAGACGAGGTGATATTTTGAGTAAATATATTTTTTCCATCAAGAAATATTTTATATTTTGTAGCAGATGGTAATCCAGTTTTGGTCCACGTAAGCGTAGGTCTCAGCGTAGAGATTTTTTGACTATTGATGGGCGAGTTTAAAACAATATTATCTTGAGGAAGAGGTGTAGTCGTCGGTGTTGGAGTGAAAAGGTTTACAACATTACTATTAACCAAAGATGTTGATAGATTAATACCTGCATCATAATTTGAAAAACCTCCACATGTGCCTGCGTGCGAGGATTCTATTCCTGTAACTGTATATTTATAATTTCCTACAGGAAAACTACCCATAAATGTAAAATTATTTGTAGCACCGGTAGGAGATGAAATAGCTGAAACAACAGATTGCGAAACTTGTGTATTAGTGTCCGTATTGTAGAGAGTATAAGTCGCCGAAATAGGATTGGACTCCTCATCAGTGAAAACAGTAGACGTCATTAAATTATTTCCGTTTATCAAGAGAGTCGCAGAATCCACTACAGGTCCTCTATTTTTGTGATCAATAGCGACAGAATAAACCTGATTATCATTTGATACATTAGAAGGATTCCATGAACCAATCGAGTATTGATTAAAATGTGCACTAAAATTTATATTAAAATATTTTCTACCTTGACCCGAGTATGGACCAGAAGCATCTCCTGAATCTTGTGTGATTGACACTGCCGATGCCGAAATATCATAATTGTATGGAATCGTATCCGATGCAGGTGCTGGATCAGAAGGATTACCAACATAATTGTTAAAATTTTGTGAAGGTGGAGAAAGTGAAATACCACTTGTTTGCGGAGTTATCGACGCATCGGTAGGATAATAGCCAATGCTTGAGTTACCTATCAAAGTAAATGACGCTGATGACGGGCTCCCCTCATCGACTCCGCACACAGTAGGCAATGTAGTCACGCAATCAGCTGGACCGCTGCTAAGAGAACATTCTGCGAAAACACGCCCTTCTAAATTCCAACTAGATAATATTGAGTCTAATAGACTTGAATTTTGATCTTTTGAATCTGATTTTTTTTGAAAGGTGTTGTGATGAGAAACATCATATTTAATGATGAGAGATATTGGACCCGCCGCAAAGAATAATGTTGACAATACGATCGGTGCAAAAATTGATTTTTTTAAAAGGCTAGTCTTCATATGTTTTACACTATATTTAATCTAACATATATCAATAATTTTATAAAATTAAAAATTATAATTAAGTTAGATTACTTAACATTTTTCTTGCGTGCTCTATATGTCGATAATAATCAAATCCATACAAAGTATTTTCTGGTATCAATGGATTTTGAATATATTTTAGATAAAACTCTTTTGCACCAAAAGGATCAGAAATTGATGTGGCATCTGCGTACACAAGAATAAATCTCGGTTCTGAGCTTAGTTTTTCATAGTATTGGTTCACCAATATTTTAGCTTCATCTGTACGACCGGATTGAAAATAACACATTACCAAATTTTCAATGAGCACAGATAATTTATCAGTGTTATAAATATTCTTACTCAAAACTTGTTGAAATATATCTATTGCACTTTCAAAATCTTTAGTAAAAATCTTATGCTCAGCATAATTTAGCTGGAGCCGATCATTATCGGGATCTTGAGCTAGAGTTTTTTCTAAAATTCGTTTTGTTTGATTATAACGATAAGATTTTAGTTCTCGATCTTTGAGATGATCGACACGAATATCTGGAAATTGAATAGCACTCGATTCAGAATTTTTATCATTTAAAACAAGTAGATTATGAATTGGAAATTCCCAATGAAATTTTTCCCGCTTATAAAAGAAAAAATTAGGAATACTTTTCACTGCGTTATTTTGTTTATCAAATTCAACATTCCACGTAAAATAAACTAAATCCGCATTATTAAAATCATTATTTTTGAGTTTAATGACTTTAGCTAAATCCTCGGGATGAAGTAAGAAATCCGCGTCCCAACGTAAAATATATTTATATTGTGCATATTGTGTAGTGAAATTTCTTGCTGAAGAGAAATCATCTATCCATGGAAAATGATATATTTTGTTTGTAAATTTTTTTGCGATTTGAATAGTATTATCCGTGGAACCAGTATCGGTAATAATTATTTCGTCAGCAATATCAGCAATGCTAGCGAGACTTTTCTCCAGTATGCTTTCCTCATCACGAACAATTATGCAGACGGAAACTTTAGACATTTAAAATTACTTCACTGTTACCATCACTATCGCAATCGGATCACCAACAGAATTAACGCATGTAGAATTTTGACAGTTAAAGACTTGTACTTGATGTTTTCCAATAGAGATGAATGACACTACCGCTGTATCTCCAGCACCCAATCCTTTTCTACCATCGGCATCAATACGCAAAAACTGGTTTACAGTATTAAAATCTGCAAGTACAAAAATATTTTTTGTCGAATTATTGGATATTGTGATCACATCATTCCTTGCTGCACTCAATGTATCTGTATCAAAAGCTGTGCCAGAAAAAGATAATGCTGTGCCTTGTGGACCTGCATCAACAGTTGTTGTTACGACTGTAGTTTTAGTTGTCCCTGAAGGAGTAGAACCTTTTATGGTCGTCGTCATTTTAGGTGTCAGGGTCGCAGAGCCAGTAGCTTGAGCTACTGCGGATGATTGACCAGCTTTATTTTCAGTAGATGACGCTGTGTCTGGGTTACTCTTTCCATAAAGATATCCTCCAAATCCTGCAACTGCGCCCACAACCATAATAATTAAAGCTATTGTTTCGATAAATTGTTTTTTTGGCATATTGATATCGCCTGATTGTTCTCCATCTGGCTCGGCTTTATCATATGCAGAAGTAAAAGATTTGGATCCGGAAAAAGGTGAGTTGCCTGGAGTTGTTGCGGCTGTATTTTGCATAGGCGTAGTTTGAGATGTTGATTGTAAAGGCTGTAAAAGGGGAATAGAATTTATCTCATGTGTTGCTGGATCTACTTTCTTTTCCATATATTTTTTTTAATTAAAATATTCTAGCACGTGTTTGAGCAATGTAGAATTGTCATTGCGAGGAGTTGAGAAACAACATGCCAAGGACTCATAAATTTAAATTATCTGATAGAATAATTTAGAAATAAAACGATATGAAAAAATTTTCAATACTTTTGTTAATTGTGGCTTTAGCCTTCATACAATTTTGCAGTGCACATTCGGGTAGTCAATCTTGGTTAAAAATAAATGGAAAGATAACAATCACGAATCCATACTTTTACTCTCAAAATACTGATTTTCAGACTGGACAAGATAATATTGATCAAAATTTCTTAGTGAGCGAAAAAGTTAATTTTGAAGTTGATCTTAGCATTTTTGCTAGCGGTGCTCCGGTAGAAGCGCGTGATCAAATCGAATTCCGATGGTCAACGACCAAGATTGTTGATGGAAAAAAAAGTGATTACAAGACAGGATCAAAAACAGACTTTACATTTGTTTCCACCGGGACATATTTAGTAACAACAGAATTTAGAAATAGCCCTGACGCAACCTACAATATAGTTGATACTATAAATGTAAATATCGTTCCATCAAAAAATTACAAGACACCGATACAAAAAACTGATATTCAGCAGAAAGATAAGAATGAAATTTTATATAGAGATAGAAGTGAATTTGACCCAAGCTCCAAAAATAATAAGATTTTATGGAAGGAAAATGATGACCAAGTTGTAGAAGCCGACATTTTTAATTTCAAAGCTGAGAATGAGCTAGACCTTTTATATCAAAGAATAATAGATCAAAATAATATTGTGAATGACACATTTTATAGAATATTAAATACTCAAACTGAACAAAAAATTATTGATCCCGCTACTAATACCACGGCTAATTCGACGTTATCTAGCAAAGCTAATGTAGGGACTCAAAAAACAGATAGCGATTTTTTACTAGTCAGTTCGATAATTATTGTTGCTGCAATTGCGATCGCAGGCACATATCTTTTCTATAAAAGGAAATGATTACTATTAAAGTTATTGATAAATATATTCGACCTATTATCTTAGGATCTGCTTTTGGACTAAGTATTCTAATTTTTTTATTTTTTAAAATAAAATTAGATTCTGGAGGAAGTTTTTACACTAGTGTTACGGATGCATATGGTATAACCTCCGCTCTCACATTGTATACAGCCTTGTTAATATCTCCTTTGACTTTTACGTTTTCAAAATTACCGTATAGGGCAATAATTTTGAGATCTAGAAGAGCTGTTGGAGTAGTATCTTTTTATTTTGGTTTTTTGCATGGATCAATTTCATTTTTTTTATTGTTGGGTGGAGTCGATGGTTTAGGATTTTTGTCGACCAGATATATTTATGCTTTTTTAATAAGTTTTATCGCTCTAATAATATTAGCTTTTTTAGCTTTTACTTCCCTGGATTGTGCGCAAAAGAAAATGGGGAAATGGTGGATCTATATTCATAGATTTATTTATCTCGCAGGTATATTAATATTTTTTCACATAATAATGTTGGGTACTGGATACGCAGACATCAAAAGTTTGAAAGGAATAGTGTTTTTAACATTATCTTCTATTTTAATTTTATTAGAAGGGTTGAGATTAAATAATTATATTTCTAAAAAATTTAAATTTAAAAATAATCTTTCATATGGAATTATAGGATATATAATTATTTTTTCGGTAATATTAACTTTGGTTTTTTCTCCTACTGGATTGACACAAAATCTACAAGTGCATGATCATGATTCAACAACATCTGGAATAACAGGAAGTAGCGCTCATGGAAATAATATTGAGCATACCTCCCCCCGGTATAATGTGTTATTAAATCAAACTGATTCAATTATTCCTGGTAAAAATACGGAATTAGATTTTACGATACGCGATGCGCAGAATGGAAATCAGGTCGTAACATTTCAACAAATTTTAGGTCAACAATCTCATTTAATGATTGTCGATAATGAACTGAAATATTTTACACATATTCATCCGATATTTGATGGAGGCAAATTTACAATTGATACTATTTTCCCAGAAAATCGTCTTTATCGAATATATTTTGATTTCCAACCTTCTGGAGAAAATGAGCAACAGTTTGCATTTGTCGTAAAGTCAGATAATTTTGAGCCTAAAATTTTTTCAGAAATAAAAGACAGCGATAAGCTTAAGATTATTGGAGATGACATTAGTAAATATAGTATCGAAATAAATGATGTGAATTTCAAATGGGCTGATTTATTAAATGGATTTCAAAAAATTACATTTAATATTAAAGATGCCAATGGAAATATTGTTAAAAATCTTCAACCATATTTAAATGCATATGGTCATGTTTTTATTGTTAATACTCAAGATTATTCAGCTATTCACGTACATGCTGATAGGCAAATAGCGTATAATGATCCGACTGTCGAAGCGCAAAATCTTAGTTTCCTTCCCATAAATTTATATAATGAAACTAATACTTCGGGAATTTATAAATTGTTCGCGGAGTTTAAATTAAATGATAAAATTTATTTAGTCCAATATATTATTAGTATCAAATGAAATATTTAATATCAATCGTAACAATTTTTGTTATTTTTATCAGTTTTGGAAATTTTGTGAGCGCTCATGTTTTAAAATATGATGGCAACATTGGTGCTGTTTTGCATATTGATCCTGATGATTCTCCGCTTGCCGGTCAGGACAGCAAAATTTATCTTGATTTCAAAGATAAGTCTGGAAGATTCGATATCAGGAAATGTAATTGCCAAGCAATTATATCGAATAATGAAGTAAATAATTATGTAAATTTTTCTACTAATACTTTTTATTATAATTTTCCCAAAATAGATGTTTACACTTTAGAGATCATTGGAAAATCTACAGCAGAGGCGGATTTTGATAGCTTTGATTTGAAATATGATATTCGAGTCGCGACAGATGCAAATGAAAAATCCAATACTATTCCAATATTTTTATTGTTAATTATATTTTCGATAATAATTATCACTTCTGTTGTAATTAAAAAGAATTTTATGAAAATTAGAAATCTAATAAGATCCAAAAAATGAGAATGAATTATAAAGACATGAAGAATCTCACAAAAAAATTAATTGTCGCAATCTTTAGCTTAGCTCTATTTATTACTAACGTTTATGCACATGTGGCGGTCAAACCATCGACTGTTGGCATAGCCTCTCTTCAAACTTTCACCATTGGTGTACCAAATGAAAAAGAAATTCCTACTATTGCTGTAAAGATTTTGATACCTAATGGGCTTGGAGAAGTTTCTCCAACGGTAAAACCTGGATGGAAGATCGAAGTAAAAAAAGATAGCGATAAATCCGACGCAAAAGTAACGGAAATTAGCTGGACCGAAGGAAATATTCCTCCTGAACAAAGAAATGATTTCAGTTTTAGTGCTCAGGCACCGGCGAATGAGACAACCTTGACTTGGAAAGCATATCAAATATATCAGGATGGAACTGTCGTAGCATGGGATCAGGATCCTGGAAAAATGCAAGAAAATAAAGATGAAGGAGGAACTCCATATTCACAAACAAAAGTAGTAAATGATCTCACAACAACATCAACAAAAACTACAGATCAAATGCCACTATATTTATCTATCGCCGCGTTAGTAGTTGCAGTATTAGCTCTAGCGCTTGCTGGTAGAAAAAAGATATAAATGAATCGTCTTCGGCGAAAATCAAATTCGTTAGAGCGAATTTTTCCATAAATAATTCAACCTAGTAAAATTTTGTATCAGAGTTTAATGGAATTGACTCATGATCAAGAGAATAATTTAGAATCAAAGGGAAAAGATCTGAAAATCATGGTAAATATTTTACTTTTCAAAGATTAGATTCTGGATTTTTTATAAGACTAGGTGCATATAATTCATTGCAAATAAATGAATTATTGAATCCTAATCCTTTTGTGAGACTAATTAAATCTTCCGAATTGTATTCGCGAATCACTTTTCCTACGATATCCCTGATGATATACAACTTATTATCTGAAAAAAAATGAATATATCTATTGGAATATTTGATAATAGTGGAAATAACTACACTGAAATAGAATTAGGTCTTTTAACAAATCAGACTGAAGCAAGTAATCTTATTTTAACTTATAAAAATTACGAGAAGATAATGAGATCTTTAATTTCTCAAATAATTTAATTAGCTTACTTTCGCTGTTAATTTAAAGCTACCTAATAATTTTGAAGAAGCTTGGGCGGATACGGTCAGCTGTGAATTTGCGCCAAGCACGATTTGCTGTGATCCCGGATTCGATGCAGATACATTGTACGTTTTTCCACCGATTAAGAGCAACATTACTTGTAATTTTGAATCAGTAAATGACGAAGATAAATCTAATGTCATTGATGTAGAATTATTATTCGTGAAAGTAAATAAATCATAAGTTCCCGCGCTTTTTACATTCACACCAATAGAATATTCCCCTGCTGTAGCGGAAGAATAATTTACAGTTAATTTATTATCCACAGAAGCACCAAATTTTACACCAACATTTTGAATATTACTTTTTGCATCTACATGGAGAGCTTCTGTCGACACACCTAAAACAGAGATAGTAGTTTGTGTTACAGGATTAGTCTGAACTCTATTGGCTGTGATCACAGAATCCGTCTGTTTGGCTACTGGCTGTGTCGTCAATGCTATCGCAATGGGCAAAGCTAACAATGATGCAAACGCAACAACAAGAAAAGCATCGGACGAAGACGATAAATATTGTAAAACAGTTTTATGATTCATATTTGAATTTATTTATATTTAATATTTTTGAGAAACACATCTCGATCCACTGTTCTTACCAAAATAAAAACAAAGAATAAAGTTGAAATGATACTCAATCCTAAAACCCAGCTCTCGGTAAGGCCTTGTGTGAAATTAATCAGAATAATTATGTCAGTTACTAACATAAATAAAGTCCATACGATTGCCTCATGATAGAGGTGAAAAGATGACTGTATGTAATGAAGTCGATCAGATTTTGCTAATTTGAGAACAACAGATGGGCGGACGTGTGCCGGATGTAAATAATAAAGTTTTATTATTGCGATTGATGCGCCGGAGAGAGCTGCAAAATGCATGAATAGATTTGAATAAGTTATCACCGTAGATAATTCATACGTAGAATAAGTTAGCTTGATTCCAAAAAATGCATCGGAAAATGTTTGCACATCCCATGACAGTCCTAATACGGCGTTAATGATTAACAAGCTTATAATTTTTGTAAAAATCAAAATAGCTGCCGGCAAAACAGCAAGATCAACTAGTTTAATTAAAGTTTTAGACGGCGCGGTTGTTTGCATTTAAAAATATTTCTACACTGTTATATCATCTAGAATTTTTTTTTGAAAGAGGAGTTTTAAAATATGTATAAATGTAAGAATTTAATAATGTAAAGATACATTTAAATTAATTATTATATATTTAATTCCAATACTTTAATCCCCGTCTTTGAAGTTTATGAATTTTGAAATTACCTTAATTTTACTGCATTTTTAGTCATAAAATGAGATAATAAGTACATATAAATAACATAGTGAATATCAAGGTTTTACAGCTTCTAGAGGAAATTAAGGAGCCAAAATTTAGACAAAAACAAATTGAAGAAGCTTTTTATACAAAAGCTCTCATTAATATTGATGAAATAACTGTTTTGAGTAAAGATTTGCGCGAAAAAATCCAACTTCAGGGAGGCCTACTTTCCTTCGTTCAGAAAGATATTCAGAAAAGCAGTGATGGAACTGTGAAATGTGTCTTTCGTTTATCCGACGGGAACGTGATTGAAACAGTGTTAATGCGTTATAAAATGAAATCCGGTAAAAACCGAAACACCGTTTGTATTTCCTCACAAGCTGGTTGCGCCATGAAATGTAATTTTTGTGCAACAGGCACATTAGGATTGAAAAGAAATCTCACTGATATGGAAATCATAGATCAAGTTGTTTACTTTAATGGATATTTGAAAGAGACAAATGAACGCGTTGATAATATAGTCTTCATGGGGATGGGCGAACCACTCCATAATTATGACAACGTGATGTCGGCGGTTAGAATTATAAACGAAAAAATTGGAATTGGTGCTCGTCATATCACTATTTCGACATGTGGAATCGTACCAAATATATTGAAACTTGCCGACGTTCCTCTTCAGGTAAATTTAGCGATCTCTCTTCATACTCCTTATAATGAACAACGATCTGAAATCATGCCGGTGAATAGAAGTTTTAAAATTGAAGAATTGATGGATGCGGTAAAAGTATACATTGAAAAAACAAATCGACGTGTGTCTTTTGAGTATATTATGCTTGGTGGAGTCAACGATACGATGGAGACCGCCGAAGATCTTGGACATCTGCTAGAACCGTTAAAACTGGTTCACGTGAATTGTATTCCTTATAATCCGACTACAGCCGACGACGGCACAGTAAAATATAAACAAAGCAGCAATAATCAAATACATAGATTTGTTGAGAAATTAAAAGATTATGGAATATCAGCAACTATTCGACAAAACAAAGGTCGAGATATAGACGGCGCATGCGGCCAATTGGCGGGGAAAAAGTAAAAACTAATTAAGTTTAATTATTACCCCCGTCTGCATTTCTTTAATAGTCCTAGAATCCACCCATATCAACTGAGCTTTCCCGATATGATCGATAGTTTTCAGAAAATTTTTATCAGTCCAAATATTATTTTTTTTATCTTCAGAATAAACATCAACCCAGCAGCCGACAGTTGCATTATTTCCACATTTTCCTTCCCAGTAAATTCTTTGATTGGAATTATACGGATTCACTGAAATACCATTCCCCATGTGGGTATCAACATTGCCAGAAATCATCAAACCCAATCTATAAAAAGGAATATATAATAAAGATCCAATCAAAATAATCACAGGAGAAACACATAATATAAATACTCCTAAAACTAAAAAATTAGTCCCCTAATTCAATTTCAAATTCATAATATTGTTAAAACTTATACAATATTATGACGCAGGGGAACTCACAATTTTAATCCATCTTTATCGTCGCGCCTGTCTGACTTTCTTTAACATAATTAGAATCTATCCATTCAAATTGAGGTTTATCAACATAGTTTACTTGACGAATAAAAATACGATTCATCCAATCAGTCCCATTTTTTTTCACTTCAGAATAAACATCAACCCAACAACCCGATATTGGATTGTTACTACATTTTTCTTCCCAATATAATCTTTGATTAGAATTATAAGAATTTATAAGATCTCCTTTATTAGTAATTCTATTCAGAGAAAAATAGTATCCCAAAACAATAAGGCCTATTATCAAAATAGAAATAAATATTAATCTTCCTTTACCAGTACTTAAAGAAGAAAATGGGTGAAACATACTATATTATTAATTCTAATGTTATATATCAAATTAAGCCGATTTACTGTCAATCATACCGTAAATCTGTTTTACCATATCATCCATAGAGCCAGGATTAGAATTCATGAATATTACTTTGGAATTGATAGTTGTACCCACTGATTTCAGCATATCCATATATTGAGTCATCATCACTATATTCATTACACTTTCAGTCTTGCCTCCTGTTGCTTCTTGCATGTTCGCAATGCTGGCTTTCAGACCGTTGATTATAGCTTCACGTTCTTCTGCGACGCCTAGTCCAGATAATTTTCTAGATTCACGGTCAGCTTCTGCAGCTTTTACTTTAATAATTTTATTCGCTTCAGCTTCATAATTTGCCGCTTCCTGTAAACGTTTTGAAGCAATTACTTTACTCATAGCAGTAGTAATCTCCGCAGGTAGAACAACATCTTTTACTTGAAAAGCATCAATCTCTCTACCCCATGATTCAAATTTTTCTCTTAAATGTTCAATCAGATATTGTGTCATTTCATCACGCTTTTGAAGGATTTCTTCATGAGTCTGATTTGCTACATAGCTACGAATGCTGTTCTCAACTGTAGTTTTCATCACACCAATAGGATCCGCCAATGAGTAAAAAGATTCTCCGACTCGATCTGGACGAATATGAAAAACTAACGTGGTGTCCAAAGTAACCGTCACTTTATCTGATGTTATAGCAACAATTGAGAAATCTAGATTTTGTCCAAATAGTAAAACGCGAGCTCGCACTTTCTGAATAAATGGCACAAGAAAATTCAATCCAGGTATAAGTATTTTTGAAAACTTACCAAATGTTTCAACTATTAAAGCTTCTTGCTGCTGCACAATTTTAATACAGGAAAATATACAAAATAGAATAAATACCGCTATCACCAAAACAACAATTTCCATCTTAATTTTTTATTAATGTATAATTGCGAAATTATATCACTGAGAAATTGTTTTAACCACAATGACAACAAGAAGAATCACATATGCTAAACTTTACACATTGAATAAATCTTATTGGAAAATACAAATAAATTTATTGTCGAAGGTGGAAAAAAGCTACAGGGCGAAGTAAATCTCAAAGGTTATAAAAATAATAGTATCAAATTGATCCCTGCATCAATGATGATTGACGGTGAAGTCAAACTTTATGACATGCCTGATTTGCTCGACGTTAGGGTAGCTTTACAAATTTTCCAAGAGTTAGGAGGACGCGCGGAATTTAATGCCGAGACTGGAGAATGTTTGCTTGATGGAAGAGGTATAACCTCGTTTGAAATCAATCCAGAACTATCAAAAACCTATCGAGCTTCTGTATCATATATGGGACCTCTTTATGCTAAATTTGGTAGAGTTAAGGCTACTTTTCCGGGTGGAGATAAAATAGGTGTCCGAGATATAGATACGCATTTTCAAGTTTTCCGCGCATTAGGAGCTGAGATTATAGACTCTAACGATGGTAATTTTATTATACAGAAAAAAGATACTAATTCGAAAATTATGCTCGAACAGCCGAGTGTCATGGCTACAGAAAATGCAATTAATGCAACCATATTCACACAAGGAATCACTACAATTTATAATGCCGCTTGTGAACCACACGTACAAGATCTATGTAATTTTTTGAATAAAGCAGGAGCTAAAATAAGTGGCATCGGGAGTAATTTGTTACAGATAGAAGGCGTTGAGAAATTAAACTCTTTAGAATACAAGCTTGATTCCGACCCTCTAGATGCAGGAATGTACGTCATTGCCGCGTGCATGGCAAAAGGCGAAGTAAGAATAAACAATGTAAATTTAGAATATTTTCAACCGATCTGGAATCAATTTAAAAAGTTTGGAATGGATTTGGTTTTTGAGGGAAATTCAATCATCGTTAAAGAAAATCAGAATTTAGTAATAAATAATACATACTGGGGAGGGGTATATTCTCAACCATGGCCTATGTTTCCTACGGATTTAATGAGTCCTACAATAGCATTAGCCACTCAAAGCGAAGGACATTTATTATTTTTCGAGAAAATGTATGAGGGTCGCATGAACTGGACATCACAGCTAAATAACATGGGAGCTAATGTTTTTCTTGTCGATCCACATCGAGTAATAGTTTATGGAAAAACAAAACTATACGGTGCTCAAGTGACTTCTCTCGACGTCCGAGCTGGCGTCGCTGTACTTCTTTCAGCAATGACCGCCGAAGGCAAAAGTGAAATTGAAGGAATCAAACATATTGATCGTGCTTATGATCATTTGGATAGAATTTTTAATAGTCTAGGAGCTTCAATTCAAAGAGTTTAAGGGTGTTTGTACAAAATTAGCAAGATCTTGTATACTGTGCCAGTATTCATTCTCTGAATTTGAAATTATGGATTTATCAGAACGACAGCAACAAATTTTACTCGCTATAATTAGTGAGTTCATTAGCTCTGAAGATTCTGTGGGCTCCGAGGTTGTCACTAATAAATATAATATTAGTGCAAGTCCAGCAACAATCCGTTACGAGATGGTTCGTTTATCAGAAAAAGGACTTTTAACTAAAAACTACGCTTCTGCCGGTCGTATCCCAACAGCTATGGGTATTCGCTACTACCTGAATTCTCTTATGGATAGCCCCGAAGTAGATGTTTTACTAGAGGTCAGATTAAAGCAGCTAATTCATAAACTTCGTTATGAAAGAGATAAACTAATCAAAGAGATTTTAATGCTGCTGGTAGAGACAACCAAATCTGCAACTTTGATAATCACGCAGTCTGGAATGACTTATGCTGGAATATATAATTTGTTAGATCAGTACGATAGCAAAGAAGATATTAAAGATATTTTACTCTTGCTCGATGATCCTAATATTTTACGCGATATGCTATCAGAGAATGCTACTAATGATGAAGTAAAAGTACTTATCGGAGAGGAAACAAAATATAAATCACTGAGTCAATCATCTTTAATTTATACTTGTATTTCGATACAAAATAATGAACCGATAATTATCGCTACTATTGGATCCAAAAGAGCAAATTATTCCGAAATTATCCCTGTAATGAGATTACTTGTCTCAACTATTGAACAAAAAAATACTGGATGGTAATTGATTTTATAAGTAAAGTTAACGGTTGTGATTAGTAGGAATAAGAGATAAAATGTCAGGTTACATTAATTATAAATTTAAACATAATGACAATAATAAACACACAAAATTTTGAGGATACGACAAAATCAGGAACTGTAGTTGTAGATTTTTTTGCGACTTGGTGCGGACCTTGCACTGCTGTTTCTCCTCTAATAGAACAACTTTCTGAACAATACAAAGATAAGATTAGTGTATACAAACTAGATGTAGATGAATCTCCAGAAATTGCAGCTAAGTTTCAAGTGATGAGCATCCCAACTGTTATATTTTTCAAAGACGGTGAAATGAAAAATTCAATTTTAGGCGCTCAACCATTAAGCAGATATACTGATGCAGTCGATGAAGTTTTAAAATAATTTCTAATAAATATTTATTAATAAATAAAAATGATACTCATAATAGTTTTGGTTGTCGTCCTAGTCGTATTAGTTTTATGGGTGATATCGACGTTTAATGGGCTTATCACGTCAAGAAATAAAGTTGATCGTGCGTATGCTGATATGGATGTGTATTTGCAAAAAAGATTTCAGCTTGTGCCAAATCTTTTAGCCACAGCACAGAAATTGACAGATCAGGAGCAAGCAATCTTTGATAAAATAACAAAAGCTCGAGAAGCAATTGGTGGAGCTAGAACTGTTGATGAAAAATTTACTCAAGAAAATGCTTTTACTCAGGCTTTACGAGGTTTTTTATCTTATTCTGAGCAAAACCCACAATTTGTTTCTCAAAATGGTTTAGCTGATTTCGCAAAATCTTTAAACGATATTGATTCTCAGATTCGCAATTCCCAGCAATTTTATAATGGTACAGTGCTGAATTTTGATAATCTAGCAGAGTCTTTTCCAGCTAATATTGTTGCCGGTCTATTTCATGTAGTATCGAAACCATACTTCAAAGCAGAAGATGCTGAAAAGCAAAATGTAAACGTACAATTTAAATAATGTTAAAATGTTTTATAAAAAAATGTCAGGAAATGGAGGATTAAAATTTGTATTTTTACTTTCTTTTTTGACATTTTTTATTTTTTTACAATTCCCTGTTTTCGCACAATCTTCAACATCTAATGGCGATTTTGAAGTAAGTAAATATGATTCAGATATTTCTATATCAGAGTCAAAAGTCACTGTAAAAGAAACTATAAATGTAAATTTTCCTGATTCACGTCATGGAATTTTCAGATATATCCCTGAAATTTATCAATATGTCGGAAAAGATGGTAAAAAATCTTCATCTCGGCTCGTTGTAAAAATAAATGAAGTCACAGACGAACGTGGGAATCCATACACTACGAAGATATTTGAACAAAAGTCATCGAGGCTAAATACAGATTTTTTGCTGAATGGTTTATTCAATAATATTTTAGTAATACAAATAGGTGATCCCGATCGAACTATTATTGGAGAACATGTTTATGTTTTAAATTATGAGTTAAGTAATTTTCCGGCTCAAGCGGATCCTCTTTCCTTCGGTACTCCTGGATCATGGCCTGTGGATATTAATAATTTCACAGCAAATGTAACTCTAGAATCTAGCAAAAATAATCCAACCGTAACTGCAAAATATGGAACACTCGGAACTTCGGAAAATGATGCCACATCAGTAGACGTGATTAAACTTTCATCAAATTCTTACAGAGTAGAAAAAAAATTAATTTATAATGGTGATTCGATACAAATATACATTCCAGGATTAATTTTTACACACGATAAATCCGACCTTTCTATTTTTTTATCAGAGTATTGGTTTGTATTAGTTCCGATTATCTCAATTATTGGAATCGCAATATGGTGGTTTAAAACACAAAGAAATCCCAAAGGTACAGGAATTATTGTTCCACAATTTAGTTTTCCTGATGATTTACGACCAGCTGAAGTAGGCACATTAAATGATGATACCGTAGATAAAGTTGATGTTTCAGCAACAATTATTGATCTTGCTGTGAGAAAATATTTGAAGATAAATAATATTTCTGACAATGAGAAAAAGCTTGAATTTGAACTCGAACTATTGAAGGGAATACAAGACGATAACGATCTAAAAGATTATGAGATAACTCTTTTAACAAGTATTTTTACTACAGGACAAACGAAAGTAAGTTTGGATAGTATGAAAAATGATTTTTATTCAACTTATGAAAAAATCAAACGTCAAATGTATAACAAAATGGTCTTGAATGGATATTATCGATCCGTACCTGGGAAGGAATTAGCCTTAGTTTTCTCCGGAATTTTTGCTGTACTCATGGCAGTACCTGCTATTTCTTTAAATTTATTGAGCACTGTGGAAACAATTTTAATAGGTATTTTATCTTTTTGTACTTCATTTTTATTCTTTTTCTTTCGTGGATATAACACACAAAAAGGTGTTGATATTCGAGAAAAAATTGCAGGAATGAAGTTATTTATTGATACTGCAAAAAAAGACCAATTAAATATGCTCCAGACACCGATGTCAAAACAAGAAATATTTGAATCATATCTACCATATGCTATGGTCTTTGGACTACATCAATCATGGGCAAAAGTGTTTGCAGACATGAATATTTCGACACCGAGCTGGTATAGTAGCCCCTATTCTAACAATGTATTTAATACTCTATTTTTTGTCAGCTACATGAATAGTTTCTCGTCAGGATTGAATGGCGCGTTTACTCCACCCGCTTCATCCGGTGACTCTTTTGGCGGAGGATCATTTGGTGGTGGTTTTTCCGGTGGCGGTGGTGGGAGCTGGTAATTAATTTTTTAATAATATGAATAAATTAAATCAGAAAAAACAATTTTTAATTTTTTCTTCAGTTATATTTATTTTTTTTCTTTTTATTGCAGGAATTATTATTAGTTTGTATCTTAATCGAGAGAACATAGCTAAAAATAAAAATATTTCGGCAAATTTGATTACCAGTACAGAGACCACGACTCCAGCACTTGTGATTTATCAATCATATACTACGTATTTTGTCCCCGTGACTGGTTTCAAAGTTTTAAGAACTAATATTGATTCTGGTGAAATTAAATCTACAACTGTAAAAATATTAGCCAGCGATGAAATTGAATTTAAGAAAAATTTTCCAGATATTAAATATGCTGTGGAAGATGATTCTGTTTTTTATGATGATGTAGCAAATTCCGAAAGTATCGGTATCGTGAAGCTAACGAAACTATCTCCTAAATTAAAGTCTTTATCTTTAAATAAAATAGATATTCTAGACCGCACATCTGACGATACAAATTACTTTTTAAAATATTCGACGACAGTAGCGCAAGATGAATATGCAAAGTTAACTGATGTAGTAAATCGACAGAACTTGAATAGAATTTTGGCGATGGGTGAAATAATACCAGCGCGTGTCGTAGATCATGTCATGAGTAAAAAGAATGATTATCTATGGCCTTTTCGTGGAGTAAAAGATTTTATGGCGAAATATGATGCTCGTGTAGCCACATTTGAGAGTGCTCTCGTCGGTACAGGAAATGGGCTTGTTTGTGCATATATGTGTTTTGATTTTATCGCGAATGAAAAATTTGTTGAAGGTATGAAATATTCTGGAATTGATTTGGTAACTTTGGCCGATAATCATAGTATGAACGGTGGAATTGCGGGAATAGGTAATGATATTAAGCTTTTAAATGGAATTGGAATCAAAACTATTGGCGCAGCAACGACAAATAATGAAGATGCTACGGCACCACAAATTATTGAGATTAATGGCACTAAATATGGTTTTATAGCTTATAACGAAATCCCATCCGTGAATGATTGGGCAACAGATACAAAGGGTGGGACGGCCAGAGTTTCAACAAATGATTATCAATTTATCCCTGGTCGAGTAGCTCACGATGTAGCAAGAGCCAAAGCGTTGGGTGCAAAATTTATTATTGCCATGATGCATTGGGGCTCACGTGAAGAAACAAATCAACCAACAGATCATCAAAAACTTTTAGGACATCATCTGGTCGATAACGGTGTGGATCTTGTAATTGGAGATCACCCTCACTGGGTAATGTCGGTAGAATTTTATAAATCTCCAAGTAATAACGAAGCCAAATTTATTTATTATGGCATTGGAAACTTCGTTTTTGATCAAGACTTTTCTATTCAAACATCACAAGGTTCTTTCGCCGAATTAGATTTTTACAATGATAAAATCATATCAATCAAAATTCATCCTCATCAAATAACTAACGTCCAGCCTAATTTAATCCCAGAAACAGAAAAAGCCTACAAACAAGTATTCGATCGCATCTGGCAGTTCACAGGTAAGATTTAATACTGTTATAATATTCATTGTTAATGAGTTAACGTGTTGAAAATATTGACCATAAAGACACGAAGTCACAAAGCTTGGAGATAAGAACCCTCCACCTTTACAAAAGGGGAGATGCCCGATAAGGCGGAGGGGTTGCAGAGTGATGCTCATATTTTTAATTTCTAAAACATTTCACATGAAAAAAATAGGATGCATTTTTTTTGTAATAATAATCGTAATTGGAGGTGGCACTATACTTTTTTTAATAAATAAGTATAATTCCTCCATTTCATACAGCGCTCATTCTGATGAAAAAATTTTAATCACAGTCGATAAAGGCGAAAGTCCATCATCGGTTCGAGATAAATTAGTCAATGCAGGAGTGATAAAAGATGAAGAAATAATATTTGGTTTTACTGCGTACAAAATTTATGCTTATGCCACTAAATTTGACACTAAAATCCAAGCTGGATCATACCAACTGACAAAAGGATCCTCGATAAAAGATATCGCACAGATTTTGCAAAAAGCTGATACCGAAGATATAAAGGTAACAATAAAAGAAGGTTTAAGATTGGAAGAAGTCGCGGATGAATTTAGCCGTGTATTAAATGCCGGTACAAACAAGAAGGCAAAGTTTAATAAAACTGATTTTATATCTTTGGCAAAAAATTACACGGCTCCAAGAGATTTTTTAACATCACGACCGGCTGGAAATAATTCTATAGAAGGATATTTATTCCCAGATACATATTTTATAACAAGTGAAGCATCGACGCCCGATATAATTAATCTAATGCTAGATAACTTTGCTACCAAAATTTATAATCCAAATCTGGGAGCAATAAAAAATAATAAATATACTATTCATCAATTATTAACCGTCGCATCTATTGTTCAAAGAGAAGTACAGACACCAGCAGATATGGCTCTAGTATCAGACATTTTTTTTCGTAGATTGGCGAATAAAGATAATTTAGGTGCTGATATTACAGTACTTTATGCCCTTGGTTATTCAGACAAAGAAGGAGTCTGGTGGAGAAAACAAGAAATATCAGCAATAGATTTGGAAGTGAATAGTCCATACAATACCCGAAAATTTATCGGACTACCTCCCGGCCCTATTGATTCGCCTGGAATAGATTCGTTTAATGCTGTATTGACTCCAAAAGCTAATAACTATTATTACTATCTTAGTGATAGCGATGGAATCACACGATATGCTAAAACTTACGCAGAACATGTAGCAAATCAGAGAAAATATTTGTAAAAATATGATTGGATAGTTTGAAAGTTTTAAACACTGAGTCTCAGAGTGAGACCATCTCCTTTTTGGAAAGGAGAAGAGGATTTTTCTTCTTTATTGGAAATATTACTAATAATAATTCCCTGAACCGATCCTTCAGAAAAGAGTGATTGACCAGTAGATTTAATAAACTATTATTTTTTAACTTGTTAAGATTTATTCGAAGGAATAAATGAATCCCGATGAGTCGCGTCTCCGGACAAGTAATAGCGACTTTTCGGGATTCTTGAACTTTTGGTTACTCTTTCTTTCAAGAGAAAAGTAACGAAATAAATATAACTCAATAAGATAGAATTTAGCCAAAGGCAAAGAGAGACAGGAACATTAAGCACAGAAAGGGAAAGATCCCTGCCTTCGCAGGGATAACACAGAAAGAAAGGGAGAAAACATGATACAAGAGCTCGCATTCGCGTAGCCATACGGCCACAAGCGAGATTGCGACGCTAACGCTCGCAATGACAACACAAAAACCAGGAAGAAACTTATTTATTATCTATAAAACTTTGCAAAATAAATTTTGCTGCTTCCGCATCCTTCATCTTTTGAATAGAATCATGAGAATAACCTTGCTGTTTAAGCTCATTAATTGCAGCATTTGTTGTCATCGATTCATCAATCAAATGAACTGGAATTTTGGGAAGAGATTCTGTAATCTTTGAAATAAAACCGTCCATCATTTGCGTGACAAATCCCTTCTCCCCGTTACCTTTTATTGGATTTCCCAAAACTATTTGTGTAATATTTTTTTCTTTAATCAGAGCAACAATATTCTCAGCAGCATTTTTATTATCAATAGTTCGGAGCGCTAAGGCTAATTTCTCACTATCGTCAGTGATCGCAAGTCCAATATTTTTTAATCCAAAATCTATACCTAGAATCATTTTTTTGCATTTAGTTACGTTAACGGTATGAAAACTTGCTTGAAATCTATAGTTTTCATATAATCATAACACAGTAAAATTGTGGTGAAAATATTTAGTTTTTATATCAATGTTAAAATTTTTTGGACAGAATAAGAAAAGTACGAGTTTTCGAATTATAGCTGTTTTAGAGGAAATTCACGATATTGCCTCTATTCTAAAAGAGCATCTCGATGAATATGGATACAAGTCCGGGATAGCTACACGAATCGAGGTAAATAATCCTTATGAAATTACAATTTTGCAAATCGATCCTAATCATATGCCAGATTTAAAAGATTCTAAAATCGAAGCTCTTGTAGTAAATTTAAAATCACCTCTAGTTTATAAAAATGAGATTCTAAAGTTAGCAAAAATAGTTGAAAAAACTGGCGCAATCGTATCCGACAATAAAACCATTGAAAAACTAGAAAAAAAATTACCAAATAGTATATTGCGAGCTAAAATATATTTTGAAACAGAAGATGAAAGAAAGCCATTGCATTCATACAAAAACATTGCATTCTATGCTGATTCTTTGGTGAAATCGGAATATAGATTCGTGGATAAAGATGATAACGCGGATAAACTATGGAAGATTAGGGATAAAAATGCTTATAAACTTGAGGCTATTTTATTTGCTACGGTGAATAGCTGTGGATTAGTTAGTTGAGCTTTTTGAAGTGAATAGTCAGAAATTAAAGACTCTAAATATTGATTCAGCATAGTTTTACCCTGTGTTCGTAACTCATAAGTGGAAAAACACGAAACACCAGATTTTTCAATTCGTTTTTCAACTTTTTGACTCACCCTCCATAACACCTCAACCTGTGAATCTGAAAATTTTCTCTTATGATTCGGACCAGCTAATTGACTTTTATACCTATTTCTTTCTGCTTTAGCTCCAATAAACATACAATTCTTACGAAGATCGCTACTCAACATATCCGGAAATATTTGCGCTCCTTCGATAATGTACATTTGCCTTTCAGTAAGACTAAACTTATATATATCTTCGATGCTAGAAACTAATTTTTCTGCCTGGGATTCACATATTTCAAATATACGATCTTCTAAAGATTGATTTACCGATTTTGTCTGCTCCGCATATTGGAAATCATAAGTATGATGAAACAAATCTTCACTTTTATCAAAAGTACGTAAAATACTTCTCAAAACGCCAGTACAGACCGTATTATTGTACTTTATTTTCTTATTTATATAGTCTGCAAGAGTACTTTTACCGGTCCCTATATATCCAACAATAAACACAAAAGCTGGTTTGATTAATAGCTGTGTTTCAGGATCAGAATTTTGCCATAAATACATATATTTCTTTATTGCATTCACTAGTTGTTTGTATAAATTTAATTTTTATAATACTATGATACTGTTATATACTACCAATTCAAAGTATTATATATTATAATATATACAATTAAAACACGCTATATGAAAGTCTTTTTCACTGCTTCTCAGACAGGTAAGTCTAATCTAGTCTCTAATATTGATGTAATCTCAGAGTTTTTGAATAAAAATTATGTTTTAAAAACACGTGATTATGTAGATTTTAAAGATACTACCAAGGACGTCGAAAAACAGTTTATTGATATATATGAGCAAACAAAAAAGAATCTCTTCCAGGCTGATTTTGTAGTTGCTGATGCTACGTATCCTACAGCTAGTCTTGGTCATGAAATTACATTGTCAATAGAAAACACAAAGCCCACTATCGTCCTTGTGAATGAAAAATTAGACATAAATAAAATTCCATCATCAATTCGTGGTAACAAATCTAAACATATGATTTTAAAGTTTTATAACGAAAAAAATGTTATAGAGGTTTTGACTCAAGCTATATCTGAAGCTAAAAAACTCCTCGATTCTAAGTTTATCCTTATCATCCCACCAGAAATTGAAAGATATCTTTCATGGGCTTCTCACAAAAAAGGCGTGCGTAAAGCTGAAATTGTACGAGCAGCGGTAGAGAAGGCAATCGATCTAGATTTGGATTATAAAAAATATCTCACCGAGCTAGAAAACGACTAAAGTATTATCTCCTCTTGCCAAAGAGGGGAAGGTGATCTAGGCTCCATTTCTCTACCCTTTATTAATAGAAAGACTCAAATAGTTTTTTCAACTTTAAATTGTTATACTTTCCATAATTATCAAAAGATAAATGGATACTAATTTTCAGGCGCCGATAGCAAAACAAAATAATCCCGTTAGTCCTGTCAAATATTTTTTGGAAAATTTTAAAGAGAATTTTTTTTCAATTGTAAAGAAATTGATTAAGCCTCCGTTTTCTTTCATCGGGATGGGCGTAATCGTTATTATTTTATTTTTATTTGTACTTGGAATCTTAAGCAAACCAAAATCCTTACACGTCGACACGACTCCACAGGATTATACGTTGAAACTTTGGTCTTTTAGTGAAAATGCTGATCACTATAAAAAATTAATTGATGCATATGAATTAGCTAATCCACATATCAAAGTAATTTTTGAGCAAAGACAAAATTCAGATTATCGCAGTGTAATAAATCAACGTATCACTGATGGGGTAAATATGCCTGATATTTTCGAAGTTAATAATAGCGAGATAAACTTTTATTTAGGCTATATTCTTCCCTCTCCGACAGATATTATTAATTATTCTGATTTTAATAATGCTTATTATCCACAAGCCATAATAGATAATTCTAATTCTGGAAATGTGTATGGCTTACCCACAGGTATCGACGGATTGATGCTCGTATACAACAAAGATCTGGTGAAAGATACTGAACTCCCCAAATATTGGAGTGATTTAGTAAATTTGTCAAATGCGAAAACAAAAGCAAACGGATCAGATGAAACAAAGAATGATAAAAACGGAATTGCAGCTGCTTCTGATGAAAAGATGCTTTACCTCGATGAAATCGCACAACTTTTAATCTTTCAAAATCGTCAGAAAAGTTTTTACGATGATACTTTACAAGTAAATATAAAACCTACGCTTGGCCAAGATGCAATAAATCAATTTATAAAATTGGTTGAAAAGCGACCTTGGGATATTTCGACCGATGACTCTTTGCAAGCTTTTATAAAAGGAAACACTGCATATGGGATCGTAAAGGCAAAAGATATTTATGACATTCAGAGTAAAAATCCTAATTTAAAATTTGGTACAGCAATAATGCCAGTTTTAGTTGATCAAGTACATTTAGCTTCTTACACAAGTTTTGTAGTGAGCAACCAGACTTCTAGCCAGACGGAAGCGTGGAAATTGATGAAATATTTGACTAATGAAGATTCCGTGAAATATTTATCCGGATCTGCGACTGATTTTAAGCTTAGTAAAAAGCCAAGTCCTTTTATTTCTCAATCTATGGATGTGAAAAATGATCCTGTATATTCACCTATTGCAGCGATGGCACCAAATATGGTGAATTGGGAAAGTGTAAACTCAGTTGAAACAAATAAAGTATTCAAAACTTTTATGATAACCAGTGCTATACCTGGAAACTCAATAACGGAAGATAATATCAGCAACCTCAACATCAATTTAAATGCTGTACTAGGCGGTTTTTAATATGATTAGACAATTACCTCAAGAGCTAATAAATAAAATTGCAGCCGGTGAAGTCGTCGAGCGTCCTAGCTCTGTCGTAAAAGAGCTTGTGGAAAATAGTATCGACGCTCATGCAAGCGGAATTTCTGTGATCATAGATTCTGAACAGATAAAAGTAATTGATAATGGCGTCGGAATGAGTGAGAAAGATTTAAAAAAATTATTTGTGAATCATTCTACAAGTAAGATTAGTAAAATTACTGACCTTGACAGTATTTCCACGCTCGGATTTCGAGGTGAAGCAATATCGACTATCGCATCAGTATCAAAAATGGAAATAATGTCGAAGCAAAAAAATTCACGAAATGGATTTGCAAAAAATAATGAAGAAAATTTTCAAAGTATAAGTATGAATGATGGAACCGTCGTAACAGTGAGAAATCTTTTTTTTAATGTGCCAGCTAGAAAAAAGTTTATGAAATCTGAAGCCGTAGAAAATAAGCACATCATGGACACTTTTACTCGATTAGCATTGGCGAATTCAAATATATCATTTCAACTATTAATAAAAGATAAAGTAATTTTTAATTTACAATCTGGCACACTGGCAGAAAGAATTAAGAACTTGATGCCAAATGTAAAATTTACGGAAGTGATGAAAGATGATGTGTTATCTGGATTTATTTCCGATCCGAGAAATAGTTTTGCTAAGCCAACATATCAATATTTTTTTGTAAACAACAGATTCATCACTTCGTCACCCATGATTTCGCGGGCAATATTTAATGGGTATAAAAATTCGTTGATGCGCGGACAATATCCTCCGTATGTGATTTTTTTGAATGTTAAACCTGATGAAGTAGATGTCAATGTACATCCTAGAAAAACTGATGTGAAATTCGCAAATGAGGGTTATATTTTTCAAAAAATATACTCCTTAATCCAACACTCACTTTTCAACGCCGAGGAAAAAGTTCAAAGATTCAATTTAGAAATGACTACACCTGAAACAAATATTTACGGTGAAGCTTTAGCGAAGTCAAACAATGAGGATTCGACTAAATACAAAGTTGAAGAAAAATCCGGCCAGTATTCTTTTGCTAAAGAGATAAGTGATCGTGAAACTTTTTCAAGTGTTAAAAAACCTCTTTTTTCGAGAGCAATGAAATTCTCATCAGAATTAATGTCACTAAGAGATAGTCCGCTGGAGACTGTAAATACTCAAACTGCGAAACAATATTTGAACTCATACATAATTGCCGAAAATCAAGAAGGGCTAATAATATTTGATCAACACGCATGCTCAGAAAGATTTTTATTTGAAAAATATAGAAAACGAACTAAAGAAATTATCGTACGATCTCGAAAATTATTAATAAGTGAAGAAGTTCCATTGGAATTCGCTGAATTATTATTTGAAAACAAAAGTTTACTAACCACATTTGGAATTGATGTAGAAGAAATCGACGGAAAAACTATGATTACAGGAATTCCTGAATTCTCAAAATTAAAAATTATCGATCAACTTTATGCCGATCTGAAAAGCATCTTTGAAAATGATTTTTCAAGTATTAGTGATCTTCAGGAAAAAATGTATACTACCCTCGCCTGTCACAGCGCAATCCGATTTGGCGATAAATTGTCCGACATTGAATGTCGCCGAATTTTAGAAGACTTGATTTCATGCGAGAATAAATTGACTTGCCCTCATGGTAGACCGACTTATCAGATTTTCAGCGAAGGGAAATTATTGGAAATTTTTAAGAGGGCTTAAGAAAATTTAGGAATGTAGAACTTGTCATTTCGAATCGGACATAGTCCGCGCATCCCATGAGAAATCTCGTAGGAGAATCTTATCCACGACTTGTTCTGAACCGATCCTTAGGAATAGAGTGATTAACCAATAGTTTTAATAATTTATTTTATTGGAGCTTGTTAGTGTGTTTTCGAAGAAATAAATGAATCCAGATCAATCGTGTCTCCGGATTAGTATTAGCGGTTCAGCTTCTGCATTGTCTAAATGCAGTAATTTAATAGCCATATCTATAGCGCAATTGCGTTAGCACTATTTTTCGGTATTCTTGAACTTTTGTATTCAGTCCTGTCGGGGAGTTACTCTTTCAAGAGAAAAGTAACTAAAGGAAATACTATCTAATAAGATTTAATTTAGCCGAAGGCAAAGAGACAAGTACATTAAGCATAAGAAGGGAAAAAGATCCTTCGCATACGCTCAGGATGACAGGTTTAAGAGACAGAAATGGATTCTCGAATTCTCGAGAATGACACAAAACACAAGAAGAAAAATAAGAGACAGAGCCTGGATTCCCGATCGCTATCGCATCGGGAAGGACACAGGAAAATTACTTCTTTATCTCACCAAATTGTTCTACAAAACCTTTCGCGTCAAGGTCTCGTTGCGACAACGTAGGCTCCGCTACAGGCCAGTTGATACCCAACACTGGATCGTTCCACTGAGTGGCGGTCTCACCATCAGGAGTGTAATAATCTGTAACGTCATAAAGATAGTCTGCATACTCGGAAATCACGCACATAGAATTTCCTACACCAATCGGAATAAATATTTTCACACGATTTTTTTCTCCAATCATGATTTCTTCAACTGCACCAAATGTTTGTGAATCGGCTCGAGTATCTACAAAAGCACAAAAAATTTCCCCTCGGACACAATAAACTAATTTTTCCCATTTAGCCGTATGAATACCTCGAAGTACATTTTTCGCAGATCGAGAATGATTTTGTTGTACAAATTCTGGCTTTCGTCCTAATGCCTCGGTCAATTCATTCATTCGATGTGTTTCAAGAAAAAAGCCCCTCTCATCTCCACGTACTTCACGCTCAATAATTAATAGACCATCTATTTTTGTAGTTTTTATTGCCATATTTTATCAAATTAAATAATTATCTTTACGGGATACACATGAATACAATTATACATCCATTGAACTAAGAATGTTATCTGCAACATTTTCTCCATCTCTCACAGCATAATTAGTACCACGATCCTCTGGAAATATTTGTGCGAAATTTGCTAGATATACATTTGGTAAAATCGTCTTGTGTGGCACTAATTTTTTTTCATATTCTGTGTCAACAATATGTTGGGCGTTTTTAAACTTGAACATATTTTTTTTAATAATTAAACTCGAATCAAAATCCGGAAATATTTTTTTCAAAGATTCAAACCAAATGTCGTAAATTTTTTCATCCAGCATTGAAAAATATTCATGATCTTGCGGAAGATAAGTCCCGATGTAATAAATAAATTTATTATCATAATTCGACTTATCAATCAATTTTGTGTGATTAATAAAAGCCAGAAAAGGCATACTCAGATCATTAATATTGTTCCAGTAATATTCTCCTAGATCTTGTGAAGAAGAAAATATTGCAACGACTGCACCGAGATACTCAACACTTTTTAATTGTGAAATATATTTTTCCAACTCATCAGAACTAGCTAATTTTTTATTCGTATCATTATCAATCATATTTGCGAATATATATGACGGCGATGTGACGAGAACTTTATCAAATATTTTTCCACCATCTGTATCAGATTTAATACTGACATTTTTTTCTGTTGAAAAGATATTCTCAACTGTTGTATTTAATTTTATAGTAACGTTTTGAGATTTTAATTTTTCTTTCAACGTAGAGATTAAAACTTTGAAACCACCATCGGGATAACCCAATCTTTCACCACCTTTTTCTTGAGAGTTGGCTCTGATGTGAATGCGTCCCCAGAGCCATGCCATACTAATTTTATTATAATATTTGTCAAATTTACCTTTTAGTAATGGCTCCCAAATCACTCGATAGGAATTTTTTCCTGCGAATTTTTTCATCCACGAGAACGCAGGAACATGAACCAAGCTTTTCCAATTTTTTGTTTTCATCAGATAAAACATAACCGCTCCCGTGCGAATACGATCAATAATATTTAGTGGAGAAAATGTGAGAAGTGTTTTTGGCGTTCCGAAAGGATATATTTTATTGTTAAAGTAAATTGATATAGAACTTTTATGCCAAATTAATTTTTCGGAAATATTTAATTCGGAAAACAAATTTATGATTTCTTTATCACTACGAAAAAGATGATGATATGTTTTTTCGATATTATTCCCGTGCATTTGGAATCCTGCGGCTAAGCCACCGATTTCACTAGATTTTTCATAAATCGTTACATCGAAACCTTTTTGTGATAGCCGATAAGCGGCTGTCAGACCAGTGATTCCTGCTCCGATAATTGCTATGGATTTTATTTTGGTATTTATCATTTCTCATTTTTAATTATTTCCTCTTTATCCGAAAGTATTGAGGAAATTATATACAACGGTCTATTTTGGACTTCTGAATAAATCCTACCAATGTACGTACCGAGAATTCCTAACATGATCATCTGGACACCGCCAATAAAAAGGACTGATATAACGATAAAAGTCGTACCCGATACCGTCCATTCGGGATGAAATAAACGAATTGCGATGGCGTAAATGATACCAAGAAAACTAAATAATGAAACCCATAAACCAAATTGAGTAATTAATTTTAATGGAACGGTGGAGAAACCTGTGATTCCATCCATTGCCAATTTCAAACTTTTACCAAATGTAAATTTAGCTTTGCCTGCGAATCGTTCCGCTTTATCGAATAAAACAGCAGTTTGTTTAAATCCCACATAGGTGAAAATACCGCGAAAAAATCGATTCTTTTCACGAAACCGATTTATATATGTTAAAACTTTTTTATCGATAAGACGAAATTCACCAGTATCTTTTGGTATTTTGATATCTGTTAATCTATCTAAAATGCGGTAGAAAAAAAATGAAATTGATTTTTTTATAAATGGATCTTTACGTTTCCGCCGTTGCGCATAAACAACTTCAAAGCCTTCTTCCCATTTTCTTACTAGTTGTAGAGCAACTTCTGGAGGATCTTGAAGATCTGAATCCATCACAATAATCGCATCACCAGTGGCGAAATCGAATCCAGCTGTGATTGCCATTTGTTGACCGAAGTTTCGTGACAAATTTATGATATGAAATCTTTTGTCTCGATTATGAATTTCCTGCAATTTTTCGAATGAACGGTCTTTACTTCCATCGTTTATACAAATAAATTCAACTATATATTTTTTTTCTAATTCTGTGGAGATTTTACTCATTTCTGAATAAAGTTTATCGAGACCTTGCTCTTCGTTGTACACGGGAAAGACAAATGAAATTTTCTTCATTTTGATCGAAATGAAATATGCTTGTTGAGATTATACTGCACTACAAGCACCACAAAAAGGGTCATGAACTTTACAATATTTTTCCCCCAGTTTAGATTAGATACAAATATCCAAATAATTGTGTTGGAGACTGCTAATCCGACGAGACCGACAAGAAAGAATGAGAGAAATCTCATAAAAAGTTTATCTCGGACTTTAAAGTTAAAAAGTACATTTAGGCAAAAGGTGTACACCGTCGCCGTAGAAGAACTTATCGTATTGGAAATTATTGGACCCACATCGCCATCCGACACAAAGATAATATTTGCAAGAACTGAATAAATCATTAAATCTAATAAAACACCTGTGCCTCCAATCGCGACATAAAGAATTAATTTACGACTTAGTTTTGTTTTCTTTTCGATTAGAAAAATTAACTTGTTAACATAATGTTTTATTTTATCGATCATATTATGACTTTGACGCGATTATAAATGCTTGTCCACCGAATATTTTATACAGAAGAGGTATGCGTAAATATATTTTCAATAATGTCATAGAGACAGGCAAAAAACTACTTGTAGTATATGGTAAAAATCTTGGTATACACAAATTGATTTTATATCCTAAAATGTTCATACATTCCACTAATGCGCGGTCGTCAATCGGAGTAATATGATCCCAAAACATCCAGTAATCTTTCCGTACAAAACGGATATTTGGTTGTAGTATTAATATTTTTCCATCTGATTTTAAGATTCGAAGACATTCTACTAACGTTTTTTCTATATCC
>Ga0123337_10001179_pt1 | contig 35414 bp, 52 predicted proteins | sample frozenSSSSmetaG_FD_89792 | JGI IMG/M metagenome (GOLD analysis project Ga0123337, IMG submission 89792) | Glacier valley bacterial and archeal communities from Borup Fiord, Nunavut, Canada, to study Microbial Dark Matter (Phase II) -... | ecosystem: Environmental > Aquatic > Freshwater > Ice >...
TAGGAAGACAGCGACAACAACATGAAAGGTACTTACACCTTTCGCGAATCCCTACGCGTACCCTGGCCAAAGTGGCTATCTTGGCGACCCACCTTTCCATTACTTCTGGCATATACCTCCGTACATACCTGTACGTGGCGAATCATCGACCTCTCTCCTGCTCTTCACTCCTGGAGAATTTCATAAGATTTATGCAAGGACGCCATCCCTGCCTGGAGAGGCTCCCTTGCCAACGTCGCATTGCTTCATCTGTACTCCCGCCCATCTGGATGAATCTCGAGGCGTTCCGCTGTTACGACTTTGCCGGGATCTTTATTCCCAGCGTTCCGGTTGTCTCCTCCATTAACAATGCGCTTGTATAAGGTCCACTCAGCCCGCACCTCTCCTGGGACCAAGCACAGCATTGCTATTCTCCATTGTCAAAGTATCACTATAATAAGTAAGGCAGAGCTCTTGCGAGTCCGGGAGGGCGAGGGCCGCCGTCATGGTTGGCCAAGGTCTCGAGGTTTACAAGGGCCTCATTTACTTGTGGTGGGATTTGGCGAGGCATTCTGAGGAGCAGATAACGCAGATGCTGCAACGTGCGAATGTGACAACTACGTATGCATTCGTCAACCTCTGACTTTGTTTTTGGCGAGATGGGGACTCATATCCGCACAGGGAATCGGAGATTCACGATGCACTCGAGGAGTGGGGCTTTCTGTCTTTTCCTTCTCCTGATGTGAGCCCTCAAGACACCGATGCCAGTATGGGCACGAGGCACACCTCCAACTTCCTCAATGACGGGCTGCCGGCTTTCCTTGAGGCGTACGGTGAACCAGAGCCCAGCGAGGATTCTAAGAATGAAAGCGCAGCAGCTGCGATAGAACGTTTTCGACGCTCGGAGGAGGATTCGACTTCTTGGTACACCGAGACAAGACATCCTATCCTCCCCGAAGACGACGCAGCGCAAGCCACCCATCAGCAGCATACCGTCTCCTGCTAACAGCAACAGGAACACCACATCACGTGAAAGCCGCATTAGCCAGGTCGTGCACAGAATCGAGGAGCTCCTGCCCGAGATCGACGACGAGGAAGACGCCTTCGGTTCCGAAGAAGAAGCGTAAGTTTCTCCCCTGACCTCAGCGGGATGGAAGCACGCACACAACTCGTCTAATCCATCAAAGTTTACTCGCGTCGTGGCAGCTGTACAAGGCCAATTATCAGCCGAAGAACAGCATGTTGAGCCGCCAAGCCCATACGCACAAGATGCGCAAGAGAGAACTGAAGAAGGAGTCAGTGGAGAAGGAGGAATCGGCAACTGTGGAGGTTGTGGCGGCGGCGGTGCTGAATGTGGAAGCGGAAGAGCCGAGGGAGGAGTGGAGAAAGAGCCCCGTGGCAGCGTCGCAGGGGGGTGGGTATGACAGCGCGAAGAGGCTGAGGAGCTTCTCGGTTTCGGAGGACGAGGAGGTACTGGTGGCGAAGATAAGGAAGATCAGTGGTGAACGGGGACGAAGTCGGGCGGGTGCTGATGGGTTGGATATGTAAGCTATGGCAGCTTCAAGGCACGGATATAAAGAATTTCAACAGCAAAGATACCACATATGACCATAGACCGGAGAGAATTAGGAAGTTCGGCATCCCGTCCGCTCTGCCATACGTAAGCTCCAGGTTCCTATCGCTAATAGGATTATAAAGAACATGTATAAAAGGTCCTTAACACTTTGTTCTGGACTATCTTCTATAAATGTATTAAAATATAAATTCTATAAAATAAGTCATTACTTAAATCTTATTATCTTTAATAAGTAGCATTAAAATACAACTAGTAAAGGTTCAGACAATAGAGTCTTAAGAATTACTAAGGAATGTAAAGGAAGTGGATTCCTTCTTAGGATTCATAAACCTTTACTTACACTTTACAGAAGACTACTTAGACATTAAAATAAACCTTTACCTATCCATCCATCCTTCCTTCCTCCCCAAAAACGCCCTCTCAGTATATACCCACCCTGCGCCATCTCTCATCTATACCGTCTCCCTTGGCTGCTGTTGAGAACCACAGCTGTTACAGAACTTACTCCCAAACCTGCCGAGAGTTCCGCACTGGCTGCAAGGGACATCTTGTTGATTTGGGGCAACCACAGCCGGCCCTCGGGTCACCCCACTGGCCATATGAGTATCCTCGTGTCTTTTGACTTCCGTGGCATTTTCATGGTCATTGTGCCAGCCTTCAGACAAGACATAGATGCCCTGCCGGAGTATTAGGCTCTGCAAGACAAGAGGAACACGAGGAAGTGAGGAAGGAAGACTTACCAGTATGAAACTGAAAAGCCAGAAGAAAGCTCCGATAAAAGAAAAGGCGACAGCTGCTCGCCATTTACTACATGAAGAACTCCCGACCTGTGCGTAGGTAACCGCGGAGGCGGGGACCACACGATACCATCTACCCCAGGCCCAGCCCCAGTTGGTCGTGTACCAGACTGAATGACAGCCTCCGCTTCCGATGAGCTATTAATATGCATCAGCTCTCTGAAACCTATAAAGCTTTGCAGAAGAAGTAGAAGCCATCAGATGGCGGCATACATTAATCAGCAGTCCAAACGCAACAATCCAGCAGACAAACATTGCGAAGTCGAAGGGAAAGGCGAAAAAGGAGTAGCGTAGAGGCGGAGCCAAAACAAGTGAGAAGAATATGCTAATTCCTGCGATGACGATTGAATATACGATTCGTCCGTTCTTTCCCACATTGGCTTCGTCGACGTAGTGGAGGTAAGCGCCCAGTATGCCGGCGACGACGCTGGCAGAGGCGAGCTCCATAAACCGGAAGAACACGGATACGACCTTTGATGCAGTACCCATAGCTCCTGCTCTGAACTTGTGGAATAATGGCTCTTTAGACAGACAGTAGCGATGATAAATTTTGATTCGAGATTTGAAGCAAGAACAGCGAAGGAGAGAGCTGACATCATATACGTTTCGACAGCACCACGCAACGCCGTAAAAAAAAGGAATTGAAGAGGAAAGCCACTTACGAGGTAATGACGCTTGCTTATTGATGAGGGTGTAGATGCAGTAATTCCACATCGTCGGGTGACGCCGAGCCAGAATGGGATGCTTCCTGGCGCGTTGCGATATTCCGCAAGCGTACGCTGGTAATTTGGGGAGTTGGACCTCACTTGTGCGAATCCGTCGATCAACGCCTGCCAACCGTCTATGCCAGTCCATATACGTGGTTGAAGATATTTGGTAAACCTAACGCATCCGTCGTCGAATAGGGAACGAATCATATCGATGAAGGCATTGCAGAATCGGTAATTCAAGCTGATATCAAGTATATGAAATATTAAGTATATGAAATATTATTGTTCTTTGCGCACGTGATTCCAGTACGGGTCTAGTGGACGCCAGATATGTACATACCATGTACCGAATTGTTTATTTAGCCGTCTTACCTCTTTCCATTCAGACGTCACCGATAGCCTGCATGCGGCATTCCATACATTTCACCAAGACCACGCAAGTAATGGGGAGAAAAAAAAAATATGGCAAGACGACGGGAGAAAGGAGTACGATTGCAGATTTGCAGCACCTCATGACAGGAATTTGTCTCGCAGTTGCCGAAACGGCGGCGGCTTGCTTCAGGTGCAGTTCTGAGAGTTGAACTGTGAAGATATACGTACACGAGCTCGAGAAATGGGAAATGGGAAACCAGGAGAATCATTGGCGTTGCATGCTCCGGAGCTCGAGTCGAGTCCATCGCAACTCATCCTCCAAACCTAGCCCATTTTCTGCTTCCCATTTTCTGCTTCCGTTCTCATAGCATCACAATTCATCCCCCGGCCATAGCTCATTTCCTGCTTCCCTTCATAGCATGCTTGCTCCGGAATTCGAGTCCATCACAACTCATCCCCCAGACCTAGCCCATTTCCTATTTCCCTTCTCCTGCACTTGTCTCCTGTACTCTACACCCACATTGAGTGCAGAACTTATCTGAAGCCTCGCAACTCCCCCCACACTGCCTGCAATACCTCACGGCCTTAACATTGACTGGAGCTGCATTGCTGTACGTTGGCGGAGTGTCGGCACCTGTTGCAACCACTCTGTTTGTTTCCGCTTGGGCCTGCTGGTTGCGCAGCCTCTCCTTGGCAATCGCCTCATCGATCGCGGCCTGAGTGCGTCTCTCCCTGTCTTCTTCGTCGCGCCTCTGCAGCTCGCTGGACATCTGGGTGTATTGCTGTTGCTGTGCTTGGCTTGCCACCTCGCGCTTGGCTGCTGAGCGCGACGCTCCTACGACCACTGCCGTGGCCAGTACTGGTCTTCTGCGTCGCCCAAACATTTTGGATTCGATATAATATTACCGGTTGGTCTGATCTGAGCGCAAAGTCCCTTGTCTGGCGGGATGTGGAGGAAGTTATCAAGGGATGTTGTGCTATGAGTCTTTACTCCTTCGATTGTCAGATTGCTGAGGACGGAGGCGGAATGAAGAGGAATGCTTACACTATATCAAGGAGTTCTGAGCCGTGATTAGGAATAAAACATGTTAATCAGGCTTTGATATCGCCGAAGTAGCAGAGTATCTTTTAATAGGTAACCTGGGCTTCCTCTCAGCGATGCTTTCAGTAAGTTCCGTAGCGTGACCATTGTGCAGCATTCGTCTCCATGCGCGCCCACTCATCGTTTGAGCCACTCGATTGGTTCCAGATTCCAGATTCCGATTCCAGATTCCAGATTCCAGATTCCAGATTTCAGATTTCAGATTTGCAGGTAGCTTATTGACGATAGCAAGCCCGCACTTTGCGCTGAGTAAGGTGCTAAACGCTGACACCAATGGCTGCGTCCTTGCACTCATTCACTCATGCACTCAGAGAACGGCCACGGCCACAGCACCAGCCAGGCCTCTGTTATCCGCTTGCAGCAGCATTATAGCATATGATCCTGATGTTACCTCGGCGCATGACACAGAGTCATGGAGTGCTGGAGTGCTGGAGTGCTGGAGTGCTGGAGTCCTGGAGTCCTTTGATCTAGCTGTTTGCGGATCTGCCCAATATCATGCTTGCCTTTCCGCTTCAGGCGATGAATGAATGCATCTAGATTCACATCATTACAACGTTGGTCTTGCAATGGGCGACTGAGCATCCTTACGCATATCTGGTTTTTTATACCATCGAGCACAGAGCCAAAAGAATGGTCCCTACGAGGGTCGAACTACCACGCTCTAACCAACTGAGCAAAGAAACCTGGTTGGATGCTTAGTTGCCCCAATATCATATCTTCAGGAACGACGTTTTTAGCTGACCATCTTAGCAAGGTAGCACATGACTATTTATATCTTTTTATTTCATATATATTATGATTAGAAAACTTGCTTACAGAGTAGTATTCTTAGCATTTCTAGATATTCACATTCCGCAAATCTAGACTTTGAGAACACAAAATTCATTTTAGTGTGTACTTAAAGAAAAGACTAGACCTACAAAATCCAAGGAGGAGAGACGAAATAGAGGTCCTGCTTCTGTTCCTGGGTTATGTCTAACTATGGTCCAGGTGAAAGCTCCAGATAGGCACATTAGTAGTTGGGTGGGTGGCCATCAGTGAATACCAGCTGTTGTATGCTTTTGTCTCTTTGAAATCTAAGATCCAGTTCCAACAAATGTTCTCTGATTATCTCCCATAGCCACGGTGATTGTGTTGCCTTTTGTGGCAGTATATGTGCCCAATATTCAAGCTTTCCTTTGCTATGCGTCCGTGACCCCTCCATATACACACTTTTGCCCAACGCCTTTACACCGATTATATACGCAGTTTGCTTCCCAGCCAGACCCAAGTGTTCTTCCCGGCGAATAGCATTCCATTCTCCCTTCTTCCGTATCTCGCACCAACCACGCGCTCAAAGCCCATCACTCATCTCCTCCTCCTGACCATTCCCCTCTTGTCCCTCAACTTCCTCCTCCTCAAAATCCTCATCATACTCGGGCCACTCTACCCAAAAGTCCTTCGCGCCCTCCTCTCCCACCTCCGCCCTCCTCCCATCAGCCATCCTCTCGACCTCCTCCTCGCCCGCCAAATTGCGGAATGCAAACGCGAGCACGGCGCCGCTCTGCACGCCCGCCCCCTTGGGATGGTTGCGCAGTCTGTCGCTGGTGTCCCAGTCGAGCTCGCGCCAGCCCTTGGCGGGTTCGTAGGGGTCGATGAGCGCGGCGAGGCGGACGGCGGTGATGGTGGCGGGGATGGGGAGGGGCGAGGTGGACGAGGTCGACGAGGAGGGGAGGCCGGCGGGGTAGCGCGATTGGAGCGCCTCGAGCAGGTCGGCAATGATGGCGCTGAAGGGGGTGAGGGGTGTGGTGAGGAGGAGGGTGGTGGTGAAGCCGTGCTTGAGGCGGAGGTAGGCTGTGGGGGGATCTGAGGCGCGGGGAGGCTGGTAGGTGTTAGAGGTGGGGTGGATGAGACGAGGGAAGGCTGAGGACGTACCATGGTGGGGAATTTGGACTGTAGTCGCGGAAATATAGGACTTTTGTATTTCTCTGGAGATCGCGGACAGGCGGTACTGAAGGAAGTGACCGACGAGAGACTTTGAGTAGTTGTCAGGAGTCGAGAAGATGGTGAGGAAGTTGATGGATGATGCTGTGCGGATTCCTATGGTTTAGGCCTATCTTATCGTTCCCCGCCAAGCGATTATGGCGACAATGTCTCGCGTTCTAAACGCGGTGTCACGTGATTTACCAATCTCCAATCTCCAATCTCCAATATCTCGCTCATCCCGTCACCTTTTCATCGCCGTCACCCAACCATGACGAGCAACGCGCAATATGAACGAACGGCCGAAGAAGAAGAAGAGCTGATCGAGCTCTACCGCGCGCGACATGCTGCTAAAGTGGCCGACTCGCGGCTCTCGCTGCCGACGCCCACACGTCTCCTCCTCGCAACAACCTCCTCCTTCCTGCTGGGCATGGGACTCGGCCTCTCGCACGGGTCGCAGTCGGCGGGCCTGCGCTTCAGGGCGGAGAATGCGCATCGTCTCCCGAGCAGCCCGACGGGCTGGTATCTGTACCACAAGAGCAAGAACTATCACATGGCGCTGGGGGGAGTCAAGGAGGGGCTGAAGATGGGCGCGAAGATGAGTGTGTGGACGGGGTTGTTCTTTGCGATTGAGGATGCGTGGGATGAGGTGAGGGGGCAGAAGGATGTGGTTAATACGGTGTTGGCGAGTGCGACGGTGGCGGGGGCGTTTAGTTTGTGGAGTGAGTGAGAGCCTTTTTCTTGATTGTCATAGGAGTACTCGTTCATTGAATTGTTCATTGTTCTGGAGAAGACACGGGGAGGAGAAGGAAGATCTCGGCGAGATTGCTGAAGTCACCTTTTACTGCGTATATTCAGAGGGAGAGGAAGAGGAAAAGGGGGAATTGGACATATCACGGGACTGGAGTTGAGTCTTGATATTCAGATTGATTGAGACTGAGACTGAGACTGAGACTGAGACTGAGACTGAGACTGATACTGATACTATTCATAGATCGCTTCCCGCTCGTCACAGCCGCCCGCACAGCAAAGACTGGCCTGGCAATCGGACTCGCCTTCGGCCTCGCCCAGGACGCAGTAGGCGCCCTCAAAGGCCGCCGCCCGGCTTATGTGGAATTCCTCCTGAGGGGAAGGTCGGGGCGGAGTCGTGGGTCGGCCGAGGAAGATGTCACATAGCAATTTCCAAACAAGCTTTCATGATTTCATGATTTCCTGATGCATGCATGTACTCGTGGCCCCTGTGTTCTGCATCTTTCGAGTATCATGTCGGGATATGATCGTGGATATGATCGTGGATATCATCGCGGATATCATCGCGGATATCATCGCGGATATTGATATTATCGCCGATCCATGTCGGATGATTTACGGAGGGGAGCACAGCAGGTCGCAGGTCAGGTGACCGCGGCTATTGTCGCGAGGACGCATAGATGGCAGGGATGGAATGCGCGAAGAGGGACTAGCCGGTGTGGCATTCCCGTATTGGGAGTAGCGACTACCTACATCATCGCGGCTTCCATCGGCATTGGCGGCTTGCTTATCGCACCTCACATTATCACAGTATCACATTGTCATATTGTCATCGTGTGTGTTGCAGCTTCCAGCTTCCAGCCAATACTCTCCAGCCAACTCCACTTCAAAGCATTTAGCCATCTGACACTGCTGCTCCCCATCGCCGAAATCGCAATGTGAGGCGTCATATATATACGGACGTTGTGTCTCTTCTTCGGTTTCTGCATCGTTCTGTATAATACAATACAATACAAGACAAGACATCGCAACTTAGAACTACGATTAGAAAGCACAATGACGAGCAAGCCAATGGCAATGGCAAAGTTGGCATCAGCCAAACCCGGAGCGAAATCAATCATCCCTCAACCTAGAAATCTATCTTCAAAGCCAATACTGAGACAGTCTGCGGCAACATCGATATCTCACAATCATCCAGCATCCACACACACCGAAACAGAAACCGAAACAAAACCCACAAAGCCAAAGAATATGGCAAAACCACCACCCCTCTCCATCCTCCCTCTCAAGCTTCTCCTCCGCAGCATCGCCATCAACTCCGTCTCCTGCTCACCTGTCCTCCTCCCTCCCTCTCTCAGAGCAATGGATCTCCTCGCCAACTCGCACTCTGCGATTCTCAACCCTGATAGAAACCCCATTTTACGATGGTTTCTCAAGAAGACGTTCTATGCACACTTCTGCGCTGGCGAAAATGCAAAAGAAGTTCAACAGACCATTTCGACGCTGAAGCACATGGGTTATAAGGGCGTCATGCTGTGCTACGCCAAGGAAGTCGTGCTTGATGAACAGGCGACTAAGGAACTGGAAGCGTCTGGCGGGAAGGTGATGGACGCTGTCATCCAGAATGAGATCCTGCCATGGAAGAAGGGCACACTGGAGACAGTCTCCCTAGCCCAGCCAGGCGATTTCGTGGCCTTGAAGTTCACAGGCGCCGGCAGCCAAGCTCTCTACAGTCTCACCCACAATCTCGATCCTCCTCCAGAACTTGAGGCATCAATTATAGAAATATGCGATCTCGCAGCAAGCAGAAACGTCCGTCTCGTCTTCGACGCCGAGCAAGCCGCCCTCCAAACTGGCATCGACGTCTGGACACTCGACTGCATGCGCCGCTACAACGCCGCTGGTAAAGCCGTGGTCTACTGCACCTACCAAGCCTACCTCAAAGCGTGCCCCTCCGCCCTAGCCTCCCATCTCGCAGCCGCACGGAAAGAGGGCTTCGTTGCTGGAGTCAAGCTCGTGAGAGGCGCTTATATCAACTCTGATCCGCGACATCTGATCAATGACACCAAGGCTGCTACGGATGCGATGTATGACGGTCTGGCGGAGAGCCTGATGCGCCGCTCGTACGGGCCCATGTTGCAACCAGCAAAAGGCGAGGAGGGCAAGGAGTTCCCGCAAGTCAGTCTGGCGCTGGCGTCCCATAATATTGTCTCGGTGCGCAAGGCGATGGCGATCCGTGCTGAGCAGGGGGCGAAAGGCCAGGAGAAGATTGAGCTTGTGTATGGGCAGCTGCAAGGAATGGCGGACGAAGTGAGTTGTGAACTGGTGCAGAAAGCGCAGACGGAAGCGGAGACGCCGAATGCAGACCTGCCGATGGCATATAAGTACTTGGTCTGGGGAACGACGGGGGAGTGTATGAAGTATTTGTCCAGGAGGGCGCAGGAGAATAAGGATGCGGTGCAGAGGACGAGGGAGGGGAGGGACTTGATGGCGAGGGAGGCGGTGAGGAGAATGAAGAACTTCTTTGGATTCAGCAGCTCCTGAGAAGGTGATAGACGGAGAGGCAGACGGAAGAGGTGTGCATGCAACTGTTGCTAGGGAAACTGTTGAAAAAAGAAATGGCAAAAGCAAGAGTTCATGCAAACTGCTACCTTGCTCGACAAATGGATACCTGCATAACGTCTTTGTTTCCCGCACAGAGTCCTCAAAGACGTCTGCTAAGGAGATAAAGGAGGATGAAAGAAAAGGCCGGATCTTCGACATTCATACTCTCCAAAGACTATAAATCAGATCTGCGGCTCAATCCAAGCGACTTTTGAAATGATGCTGTTGTTGGTCTCCGCCAAGCCGTATAGTTTTCTCCGTAACGTTTCTTCAACTATCAACACCAGACATTCCGATCTTCTGGATCTGGAAGCGGCAGCACGCAGTCCCCAATGTTTCAAACCTCAAACTCTCAGGCATCCATGCACATTCCATGGCAGCTTGTTATACAACCGCGGGGGGCGGCGGGACATCGGAACACCTGATACTTTCTCAAGGCTAGCCCTTCGATGTCCGAAGGGATATCTTGACAACCTTTTCTTTACGTGCGAGCAATCATCTTCAAGCCTTAGGGTGAAGTTGGTGCTCTAAAGTTGCTTCTTTTGAGCGTAAGGCATATGCTAGACATGACACAGGAGGCGGATTAGGGAGAACAGAATTAGATAGAAGTAATGAATTACCATGAACACATCTTCTGCCCTCTTACATGCTTTCAGATTTGCTTTCATTTCTTTTCTGTTCATTGCCGCAGCCTGTACTTTATTCTGTAATCATCGGGAGATCAATCCCGTATATATCAAGGCGTCTGATGAAGCATTCTGCTTTGATATCCGCTCTTTCCTGCCCACCATAGCTCTACATCAACACCATGGCGAGCATTAGCACTAAGCTAAATATCATTTGAGCCGGAAGTATTCGAATAGTGAACTCCTCTAGATATTATATCACAAGGCAAGCTGCCACTGCGAGAAGTAGTGAAGCTGCGTCGCCGTTCTTTAGCTGCCGCCAGAGATGCTCCCCTGGATCTTCGTTCAAGCAATGCTAGGTTCAGCATCATGGAGGAGGACGGCGTGCACACCGAACAAGCTTCTAGTGAGCATATATGATTAGAAATAGAAGTAGGAGCGTTTATATACGTTGTCCATTATCTGCAAGTGTCCCGCCAGTGTCCCAGATGAAGGAGATAACTACTGTAACCCCTCGAGCCAAATGTCCCCCTTTGGGCCTGAGTAAATGTCCCCCCCCTTCTCCTGAGCAAATATCCCCCTTCTGACCTGAGTAAATGCCCACACAAAAGTTATCAGAATAATATTCCACCTACGTCCGACCTCCTTCCTTTTTTCTTCCACAACACAAACATAAACTCATCACCATCACCGCCACGCCAACGCTGATCGACCAGCTTCTTGCAATTCTTCTCTGCATTTACTTTTGTTTCTCCTTCGTCTATTCTCTCTTCTTTAGTTAATACACGACCTCTCACACCCGCCACCATCGCCCATCAACCATCCGACTTCCGCTCAAACACCGAGCACCACCTTATTCTCCGATCTCCGACCTTCGACCATTCCGAGAGATAATCAACGATGTCTGACATGAACAGCATCATCACTTTCGACAAGGGAAAGGGCAGACCGGCGCCTGTCGAGAAGACAGCTGGTGCCCGCCACCCAACCCATGTACAGCCATTTCCAACAGTCCAAGAGGTATGTCCATCCATTCTTTCCGTGTGTCTTCTGTCATCACCTCCTATTTATTTCGTGAGTATGAGATTGGATAAGATGACCGTGGTGTCTTAATCGCCGAGCAGTCATCAAGCGTTGTACTCGATGGCGTGTAGCGTGCTTGTCATACTGATGACCACAACATCGATGGAAGCTCTGCGAAGATGCATCCAGACATGGCCGTTCATGGCGTAGCGTTTCTTTTGCCTTGGTGATGCTGTTTGGTATCCCAGCTATGCTTCGTCGACCGACGTTTGTCATGCATGCAACTCATGAGTGTGAGCCAGCATCAAATGCTTCCAGCATCTCGATGCTTCATGGCATCGTTCTGGCAATGCATTTGGAGCCCGATCATGGGCGGGAATGGTGCTTCTGTTGTTCTGATTATGCTTTCTCATCTCATTAATGTGGATCTTGGTGTTGGCATTTGTGATCCAACTCGCCAGTGCGAGTATGGACGGAATGCTTAAGACATTCTGGTGCTTGGCAGCATCGTCCCAGCATTGCTTTTGCAGTCCGATTGAGGCAATTCATGACCCTCATGGATGCTTGACGATACCTTCGAATATCATCATGCAGCATCCTATTGCCAGCAGCTCTGATCCAACTCACGAGTGAGAGGCTGGATCGACCATTTTCGGACTCCTGATTCCTCCTCTTTCTTTCATTCATCTCAGTACTCCATGCATTGCAAGCTTCATCTGCTAACCCATCGGAATAGACTCTTGATCAGACGATGGCACGCAACTATGCGGCCCTCGGTCTGATCAGTCACGTTGAGGACTCGCTAGGACGTAAAAACGTCAAATTGGCAATGGAGGCCGCATTCAAGCTTCGCGACGAGCCAGTGCCAATGTACCGGATCGAGAATTTCGACTTAACCCGCTCGCATGGCTACAGCACGCAGATCGCAGAGGAGGCTAGACTTGTCGCAGAGTCCTGGGGACTCCGTAAGTAGACTCCCCCAGTTTGCTGCATGCGAAGGCTGCTGACATTCGAAACAGAGATTAAGCTGTTAACCAGCCCCTGGCAGCAGCCAGCACCAAGAGAAGTCCCTCAGTGTGAGAAGAGCAGCGGGGTCTGGGCCGCTGAGGTATGACGACAGCCGTTCCTGACACTCACAGTCCCATGTTAACCTTCTGCAGTACGAAAAGACCCCAGCCAAATACTGGCAGGCTCGCCAGCGCGATCTCGGCCCTCCGAAGGTCTCCTGTGGTGGTCCGATCCGTCCTCCTCGCGGACCAGAGGATCATCGTCCTGTAAGATCCGAGTGCAGAGCGAACAGGGTGGATAACAGCGAAAATGGCGGGTATGCTCACGTTTTGAGTACTCTAGGAATTCACTAGCTGTAGTTGTAGAAAGTGAGTCTGTAACATAGTTGTAGGTGGTTGCTTTAGCCTGTTATAAATTTAAAGGAAAATGTTTCTAAGAAACCACTAGATTATCACATTTAAATCGTATACTAGATGTGCTACACACACCTCTATACGTAACCGCCCTAACCTAGTGTATGCCATAGTAGATAATGACTAAAAGTAACAGATATTATTCGTTTAGTGGGACCTTCTATGCATCATAAGACTCGCGACTAGCTACTAACCACTAACATCTACCACGTCCCACAACGACAATCTGTTCTGTTGATGCCCCTTCCCCCTCCCCTATTCCCATCCCCCATACCCCTCTCCCATCCCTTTCCCTCCCTTCCTCTACTCGAGGCCCCCGCACTTGTGAAGTATTTCAAGTTGAGGGTAGGAGCTCGGTATCTCGAATTTGTATGAGCTTGTCGCGTAACAGCATGCCATCCGCTAGGAGCTCAGTATCTCGAATTTGTATAAGCTTGTTGCATAACAGCGTGCCATCATCCGCTAGGAGCTCGGTATCTCGAATTTGTATAAGCTTGTTGCATAACAGCGTGCCATCATCCGCCAGGAGTTTGGTATCTCGAATTTGTATAAGCTTGTCGCGTAACAGCGTGCCATCCGCTGAGTCTATTTCGCAATAGCTTTCAGTGCCGAGTCAGAGGGGGACGTGGTAAAAATGACTACCACGACCATTACGGAGGTTTATTTTGCTCTCCTCGTACTTCCATAGCATGGGAAGAGTGCCATCTCTGAGTTGTATGAGCATGTTGTATAGCACCCTGCCATTATCGGAGTCTATGTGGCAGTATCTTTCGTGGTGAGGGGTAGAAGCTAGAGGGAAATAGGCGAAGAAGCAGCCCTTGTACTCCCACAACCTAGCTCTTGTTCTAATGCAGGTGAGTGCGTATAAGTGAGGTTCAGGATCGGGATGGTGCTCTAGATATTTTTCACAAGCAAACGTTGCCTGATGGGCGCAGTTCTGAATGTCTGACGGGTATACTCCAGCATGCTTAAACTCCCTCCGGCAGCTCCAATACCTCCGCCGTCGCTGGCACTTCTGGTGGCGCCGTTTTGGGTGGCCAGGCCATCCTGTTGGACGATTCTTGAGATGATTCGGTCCCCAACAACTCGGCCTTCTAATGTTGCATCTGGTGATATTCGTGGTGGTCTCTCTGCGTTTGAGACTGAAGCTGCTCGCGTGGCTGCTCGCATACTGTCGCCCGCAAGGCTCCGAGACCTGCTCGTGGCGAGGATGCCAGAAGTCATGGCGCCATAAGGATATGGAGGTAGCCCACTCCCGCTGACCCTGCGAGAAGAAGGTCACCTTTTTCCAGGACAGAGCCTGGTTAAATTGGGTTTTGAGTTCGTTGAAACCTTTATTTGATGGCTGTGTAATCACGATAGGCTCTTCGCCAGGGCCCGCAGGAATCCCCAAGCATCGTCAGTGGCTTAGAAGCCAAGTTTGCGTGTCATGACTGTGCAAATGGTCTCGCCCTTTCAGTCCGCACATGGCAGCAACTTAGGCTTCTAGTCGCTGATGAACTTCCTGCAGCCTTCGCCTTCACCTCTGCCTTGACCACGCATCCCCATCGTCTGTTCTCCTTTGGTTTCCGGCCATCTGGCGCTGTGCTCTGCTGTCGAGCTGTTTTTCGGGTTTCTGGTGGCGCTGTTGGTTTCTGCTCTGTGGCAATCTGCTGGTTTCTGTGTTTCCGACTCTGGGTTTTTCGCCTTGTGCTGGCACAATGCGAGCTTCTCCTTTCCGACTGCATGTATTCAGGAACCTGCATCTGCTTTGTTGGTCCTGGCTGCTCTTCTGTGATCTCTTCTCCTTTCCGACTGCGTGTATTCAGCCATCTGCATCTGCTTTGCTGGTTGTGGCTGCTCTTCTGTGGTCTTCTTGAGGTTGTGCCTGATAATTACAAAAATATGCAGTGAAACATGGGCTGAAGACGGCCGAGTCCCTAGTCTCTCGGCAGCATGTCTTGGTAGCATGTCTCAGCATCAATGTGACTCGCATGAAAATCACAGATATAGCATGAACATTGATATCTGCATGTATATCATTGATGAAAGATAGCTGTGCTACTGAAAAGGAAGTGCAATAATTATCATGAGTATATATAGAATGGCTGTGCTGCTGAAAAAGAAATGCAATAATGTTCATGAGTATATATAGAATGGCTGACATCAGACGCATTATGCAGTGACGCAGAAATGCCAAAACATCATGGATATCATGATGTCTGGTGGTGTGCTGTTGATGAACAATGGTTGCGACACAGAAAGACAGGTGCAGCCATGAACCAACAACAATATGCGTGGAATTCGAGTTGATATCATGGATGCTGATATCTTTGAAATATCACCAATATCATCAGATATCCAGGTCCTCATATAGGAAATGGCGAGTTTGCTGGCGGCATGGCAAGCAGGCATGCAGGCAAACAGGCGTGCCGGCAAGCAGACATCAATCAATCACACTTGCACATGTACGGCACTTGCACATGCAGGACAGTCGCCCACTTGTTTTACCACTTTGATTCTCCTATCCCCCTACGATGCACCCCTCAAAGCCATCGCAGCTAGCACCTGGATCTCCAGCTCCTTCCTCTCCTCGTCCTCACTCCTCGTAGCCTCTTCCTTTCCCTTCTTCTGCACAAGCGGAAGCTTGTACACCTTCCTGACCCTCGCCCAGTCGGTCGCCCTCCAGATCTCCTCATCGGTCGGCTCAACCTGTGTTCCTTGGACGGAGGCAGTCAGGTGCTGCTGGATGGAGGTGGCAGTGAGCTCCGCTGGAGAATCTGGCGTTGAGACTTTCATGACCAGGACGGATGAGGAGGTGGGCGAGATGCCGAAGCGGCGGAAGGATTCAGCAATCTGCAGCCCGGGAGATGGAATTAGCACAGTCCTCCCTTAGACGTTAGACAGGCTCCATGATTCTGGTTCCGGCATAGTGTGCCTGCTCTGCGATGGACTGTCTGAGTGACTGAGCCTGAGTGTGGCAAGATGGCGGACATGGAGGGGCAGTGCAAAGAACAAACGGCAAACGGCAAACGGCAAGCAACGAATGGGAGGGACGGCTCACGTTGTTATTTGGGCCCAGACAGAAGACTATTTCTGAATGCACATTCCGTGTGCGTAGCCGGCCTTCTAGGCTGTCGTTGATGGCTCTGAATGCCGCAGCCAGGGCTTGGATCTTTGATACAATCTGTGGGCTTCAATCAACATGTGCTGCAGATGTGGTGGAGTGCGGAAGGGAAATATCACGTGATCAGACCACGTTCGTACGTACAACGCTGGCATCTATCAAGGCATACTCAAAAAGCGTGTTCCCCGAAAGCAGCTGCTGGTGCAGAAAAGCGGCGTTCGCGACATTGTGGAAGAGCGCGATGTGGAGGGTGTAGCCTTGGGGCAGATGTTCGAGGTTGAGGCTCTGCAGAGCCATGGTATGGTGTTCGACGGAAGGTAAGAGGGAACAGCGACAGGGAAACAGCGCCTGGGGCGGAGGAGAAGCTGGGAGAATGAAGAGAGCGCAGTTGCTGCTTAGTCAGATGCGGCAGCGAAAGCAGTTACAATGCGTGAAGAAGCCGGTTGTGGTGTGGAGTGGAGTGGAGTGGTTGGCGTGAGCGGTTGGTGGTGTACGGAGTACCTATTTAGGTATTCTTCTAAGTTCTGGGCGGCCGTTCAGCGTTCACCCGGTCGTCGGTCAGTCGGTCAGTCGGTCAGTCGGTCAGTCGGAGAGCGGCAGATGTGCTAGGGCTGACCAATGAGAGGGGAGGGGAGGACCTGGGTTCAAGCACCATCCATCGCACGTGCACAAGGCTGAGAAAGATCTAGAGACTAGAGTAGGGCTGACCAATGAGAGGTAAGTTTGCCTGAGCAGGACCAGATTATATATATATATATATATATCTATATATAGATACGATACCTATATATACCTATTATATATGTGTGTATTGTATGACTATCTGCGACATATCTCAGAGTCAGGATCTCATAGAGAAGTGGATGCTAGAATGTAGATCTATCTATCTGTATGATATTGTTTCATGGCCTGATATCAGACACTCTTCCTCATTCTCATTCTCATCGATGTCATATGTGATATGTCATGTGACAAAGAAACGAGCCATCCAACTCAGCCTCAACATTAGCGTGCTTCTGCCCGCGATCACGTGAAGCACCCAAAAATAATGAACAATGTTCTGGAACGACAACACGCCTGCGAACGCCCAGGAACATCTCATCCAGCAATTCTTTCCCGACAGCCACGCCTCGCCGTTGTTGTCCTTCTTGTTGTTGTCGCCATCGTCGTCGGGAGCTGTTGTGGGCAACAGGAGACTCAATTCTTCGATATATCACTTATCTTGGCCATCGTCGACGTTCCGAGTGCACTTCGGCTTCTTCCATACTCAACTTAGGACGGCATCCTCCGTGCCTCGATCCTCCCCAATGCCTCCAAAGCGAATATCATCAGGCTCGCCGTCAGGAACACCGGCGAAGCTTCCAAAGACCGAGACGAGGCCGGAGGACTTCTCGAACTCGGTCAAGAAGCGCCTGCAGTCGTCTACGAGGACGGGACAGGCTTGCGACCGTTGTAAGGTATGTCGCGAGCTCAGCTACCCATCAAGGCTATCGCCATGACGGACAGGCACTAATGAGTCTCATAGGTTCGAAAGATTCGATGCGATGGCCTCACGAACGGATGCTCGCCATGTTTGCAGAATAACACAGAATGTCGTACGACAGATCGAATTACCGGTCGCGCTGCTCCCAGAGGCTATGTCGAGTCAATCGAGCAACAAACTCGCGAGCAAGCAGCTCGGATCAGAGAGCTTGAGAGCCTCCTCATACAAAATGGTGTTGAAGTGAAGCCCTCGAATGTTTATCACGAGGCAGCTCCTGTCCAGTACTTCGGTGGCGTCTCACAAAATGGCCTTCCCTCGATGTGGAGCGCTGCTCCTCACTCCAATGTCTATGCGACTCCCGCCCCAAGCCATATCCTCCCTTCGAATCAGCAGGAAACGAACATCTTTCGGGCTCTTCCAGCATTCAGGGCAGGATGTCCTGGCGATAACTACCTTGGTGTGTCATCGGGAAATTCCCCCCTAAGCTCCATCAAGGGTACCGCATTGTCTATCCTCGGTATGGAGATTGACATTGCCGACTTTACATCACAAGATGTGGATGAGCCAGATCAAAACAGTCTCCACCCGAGCCTTTATAACAAATCTTACCAGGCTTTCCTACAGAGCGCTCTGGGTGTCAACCCGAAGCTTGATAAAGTCAAGCTGCCTGAGCGTGATGAGGGCATCACCTATGCGCAGTGGTTCTTCCGCGTCATCAATCCATATATACCCATCCTTCATAAGGGAAACTTCATGGCTCTGGTATGTTATAGATTTCCCTTATTTATGGATGCAGCTAACACCTCAAGTTAACACGTGTCTACGACGATCCGAATTTCCGACCGACAGTCGCGCAGACCGTAATGGTTCATATGGTCTTCGCCATCATGTTCTTCCAATATGCAGTTCGAAATTTCGAAGACTCGAACCAGCAAGCATATCTAAATGCGCAGTCCAACCTGCATTATCATTATGCTCTCAGCATGTTCTACGACCTATCATGCAGTCATACACTTCAAGATGCGCAGGCGATGGCATTGATATGCGCTCATCTTCGCAATTTTCCAAAGCCAGGCGCCAGCTGGATGCTGTCGATGACGGCTTTGACCTTGGCGATTGAGCTTGGTCTTCATCGCTCAGCCAAGAGATGGAGTCCCGAAAGCACCATGAGCGCGTATGATGTCGAGATACGCAAGCGTGTCTTTTGGTCAATCTTGGCCATCAATATTACCTTGAGTGGCAAGCTGGGCAGGCCAATGCCAATACGCTCAGAAGGTTTTGACATCGAGATTCCGGAGCCTATGGATGACGATGTAATGGCAGAGACTGAGATGAATCTGTCACAGAGATCTGGGAAATGCTTGCACAATATCGGCTTGCAAGCTTATAAGATCTTCGCCCTGTTCCTTGAGATGTACAGTACCATATACGCTGTTCGGAGATCTCCTGAGACGTATATCGAGACCGTGAATAACCTCGAAGCCGACCTGCGTCAATGGAAAGAAGGGCTTCCGGCGGAGTTGGTCCGAGGTTCATCAGGCTCTAATGCACAAGAGGGCCGTGTCTTCGCTCTATATGCAGAATTATGGGCACTCGAATTCCGTATGTTGCTTCGCCATCCAGCTGTATCCTTGACTGTGGATCCGACATTTAATGCTGAGAGTATGCGAATCTGTCTTGAATGTTCTCGACAGATGTTATCTGTTGTGAAACATCTCCAAATCTTCAAGAGTCTCGATACGACTTGGTATAACAGTGCTGTCTTCGTAATGGCGATCACCACGACATTGTTTGCGCAATGGGAGAAGCGCAATGAGACTTCACCGGCAGAATTGGCTGCATTGCGAGTCGAGATGGACGAATGGTTGAATATTATGGGTGATGTTGGCGCTCTACTAGGTATGTGCAATGGTCAATTGGAACAGGAGCAATGCTAACTTATCAGGGTCCGGTACCCGTCTTCGGGAAGCCGTCCGCGTTGTCACAGACGGAACCTTGGGACTTCTAAGCCGGAATCTCCAAAGTAAGAACGCAGGCTTCATCACCCAACCAAGTAACGAAGACATCCCCTCCAAACCCCCCCACCGAAGAACCTCCTCCAACAACACGAACCACACGAACGGCTTCACTCAAAACTTCAATTCATCCTTCTCCGACGTCAATCAAGGCTCCAACCCCACTTCCTCCAACTATCTCACCTCCGACAGTCAACTCACCCACCAATCCACCCCCTACCCCGCCGCAACGCAATACTACCCGGACCCCCCCGCCGCCAGCGCCACGCAATACTCCGCCCCGGAAACGCACAGCTACTCAGCCTATCCGCCGGCCCTGCCCGACAGCGTCGAGGCCCCCCTTCTCGCCGCCTTCGCCGCGCAAGCCTCGCAAGTGGCGCCGTCGTCCTGGCGCTCGTCGGCTGCGGCCGCGGCATCGGTGTCGGCCAGCGCCCACTCGGCCAGCGGCAGCCAGTCGTGGCAGGCGTGGACGAGCACGATGGCGGGGAATCTGGAGCCGCAGGACTGCTACAGCGCCAGCGCGCTGATGCAGCTCGGCGGCAGGGATCTGGCGGGCCAGGACGCGCCGGAGCTGGCGGCGTTGCAGCAGGGGCACCAGCAGGTCTTGGTGCACGGCCAGGGTGGGGAGATGGGCGGGGTGGCGGCGGGAGTGGCGGGGGTGGCGTGGCCGTTGAATATTTTTGACCTGGGGACGGCGGGGTCGAGTGCTTGATGGGGGGGGATGGGAATGGGTGTATGGGGGGCGTTTTGGGGGTGGATGTGTAAGTATGGATATATCACATGTTGTGTGTGGGCTTTGGTGGGTTTGAGAAGCCGAATGCGAACGTGGTGTTTGCTAAACAGGTTTATTGGGCACTGGCTGGCTTGCTCTACTGGATTGGATGGGGGGAGTTTTTTTTTCCATTCTTGTGGATACCATCGCGCTCACACGCGCTGCAGAGTTGTGGCTTTGTAGCTTCTTCTTTAACTAAATACCTATATCTTTGCCGCCCCTCGGTCCGTCCTATTGCCATTGCCATTGCCATTGCCGTGGCATACCTGCATCATCCGAGGTCCATTGGATACAGTGCTCTGCTTGCTGATACTGCGAGATTGGCAATTGCTTCAGGGGGTGAGGAAGAGGAACTTGAGGTGGAGCGAGGTTTTCACCGTCACTTCCGCGTCGGGCCCGAATCCTACTCATCTTCGCCTTGAGCATCACTTCGGGCTGTCCCTGTCCTGCTCTCGGGGGGACCGAATGCCGTATTCTGGTGCAGCGCCAGGACCTGCGTAGGAAGACCAGAGCCCGCAGGTCCCGGAACAGCCGCAGGGCACATCGGTATATGGACAGGCTACGTAGCGCCTTGGAGGGGTGGCCGATCCAACACTAGCCACTGAACTACCTGAAGTACGTGCCTACGGGCCCGATTGCGGCGCTACGAAGTTGTGAAGTGGAATAGGTATGTTTTGATGATGGGGTTCTCTGTGATTTTAGAAGCAGAGAGCAGGGAAGATAATGGGACATCTATCTGATCGAGACGAGCCTGCTAACTTCGGCGTGGGAAGAGCAGGCTCGGCTCGGCTCAACCGACCATCGCGAGTCTTGTGCATGTTCACCTTTGGCCTCCACCGTCCACAGGAGATATTGCTTCCGTTATGCAGCAGTTTGTTGTGCATGGCACGCCAGGTACCTTCAACATCAAGGACTCACGGTTCGCAGCAGGATATATTGAAAAGATGGCAGGATTTATGAGACACGGAGTTGACATCTTCATAATCGTTCGATAAAACTAGCTCTTCTGAGAATTATATATACCCTGGAGGTAAGCTAGTATGTCTTGAGAGTGAATATCCTCCTCGTTTCCACTCGCTTCGAAGTTAGCTATTGATCCTGATCATATTCAACCAGACATCCTGTTAAACTTTCAATCTGACGCATTAAGCACTGTCAGTCGCCATTTCGTTCTCCTCCACCTTCGCCTTCTCGTCTAGCGGAACCAGCGCGCTCCCCCTCGTCTCCATCGCAGCCCTCACCGCCGGCTTCGCAAACAGGTAGTCGATATTCTCCAGCGACTTGTTGGTAGTCTAGTCACGTCGGTTACTGTCATGCTCTCAAACACCATGAGCCGAAGAAGGAAGCATACCTCTGGACACATGAAATACACAAACACCACTTGCAGCGCGCAGGCCAGCAGCTGCCAGATCCAGATCTTAGACCCGACTTCCTCAATCGCGATCCCGCCCGCAAACACGGTGATGAAGCCGCCAGACCACTGGCCGAAGGCTACAGCTGCGCCGCCGATGTGGCGGTACGTCAGAGGGGCGATCTATTTGGCGCGTTAGACTCCTATTCATCAAGCGATATGGAGAGGGGGGTAGTAGACTTGCCTCCACGCCATACAGCCATGGCACACCGGCGTAGCCGTAGCCAAAGAAGGCGTTATACAGAATCACGAAGGTCACGGCCGTCCAGCCCGTGGCGACGGTCTGGTTCGGCAGGCAGATCATGATCACGAAGATCAGCATGCACACTGTGCAGCCGACGGCGGACCAGAGCAGGATGGGCCGGCGGCCGAAGCGCTCGATTGTGGGAGGGAGGAAGAATGTCCCGATTGCCAAAAGGGTGTTCATGACTGCCGCCAGCAGGCCAGATAGGAATGCTGAGTAGCCTAGATTGGAGAAGATGAGAGTGCTGTAGTAGACCATCATGTTGATTCCTATGCATGTCAGCAAGCAAGAGAGGAAGTGTGGCTGAGGAAGCTTACCCATGAGTGTCTGGAGGAACAACAGCAGGAATGCAATGCGAATGCGTCGCCCAGCCCGCAAATCAGAGTTATCCCAGAACAGCTCTAACACCTTGAACTTGCTAGCCTCCATACTTTCCATTTCTATTGCAGTTAGGATCTCCTGTTTCATCACCTGCACCTTGATGTCGTCAAGGGGGAGGTCATGCAGGCGGCAGAGGACGGAGTCGCCTTCTTCAATGCGGCCTTTGGCATAATACCATCTGGGAGTGTCGGGAAGGAGAAACATGCCGATGGCTGAGAAGATGGCAAAGAAGAGCTGGAAGGCAATGGGGAAGCGCTGATGGTGAGGTTAGCAAGTGGCAAAGCGGAAGGCTGAGGGGCTAAGGATGGTGGCACAAACCCACGATACTTGGCTGGTCAACTGAGTGAAGCCAAAATCAATCCTATGAAGAAGTCAGAAGAGAGTTCAGGTGCAGAGGAGGGGAATGAGTTACCAATATGCCAAAGCGATACCACAGATAATAAAGCTGCATTGGATAGCAACCTCTGGGCCTCTTTCTTTGACCTCAATACTCATTTCAGCCTATCAATAGTCAGTAGGCGATACTTGCAGCCAACAGTTGAGATCATGCCATATAAGTCGGAACAGTGCTAGAAATGAATCCAATCCCCACACCACAAAGCACACGACCAACGATTATCTGCGCGACAGACCATGAAGAAGCCTGCAACGAGGCTCCAACGACCACAAACAGATCGCCAACCAGAATACAGTTCCTGCGACCCAAGCCTTTACCCCAGATAGCAACAAAGATGCAGCAGAACGCGGCAGCTAGAGTGTAGGACGAGGAAACCAAGGGGATAACGTAGGTGCCGGTTGGGTTCTGCATCCAATGTCAGCGCTTCCCCTCACGCGGGAGGATGGATCCTTGAGGGATGACGACGTACCCCTAAGGCTTGGAGGAAAGGCTTGGTGTGCTGAACACCACCGAGGACTCCAGCATCTAGAAGCATGTGAGAAAAGTATTTTTTTGGAGAGCGAACTTTGGCATACCATATCCATACATCATGAACGCAGTCGCGCAGGACAAGCTCATGATGCGGTAGAGCGTGCGCCCTCTCACGTTGCTGAGAGACCACATGTCTGCAATCTGAATCCAGAAATGCTGAGTGGAATTGCAATTGCTCTTGCAGCTGTCAAAGAGAAAGAAATGCTAGGCCGAATTGCAATTGCCCTCGCCGCTGTCAAAGATGTCTTGATTCCGAGTTTTCCATCAGAAGGGAAGGCTCTGTTTATAATCTTCAGATCCATCTAGACTCTTGGAGAATACCATTCCCCGCAACCCCGCATTTACCCCATATTTACTTACTCCAGGCTTCACTCAGCTCAATTCGTCTTCTCAAGTGATGCACACCACTCGCGAAGATAAAAACTCCTTGGTGACGATACATCGTAGTCCGCAGTGTTCAATTTTCGGCGAGAGACATCTATCCTCCACAAAATTCCATTCAAATCGTCGCCGACGAACATTTTCACCAATTTCCCTTTTACGCTTGCATCTTGTCTTGGGAGATGATGGACGCTGGTCCAGGATCACTAGACAGTTACGGAGGATTTATGTGGCAGTATTGTCTTGGCTTTCACGACCATCCGTGAGCTTTCGAGGCTTAGTCTTCATGCATGCCAACAGAAATAATTGGCCGCGTCGACTCGCATCTCGGCGAACTTCATTCAGTTCGGCGAAAGGCGTATGGCAGAGGAACTGATGGCGAAGGAGTAGATGGATGCCTAGGGCGACCAGGAAGTGCCCATGCCCATGCCCATGACCAAGCCCAAGCCCATGATGATAGGTGCTGGTCCTCGAGTTTGAAGATTGCCGCGGATATTGATTGCATTGGTGTGATATGTCACCGTCCCCGCATGCAATGACCCCGCTTCTACCCTCAAATGTGAGCTAACGTGAGCTCACTAGAGTAAGGTTCTCCAACAGCTGGCGAAGCTTGCTATGATATGAATAAAAATGATGGAAGATCCCACCAGCTCAATGCTGCTTTTTTAATCCCATTATTTCTTTCCTGGGCCATCGTTGAAGTTTTGCCCTCTCCCTCCTCTCCCATCCCCCAAACAAGCAATCGCCACGACAGCATCTCGAACAACAATGAATAACAAAATCATTGCCATCACCGGCGGAGCTTCAGGCATCGGCCTCGCCCTCGCCAAGCTCCTCTCTTCTCGCGGCGCTCTCCTCTCCATCGCCGACCTCCAAGAAGAGCCCCTCGCCAAAGCCGCAGAATCCATTCGCGCCACAGGAGGCAAAGTCATCACCTACGCCCTTGACGTCCGCAAACCCGCGCAAGTCGACGCCTGGCTCGATGCCACCATCGCCGAGTACGGGCGCCTCGATGGCGCAGCCAATGTGGCCGGCGTCCTTGGGCCGAACATGTACAAGCACACGACAGCGCAGCTGAGCAATGATGAGTGGGAGTTTGTGATGGGTGTGAATGCCACAGGCGTCTTCAACTGCGTGAGGAAGGAGTTGCAGGTCATTGCTGATGGAGGAAGTATTGTGAACGTGGCGAGTGTTTTGGGGTTGAGAGGCGCAGAGAAAAGTCCAGCATATGCGGCCAGTAAGCATGCTGTTGTCGGACTCACGAAGTGCGCGGCGAAGGATTCGGGAATTAGGAACGTGAGAGTCAATGCTGTTGCACCGTGAGTACAGCGTCTTTTCAGGGTCAATGAAGGATGAGAGTCTAACTTTGAGCAGAGGCACTACGGACACTCCAATGGTTGATGAAATTGAACGTCATAACAAACGAGAGTCGCATTTGCAGGGGTTGTCAATCAAAAGGAAGGGAGATCCGGAGGAAGTTGCGAGTTTGATTGCTTTTCTGCTCGGCGACGAAAGCCAGTACATCACGGGATCGGTATACAGTATTGACGGTGGTTGGAATAACTGAGAAACAGTGATTCTTGTAAATAGATACTCAAAATCCAAGAAACTGATGAATTTCTGGAAGAAATTATTCTGTCCCATCACCTTTTGACGAACTCTGTACACCACGACGTCCTCCAAGTCCCATGTGCCCCGTTTAGCACCATCAGTGACCAGCAGCACATATCTCCACACTCAACTCTATGCCGATAAGGACGGTTTTTGAGATCCTGAGAACACATACACAGCATGTACGAGGTAAATTCTCTGGGCCAGTGTGCATCCAACGGCAATCCATAACTTAGCATGCTTTGACAAATATAAGTATTTGAGACTTGAAGGTTATTAAAGCTTCTAAACTTGGGGTCTAGTTACAAGGTCTGTTTCTCATATCTCGAGTCCTCTAAAGCTGGAAGACTACTTTCTGAACTTTCATCTGGTTGAAGATGTCATATCCTTCGACGGCCTCAGCCAGTGGCATAATCTTGTCAAACATAAAGCTAGCACATTTTAGCATATGTATTACCGGATATTTGAAGAATAGACTTACCCAAGTAGTTCTTTCTTCTCCAAAAAAAGCTTTAAGGCTTCAGGGAAAATGGAGCGTACCGGACATCTTCCCATCAACAGTCTCAAGTTTTTATTATATGCTTGGTTACCCGTCCACGGGATCTTCGAAAACGTTAGCAACCTACTTTTAACCCAGATAATGAGAAGCTCACATCTCCATTATGAACTCCAAGGCTGCTGATAATCCCGAAAGGCCGTAGAAGATCGAATCCGGTTCTCAAGGCCGCACTCAACCCCACAACTTCAATTACAACATCCGCGCCCTTCCCACCAGTCGCCTTCCGGATCCTCTCTTCCATGCCTTCCTTATCCGTCAAAAAGTTCAAAGGCTCAGCACCCAAACCTCTGGCCAGCTCCAACCGACTATCCACACTATCCACCGCAAACAAACGCTTCGGCCCAAAGCTCGCCGCAGCAACTACCGCACACAAGCCCACAGGCCCGCATCCAATCACCACGACAGTAGCCTCACTGATCTGCTCTGGAGTGAGCAACTTGAAGGCGTTTGCTGCGCCGAATAGCCGGTGGGAAAGATATCGGCCATCAGCACGAGCGATTTGTCGTCGATGTCTGCTGGTGCCTTCATGACTGTACCGTCGGCAAACGGGACGCGGACATACTCGGCTTGGCCACCGTCAAGGGCAGCGCTGCCGAAGAGGAGGGAGTGGGAGCAGCGGGATGAGAAGCCGTTGAGGCAGTAGAAGCATTTGGAACTTTGGAGGTAGTCAGTTGGACATAGAGATGGGTGAGAGGAAAGATTGATCATACCAGGAAGTTGTAAAGGGTGAGATAATCTTGTCTCCTATTTGGACAGTGGTGACCTGGCTGCCAATATCCGTCACAACACCGGTGAATTCATGGCCCATGATGAAGCCTGTGGGGCTTGCCTGATGGCCACGGAATACATGTAGTTCCCTGGTTCGAATATCAGCCATCTGCTACATATTCTAGGAGGAACTCTCATGTGACCTACGATCCGCATAGCGCTGTGTAAGTAACTTTCACAATTATATCGGTTTCGTCTTGAATTCTGGGAACAGGGCGATCCTGCACCGAGACTTTGTTAGGACCGTCGAACACGACAGCCTTCATAGTTTCGTTCAGCATATTAAGAGTAAATCATGCAACTCATCAATCTAGCAATGATGTGGTTATAACGAGACAGATTTCATTATTTTGATATATAACCTTGATATCTAAATAAAACTGCCAAATAATTTATAAGCAATCAAAGCTCGAGATGAAGCTAACCGGTGCCGTTGAGATTCGGCGGCTGTCTGGCGAAGTAAAGACTTCGAATAGTGGACAGTATACTCGAAGTGGGGTGCACGTCCGCTAAAATTCCCCGCTGGTACAACTGCACCTTTCGCCGATTTGGCGAACCGCCTCGGCGAAGGCTGGAGATGGAGAATTGCAATGTTACAAAAGCAGCTCTGAAGATATCCCTCAATGATTGCTTTAAATTTTGTCTCGTAGTTGTACATTGAGGTTTGAAGTGCACTCATTCTCACTTACCAGCCCTTCTTTCCTCAAAAATGGACCTCCCCAAATTCAAGTATATCCTGCTCGAGCGTCAGGGCAACATCTTCATTCTCACTTTGCAGCGACCTCCAGAGAACAGACTCAACTCAGCGTTCTGCCAGGAAATTATCAAAGCATTTCATACTGTGCAACAAATCCTTGGCCCTAATTCCGAAGGCGCCGTCATAACGCGAGGCCACGATGCCAAATTCTGGTGCACAGTGAGAATTCCAGCACTTCGTCTTGCAACCACCGTTCTAACGTGTTCTAGGGACTAGAACTCGAAGAAGAGGATGCGAATCCCTTCGTCAACTCCGATGGATTCTTTCCAGTAAGCACCACGTCAGACGACTGCTTCTCTAGGCCATTCTGATTAATCGTTCGTTCCACAGATGCTCCACACAATCCTCGACTTCCCCTTTCCCACCATCGCCCTCCTCACAGGACACACCTTCGGCGGCGCATCCGTCATGGCCCTCGCCCACGACTACCGCGTCATGAACGCCTCGCGCGGCTTCATCTGTCTGCCGCCCATCAACCTTGGCCTTCATTTCCAGGGCATAGGCACGCTCGCCCGCCTCAAACTCGGCCCCAAAATCGCGAGGAAAATGCTGCTGGAGGCCCATAGGTGGACGGGCAAGGAAGCCCTTGTCGATGGGCTCGTTGATGCGGTTGCGGCTCCCGAGGACATGTTTGGAGTTGCGCTAGAGATTGCGCAGAAGTGGGCGCCGAAGGCGAAGATGGGGTGAGTGATGATTCCGGGAGAGACCTGGTTCAAGACTATGTTTTGCTGGAATGAGTGACTGACTGCTTGAATAGGGTATATGGCGTCTTGAGGAGCGAGTTGTGGGGGGAGGCGATTAGGAATTTTCAGCAGATTAGCTATGTGCATAGTCGTTTGACTTCTAGACCTTCAACTGTTAGACTATAAATTTAAGTATGTATGCGGTGACTACTTGTACTTAAATCGGATTTCAGGTAACTATTGAAATCGTATATGCTCTACAATATGCTGTGTCTCTTGGCTGCTAAGCGTCACGGCAGATACAAATAGTACCCAATTCAGCTACCTAGCATTGAAAAATCCCTGAAGTACGGTATTTGAGAGGCGAAGTCCTGACCAAGGTCTCCAGGAAAGAAATAGTCTGCCTCATTCACCATGTTGAGCATAAATGAACCATCATCCATAGAGAACTGGCCAGGGTCGATCTGGCCCTCCAATCCCATTCCACTACTTCCCATCTCCGAGTCCCCTCCATGAGCTGAATCTACTAGCATAAGTACCTCTTGACCTGTCTGATCCTGGATTTCTATAGAACTTTCCATGTTCGAATTCAGAATATTCGCGGCAGAGTCGTCTCTTTTCTGGGAAAGAGACTTAGCGGCTTTTGCTGTGCCTCGATTCTTAACTTTCTCCATAATGCGAACAAATACCCTAAGTATCCAGCCTCCGCAGGGCCAGGGTTCTTGCATCTCGCTCAGACCAAGCATGCACATCTGCGCCCTGTGGTCGGCTAATTTCTTGGACACTTCATCGCTTGACCTTCGAATGCTCATTATATGAATTGATAGGGCTGCAAATACTCCCGCGACACTGTACAGTAGAGAGGTTAGCTTGTCAGTTTCATCCTTGAAGATGTTGGTACAGAACTATCGACTCCAAATTTGAACCGTACAGTCTAGAATAGTGAAAGGAATAAAATGCACGTACACGTGAAGAGGCGCGCATCGAGCTCTTCTTTCGGACAGAAGATCGTCAACAGTTCGTGTAATTCTATTAGCAGCGATGAGAAGCATGTCTTCTATGTTGTTGCCTTGTGCAGCTTTGGATTTTGCATAGCCAGGTCGATATAAGAGTATGATGTAGTTACTGAACTGCGATGAGTAAGAGATCTCTGATTTTGGAAAGAGCAAGCTGTACTTATATGCAATGTGAAGCATGCTTGACCAAAATCTGACTCCGGTTCCTGCTCCAATCCCCTGATATTGCATCTCTATTGGCAGTTGGGCTTCCCAGACAGTCAGGTCATCCATAAGAGAAGTCCTCATTGACTCGACGTCATTGTTTTCCTTCAAGGGAAACCCATTTTTTATGATATTTCCAACTTTGTTCAAAGTCAGCATTACTAATAGCATTTGGAAGGCTGAGCTTGCAAGACAGAGAACTTACGTATCACCGTCAACTTTGTCATTTGAATCACATAAAGGGCGAGCTCCCTTGTGGTAATACCGTATGCTCGTCCACTGTCTTTGTCATCCTCGAAATCGGATTCTTCCAGCATTTCAACATCGCAATCATCATCCTGAATACGCATTGGACGACCAAGAGAGCATGAAGCATGGCGGTCCCGAATCTGTAATGATGAGATTCTCGTAGCTATGAAGTAACCCAATGTATGAATAAAGACTTACATATATTGACCACCAAATGCGCTTCCATAGTCTCTGGTCTGCACCCGAAAGATCTGAGCCTTTTGTGCTTCGACTAGTCAGCTCGAGTTATCTAAAGCCAAGAACATACATACGATCGATGCATGCCTTTGCTCTGTGCCAATCCAATAGCAGCACCGAGCCAATGCCACGTATCCTTCTGATCGAGAGCTCCACCCCACCAAAAGCTTATGAGAAACAATGCTTGCACATTTGCTACAGCATCAGACTCATAATCGGCATCGTAAAGAGCCCTGGCTCGCTTATAAAATGTCAATCTTGCTTCCTGACGGGAAGAGAATCCAGCATCTGAGATGAGTCCCATATCGCAATGAGTTGCAGCAAGGAAGTAAACTGCTTGAAGTACAAGGTAAGATAAACGCTGCTCTTCCAGCCGCCGAAAGAAATCATCTCTGTTGAAGATTGGATGATTTGGGTGAAATATCTGGAAATATGTTTGCAATAATCGCTCGTGAATGGCCTTCTCTGGGACAGTAAAAGCGCCTTTCCATTCGAGTAGCTCGCGTTCTTTCTGCTGAAACCTGGCGTTATGTGCATCGTACGGGATGTTGTGCGCTGTTTCCTGTAGAGCGTTTGAAACAGGATAGTGCATCTTCATGGATGTTCGAGAGCCCACCGCACCTTCAGAGGCTTCGTGGACAACATATGCCAAGTTGAAAGGTTCGACAAGGTAGACTATCCGATTTCCAACAGATGGATCGCCCGGGGGGCTCTCCTGGGCATCAACCAAGCTCGACCACAGCATCTCTGATCCCTCTCGACTTGGAGAATGGCTTGAGGGTCTGCTGAGAGATGAAGTTGGGCTTGTACCCTGAGGATTTGCAGGCAAAGGGGCGCTCGGAATAGATTCATGACCCGACTGCCGCTGAGTGCGAGTTGATATGCGAGGAGGGTCTCCGGGTCGAGATTCATTTCTATATCTAGAAGTCAGTTCCTTGCATTTGGAGAAGACGCAGGAGTAACGCACCTTTTTCTCCTTCTTGGCTCACCCATTTCACATGTCTCTCCTGCTGCCCTACACCTTGAGCAGGAAGTTTGCGCAGATGCGTCACATCTTACTCTTCGAGCATTGCAAAGCTTGCATGCAACCTTGCGACGAACTCGTTGGGGTTCGGGATCAACCATTGATTATGCTTATAGGAGACAGACAATAATAGTCTAATTGAGGACAGTAAGGATATGGAATATGGAATATGGAATATGGAAATATAGAATATGTCGAGGGGGACGATAAGGGCTGAGAGATGGAAAGCACATGTATCGAGGGATGAAGAAGTGAAGAAGTGGATTTGGACGCACTTGATGGCTAAGCAGGTCTAGGTCTCATGCGGGGTACGGGGTAAGTTGGGGAACAATAAGGTACGTACCTACCTTACCTAGGTAGGTAGATAATACAATTTGCGGGGTGCTGGATGGACCCGAAGATCACGGGTGTTCCACGTGCAGAGCTAGACAGTCTGAATTCAGAACGCTATAAAATATTTTGAACTCATTTGATCTTATACTCATACTCATACTCATACTCATACTCATACTCATATTCATACTTTGCCTCATATGTCACTCCTACCAACCATACCTACACATCTGTGTTGCCAATAGTGATCGCCTTGATCACTTGATACTCGTCGATCCCATATTTGCTTCCTTCTCTACCATAACCACTCTCATTTACGCCGCCAAATGGAGTCTCGCTGGCGCTGATCTTCCCAGTGTTTACACCCACCATTCCGCACCCTAACGCCCCCGCCACACGCAAGACCCTGCTAATGTCCTTGCTAAACAAATAGCCCGCCAGTCCAAACTCCGTGTCGTTCGCAAGTTCAATGGCCTCTTCTTCCGTCTCGAATTCGAAAATCGGCGCCAGCGGCCCAAACGTCTCTTCTGTCGCGACGAGCATTTCCCGAGTTACGCCCGTGAGCACGGTGGGCTCGAAGAAGAATCCGGGACCTTTTGCTTGTTTACCACCGCATTTTACATGCGCGCCCTTTGATACCGCATCTTCGACATGTTCGTTGACTTTCTTGACGGAGCTCGCGTTCACGAGAGGTCCCTGTGTTGTGCTCTCATCAAATCCTGATCCCATGCGGAGAGCCTTGACCTTCGAGACCAGCGCCTCCGTGAATGCAGGGGCGATGCCTTTTTGGACGAGTAACCGATTTGCACTACATGGAGCATGGGAACGTCAACACGAGCTATCGAAGCAGTAGAAGCGGAATTGCTTACCAAACGCAAGTCTGGCCAGTGCATCTGAATTTGCAATCCATGACGCCCTGCACCGCCAACTCGACATCTGCATCATCAAAGACGATGAACGGCGCGTTTCCTCCCAGCTCTAAGCTTACTTTCTTCAATGTGTCCGTGGCTAGCTTCGCGAGCATCTTTCCGACCTTTGTCGAGCCCGTGAAACTGATCTTGGCAACCAACGGGTTGGTCGCTAGCTCCGTCGCCGCATCTCGGTCCTTGGTTGTGCACACTTGGATGCACTTTGCTGGAATTCCAGCTTCAATGGCTAGTTTCGTAAGCGCGAGGCAAGAGTGCGGTGTCTCACTCGGCGGTTTGATGACGACAGAGCAGCCAGCTGCAAGCGCAGGTCCTACCTTGCGCGTTATCATGGCGGCTGGAAAGTTCCATCTATTGCCATGATTAACAACCGTACCACGCCTCTCTCAATCACTAAGACATGAGGAGAGTACGTACGGAGTGATGATTCCACAGACTCCTATTGGTTGCTTGACAGTGAGGATCGTTGTGTTTGGTGTCTGAGACGGAATTGTATCGCCATACGTGCGACTGGCTTCCTCTGAGAACCACAAGATGAAGCTTGCTGCGTAGAGGACCTCCCCTTTGGCTTCATTGTACGTCTTGCCATTCTCAAGGCACAGAATTGTCGCCACTTTCCAGTCAGTGAATGATCATCGGAAGATAGTAATGCTGCAATGAACTTACAGTCTTCAACATTAGCTACGATGAGATCGTACCATTTTCGCAGCAGAACGCCTCGCTGTGCACCTGTCGTTGATTTATAGTACAACTTTTGAGCAACTGAAGCGCTTTTGATTGCTCTTTGTATATCGGCTCTGTCGCAGCTCACAACAGAACTAATCTTTGTTTCTGTCACTGGTTCTGCTTTCCGTCAATAACCGCTGGCGAACCATAATATTATAATAGACGTGCATACCATAAACATCAAACTTGCGGTCTTTATCGAACCACTCGCCATCAAGAAAACTATCACTAATAAAAAGACTTTTGTCCGCAAGCTGAGAAATCAGCACGAGAGTTTTTGGTTTCTATGGGGAGGCTTACCGTGTTCAAAATATCAAGGCTCTTCGCCATTTTTAGTTATCGGCCGAATTAGAATGATCGAAGCAAGATAAGATTCTTAGTTGAAGTTCAAGCATTGAATTTTATAAATTTCAGTAGGTTTTCTGACAGATATATAACATCTCTCTCTCGAACCGCACCTCACGCTTGGTTCTTCTGCCGAGAGGCCTACCACACACATTTGCACAACTCTCGTCGACAAATTGCTAGACTCGGCAGATCTCTCAGCCTCGAACCTTGCTATCAGTTTTTATGAGCGCAGTTTTGGGCATTGAAGTTTGACCGAGGACCTCGGCACCGGGCCGAGCATCTCTAATTGGAGCTGCTTGCAATGCGATCCTTCCCACTCCGCCCGCATAAACAACATCTGGAAGTCCCTCGCCGGACAAGGGGCTGGCGGATTTCAACTTAACTTGATACATTTTTATGGGTTTGCTTCAAATACTCCTTGGCCAATTCATCTTTCTATTGTTGCAGAGCTTGTAATCTCTGCAAGTTGCCAATCTCAGGTATTCTGATTCTCAAAGATAAAATCGAGTAATTAAAAGCTCTCCTTTAGATAATTGTATTGATCTTCAATAGTCGATACTTGACACTGGAGATTGACATTCCCAGTGCTGTCAAATGGTCTATCTTATGTGCATCTTCAAAGTTATTTTCTCTACGTATTGCATAATTGCCTTGTCCATAGATCCATTGAACCATGTCCTGTTTTGCTCTCCACTACTTCATTTTCTCCTCGAAGGCCCAAGAGCTCCGAATCATCCCCCAAGCCGAATTCCGATACCCAGAGGTTGCTCAAACAATTCTCAGCATTACATGTCGCAACTGATTCTGTTCCAATGCTACCAGTGTATGATGAGGCACATCTACGTACTTCGTCTGCCCAATAATCACTGTCAATGGGTGACGCATCCGAGTTGCTCAATATGGTGTCAGGAGTATTGATGATATCGTACGTCTGCTGCTCGACAATTGAAGGCTGATGAGGAGCCTTGTCATCAAATGACCAGCACATGAATAACTTAGCCATATACACCTCTGCCGTATCTCTCAAATCCTCTGTCCAGATGTTATTTTTTCCATCAATACTGTCGTTCGGTCTTTCGACATCAAAATCTTCTAGTCGCAGCAGCTCAGCGCAGCAATTCTCCTTCCAAATCCTGGTGGGTTTCCCTTCCATCACAGCAACTAATCGATCAAGCATAAAGCAGGTCCACCAAACACGCCGTCTCAGATGCTTATCCTCATAGGTAATCTCGGAATGTGAAATGCGATGACTGGCACTGCGGTGCAGGTCAATTGTATACGCCATTGAAATTGCCACCCCCAACCAATGCCAACGATCTTTAGTCCCCGAAACAGTCAGAGATGGTGGACATTAGGCCAGCAGAAGCAGCGCCTGAACGGTGTCCAGCGCGCTTGTCTCCACATCGAAATCATAGAGAAGCTGCGAGTTTAGTCAGGACTAAGCCTCTCTGAAATGAGAAATAGGAACATGGAAATAGACAACACACCTTGACGCGGTTGAACAATATCTTCTGCGCTTCCGCTCGTGTCTGGAAGCCGGCTTCAAGCAAATGCTGCATGTCAACAGAAGCACAACCCGCCAGCATCACTGCCTGGAAGAGCAACAAGCCGACTTTCTTGTTGATTTCTTGTTGGCTGATGATATTTGCGAAATGTCTCAAGTCCAGAAATGGCATGTGCGGATGCACGGAGCTTATGTAGCTGTTGAACAGCTTGCCCTGTAATTGGCGCTGTGGGATCGATAGTGCGTCTTTCTTCTTAAGATAATGGATATCTTCTACGCTTAGTGTTGTAGGCAGAGGAGCAAATATTGGGGACAAAACATTAGAAGAATCCGGCAGCCTTGCAATGGGAGCCGATGAATCACAGGTGCGATTTTCAGTCAATACTCTCGGAGAAGGCTCTTGGTGACTTGGCATCTCAGCAACTGAGCACGAGGAATCCTCGATTCCCTGGACCGTCGACTCCTGACCTTTTTCTTCGCCTTGCGTACTAGATTGATAGCCTTTTGATCTAAAACCCCAATCAATACCGTTACGCAACAGACAAAGCACGATATATACTTCTTCTTCTTCTGCTGCTTTTTCGGGCCAGCGTCCATACAAGCCACCTCCCAGCTGCAATTCGAGCACGGGTATCCGTGGATAGACACATGTTGAACACAGTATTCTGTGAACACTGTGGGCACGGAAGCAAAGATGTGATAAAGCATGTAGAATAAAGTCTAGTCTAAACTACGGAATGGGCATCTCTCATATAGAGAGCCTCAATAAAGAAGTGAAGACTATCAAACAGTGTTCCATGCATGGTGGCTTCCATGCATGAACACA